>ERZ1292633.843-Hain-H41-02um-R1-843-length-34278-cov-8_pt1 | contig 34278 bp, 37 predicted proteins | sample MGYA00564406_ERZ1292633 | MGnify/ENA primary metagenome ERZ1292633 (study PRJEB36523, sample SAMEA6512639) | groundwater metagenome | collected 2019-01-08 | study: AquaDiva: Metagenomics assemblies of 32 groundwater samples
TCGACGCTGGTCCCGCGCGTTGATTAGAAAGATACACGCGCACCGCTTGAGCCACCAGAGCGTCATTTACTTTTGCAGCAAAAAGCTCTGCGGGCAACGTCATCTTACCCACCGATTTTCCGTCAATGCCGACAACAGAAACGGAAACAGAAGACGGTTTGGGTGATTCGGGAGATTGGGGGGATTTAGGGAGTTTAGGGGATTTGGGGGCAAGGGAACGCACCAGCTTGGGTGTGACGGCTGGTTTTTTGGAGGAAGTCTTTTTTGATTTTATGATTTTTGTTTTTGGCATATGATGACAAAGCTAAGCTTTTTGAAGATCAAAGCTTAGCTTTAGGTATCTTGTTTGGTTCTTTTTGAATGATAAGGAGGCCATTACGGCCTCCCGGAACTAATCCTTTTATCGTCAGAGTATTGGTGTCCGCGTTGATTGCAAAAATTGACAAACCACGCTGGGTCACCCGCTCGTTGCCCATGCGGCCGGCCATCCGTTTACCTCGGTAGACGCGTCCCGGAGTGGTCGTCTGACCAATGGATCCCGGAGCGCGTTCACGATCAGACTGACCGTGCGTGCGTGGACCACCGGCAAATCCGTGACGCTTCACGACTCCGGCAAATCCTTTGCCTTTGGATGTGCCGGTGATGCGAATACCATCACCAACAGCAAAAACGTCAGCAACTTTAATTTCTGCGCCTGGTTTGGCGTCACCCACGTCGCTCACGTCAAAAGACCGTAAAAAACGGAGCTTCGTTGTGAGCCCCGCTTTTTTGGTATGTCCTTCTTCTGCTTTGGAAATATTTCGTGTGGTACCGAATCCAAGTTGAATGCTTTTATAGGTCGGCGTATCTTCAACTTCGGTAATCCAACACGGACCAGCCTCAATCACCGTGACGGGAATACGCTTGCCCTCTGCGGTAAACGCCTGCGTCTGATCTTTTTTGAAACCCAGTATTGCGTTGAACATAAAAAAATCCCACTCGGTGGGATCATAATGACTCATCCGAGACTTTTGATACTACTCTCTAGGATATGCATCGGTTTTCCGCCATATCAAAGCTAAAGTATATCAGAGTATCTCCTCGCGTGCAACGCACGCGTGATTAGCACGTGATTAAAAAAACGTGATTAGCACGTGATTGTTTCATGTGCTCATCATGTTCTTTCCATCAAGTGTTCATCATAGCTTGCTTCGCAAGCTACATTTTAATCTCTACATCCACTCCTGCCGGTAAGTCTAAATGCATGAGCTGATCAATCGTTTTATCCGTGGGCTCGATGATGTCGATCAGCCGTTTATGGGTCTTGACCATAAAATCTTCACGGCTATTGCGGTCGATAAATGGGCTTCTGGCAATGTTGTAATGTGCCCGATCGGTCGGCAGCGGCACAGGTCCCACGACCTTAGCGCCCGTCCTCACGGCGGTGTCCAATATCTTCTGACAACAGTCGTCTATGATCCTGCTGTCATACGCTTTTAAACGTACACGAATTCTTCCTTTAGGCATAGTAATGTGCTATTTATCAATTTCTTTATTGCTAGAATTATGAACAATCCTTACTGCAACACCATAAATTGTCCCTTCGACTTGATCTCCAACATCTAAACTTGTATTAATGGCAATATGATTCGGCTCCCCCATGACAATCTCGTTTGCCGTAACCAAGGCATAATGCACACTCCCATCCGATTCATGAGTGACAGTAATCAGTCCACTATTCTTTTCTCCAAGACCAATTTCATCAAAAACGATATTTTTCGAAGCCGGAAATGACCAACCTTCCTCCGCCTTACCTTCGTGAAGGATAATTGGCTCATCCGCCCCTGCCATAAAAAGAACAACAGCCCCCATATATCAGTAGATGCGGCAGGATTAGTATGTTTTACGCTATAATCTTGGTGATCACTCCGGCGCCAACGGTGTGGCCGCCTTCGCGGATAGCAAACCGAAGACCTTCTTCAAGGGCGACCGGAACGATAAGTTTGGCCGTCATCTTCGTTGTGTCCCCAGGCATGACCATCTCTACTCCCGCCGGAAGCGTCACTTCGCCCGTCACGTCGGTCGTACGGATATAAAACTGCGGCCGATAGCCCGTGAAGAACGGTGTGTGCCGTCCACCTTCTTCTTTAGCGAGAATATAAATTTCCGCTTCAAATTCGGTATGCGGCTTGACTGAACCGGGAGCAGCCAATACCTGTCCGCGCTCGACTTGGTCCTTCTCAACACCGCGCAGAAGAACCCCGATATTGTCGCCAGCCAATCCCTCGTCGAGAAGCTTGCGGAACATTTCTACTCCCGTGACCACGGTCGTTTGGGTCGCTTTCATACCCACGATCTCCATGGTGTCGTTGACCTTGGCTTTTCCGCGCTCGACGCGTCCGGTAACCACCGTGCCGCGGCCTTTGATGGAGAAAACATCCTCAACAGGCATAAGGAACGGCTTATCCAGCTCACGAATCGGGTCCGGTACGTAGGAATCAACCGTATCCATAAGCTCCTGAATTTGCTTCTCTGCCTCGGGATCACCCTGAAGCGCTTTGAGGGCACTTCCGCGGATAACCGGGACTTTGTCGCCAGGGAACTTGTACTTCGTGAGCAGTTCCCGGACTTCCATCTCAACGAGATCAAGAAGCTCTTTATCCTGCACCATGTCGCATTTGTTCATAAATACGACGATAGCCGGTACGTTGACCTGTGCCGCGAGCAAAATGTGCTCACGGGTCTGGGGCATCGGACCGTCGGGCGCGGATACCACGAGGATAGCTCCGTCCATCTGGGCGGCTCCCGTAATCATATTTTTGATGTAATCGGCGTGTCCCGGCGCATCGATGTGCGCGTAATGACGCTTAACCGTCTCGTACTCTGAATGATGAATGTTAATCGTCACGCCTCGGGCGCGTTCCTCGGGAGCATTATCGATGTCTTCGTATTTGAGGGCTTTGGCCAACCCAAGCTTGGCTAACACGTGCGTGATAGCGGACGTCAAGGTGGTCTTACCATGATCGACGTGGCCAATGGTGCCAATATTCAAATGGGGCTTTTTGCGGTCAAATTTTTGCTGGTCTGCCATAGGTCCTCCTTAAAAATAAATACTACCAATACTACCAATCCGACAAATACTACCAATAATGAGAACTAAAATATTGTATCACACCTTAAACGCGATTGGCAATGATCTTTTCCTGAACATTCTTAGGAACCTCTTGATAGTGACTGGGTTCCATATAGTAGGTCGCTCTGCCTTTGCTCATGCTGCGCAAGGTCGTGGCATACCCGGCAAGCTCGGAAAGCGGCACCAGAGCCACGATAACCGTGACATGTCCCCGCTTGGTCGACCCCTGAATCTCGGCCCGTTTGGCGCCCAGATCGCCAATAACATCACCCATATATTCATCCGGTGTCGTAATCTCTACCTTCATGATAGGCTCCAAGAGTGTCGCGGCTCCCTGTTTCACCGCTGCCTGGATGGCCATGCTTCCGGCAATTTTAAATGCAATTTCACTGCTATCGACGTCATGATACGTACCGTCATAGAGCGTCACTGCTATATCCACAAGCGGATATCCCGCGATCACTCCATTTTCCATGGCTTCTTTGACACCCTTTTCTATGGGTGAAATAAATTCCTTAGGAATTGCACCGCCTTTAATCTCGTCGATAAACTCATTGCCTTCACCTCGACCCTTGGGCGCAATCCGCAGGAAACAATGTCCGTACTGCCCACGTCCACCGGATTGCTTGATATATTTCCCTTCGCCTTGGGCTTCCTTCGTGATCGTCTCTTTATACGCAACCTGGGGAGCCCCGACATTGGCTTCTACTTTGAACTCCCGCTTCATCCGGTCCACGAGAATCTCCAGATGCAACTCTCCCATCCCCCAGATGATCGTCTGGTTGGTCTCGAGATTACTTTTGATCTTGAAGGTGGGATCTTCCTCCGATAAACGCTGGAGAGCAAAACCCATCTTTTCCTGATCGTTTTTGGTCTTGGGTTCGATAGCCAAAGAAATGACGGGGTCGGGAAACGTAATCTTCTCGAGAATAATAGGGTTGTCTTCATCACAGATGGTGTCTCCGGTGATGGTATCTTTAAACCCAACGACCGCGACGATCTCTCCGGCATAGGCTTCTTTAATCTCTTCGCGCTGATTGGCGTGCATAAGAAGGAGCCGTCCGACGCGCTCTTTGATCCCTTTGATCGGATTAAAGGTGTAGGAACCCGAGGTGAGTTTGCCGGAGTAAATACGCACGTACGTGAGTTTACCGACATGGGGATCGATTTGAATTTTGAATGCAAGAGCGCAGAACGCCTCTTCATTGACACGCTTGCGCAGGACTTTCTCATTTGTCTTGGGATGAAGTCCGGTAACCGGCGGGAGATCCAAAGGCGACGGCAAGTAGTCAACAACCGCATCGAGAAGCGGTTGCACACCTTTGTTGCGCAGACTCGTACCACAATAAATAGGCACTAACTTGTAGGCAATGACCGCGCGACGAAGCGCCGCTTTGAGCTCCTCAATGGTCGGCTCGGCGCCGGACAAAAACTTTTCGATGAGGACGTCATCCGTCTCGGAAATGCGCTCAACCAATGCTTTTCGGCTAGCTTCGACTTCTTCAACTAAATCGGCAGGAATGGGAATCTCATCATATGTCGAACCTAAATCGTCGCTCACCCAGACAAATGCTTTACGGGTGAGGAGATCAACGAACCCTTTGAACTCATGTTCCCGGCCAATCGGGACAACCATGACGGCCGTCCGGGCACCCAAACGGTCTTCGATGGAAGCAATCGTGACCCGAAAATCTGCACCGATTTTGTCCATCTTATTGATGAAACAAATACGCGGCACATTGTACTTGTCTGCCTGATGCCAGACCGTCTCGGATTGACTCTGTACGCCTTCTTCGGCATCCAAAACGGTGATGCCGCCATCCAGAACACGGAGACTGCGCTCGACTTCTGCCGTGAAATCCACATGTCCGGGGGTATCAATGATATTGAAGCGATAGCCATTCCAAAAGGTGGTCGTGGCAGCCGACACGATCGTGATACCGCGCTCGCGCTCTTGGTCCATCCAGTCCATGACGGTCGTACCGAGATCGATATCGCCGATCTTATAGCTCCTACCGGTGTAATACAGGATACGCTCGGTGGTCGTTGTCTTACCGGCGTCGATGTGAGCGATAATACCAATGTTGCGGACTTTGTCCTGCGGCAAATCGCGATTTTCTGTCTTATGTACTTGAACTTGAGCCATAATTCAATTCTCAAATAATCCAATAATCCAATAAAAAAGAGGGGGCAAACAAAAAACTGCTCCGAACCCGAAGCAGTCAACCTCATGCTTCTCACTTCGCTATTATATAAGGAAGAAAGAACGAAGTCTAGAGCCGGACGAAAAAAATTAAACCACTTCGTATCCGGATGCGCGGACTGTTTTAAAAATTGTCACTTCCATGACTTTCTTCTCATCATATTCCACCTCAAGCGTCTCCTTCACATAACTACATACGGCTTTCACGCCCGCATCCTCGAGGTCGCTTTCGATGAGGAGCGAGCAGCTGGTGCAGTGCATGCCGAGGACTTTGTATGTTGTTTTTATCATGAGAAATTAGAAAATCGTTGATCGATATTAGAAAATCGTTATCGAAAAAGGAAATAGGATAATCGATAATTCATTTCCTATTTCGAATTTCATTCATTTTACGGTATAACCGTAAATGATCCCGTATACATCCCCATGGAGCAAGCGTAGGCAAGCAGGCCGGTCTTCTTGGGCGTAAAAACAAGTTCTTCTTCCCCATTCACCGGTAAAATTTTGGAAATTCCTAAACCCGGGATGGTAAATGCGCGGGCGCAGCCATTGGCTTGGTCGGAAATGAGTTTCAGTTTGACCGGAATCCCTGCTTTGACGGTTGTGCTGTCTGCCGTATACCCATTGCTTTTGACGGTGATCGTCACCCGCTGAAGCCCATCGTTTGCCACACCTGCAACCGAACCTGATTTTGCAAGGGCTAACTCATCAACGTTTGACGTCGCGGCTCTATATATATTCGTAAGTGTATAAAATGATCCCGTGAGTCCGATACCGCCGTTTATCGAATAGAGGGCAAACACAGCAACGACTGTGGCAGCAGCATAGGAAAACAATTTATTTTTCAGAAGCGTCATGAGGGCGGCTCCAAGAAAGAAAAAAATGGGACTGGTACCTAAAATAAATGACCCCATGACCGCTGCCCCAAGCCAAGGACTACCGCTGGCCACTGCTACTGCCATCGTCGCCTGGGTGACCCCGCAGGGCATGAGAACGGTAAAAAATCCGAGCGCTAAGGGGGCAAAGGCAGATTCGTCACGGCTTACCCGGCGGAGAAGTTTAAATGCCCACCGGGGCGGGGATATCACAAAATAGCGGAATATCGGATGAAGATTGGCGATGCGTGCGGCTGTTACCAACATAAAAAGACCGGCCCCAATCTGCACGAACCCCATGATCACGGGAGACAACACAAGCGTCGAACCAATCATGCCCAAAAGAAATCCAAGGATGGTGTGCGCGACCAGCTTAGCGCCAAGAAACATACCAATAGTGCGAAAACTCACTGATTTACTGCTTGAACCATCAATAAGCCCGGTTTCCGTCGTTTGAGATACGGAGGAAACGAGTAACCCGCCTTGCACCGCGAGACATGATATGCCTCCCGTGGTCAGTCCCGTCAAAAATGCCAGCCAAATCGTTTGCATAAAGTAATGCTGTTCATTGTATACCATCATAATTACATAAGGCCACCCCTTGCAAACGCCAAGGGAGTGGCCTTTAACACAACACATACTTGACACAATGCTCCCGTTTTGATATTTTATCCCTATAGGGGGGATAAAAGAAAGTAGGGGAGTATGCCAGGTAGTGAATTTTCGATCAATCGCCTCGCGATTGGATAACTACCCGGCGAATTAGAGGGTTATCGATATTTTTTAGACCATAGGATCACCTATCTCGAAGAGATATCGAAAATCTACTACCTGGTATGCCAAAAGGAATGCCGAGAGATCAATCAATTGAACGCACCATACTCCACCGTCTAAAAATCGCGCGTGGACATTTGGAAAAAGTCATTACCATGGTTGAGGAAGGCCACTACTGCATCGATGTGGTCCACCAATCCATGGCCATCCAGGCGGCGCTGCGGGAAGCGGATCATCTGATACTCAAAAATCATATGGAAACATGTGTGGCTGACTCGATCAGAAAAGGCGAAAGCCGCGAGGTGATAGATGAAGTGATGAAGATAATGGAGAAAAAAGGTTAGTTGGTTAGTTCGTTACTTAGTTACTTTGTTAATTGGTTAATTTGTACGAGAAAATTATGGATAAAATTATTGTTACTATTACCGGACTTTTTTCAATGGCGGGAATATATTGGTTTTTCTTTGGGAAAAAGTCCCGCGAAACGGGATCCCGCTCCGCGGAAGAGGATGCAAAAGATTCCTGGACGATAACCGTGGATGGCGGATACAAACCGAATATCATTAGAATTCCTAAAGACAAACCGGCAACACTGACATTCATCCGTAACGATGCCAATAGTTGTCTGGAGGAAGTCGTTTTTCCGGATTATAAAATAAAAAAATATCTTCCACTGAACAAAGAGGTGATCATTACGCTCCCCTCTCCACACAAAAAATCCGGATTCCATTGCGGGATGTCTATGTTCCAAGGAAGAATCGAAACAACGTAAAGGAATTTAGAGGAGTTTAAAGGATTTTAGAGGAATTTATGCCCAATACAAAAATTTCTTTCCCTATCATCGGCATGCATTGCGCGAGTTGCGCGCGGCTCATCGAAAAAAAACTACAAAAAACACCGGGGGTGACGGATGCGATGGTCAATTACGGGAGCGAACAAGCGTCGGTCGAGTTTGATGAGACGTCCTGTTCTTTAGATGCAATCGGAAAAGCAGTAGAAGATATAGGGTATCAAGCGATACTCTCACCGAAAGAAAAATTCAGCGAAGCCGGATCTGGCCCCACCATGACACCAGATGAACTCAAAGAAGAAGCAAAAAAGAAAGAGCTCGTGGATTTAAAACGGAAGGTTATCATCTCCGGCATCTTGAGTGCATTGATTATGATTGGAAGCTTCCCGGAATGGTTTGGGATCTTCATGTCGCCATACGTTCTGCTTCTGCTCACTATCCCCGTCCAATTCTGGGCAGGGTGGGGATTTTATCAAGCAACGTGGTCGGGACTCAAAAACCGAGCCGCCGGCATGGATACGCTCATCGCAATCGGCACGAGCGCTGCATTCGGATTTTCCGTTCTCACCACATTTTTTGAAATGCAACTGCGCGTTGCCGGATTTCCGATCATTATGTATTACGACACAGCTGCCGTCATCATTGCGCTCATCCTCCTTGGCCGCTATCTGGAAGCGAAAGCCAAAGCACATACCAGTGACGCAATTAAAAAACTTCTGCATCTGCAGGCCAAAACCGCCCGCGTCGTCCGGGATGGACAAGAAGTCGATATACCTATTGAAGAAGTCAAAACGGGCGACACAATCCGCGTCCGACCGGGAGAAAAGATTCCCGTCGATGGAAAAATCTCTGACGGATCATCAAGCGTCGATGAGTCCATGGTGACGGGCGAGTCCATGCCGGTTGACAAAAAAATAGGCGATCCCGTCATTGGGGCGACCATCAATAAAACCGGTACGTTCCTGTTTTTGGCGACAAAAGTAGGAAGCGACACGATGCTGGCTCAAATTGTCACGATGGTCGCCCAGGCACAAAGCTCGCGTGCGCCAATTGCCCGGCTTGCCGATGTCATCTCTTCTTACTTCGTACCCATCGTCCTCATGCTTGCCGCCGCGACCTTCGTCATATGGTACGACTTTGGCTCATTCGCTCAAGCATTTACCAATATGATCGCCGTCCTGATCATAGCGTGCCCCTGCGCGCTGGGGCTTGCGACCCCCACAGCTATCATGGTCGGAACCGGACGGGGTGCCGAACGCGGAATCCTCATCAAAGACGCCCAAGCTCTAGAGATTGCCCATAAAACAAAAGTCGCCGTCTTTGATAAAACCGGGACGCTTACCCGAGGAGAACCAAAAGTCACGGATGTAGTATTTGCGGATGCAATCAAAAATATCAATCAGATAAAAGCGGCAATTGCCGCCGTTGAGGCAAACTCTGAGCATCCGTTGTCCCGGGCCATCATTATGTCTGAAATTTTCAAAAGGGTAAACCTTAAAAGGGTACAGGATTTAACCTTAAAAAACTTCTCCGCGATCGAGGGTTTCGGCGTCAAGGGAAACGTCAATGATCTCCCCATACTCGTCGGGAACAAAAAACTCATGGAGAGAGAAGGCGTGACGCACAGCGCAGAGTTGGATAAGAAAGCCGATGAATGGATGCATCAAGGTAAGACCCTCGCATACGTCTCTGTTAAAGAAAAAAACGTAGCTCTCATCGCTATCGCCGATACGATCAAAACTGAAGCCAAAGAAATGGTCTCATCCCTCAAAAAAATGGGGGTTGCTGTATGGATGATCACCGGGGACAACGAAGTGACCGCCCGGGCAATAGCCAAACAAGCAGGGATTGATAACATCCTTGCCGGGGTATTGCCGCAGGAAAAAGCGGAAAAGATTAAAGCATTAAAAAGTGGCAATACCACTGTTGCGTTTGCAGGTGATGGAATTAATGACGCGCCAGCCTTGGCTGCAGCCGACGTCGGAATAGCGATGGGAACAGGCACCGACGTGGCAATAGAATCAGCGGGTATTACTTTACTCAATAAAGATTTGAGAAGTGTCGTGACGGCCGTAAATCTCTCCCGCGTAACCCTGGGCGTCATCAAACAAAATCTTTTCTGGGCATTTGGCTATAACGTCATCCTCATCCCCGTGGCCATGGGGGTGCTCTACCCCATCTGGGGATTGCTTCTCAATCCGGCTCTGGCCGCCTTTGCGATGGCGGCAAGCAGCATATCCGTTGTAGGAAATTCATTACGGTTGAAAGGAGTACACATATGACCAGGTAGTAGAATTTCGACACGCTTTTCACTTTGCCCGTGTCGTTTTGAGACTCCTGGGTTGCAGCAATTAAAATTTATAAAGAAAGGACGTTGAGATTTCGAAAAGCGTAAAGGCAAAGGTCGAAATTTCACTACCTGGTATGAACAGTGATACAAAAATAATCATTGGGGTGATAGTCGCAAGTATCGCCATCATTGGAGCCGCCGTATTCTTGCTCGGTAATGACAAAAGTCCCAAACGCGAAACGCTTGGGATTGCGTCCATGACGATAGATAAAACATTTGAGGATTTTGGCGATATGAAGTCTACTGAAGAAAAAACTGCACTATTCACAATCACCAATACGAGCGATGCAATTTTGCGTATTTGGAGTGTATCCACAAGCTGCAACTGTACGTTCGCAAGCGTGATAATTGGTGGTGTAGCGAGTGGCGAATTTAACATGCCCGCCCATATGATCGCGGCTCTCAAAAACTGGATTGGCGAAGTGCCGGCTAAACAAACGGCAACACTCAAGGTCACCTATAAACCAAACATTATGCCGGTGATCGGAGTGGTGACACGGCAAACTCGATTCTCGACAAACGATCCAAAAAATGCGGAAGTAGAAGTGTCGGTAAAAGCAAATGTATTGTAATCCGACCAATCCGGACCAATAACCCAATGAATGAACAAATGAATAAATTGGTCGGATTGGTAAATTGGTATTTATTGGTCGGATTTGCCTATGGATAGCATGACAATCTTTCAGAGCATCTCTCTCATAACAGCATTCGCGGGAGGCATGGTGGCGCTCTTCGCCCCTTGTTGCATCACGTATCTGTTGCCGAGCTACTTGGCTAATATATTCCGTAACCGCGAAAAAGTCGTATGGATGACCATCATCTTTGGTCTGGGGATCGCCACCATTCTCGTGCCAACGGCATTAGGGATCAGAGCCGTGGGACAAGTGTTCCAGAAATATCATACTCAAACGTACATCGTGGGCGGGGCATTCATGATCCTGTTGGGCCTCATGGAACTTACCGGACGGAAAATTACAATCCCCATGATTCACCTGACGATTGACCTGAACCGCCGGCACGATCCATGGAGCGTCTATCTCATGGGAGTCTTCTCCGGTATCACCTCCTCCTGCTGCACGCCGGTCTTGGCAGGCATTCTCACGCTAAGTTTTCTTTCTCCGACCTTTCTTTGGGCGGGGCTTGCCGGTATCTCGTATGTATTTGGTATGATCGTCCCCCTCGTCGTCTTAGCCCTACTCCTCGAAAAAATAAACTGGACCAAGTTCCCCCAATGGAAAAACAAAACAATCCTCATAGCCGGAAAGCATGTGCTGATTACTGACGCCGCAGCGGGCGTTCTCTTTATCTTGGTTGGCATCACGTTTACGATCCTGGCATTAACCGGCAACATTACCATGGGACAAATCCAACCCTTGGAACAAATGATGGGCGCAAATGTCGTAAACATCGTACGCACGCTTCGCGCTATTCCCGGAAGCGAAATCATATTTACCGTGCTATTCGTCATCAGTATTGGAGTATTTATTTTTAAAAGGAGGAAATCATGAAAAAACGGTCTACTTCATTGAGTAAGGCTCTTACTAAATTACCACACAAAAACATTTTGATATTTTTTATTTTCGTTTGTATGACGCTCATAGCGTTTAACCTCGGGAGAAATGAAACGCTATTGCGACAACTTATCGCAAATCCTTTGAGCCTACTCCAGCAATCAAAAGACACCATATCTGCCAAAGAATTAAAAAAGCTTCTGATAAAAAAAGACTTTGTCTTCATCAATGTCCACACGCCGTATGAAGGAGAAATCGAAAAAACAGACACGTTTATCGCCTATGATCAGGTCGTCGCACAGAGTAGCTCGTTACCAAAGGATAAAAACGCCAGCATCATCCTGTACTGCAAAAGTGGCCGGATGAGCGCGGAAGCGTTGCTTACGGTGCGCAAATTAGGCTACTCCAATGTCCGGCACCTATCCGGCGGCATGGATACGTGGGTGAAGTCAGGCGGGAAACTTCTGGATCTTTCTTTGGTCGAGGGAGAGGTGCTTCCCCAGAGTGGTGTAGAGCTTCCCGTGGTGTGGAGTGACATAGGCCCGCGGCTTATCGCCCTTGGCGTCATCGACGAAGCGAAATTCAGAAAGGCGGTAAACCTCACGCCGGAGCAAGAAGAAATTCTCACCCGCGGATCGGACAAAAAAATGGTAATTAACAGCGCAAACGGTCAATTCGTCGTGGATATACTTTGGGCATTGGGACTTGCTCAAAAAAGCATCGTCTACGAGGAAGGACCGATGGGTAAAGAATATAAGAAGGAGGCAGGAAATTTCGCCTCTACCGGGGGATGGAGTTTGGCGCGCGGCAACGCGATGGCGTATCTCAACCGCTTTGACCTCATCCCTCTCACTCCCGAACAGCAAAAAAAGGTCGGTGATATAGCCCAAAACATTTACCGCCCCTGCTGCGGCAACTCTACCTGGTTTCCCGACTGCAACCATGGCATGGCGGCCTTAGCGGCTATAGAACTCATGGTGTCGGTGGGGCTAGATGAAAAAACAATTTACCGCAACGTATTAGCACTCAATTCGTATTGGTTCAGCGATACGTACGTGACCATTGCCACACATTTTGCCAGAACAGGAATTGCATGGAAAGACGTCGACGCGAAAACCGTCTTGGGCAAAGACTACTCGAGTGCCCAGGGGGCACAGGCAATTACCAAAAAAGTGGGTCCGCTCCCCTATAAACCGCAACAACAAGGCGGAGGATGTGGAGCCTAGACAAATAATAAATCATGAAAAAATGGCTGTTACCGATAGTATGCGCGCTTCCTCTCATCGGAGTTGCCCTCTGGTTTATCGCCGGAAAAAACGTGGGCAATCTCCTAACCTTTGGTCTTATTCTTGCCTGTCCATTATCGCATATATTTTTGATGAAGCATGGTAATAAGAAAGAAAAACATATACACTAGTTTCTAGTGTGAGCCCTCCTGGCCTTGCTTCTCGCCTTACCCCCGCCATGGCGGGGCGCGGCTCGAAGAGCGGTCTTAGGCGGACATAAGAAACGCTAAGCCGCTCCGCCAGCTGGCGGATTGGCAAGCGTTTCTAATGGAGGTGATAACGCATGAAACATGATCCAATGGCAACCGCCAACGCAATGGCAGTCACCGTTGCGTTTATCGCGGTCATCTGTACACTCGCTATCATTCTCGCACCGGAAGTATCCATGGGGATAGCCCAATCCTGGTTTCACGGAATTGATTTGAGCAAAGTACGCGCCGTCGTTAATCCGTCTTTAGGCTCTCTCGTCTATGGATGGACGACCGCGACAATCGGCGGATGGGTAGCAGGCTACACGTTTGCCAACGTCTACAACTGGTTTGCGCCTAAAAAGAAATAAACAAAGCTAAGCTTTCAAAATGCAAAGCTTAGCTTTCACTACGTTGCATACGGGTTAGACGGGCGGCGGAGAGTTCTTTTTCGAGCGCACTTAACGAAGGGATAATCAACTGGCGGCCGCGAGTGAGAACGAGCGATTTCCTTTTGAGCGCTTCAATTTGCAGACTCGCAGTTTCGCGCGTAGTACCGATCCAGGCGGCTATTTCTTTGTGCGTCGGGGACACTTCAAGCGCGACCCCTCTGGCATCCTTCGCGCCGAACTTTTGAACATAATACAGGATAAGGAGTATCGTTTTGGCATACGCGTCCTCAAGCACCAGCTGTTCGATACGCGACCATAACCCCGTAATCCCAAGCAATAAACGCGCCGTAAAATCACCAAGCACCTCCGGATGCTTCTCAAGAAATTTTTTGACGTCGCCCTGTGGTGCTCTGCGGATCGCCACATCGGTGGCTGCCTCATAAAAATAACGGTTCGATGTATTATTGATAACCCATGTCATGGGAAAAAACGCACCTGTCCGATACAATTGCAGCATGAGTGACTCTCCCGATCCATTGATCGAATACTGGCGTACGACGCCTTTTTCGATATAGGAAACTCCATGCGGCGCATCATCCGCCCGGAGAATCATTTCACCTTTTTTATACGTAAGCAATGGATGACGGGAATAAAAATCCCGGATGCTTTGTTTGAAACTTGCTGTCATACACTTCGATCGTGCGTTAGATCACAAGTATACACCTTCATCAGGTCCTCAATATGTACGATACCGTACATAATTTTTCCCCCAATGCAGTATGATGGTGTGTATGAGAAATCGACTCCTTTTTATCCTGTCCCTCGTGGGTATCGCTATCGCTGTTTATGTGTTGCAGGGATTTCTCCGACAGGCCCCCATTGTCTGTCTGAATTCGGGATGCGAAATCGTACGCAAAAGTCCATATAGTTATCTCTTCGGCATCCCGGTCCCCGGATACGGACTCATGGGATATACGGTGATTGCGATCCTGACGTTTCTCCGGACGCTCTCACCCAAATTTCACAAACAATGTTTGCCATGGATCGTAGGGATCGCGTCCGGCGGAGTCGCTTTTGTCGCATGGTTTACCTATATGGAACTTTTTGTCATCCGCGGTGTCTGCACCTGGTGCGCAATATCGGCCGTCAATATGGTGATCATTGCGTCGATCGCATGGAACGAATATCGTAACAGAAAATGAAACTTACCGGAGAATCAAAAGTATTATTAAGCATCTTAGCCGTAACGGTGGCGATCATAGGTGGAGCCACGTTTATCTTCAGTAAGCCCCCCGCCCCACCGAAACCCATTGCCCGTGAAGAACTCGTGACTGCGGATTCGTTCCAGACAGGGAATGCATCAGCTGCCGCGTGGCTCGTGGAGTTTTCCGACTTCCAGTGCCCGGCCTGCCGCACATTCGCACCAGTTGTCGACGAACTTGTTACGAAATACTCAGATAAACTTCTTTTCGTCTACCGACATTATCCACTCTCCCAACATGCATTTGCCAAACCCGCGGCTCTGGCCGCAGAAGCTGCCGGTGAACAAGGAAAATTTTGGGAAATGGGGAAATTATTATTTGAAAATCAGGACCAATTGTCCACAGCCCCCTGGGGAGACCTTGCCGACCAGCTCAAACTGGACCGGAAAAAATTTGACGCAGCCATCAATTCCGACACGCTGAAAACGAAAGTTGACCGCGACGAAACAGACGCCATCCGGCTGGGACTACCGGGAACGCCATCCTTTTTTCTCAACGGAGTTATGATTACGGTCGCAAGTCCTGCAGATTTAAAACGAGCAGTGGAAGAAGCAGTACGATAAAATCATGTTTGATCTCACCGGAAAAATAGCATTCGTATCGGGAGCCAGCAGCGGCATCGGTAGAGCTTCGGCTCTCGCGCTTGCCAAGCAAGGCGCAACGGTCGTGGTGACTGCACGACGGGTAGAAAAGCTGAACGAGTTGGCAAAAGAAATCATTGCAATGGGACGGGAATCGTTACCGATCGTCATGGATGTCACAAAAAAAGAAACAATCACCGCTGCCGTCAATAAAACCGTAGAGATGTACGGAAAAATTGATATCCTCCTTAATAATGCCGGAGTTGCTGAATTTGCTCCGTTTTTGGATTTGACCGAGGAACAATGGGACAAAACCATTGACACAAACCTGAAAGGTTACTTTCTTGTCGCTCAAATAGTTGCACACGAAATGGCCAAACACAAATGGGGACGGATCATTAATATTGCCTCGATTGCCTCCGGCGGTGTAGGGGTTGGGTTTCCTTCTGTTGCCCACTACTGTGCGAGCAAAGGCGGGATCGTCGCCATGACGGAAGCACTCGCGATTGAACTGGCCCCGATGGGAATCCTCGTCAACTGCATCGGGCCGGGTGTCATAGAAACCAAAATGACCGAAGGAATGCTCAAAGATCCGAAGCAAGCCGAGGCGCTCCTTGCCCGATCCCCTCTCAAACGCGCCGGAAAGACAGAAGAGATTGCCGCGGCTGTCGTCTATTTTGCATCCGAAGAATCAAGTTATACAACGGGGTCTATCCTCTACGTCGACGGCGGGTGGCTGGCAAATTGACACCTACCATTCAAACTCCCCGACGGCATCCTCCAACTCTACGCGTTTACGTTTGGGTAGATTATTAAACCGCTTCTTCTGACACTATTGCAACGAACCCATCAAAAGTAATCGGTACTGACTCCACAATAATTTTATCCTGATAGTTTGGTGCGGTATCGTCATTTCTTCGAAAAGTATTGTGGTTTCTATAGTAAACCCATTTTTTGGTAGCATCCGGTCGGGGCGGCGCAAGATAAATTGCACCCGGAATCATACCCTGACGATCCCGAAAATCATCTACGCGAAGCACGGTTGCTTTATGAGTGTCTTTGTTTTCACAAACTATACCAATAGTACCCCCGACCCTCGCTTTTAACTCGTTTAAAGTAGCCATATATTGTTTACGTTGGAACCATATCATAACGTCGACATGGCTTCAATACGCTACAATGTAACCATTCAGAAATTGACAAAGCTACTACAGAGAGAATCATTGAGGGCAGAGGTGCACATCGACCCGACAGGTTGAATAGATTTAAGGAGTAGGTCAGATAATGGCTGACGCGTTGACAAAACCTCTTCAAACTCCTACACTAATGTAAAGTCCGCTTGACATTTATAATTGCATGCGAGAACATGTAGTAAATTGTGTTTGGCAACTCCGAAAAGATATAGGTGTTACCCAGGAAGTGCTGGCAGATGCTTTGGGAGTTTCCAGGCAAACTATCATAGCCATAGAAAAGGGGAACTATATCCCTTCGTTGTTGCTTGGATTAAAAATTGCAAGATTCTTTAAGAAACCTATAGAAAAAATTTTTAGCTATATATATGAAAAATAACCTTGTTGGAGAAATAGGTATCTCTATTGCGCTCATCGGACTGCTTGTCTTTTTTATTAATCCCCTAGACCTTCTCATGCCTCAACCCTTACATCCGTTTATGGTTCCTTTCCTGGTTGTCCTATTTATTATTTTTGCCGGACTGTTGTGGAAGGAAGCACCTGGAGATGAACGAGAACAGTTTCATAAATTCATTGCCTCACGTTTTGCTTATTTTGCTGTTATAGCAACACTTATCTTCGGTGTTGTTTTCCAAAGCTTCAAAGGTGAAATTGACCCTTGGCTCATCATTGCTGTTTGTATTGCACTTTTAGCAAAGATATTTGGACTTATTTATGGACATATTAAACATTGAAAGGGGGTGAAAAATATGAAAAAAGAAATCATCATTGCCGGTATTGTTGTTTTGGTTCTTATTGGGGGAGGTTGGTATATTGCCAACCAACAGTCTCAACAAGCCCAACAAGTAAAAATGGCACAGGAAAAAGCTGCTATGAAAGCCAAAGAAGATGCGGCAATGGAAGAAAAAAAGGACAAAGAAGCGATGGAAAAGAAAAACGCCGTGATGGAGAAAACGAATGACGGTAAGATAATGGATAAAAACGCAAGTTCTCGCTATGTCCCGTATTCAAAAGCTATGTACGACGCAGCTTCGAGTAAACGACGAGTCTTATACTTTTACGCAACGTGGTGCCCATCATGTAAAATAGCGAACTCAGACTTTACCGCAAACCCAAGTAAAATACCTGAAGATGTAATCGTCTTGAGGGTGAATTACAATGATCCGGATACGGATCAGGATGAGAAGGGTCTTGCCAAAAAATATGGCATCACCTACCAACATACCTTTGTCCAAGTGGATAATACAGATAAGGAAATGAGCAAGTGGAATGGTGGACAAACAGATGAACTTTTAACAAACGCTAAGTAGCTTGCGGTGCTAGTTTTTGTCCTTCATCAACGTACGGAAAAAACTAGTATCAGAGGTTAGTTAGCATTATATGATATTACTGGTCGCATTTTCGTTTTTTGGCGGTATCGTCACGATCCTTTCTCCGTGTATTTTGCCTATCCTACCTATCGTGCTGTCCGGCTCGATAACCGGAGGAAAACATCGGCCGTGGGGGGTCATAATGGGATTCATCGCGAGTTTTACCTTTTTCACACTATTCCTTTCGGTAATTGTAAAAGCGACAAACATCTCAGCCGATTTGCTCCGGACTTTTTCTATAGTCATCATCGCAGGATTTGGTCTATCCCTCATCATTCCATCGTTACGGGTGATGACGGAAAACTTATTTTCCAAACTAAGCCAAAAACTGGATTCCCGCCTTCGCGGGAATGACAAACATGGGGGCGGGAACGACAATTTTTCTACCCGCTCTGATTTTGCTGCCGGACTTCTCGTTGGTTTGAGCTTGGGACTCCTCTGGACACCATGCGTCGGACCGATCCTTGCTTCGATCATTACTCTTGCCGCAGCAAGCAAAGTCACCACGGATGCAGTATTCATCACTCTTGCGTATGCAGCAGGCACTGCTCTTCCACTTCTGGCAATAACATATGGCGGGCGAAGTCTCCTGACTAAAAACCCGTGGCTTGTGGCCAATACCAACCGTATTCAAAAAGGATTTGGGGTCCTGATGATACTTACCGCCATAGCTATTTACTTCCAGGTAGATCGCACGTTCCAATCATATATACTGAATACATTCCCCTCTTATGGTGTGGGCTTAACAAAATTCGAGGATAACACAACGATAAAAAATGCATTACAACAGTTACAAAATCCGTCAGTAAGAAAAGAACCATCTATGGTAAATAAATTTTTGGAATCAGACCTGGGAAATGCACCAGAACTCATCCTCGGTGGGGTATGGTTTAATGTACCTTCCGGTCAACAATCTCTGAGTATCAAAAGTCTTCGAGGACAAGTAGTGCTCATCGACTTTTGGACGTATACGTGCATCAATTGTATTCGAACACTTCCCTACCTCAAATCGTGGCATGACAAGTATAAAGACAAAGGACTGACTATCATCGGCATTCACACGCCCGAGTTTGAATTTGAAAAAAATCCGGATAACGTGTCACGCGCAATCCGCGACTTTGGTATCACCTATCCGGTGATGCAGGACAATGATTTTGCCACTTGGAACGCATATGCAAATCACTATTGGCCGGCCAAATACTTGGTCGATAAAAACGGAAAAATCCGCTATACACACTTCGGTGAAGGAGACTATGACGAGACGGAGACAAAAATTCAGGAACTGTTAAAAGAGTCCGGCACACTCACCCAGGAAATGCCGGTGGACAATCCGACGTACCAAATCCAGGCCCGGACACCGGAAACGTACTTAGGCAACTGGCGGATAGCCAACATCGCATCGCCTGAACGCATACGACAAGACGTGCTGACCAGCTACTCCATTCCCGGAAATCTCTCTGGAAATTCTTTCGCATTCGGTGGCGCATGGACCGTGGGGTATGAGTACGCCCGGCCAACGACTGGCGGAAAACTCTCTTTCCGCTTCGATGCAAAAGACGTCTTTCTCGTCATGCGACCCACAACACAAGGGGTAACGGGCAGTTTCCGCGTGCTTCTGGACGGAAAATCCGTAAGCGTCGATATTGCCGGTGAAGACGTACGAGATGGAGTCGTGCATGTCGATCGCGACCGGCTCTATACACTTATCAAACTTACCAGTGGGGGCGAGCACACGTTGGAACTGCAATTTCTCGACGGCAATAATGAACTGTACGCATTTACGTTTGGTTGATCAATTCAAGAATAATCAAGACTTGTAACGCATAGTATCGACCATATACTATATACTCATGAATATCCTCCTCATCTATGCCACCAACTCCGGTAGTACTGCGGAGGCCGCCAATATCATCGCAGATGTCTTGACCGGAAAAGGGCATGCAGTATCGGTCAAAAACGCAACAACCGTGACGCCTGAAGACGTGCTGGCTGCGCCATTTTTCATCCTGGGATCTCCAAGTTGGAATCATGACGATCTCGAGGGACAGCCACTTCCGGAGATGGAAGAGTTCATCGCGCGCTGCAAAGACATCAAACTCAATGGGAAACCCTGTGCAGTATTTGGATTAGGTGATAGTTCCTACACCTACTTTTGCGGTGCAGTCACCTACCTTGAGGCGTTTATCAAACGTGCCAAAGGCACACTCATTGTTCCGTCCCTCAAGGTGGACGGATTTTATATGAAGCCGGGCGCAAGTGAGAATATCACAAAATGGGCAAAGGAGGTAGCGGAGAAGATGGATCCCCGCCTTCGCGGGGATGACAACCTATAGCTCCAAACTTTTCCAGAGAATTCTTGCGGCGTAGGTACGGTAGGGCTTCCACTTATTGACGATCTTTTCCATTTGCTTGATTGTGGGATCCTTTTTAAACCCGTATAATTTTTTCATCGCATTCTTGAGTCCCAAGTCGCCATAAGAAAATACGTCTTCTCTTCCTAGCGTAAACATGAGGAACATCTCCGCGGTCCAGGGACCGATGCCTTTGACTTTTATCAGCTCTCCCACAACCTCTTGATCAGATAATTGAGCGAGCGTATCTAATTGGACGGATCTATCCAGCACTTTTTGCGCAAGATCACGGATAAACCGCGTCTTGGACCAACTCATACCCGTCGCACGAAGCTCTTCCTCTGACTTTTGGAGAACGGTACGAGGCGTGACATTCTTATTGGAAAAAAGTTTATAAAACCGTGCAGTCAACACATCAGCAACCTTGCCGGACAACTGTTGACCAATAATATTTTCACAAAGATGAACAAAATATTCACCTGGTGTCCGTACTTCGGGATCCTCGACCACGATGATTTGGGAAACTGAAAAAAGAATAGGGTCAACCGATTGGAAATGGTGATTCACGGTCTTGTTCATAATCCTATGGTCTGTATTATAATCGAACCATGTCAGATGTTGAGTATCCAGGTAGGATGTTTACCGAGCGGTTAACGGACACAGTACCGTATGGCAAATATTGTTTGATTGGAAAAAAAATAATCAAGGATCCTGGTCCCGCATCGGAGCAAATGGCTCAACACGTTTTAGAATGTGCACAGTGCAGTACTGCACTTGAGGGAGAAACTCCTTTAATCCCAAATTAATCTCTTACCATTTAAAGTGAGCAAACGCACGATTGGCCTCTGCGCTGCGGTGGATGGTATCGCGCTTTTTGATAGCTTCCCCTACGCCTTGGGCCGCATCCAGAAGCTCAACGGCAAGTTTCTCGGCAAAGGTATGAAATTCTTTATTCGATCGTTTTTGCGCAAAGGCGACCAGCCAACGAAGCGCGAGAGACACCCGACGGTCTCCCCGTACTTCCGTAGGCACCTGATAGGAAGCTCCTCCCACACGACGGGCACGAACTTCCATCTTGGGTCCTATGTTATTGATCGCCGTCTCAAACACTTTAATCGGATCTTCTTCCCCTTTTTCCTTGAGAATTTCAAGTGCGCGATACACCTGCGCCTCTGCGGTACGCTTTTTCCCACGCACCATCACGCGGTTGACGAGTCGTGTCAAAAGCCGATTCCCATAAATGGGATCAGCGGCAAGAAGTTTTTTGGTTACGCGTTTTCCTCTCATAGTATTAATTTGCCTTGGCTGCTGCCGGGCCAGATGCCCCTGCTTTCGTGCCGTAGCGGCTCCGACCTTGTTTGCGGCCGACGACCCCCGTCATATCAAATTTACCGCGGACGATATGATATTTGACACCAGGTAAATCCGGTACTCTGCCGCCGCGGATAAGCACGATGGCGTGCTCCGTAAGTTCGTGACCGATGCCCCCGATGTAGGCGGTGACTTCCTGTTTATTCGATAGCCGCACACGCGCAACTTTACGAAGCGCCGAATTTGGCTTTTTCGGCGTCATGGTTTTGACCAATGTCACCACGCCGCGTTTAAACGGAGCGTGAAGCTGCTTAATGACGCGGTCTTTCGCGTTAAAAAATTTACGAAGCGCCGTAGCTTTAACCTTTTTGGATTTTCGACGCCGGCCATATTTAATAAGTTGATTAATCGTTGGCATATTACGTGATTTGTGCTCGCTCGGAATCCACCGGAATGAGTCTGCCGATGATAACATTTTCCTTAAGCCCCAGCAATTTATCTTCTTTGCCGGCCAAGGCTGCATCCGTCAAAACATTGGTTGTCTCTTGGAAGGAAGCCGCGGAAAGCCAACTTTCGGTAAAGAGCGACGCGCGGGTAATACCCAGGATGACCACCTGCGCGGTCGCCGGCTCGCCGCCTTCGGCTAACACCCGTGCGTTTTCATCCTGAAAGCGCATGCGGTCGACGAGTTCTCCCGGAAGCAAACTCGTGTCTCCGGCGCTATCCACCCGTACTTTATCACTGATCTTGCGCACGATCACTTCAAAGTGTTTATCAGCGATCCCGATACCTTGGGATTCATAGACCCTCTGGATCTCGATGATAAGATATTTTTGTGCACCGCGAAGTCCTCGTACCTGAAGTACTTCTTTGACATCCAAGCTTCCGCCGGAAAGCTGATCCCCTGCCGCGACCAGATCGCCTTCTTTGACCTTAAGCTCTGCGGTGAGCGGAATCAAATACTCGCGCTCTTCCACGGGCTTCATGGCTGCATTGCGTACCTGTACTTTGTATCCGGATTCAGTTTCCGTGACCTGTACTTTACCGGCAATCTCCGTGATCGGAGAAAGCGCACGGGGGGTACGAATTTCAAAAAGTTCTTCCACCCGTGGTAAGCCTTGGGTAACGTCAAGCCCAACGATACCGCCGGCATGCCTGACCCGCATGGTCAACTGTGTGCCCGGCTCGCCGATGGATTGAGCGGCGATGACACCAACCGGCGTACCAATCTCAACTTGTGCACTCGTCGCATAATCTTTACCGTAACACGTCTGACACAAGCCAACCGCAGCCTGACAGGAGATAGGAGAGCGAATCAATACGGACTCCACTTCATGCTCGTCAAGGAGCTTCACATGGGTTTCATCAATCTCTACACCACGCTTGATAAGAACTTTTTTGCCGCCCGGTACCACCACATCAACAGCCGGAATTCGTCCCAAAAGCCGTGCGCCAAACGTGGCTTGCCGGTCTTCATGGCGGGATACCTCCCACCCTTCCTGGGTATCACAATCAACGACACGGATAATCGCATCATGGGATACATCCACGAGCCGACGTGTGAGATACCCGGCATCCGCGGTCTTGAGCGCTGAATCCGTTAAACCTTTGCGCGATCCGCGGGTAGAGGTGACGTATTCAAAGATAGAAAGACCCTGCCGATAGTTGCTTTTTGTCGGAAGCTCAACGATCTTCCCTAACGGATCGACCACGAGTCCCTTGATAGCAGAAAGCTGCTTGAGGTAATCTTTGGAAGCGCGGGCACTTCCGGATTCGATGATCATCTTCATGGGATTATCCGCAGGAAGTGCGTCCCACGTAAGATCAGCGAGCCGCTCGGTAACCTCGATCCAGACTTCATTGGCCAACCGTTTCTTTTCTTCAAGCGTGATAAGACCCTGTTGGTAATTGGTGTCTATCTCGGCTACTTTGCCTTCTGCTTCTTTGACCAACGTATCTTTTTCGGGAACAACGATACCGTCAAAAACGGATACCGAAAGTCCGCCGCACTGCGTGGCGCCCCAGAACCCGAGATTTTTGATCGCGTCAATGATGCCGACCACTTCTTCTTTAGAATAGTGGACAAGCGCCTGGGTAATAAGCTTTTTGACGGTCACCGCTTTAATGGGGGTGTTTATAAATCGGAGCTCTTTAGGCAACACCTCATTAAAAAGTATTTTCCCCACAGTGGTAACGAGCTCGTTGCCGTCAATGGTCACCCGGATAGGAACACGAATCCCCAGCGTCCCGGTTTGCTGCGCATACATCGCCTCACCGGCGTCCGCATACCGTGCCAATTCATCTTCTTTTTTACCATCATAGTCGCTGTCTACTGTGGTGATATAGAAACAACCTAACACCATTTCTTTGTTCGGGACCGTGATGGGAGAACCATCCGCCGGCTTGAGCAGATTATGCGTGGGCAACATGAGATGAATCGCTTCATCCTGACTTTGCTTAGAAAGCGGGATGTGCACCGCCATTTGGTCACCGTCAAAATCTGCATTGTATCCTGCACATACACAGGGATGAATCCGGATCGCTGACCCTTCGATAAGGATGGGGAAAAATGCCTGAATACCTAGTTTGTGCAGCGTCGGCGCGCGATTGAGTAACACCGGATGATTTTTCGTAATCTCCTCAAGAATGTCAAACACTTCGGGAGTACGGCGCTCCAGAACAGTCTTGGCATTTTTGACGTTCGGGGCAATCCCCCGGACGATAAGCTCACGAAGGACAAAAGGCTTAAACATTTCCAAAGCCATTTCTTTCGGAATACCACACTGGGTGAGGTTCAGTTCCGGCCCAACGACGATGACGGACCGACCGGAATAATCAACGCGTTTACCAAGTAAATTCTGACGGAACCGGCCTTGCTTTCCCCGAAGCATATCCGAAAGAGAGCGGAGCGGCTGGATGACTGCACGGGAACTCGGACGCTGGGTCGCATCAATCAAGCTGTCTACCGCTTCCTGAAGCATGCGCTTTTCATTGCGCAATATGATCTCGGGAGCCCCTAAATCCATGAGATGTTTCAACCGATTGTTGCGGTTGATAACGCGCCGATACAAGTCATTTAAATCGCTTGTGGCAAACCTACCCCCGGTCAGCTGCACCATCGGGCGCAAATCAGGAGGGATAACCGGCAAAATCTTTAAGACCATCCAGGCAGGATCAAGACCTGCTTTGCGGATGCCGTCAATGACACGCAGCCGCTTCGTGGCTTTGATATGGCGTTGTCCGGTCGTCTTGGCAATTTCTTCCCGAAGGTCGGCGGCTAATTTATCCAGATCTAACTTTTTGACGACAGAAAGGACCGCTTCTGCACCCATGTCTACCGAGAAACATGAAGCTGCATCATATTCAAGAAGACGGAGATATTCATCTTCCGTGAGCGTCGTTAACGGCTTGATCGTTTTGACGATGCTGACCAGGGAGTCGATGATTTCATTGATTTTTCCGGCTTCCTCATCCCGTTTATCCTCAAGTCCCGCAAGTTCCTGACGCTCTTTGAGGGCAATTTCAGAGAGAGCAAGATCCATAGCTTCACGGGCGAGAGAGCGTCCCCGCACGCCTTCGCGGTCTACCGTAAATTGACTCTTTCTCTTGTCTACTTCCTGTTTATAGAGCCCTTCAGCCTCATCGACACGTTTGGCTCCTGCCTCGGCGAGACTCTTCATAACGTCTTTTTTCTTTTGATCATCTACATCGGTCACTAAATATTGAGCAAAATAGATGACGCCTTCTAGCGCTCTCGGGCTAATATCAAGAAGGAGAGAAAGTTTAGACGGCGCGCCTTTGAAAAACCACACATGTGCTATAGGAACCGCCAAAGAGATGTGCCCCATGCGCTCACGGCGGACTTTACTCTGGGTGACTTCAACGCCACACTTATCGCAGACAATTCCGCGGTAACGAATCCTTTTATACTTACCGCAGTAACACTCCCAATCTTTCGTCGGTCCGAATATGCGCTCATCAAAAAGTCCATCTTTTTCCGGTTTGAGCGTCCGGTAGTTGATCGTTTCCGGCTTGATGACTTCACCATACGACCAGGCTTTAATATCCTCTGAAGAAGCTAACGTCACTTTGAGCCCAGAAAAATCTACGATATTTGAAAACATTCCTTTTTTATCCATAGTGTTATTCCTCCTTGGGTGCTTCCCCGGCCGGCGCCTCGGGCGTCTCGACTGTGGCTTTTGCACCGCTGGCTTCTGCTAATTCTAATGCCTGTTTTTTAATTTTATCATCCGCTATCGGAGTGACTTGCTGTGTTGGGTCAGCCGCCGCTTGTGGTTTAGCGACTACAACACCGGTCGGAACAACGAGAAGTCCTAATGCCTGGAGTTCTTTGACTAACACCTTGAATGATTCCGGAACAGTAGAAGCCGGGATATCCATCCCTTTCACAATAGCCTCAAAGGCTTTGGCCCGTCCCACGACATCGTCAGATTTAATCGTAAGCATCTCCTGAAGGACATGTGCCGCGCGATGTGCTTCAAGCGCCCAGACTTCCATCTCTCCCAACCGTTGTCCGCCCATTTGGGCTTTGCCTCCGAGCGGCTGTTGAGTAACCAGTGAATAAGGACCCGTAGAACGCGCATGCGTTTTATCCTCCACCATGTGGATGAGCTTCATGATATAACCAATTCCTACGACGATGGTTTCTTTGAACGCTTCACCGCTTCTGCCGTCAAAGAGCGTCGTCTTGCCATTGACAGGAAGCTTGGCTTCTTTCAGCTTCTCAACGATATCCGCTTCGATGACTGGTTCAAATACCGGAAGAGCAATTTTCAAGTTAAGTTTTTTCGCAGCAAGCCCTAAATGAGATTCAAGAAGTTGCCCTAAATTCATACGGGAAAGAACCGATAGCGGTGAAATAATCAGATCCACCGTAGTCCCGTCGGCAAGATACGGCATATCTGCTTGCGGCACGATTTTACTGATGACTCCCTTGTTTCCATGACGTCCTGCGAGTTTATCTCCGACGACGACTTTACGCACTTGGGCCACCTTGATGATAATTTTGCGGTTAGTCCCCGGCTCCAGTTCATCACCTGCTTCTTTATCCAAAATCTTCACTTCTATCACGGTTCCGCGCTCACCGTGTGGCATCCGTAGCGACGTATCGCGCACTTCGCGTGCTTTCTCTCCAAAAATTGCGCGAAGCAAGCGCTCTTCTGCGGTAAGCTCGGTCTCTCCTTTGGGAGCGATCTTTCCTACTAAAATATCATTGGGGGATACTTCCGCACCGACGACCACAATACCGTCTTCATCCAAATTTCGAAGTGCTTCTTCACCAACATTGGGGATATCCCGCGTCGTTTCCTCAATCCCCAGTTTGGTATCTACGACACTCGCTTCGTACTCTTCGATGTTGACGGAAGTCAGTAAATCTTCTTTAACGAGACGGTCAGAAATGACGATGGCATCTTCGTAGCCCAATCCGTCATAACTCATGTATGCGACCACCACATTGGTGCCGAGAGCAAGCTCTCCGTTTTCGCTCGACGGTCCATCGATGAGGATGGTGTCCTTTTTGACCTTGTCGCCGGTTTTTACCGCTACATGCTGATTATAACAAGTTGATTGACTTGTCCGTTTAAATTTTTCAACGACGTACGTCTCCTCCTGACCATCCTTCATCTTAATCATTACGGTACCCGCATCTGCATACGCGACGAGAGCGTCATCAGGAGCCCTCACGACACGACCCATCGACATGGAAATTGCCGATTCCATTCCTGTTCCAATCGTTGGCGATTGCGGCGAAATAAGTGGAACAGCCTGTGATTGCATGTGGGTTCCCATAAGTGCGCGGTTGGCTTCATCATGTGCAAGAAATGGAATAAGCGATGCTGGTGCACCGACAACCTGTCTCGGGACTACATCGATAAGATCGACGAGCTTGGCATCCGCTTCCAAAAATTCTCCCTTATACCGGACTGGCACTCGCTCGTCAGTGATGTACCCTTGAGCATCCATGGCAATACTCGCGTGGGTCACATAATGATATTGCTCGTCATCGGCAGATATGTAGATGATCTGATCTGTCACACGGACGCGGGTAATCCCACCCTCTTCCACTTTTTCGACTTTCCGGTATGGGGATTCCAAAAATCCGTACTCATTGACCCGTGCATAGAGCGCCATATAGGTGACCAGACCGATATTGGGGCCTTCCGGACTTCGAATCGGACAAATACGACCATATTGGCTGGAATTAATATCACGAATCGAGAAGGATGCGCGCTCACGGCTGATTCCCCCGATTCCCATGACGGTCAAACGGCGGAGGTTATCTATTTCCGCAAGAGGATTGGTCTGATCCAGGATCGTGGAAAGCTGACTGGTACGAAAGAAGTCATTGACTGCAGCGATGATGGGGCGGGCATTCACCAACTGTGAGGGGGTAAGCTCTGTAGCGGCGGCTCCTGCTAAACTCATCTTCTCGCGGATCGAGCGCTCCAACCGAAGGAGTCCGACCCGGAATGCATTGGTCGCCACGAGTTCGCCAACTCTTCGGACCCTGCGGTTGCCTAAGTGATCAATGTCATCCACATCGCCTTTGCCGTTGGCAAGCCCGATCAAATACTTGATGCTCCCGATAATGTCTTCTTTGGTCAGGACCCAATGTTCACGATCCAATGGCACGGAAACACCAAGCTTTTTGTTCATCTTATAGCGTCCTACGCGCTCCATGCTGTAGCGCCGGTAATCAAAAAACATCGTGCGCAGAAGTTCCTGTGCGTTGTCCAAGACGATGGGTTCGCCGGGTCGGAGCTTTTTATAGAGTTCCAGTGTCGCTTCTACTTGCGACGTCGTTAAATCTTTCTTAAGCGTTGCATCGATAAACTGATGATCTTTATCCACGTCTGTATCGGCAAAGAGTTTGCGAATCTCTGCTTCATCCGAGACCCCGATCGCACGCAAAAATGTCGTTGCCGGAAATTTGCGTCTGCGGTCTATCCGCACCATAAGGACATCATGACGTGTCATGGCAAACTCAAGCCAACTTCCATGAAGCGGACGGATTTCGGCCGTATAGAGGGTCCGACCTGTAGAAGGATCTACCTGACCGGTGAAGTAAATTCCCGGACTCCGGACGAGTTGATTGACGACGCATCGCTCGATGCCATTGATGATGAAGGTTCCATTGGCCGTCATCGCGGGGATATCGCCTAAAAAGACTTCCTGCGTCACGCGGTGTCCGGTTTGCTTGTTCGTGAGCGTGGTCGTTACCTTTAGCGGCATGTCGAAGGTCAATCCTTTGTCCCGGGCAACTTCGCTCGTGAGTCTGGGTTTACCGAAGTAATAATCGCCGAAGGAAAGTTCCCAATTTTTACCGGTAAAGTCTACGACAGGGGTCACTTCATCGAGAAGTTCGCGTATCCCGGTCTCCAGAAACCACTGGTAGGATTCGCGTTGCACTAACACTAGATCCAGAGGCGGCAAGTGCGTATAGACTTTTCCCCAGGAAACATGCTGAATAATGTCTTCGTCGTGTGCCATCGGATAATTCCCCTCAGAGCCTTATTAGTGAACAACAAAAAGAAGCGAACAATGAACGTTCGCCTCTCTCGGGCTATTGAAGTTTCTTTATTATAGTGATCTTTTGGCCGATGTCAATACCCCGCGTGTATTATTCCAAGTGCAGCCTGATAAGCGCTTCGACTTCCGAAAAATTTTTAATCTCCATGAGCTTCTTCATGAGTGTCGTTGCCCCGGGAAACGCCCGCACATAGATTTTAAAGTATTTTTTTATCGCCACAAACCGGCGTTCCCCGGGATAGGTATCGGTGTAAAGCTTGGCGTGCTTGAGCAATAGGTTAAGCGACTCGCTCCCTGTATGCTCTTTAGGTGTTTTTTCAAATACCCATGCATTTTGGAAAATTCCGGTCCCGATCATCACTCCATCCACGCCATACATCGCGTGGACGTTCTTGGCTTGTTCCCGACTTAGGATATCTCCATTGCCAATCATCACCGTGTCCGGAGCATATTGATCCCGAAGTGCCACTGCCTTGCCGATCTCATCCCAGTGCGCGGGAACTCTGGACAACTCTTTGGCCGTCCTCCCGTGGATGGTAATCGCGTCCAGATGCTGATCAAGCAAAAAACGGATCCAATCTTCCGTCACGATCGTCTTCACTCCAAGGCGCGTCTTCACGCTCACAGCTAGTCCCGGCGCTCCCTCCTTGACCGCAGCAATCATGGCCGCTGCAAGCGTAGGATTGTTGATAAGCGCCGACCCGCATCCCATCTTCATCACATCTTTGACGGGACAGCCCATATTGATATCGATACCGTCAAATCCTAAATCCTTCACCAATTTGGCGACGGTAACAAAATTCTTTGGCTCCGTCCCCCATATGTGGGCAATGATCGGATGCTGCTTGGCGGCGTAGCGAAACCGCGGAATGGTCTTTTCATACCCACGAGAACAAAGTGCCTCTGTGTTGGTAAACTCCGTAAACATAACGTCGGGCTTGGCGATCCCGGTGATGATTTCCCGGAACACATAGTCCGTCACCCCATCCATGGGAGCCAACGCGAGAAATGGTTGTTGTTGGGTAGCAAGCTGTTGCCAAAAATTTGCCATGGGGGTATTTTACATCAAAATCCCTCGATCCCCTGAAGTTGTTGTCCCACCTGACTATTAATGGTGTTAACCAGAGAGACGGTATACTGGGCTGCGACAATCATGGTGACCACCGAAAGAATCATGGCCACGATCCCCACAATTTTGGCCTTCTCGTCGTTCTCCCGCAGGTACCGCAAGCCCCAGATCAACCCCATCGGAGTCAAAAAGACGCTTCCCAGATAGAGCTTCATCTGGTCTACGGGCCCTGTCCCGGGAGGGGCAGCATGGAGATTCTTCCCGCAATTAAAGCAAAAATAATCCGTCGGCCGCACGGCAACGTGACACCCCGGACACACAAGCATTTCATCCATATTTTCATTGTACACCATCAAAAAAACAGCGCCATCGATGCTATACTGTACGTACGATGGATGCCACCCGTCCTTACCATTTTTTCTTTTTTATTGGATTCCTGACGCTCTTGGTTTTACGCTTCGGTCAGGTGAAATTTACGCGTCCGTTCACTCCGCAGTCATCTTCTTTTACGCTGGCCCCTCCCGCACAAGCGGTCTGGGGCACGCTCACAGTCACCTACGGGAGGGCGGATATGTTGACCCGGACCGCACCGGACTACGAAGAAGCTTCAACCGGAGCCAAGATTCTCATCGGTGAATCCGTAGCCACCAAAGAATATTCTGCTGCCACGGTGTGGGTGAGCGACATCGTCACGGCCGTTTTGGGATCCAAAACGGAACTGGTATTTGCCAATCTTTTTGCCGACAATATGCTGCTCATCCAAAAAGCAGGACAAAGCACCTATACGGTAGCCCCCGGCAAACACGTCAGCATACGGGCGCTGCATGCGCTCATTGCGCTCGAATCCGGAATAACGACGATTACTCTAAACGGCACGAATCTATCCGTCGCCACCAACACAGGATCGGCCGCGATCGCCCTCGTGGATATGGACAACATGACGCGCGTATGGAATCTGGGGTCAGGCCAAAGCGCCGCGGTAGACGACACAACGCGTGAAGTACGCCTAGTAGGTAAATGGTAACGCGTAGGATTTTTTGTATTCCTCAAGCGGCCGGAGTATCGTACTGTCTTCGTATCCCAGCGCCCAGAGCGCCACACCCCCAAGGTGATATTTTTTCGCAAGAAGTATTTTTTCCTTCATGGAATCCTCGTTTTCATAATAAATTTGATGAAAATAATCGTTCTCCCGATAGATAAGGTATGGTTCTTTGGCCACCGAATCTAGAGATGCAGAACACGTGGCACACGTCTCTAATAGATCGGCGATGCGTCTGGTACTTGCCGTGGATCCCCCACCCGGAATGGTTGCCGATTCCGGGGCAATCCCTATGGTCTCCCACTCATATCCATACAAGGGAATACCCAATAGTATTTTATCCTTTGGAATTACTTTCAGCGCTTCTTGCACAGCCGTTTCCACGTCAAACTCCAGCGTTTCACCGGCTCCCCCCACCGGGGCGACGGCGCCCGTTGTCAGAGATCCCAAGTAGTGATAATCATAGGTCATGAGGATGATGGTGTCAGCAATTGCCCCCAATGCCCGGGCGTCATACAGTTTGGGTTTGACCAGCGCTATGGGGATGAGATCAATAGTCAGTGTCCCTAAATTCTGTGCGACCAATTCATCTTTGACGGTTTGGACAAACCGGGTAAATTGCAATTGACTACTCGGTGACCCTTCCATAAACGTCTCGATATCCAGATTCAAATCCGTAAAGCCGTTGTCTCTCATGATCGGTGCCGCTTCGAATACTAAATTCTTGGCGGCTACTTCGGGCTGGACAAGCATCGCGCGTATGGCGTCATCATCCCCGCTTACGACCAAAAGGGATTGTTTCAGATGATTCTTTTTCCCTTCCGCAAGAACTGTGCGGTATGTATCCCCCTTGAGATTCGTCCATCCCGGTTCTTCTTCTTTGGGATTAGCAAGTTTCACGAGACTCCCATCTCCGGCAACCATCAACCCAAAATACGTAAGCGTGGTGATGGAGGACGCATAATGTTTATCAGCTTTTGTCAGCAGCCAGTAGGGCAAAAATCCGACGATTTGCGGCTTGTGGATGCCAAATGTCGTAAGGATCGAATTATCAAAGCGTAAGGGGCTCACCGCAAGCATCAGGAAACATCCGGCGGCGGCCAGGACCCCTGCCACACAAAAAATAATGGAAAAAAAGAACATTCGAAGCATTGTCCCCATTGTATCACGCAAAAAATCCTCATACCCAGAAGCAACTCCGTCTTTTTATGGATGAAATCGCTCCAACGCTTCTTGAAGTGCCTGGTGGATGAGTGATTCCAGTTTTATAAAATCGCCATCGTCTGCCCTCTGCATGGCGATAATATACCTAATCCTATCCATTTTTGTTTCTGCTTTTATTTCTATTGGCGGAAGATTCAGATTCAGAAGGATAAGAATTGTGATCATGCGAGCGATTCTACCGTTATAGTCCTGAAACGGATGAATAAAAACCAGCCCATGTTGAAACCAAGCCAAGAGATTAGTTACCTCCACGATAAATGCTTCTCCTGTGGGATTGGGCAATTGTCGGAGTCGCTCATCCAAATCTCTACAAAGATTTGTCATAAGTTCCGGCAGCTGATAATACGGCGCAGCTTCTTTGCCGGAATATGTTACCTGGATCTTTCTGTACTTCCCTGCCCAATCAGGAAAAATCCAACCAAAAGCAACGCCATGAAGTACACAAATAAACTGTGGCGTAATTGCAACGCTTTTCTGTTGTTGCATCACGTCATGTAAATACATGAGTCCCCGCTTTGTTCCTTCAATTTCAAGCTGAAGTAATTTTGAACGAGGAATGATACCAAATGCAGTTTCTTTATATGAGGTTGCGCCTTTCGGCTTCGTCGTCATTGTTCCCATGTATTATTTGAATAAGGAGGTAACCATTCGTCGGGTTACATGCTCCCCCTCGAGGCGGGTGGTGCGATAAATAATCTCCGGCATAAATACACGCAAAAACCCCAATACGCTATGTTTACTCATATTGGTTTTGCGGTATTTTTTGTACGAAGCATTCAATCTCGATTGTTGTTTTATGCTCATAGTACGATGAGTATACCAAATGTTTACCCTCTTTGCTTGAGACATAAAATGGCCTGAAGTTTTGTTGTTCTTTTTGCACTTTTGTTTCATACTGGAAGTAATATGAAAAACCTGCTCAAACTCACGGTCTCCATCGTCGTCTGTGAGTTGGTCGGTATCCTCAGTACGCCATTTACTCTAGCCGCCATTCCAGGTTGGTACGCTACGCTCGTCAAGCCTCCCTTTTCCCCTCCTAACTGGGTCTTTGGTCCCGTCTGGACCTTGCTCTATATGATGATGGGCGTATCGTTCTTTCTTATCTGGCAATTAGGCTGGAAGAAGAAAAAGGTAAAAGTAGCAGGGTATTATTTCGGGGCACAGCTGGCACTCAATTTCCTCTGGTCCATCGCGTTTTTTGGGCTTCGCTCCCCGATCCTGGGACTGGTCACCATCGTAGTCCTCCTGGCCCTCATCATCCTAACCATGAAACACTTCTCCCCTCTCTCGCGCGTTGCCTTTTATCTCCTGGTCCCCTATCTCCTCTGGGTCACCTTTGCGACCATCCTCAATGGATCAATCGTGGTGCTCAATAGATAATTCATCCGCCTGATCCTGCCCGATCTCAAAAAGCGTTCAAAAAAATAGGGGTTTATTGAGGATAATTTGAGAATTCGAAAGCCTATTATCGTATCTGAATTGCCAACCTGGAACCGAGTGCTTGGGTAATTTTCTCAAGAAAACCAATAGTCGGATTAGCGTGACCCGATTCTAGCCGGGCGATGGCTTCCTGTTTAGTGCCTATTTTTTTAGCAAGCGCCTCCTGTGTAAACCCAGAGCGTAACCGTGCCTCAAGTAACTGAGAAATGAGCTGATAACGGGGCTCTAACTTTTTATACTCCACAAGAACGTCTTTATTTTTGAGTAATTCCCCTTTGAGGGTTTTCCAATCTTTCATAGTGTTTAAAAGATAACATATATGTTATATCCTGTCAATGCTCACCGTACTTCGCGCCGTAAACGGTACGATACATTTTGTGCATTGTGTTAAACAACCAATACTCAAGGG
>ERZ1292633.578-Hain-H41-02um-R1-578-length-42304-cov-6_pt1 | contig 34133 bp, 31 predicted proteins | sample MGYA00564406_ERZ1292633 | MGnify/ENA primary metagenome ERZ1292633 (study PRJEB36523, sample SAMEA6512639) | groundwater metagenome | collected 2019-01-08 | study: AquaDiva: Metagenomics assemblies of 32 groundwater samples
GTGCCCAGCTGGTGCGCCGCCTCGCGGGCCATGCCCGCCCAGACGCGCTCGCGCTCGGCCCGCGCCCGTACGCCAAGCACCATGACCCCGACGAGGATGAGCAGCGAGAGCATGGCGACCTGCAGCAGCGGAATGATGCGGAGCCCACGCACCAGCGGCGTGCTGCCAAAGTGGATCTTCCCGTAACCCGGCTGGACGATCGGCGTGTTCTGCCGGTCGAGACTCAGCGCATAGGCGGCCAGCTGCCGGTCACGCGGGTTGGCGATGCCGCTGCCAGCGTCGGGAACGTTGGCGAAGGCAGTTGGCCAACCCTGCTCGTCGGTGAGGACGACGGGGACGCCAAGCTCGCGAATCTCCCGCGACAGGTCGAGCAGGGCGGCCGTGCCGGCCGCCGACGAAGTATCCGTGTCCACAAGGGCGCTGTACACGCGCGCGAACATGCGGCCGTTGCGTTCGGCTTCGCCGCGCAGTTCGTGCACCAACCGCTGGGTATACCAGAGGTACGACCCCAGCAGCACCAGGAGGCCGAGCGCGACGAGGATCACCGGCACCCGGCGTCGCATGCCCTACCGGATCACGTCGAGCCCGACGTACGGACGCAGCGCCTCGGGTACGACCACCGTGCCGTCGGCCTGCTGATAGTGCTCGAGGATCGCCGCGAAGACGCGCGGGAACGCGAGCCCTGACCCGTTGAGCGTGTAGACGAACTGCGGCTTGTCGCCCTGGGCCGCGCGGAAGCGGATGTTCGAACGCCGCGCCTGGTAATCGGTGAAGACCGAGCACGACGACACCTCGAGCCACTTGCCCACCCCGGGGGCGAAGACCTCGAGGTCATAGGTCATGGCGCTGCTGAATCCGGTGTCGCCGGCGGCGAGCAGGACCACGCGATACGGCAGCCCCAGCTTCTGCAGCACGACCTCGGCGTGGCCGGTGAGCAGCTCGAGTTGCGCGGCGCCGTCGGCGGGGGCGCAGTAGCGCACCAGTTCCACCTTGTCGAACTGGTGCACCCTAAGGAGCCCACGGGTGTCCTTGCCGGCGGCCCCCGCCTCGCGACGGAAGCAGGGGCTGTAGGCACACATCGCCTTGGGCAGCTGGGCCGCGTCGAGGATCTCGTCGCGATACAGGTTGGTCACCGGCACTTCGGCGGTGGGAATCAGGAAGCCCTGATCGTCGCCCAGCGCATACATGTCGTCCTCGAACTTCGGCAGCTGGCCGGTACCCGTCATCGAGTCGCGGTTGACGACCACCGGCACCCAGCACTCCTCGTAGCCGTGCTCGCGAGTGTGCAGGTCGAGCATGAAGTTCATGAAGGCACGCACCATCCGCGCGCCAACGCCCCGATACACGATGAACCCCGAGCCCGAGATCTTGGCGCCGCGCGCCAGGTCGAAGAGCCCGAGCGCCTCGCCCACCTCCCAGTGCGGCTTCACGGTGGCGGCGTCGCGGGGCGTGCCCCATGAGCGGACCACGGTGTTCTGGGACTCGTCGCCCGACGGCACGGCGGGAAGCGGGACGTTCGGGATTTCGTAGAGTCCCTGCTGGATGCCGGCCTCGGTGACCTGCAGTTCAGACTCGAGGCGGGCAATTTCGTCGCCGAGCGCGCGCGTCTGCGCCTGCAGTTCCGACGCATCCTCACCCGCCTTCTTGCGCCGTCCCACTTCCTGGCTCGCCGCATTGCGCGCGGCCTTTCGTTCCTCGACGGCCTGGATCGCCATGCGGCGCTCGAGGTCGAGTGCCTCAAGACGGGCGATCACGGGCTCAAGCTGGTCGAGCGCACCGCGCCGGCGCATTCCGTCACGCAGCGCAGCGGCCTGCTCGCGGACCATCTTGATGTCGTGCATGGCCTATTTGGACGGAATGCCGGGTTCGAAGGACTTGAAGCCGCAGTTGGGGTTGGTCATCCCGCGACCGAAGATGAGCCCGCCTGCCTTGACCGAATCGATGACGAACTTGGCGTAGAGTTCGCTGGAAAGCTGGTAGACGCAACCGGTGGACGTCAGGCGCACCACCACCACTTCGCCGGGCAACACCGAGAGCGCCGAGTCGAGCACCCAGCCCTTTGACGGCGCGAGCAATACGGTCTCGTAGACCCCGGTGACCCGCTGCAGGCCGACGGTCCGGGAACCGCCGATGGATGTGCCGACGAGCTTCTGCGGAATGACGCGGATCTTGCCGGTGCCGTCGAAGTCGAACGCGACGTCGAAACCGAACGAGCCGTCCACGCGCACCGCGCCAAGGGTGCCGAAGTCGATGGCCGCGGGCGCGTTGGCGGGCCCCGACCCGGAGAGGGCGAAAAGCGAGAAGGCGAACGGCGTGTTGGCATACTGCGCCGTGACCTTGAACGGATCGCTGCAGGCGGAGACGGCCAGCGCGGCCAGGGCCACGAAGGCCACGGCACGCCCGCGGCGAACGGGGCGGCGGGGAATCGGAGGTGTGATGGACATAGGCAAGGATTGAAAGTAGCGGACGGACGACGAGAGGGGCAAGCGAAGTCGCCTTGACTTCGCTCTGGCGACGCGTACACTTCGGCAACCTTTCATACACCGGAGTGGGGCGATGCCTACCATTCGCGACCTCGTGGCAGCGATCCGCGATCGGGAGGGGGTCGACGCCGCCGTCATCCTGGGCCGCGATGGCCTGCTGATCGACAGCCAGACGGTCGACGCCGTGGATGCCGAGCACGTAGCCGCCCACGTCCCGCCCGTGCTGGTCGCCGCCGAAGAGCTGGGCGCTTCCGGCCACCTCGGCGCCCTGCGGACGGCCGTGCTGGAGCATGAGCACGGGTACGCCATTGTCGCCTCGGTGTCTCCCGACGCCGTCCTGCTGGTGCTCGTGCAACCCACCGCGAACCTCGCCCAACTCCTCTACGAGCTGCGGCGCAATCGCGCGAACATCGCGGCGCTCGTCTGAGCACGCCTGCCGTCATGCCGTGCCACGTGCTCGTGGCCGACGATGAGCCGCACATCGGTCGCATCGTCAAGACGAAGCTCGAACAAGGCCCGTTCCGGGTGACGCTGGTGTTCGACGGCACCGAGGCACTCGCCGCCCTGGCCGCGCACGATGACATCCGCCTGGTGCTGCTCGACCTCATGATGCCCCACCTCAGCGGGCTCGAGGTGCTGGCGCGGATGCGCGCCGACGCCCGGTGGTCGTCCCTCCCCTGCGTGATCCTCACGGCGGCCGGCCAGGACCAGCGATACGACGAAGCCATGCGGCTGGGCGCCTCGGACTTCATCACGAAGCCGTTCAGCCCCAAGCGGCTCTACGCGCGCGTGGCCGAACTCACGGGCGTGGACGACGGCGGCGACGCCCCCGCGGTAGCCCCGTGAACGCGGCGCCCACCTGGGTGGTAATCCTGGCCGGCGGCATTGGATCACGCTTCTGGCCACTCTCGACACCCGACCGGCCCAAGCAGTTCCTGCCGCTGCTCAGCGACCAGCCGATGCTGCGCGACACGATCGACCGGTTGTTGCCCGTTGCGCCGGCGTCGCAGATGTTCGTCCTGACCAACGCCGAACTGGTGGCGGGCGTGGCTCGCATTGCGCCGGAACTCGCGGTGGACCACATCCTGGCCGAGCCGCGCCCGGCGGGCACCACCGCCGCGCTGGCGTGGGCGGCCTCGCGCATCGCCAAGCTCGGTGGGCGCGACGCACTGATGATCTCGGTTCACGCCGACTGGGCCATCGGCGACGTGCCGCGCTTTCAGGACGCCCTGCGGCTGGCCGCGTCGGAGGCAGCGCGCACACAGGGCCTGGTGACCGTCGGGATCGTGCCGACGCACCCCGACACGGGACTCGGCTACATCGAGCCGGGCGATGCCACCACGGGCGCCGCGCGCCGGGTCGCTCGTTTCGTCGAGAAGCCACAACTGGCCGCGGCCGAGGCGCTGGTGGCCGGCGGCGCGCTGTGGAACTCGGGCATCTTCGCCTGGCCCGTGGGCGTGTTCCTCGACGAAGTGCGCGCCTGGTGCCCCGCCGTCTCCGAGTCGCTCGACCGGGCCGGCGATGACGCAGTGGCGTTCTTCGCGAGCGTGAAGGACCCCGTCGCCGTGGACGTCGCCGTATTGGAACGGAGTGCGCGCGTGTTCGTGCTGGCGGGGAGTTTTGGGTGGAGCGATGTCGGCACGTGGTCCGCCCTGCGGGGCGTGCGCGCGCGTGACGCCGACGGCAACGTGACGCATGGCCGCGTGCACCTGCGCGAGTCGGCCAACAACGTGGTGCACGCCGCCGGCGCCGATGTCGTGCTGTACGGAGTGCAGGGGTTAGTGGTGGTGGAATGCGCAGGCATCGTATTGGTGACCACCGAGGAGAGCGCCCGCAATCTCAAGCCCCTGCTCGAGAGCCTTCCTTCGGAGTTGCGGGAGCGGCGTTGAACAGCCGCACCATCGTGCTGTACGAGGATGCGGCGGCGCGTGCGCTCGAACCGTTCGCGCTGACGCGGCCGGTCTGCGAGTTTCGCACCGGCGCGGTGCTGCTGCGCGAGCGCTGGGCACAGGTCGCGAGCGGCGGGATTGCCGGGCGCGTGGGCGCGCCGCACCTCGCCTCGTTCGATGAACCCGGAACGCCCCGCACCCTGAACGGCGTGCTCGACGCGGGAACGGTGGTGGCGAACGCGCGCTTCGCACCGGGGCTGGGTGCACCGCTCGACGACGCCGACGTCTGGACGGCCGACGGGCGCGTGGCCGCGGTGCGTCTGGCCGCGCCGCTCGACGCGGCCTCGTTGGGCGACGGTACGCTCGCGCTGGATTCGCTGGCTCCCCCCGGAGCGCGCGCCGCGCGGCTGCACGGCTGGTGGATCGACCACGCGTGGGACCTGGTGCGCCACCTCGGCGCCATGCTCGCTTCCGACATTCCCGTCATCGGCGTGACGCTCGCCACAGGGAACGCCGGCGCGCTCGACGGCGTGCACATCGTGGGTACGCACCCGGTCTTCATCGAGGACGGTGCCGTCGTGGAGCCATTTGTGTTGCTCGACGCGCAGCACGGCCCCCTGCTGGTGCGCCGGGGCGCGCACGTGCAGGCGTTCACCCGGCTGGTGGGGCCGTGCTTCGTGGGCGCAGAGAGCGTCGTGCACGGTGGCCGGGTGGCGGGTTCGGCAATTGGCGAGCAGTGCCGGGTACACGGCGAGGTGAGCGTGTCGGTGTTCTTTGGCCAGTCGAACAAGGCGCATGACGGATTCGTGGGACACAGCGTCATGGGGCGCTGGTCGAACCTCGGCGCGGGCACCACGACGAGCAACCTCAAGAACAGCTACGGCACCGTGCAGATGTGGACGCCGGGCGGGACGGTGGAGACCGGGATGCAGTTCCTTGGCGCGCTCATCGGCGACCACGCCAAGCTGGCCATCGGGACGCTGCTGATGACCGGCTCGGTTGTCGGCGCCGGGGCCAGCGTCTTCGGCGTCGGGTCACCCGCGAAGGTGGTGCCGCCCTTCTCGTGGGGCGGTGGCGACGACGCCTTGTTTGCACTGGAGAAGTTCCTCGAGGTGGCCGAGCGCGTGCAGGCGCGCCGCAGCGCGCCACTGACGGACGGACTGAGGAAAGTGCTCGCGGCCGCGCACCAGCGGCGCTGGACGACGTGAGGTTCTGCACGCTCGCCAGCGGGAGCAAGGCCAACGTCGCGCTGGTGGAGATCGGCTCGACGCGCATTCTCATTGACTGCGGGCTCGGTCCGCGCACGCTGGCCAAGCGCTTGGCCGAGGCCGGTGTGGCGCCCGCGTCCATTGACGCCGTGGTGGTGACGCACGAGCACATCGACCACGTGAAGGGGCTCGCCCAGGCCGTGGCCAGGTGGGGGTGGCCAGTGGTGGCGACTGAGGGCACGCTCGCTGGCGCGCGCGACGTGCCCGTGGAGCGCCACGTGTCGCTCGCCTACGGCCGGTCGTGGACGATCGGCGCGTGCACCGTGGAGCTGGTGGCGGTGCCGCACGACGCGGCTCAGCCCGCGGCGGTGGTGGTGACATCGACGCGCTCCGGCGCTCGGCTAGGGCTGGCGACGGATCTCGGCGAGGTGTCGGACATGCTGAGCGCGGCATTCGAGCGCCTCGACTTCCTGGTGCTCGAGAGCAACCACTGCGAGATGATGCTGCGCGACGGACCGTACCCCCCGTTCCTGCAGGCGCGCATTGCCAGCGGCACCGGGCACTTGAGCAATCGTCAGACGGGCACGCTGCTGCAGCGCGTCGCGCACAAAGGGCTGCGCCAGGTGATGCTGGCGCACTTGTCGCAACAGAACAACGAGCCGGCGGTGGCGATGGCGGCGGCGACGGCGGTGCTGAAGGGGACGGGGTTCAGGGGAACGCTTGGGTGCGCGGCGCAGGATGTGGTGACACGGCTGGGGGCGCGGAGCGGCGGGCAGATGGAGATGGCGTTGTAACGCCGTTGGCGGCTGGCGGAACACGTCGGAGAGGCGGCTCCCATCTACGGATAGCCGCCTCTTGCGTCCCTGCTCCCCGCCGCTCGGTTCGATACTCCCTGCTATTCTCGCACCGCCACCAGCGTCCCGCTATCGCCTGGGATCGAGGCCGCGCGCTGGCGATTCGCCGCGATCGCGGCGTAAAGGAAGTACCGCTGCAACCCCGGGATCGAATTCTCCGGCAGCGTGGCACTGAAGAAGAGACGGCAGAATTCCTCGCGTGCGCGGAGGATTTCGCGGCGGCGCGGTCCGCGCCAGCGCGTGTCCGCGGCGGTGAGGTCGAAGAGCTCCAGCGCGCGCGCCAAGGCACTGTCGAAGCGGCGCACGTTGCCCGACGCGTGCGCGCGAATCGCCCGTTCCACCTCGCTGCCGACGTTGGCAAGTTGCTCCATGATGGAGAAGGTCGCCCACCGGTCGGCCAGTCCGGGGTGCTGCGGCGTGACGGTCGTCATGCGTCACGCACCAGCGTGCCCACCACCCGGCGGATCGCCGACCTCGATGCTTCGTCGTCCACGCCGCGACTGCGATTCCCCTGCCCCGGTCGCACGTTGATCATCGAGTCGAATTCGATCCACTCGTCACCGGAGTCGTCGGGATAGAGGTTGATGCCCCACAGGTCCGGCTGGCGAGACCCATCATCGAGGAGCGCCGCCTCCTCGTCCGCATGCAGTTCGGCGCCGATCGCCATGATTCCTCGTTCGACGTCCACCACGGCCTTGATCATGTCGCCAAAGCCCCGGGCGGCGATCGCGACAAGGTCAGCGCGGGCGAGTGGCTCGCGAACGATTTGGAGGCCGAACGAGTCCATGGGGGAACTTCATCAAGTGACGCGCCCGATGCCAGTCGCGGAGACCGGTTTCGCCACCACTCCGGAGCCGCTCATCGGCGCAACGCCGCCTTCACGACGGTCACCACCCTCGCATCCCACCGCGGCATCACACGCAGGTAGGTGGACGATTCCTTCGCAATGCTCCGCAGGTAGATGAGTTCCCCGGCGGGTGTCAGGGCGTGCGAACGGGAGTTGGTGTCGATGAATCGCCCATCACTGAACCACGGTTGCGGCGACTCCGTCAGCGAGGCGTCATCGCTCACCCTGATGCGGTACCACTTGTCGCGGTCCTTGTACACGATCGTACGGCGGTCCAGCCAGAGCGGATCCAATCCGCGACCGACGGTGGATCGCAGCCTGCCGTCAGGAAAGGTCTGCACCACGATTTCATCGGCGGACATGTACGCCACGAGTCGGCGGTCAGAGGACACCACCGCGCGTTGCCCTTTTTGCGCCGAGGGCACCGTGTCGACGACCACCCGGCTCCCAAGTTGCACACGTACGATCCTCGAATTGACGGTTCCGAGCATCCGGTCCGGGGCGTACCAGTGTGACGGAGTGAACGCGGTGCCGCGGACCGTGTCTGGAGCGCTGCCCGGCGTCGGCGTGCCAATCAGCGTCACGCCTTCAGAGCCTGTGGGCAATCCGGCCCACACGGCCAACTGCCGTCCATCGGGACTCCATCTCGGCTCAAAGAACATTCTTCCAGCGAGCCACTTCTCGCCGCGACCACTTGCCATGTCGTGGATCCAGAGTTCCATCCCCTCCAAGGTGAACTTGGTGAGCGCCAGTCGCTTCCCATCTGGGCTGACATCGAATTGTCCTGCCTGGACGGGCTCGATCCGCAGCGGCACCGCCTCTCCGACGCCGCTTGCAAGTACCAGAGTTCCCACGCCGTTGTTCACCCCGGGGACGAAGACCAGCGTGCCCGAGGGGGAAACCACGGCCTGGCGAGCGCCAAACACGCTCTCTGTTCTCACCCCGGAGAGGACGAGCGCCCGGCCATCGATCGCCAGCGCGTCCGGATACCATCGGGCAGCAATTACAGACCCGTCGGGAGCTGAGAAGACCAGATGGCGACTTCCCACGAGGACGGGCATGGATCCCCGAAGCGATGATTCGGAGGAATCTCCGGCACGGTCGAGCAGGTGAATCGGTCGCCTCGTGCCATCCTGGAGACTCAGGAGGTCGACTTCCGAGGCACCTGTACCCACGGAGCCGCACATCACTTCTCGCGGCGACATCGCAAAGGGTATGGCGCAGAGCACTTGCGCAACCGACCGCGCGGATCCGCCTACCCGATCAAACTCGGTCACTCCTCCATCGTTATCGGTCACGATGAGCCGGTCGGGCGCCACCCACGTGATGCCCATCGGCCGGCGCACCTCTCCGAGTTCCCGCACGCTGCCGCCAGCCAGCGACGCGAGCTTGAGCCTGTTTCCTGCGATGAAGGCGACCGACGAACCGTCCGAGTCCAGGGCCAGTTGGTATGCCGCCTCGGTGCCTGGCAGTGGTCGCGCGGTAGAGTCGAGTAAACTCCGGTACCACAACTCGGTCCGGCTTCCACGGTCGGCAACATAGACCACGAAGTTTCCGCGCGGTGAGACCGCGAGCGCGGTCCAGCCTTCGCCCCACGGGCTCCCCTTGGCGAAGACGATGGGTGCGCTGTCTGGAAGGACCACATCGTACTGCTGCGGAAGCGGAGCATCGGCAACGCGGCGAATCGCCCACCACGCCATCGAAACCGCGGCCGTGGCGAGCACGGTCGCGGCCACCGCCAGCCGCGCCCACCACACCGCTCTCCCTTGTCCGTGCATCGCCTCACGCGCTCGGCGCGCATGGACCTTGCCGGCCGACGCCGCTGGCTGCGCTGCGGTGGCGCCGAGTGCGTCAGCGAATTGCGAAGCCCCCGTCCACCGATCCGCCGGCAGCTTGGCCAGCGCCTTCAGCACCGCCTCCTCGACGTGCACCGGCACCAGCTTGCGCGTGGTCGTGATCGGCGCGGGCTCGGAACTCAGCACCTTCGCCACGATCGCCTGCACATTGGCGCCGGTGAATGGAGGCTCCCCCGTGAGCATCTCGTACGTCACCGCACCCAGCGCATAGATGTCCGCGTGGTGATCGACCGTCTTCTCGCCCATCGCCTGCTCGGGCGCCATGTACTGCGGCGTGCCGAGACTGAGCCCCGTCTGCGTCAGCCGCCCGCCGCCGGCGTGCTGCACCGCCAGTGCGATGCCGAAGTCCGCCACCACCGCGTGCCCGCCCTGCAGCAGGATGTTCTCGGGCTTGATGTCGCGGTGGATGATGCCGTGGCCGTGCGCATGCGCCAGCGCGTCTGCCACTTCGCGAGCGATGCGCACCGCGTCCTCTATCGGAAGCTGCGTCTCGCGCGTCAGCCGGTCGCGGAGCGTTTCTCCCGCGACATATGGCATCACGTAGTAGAGCAACCCGCCACTCGCTCCCGAGTCCAGGAGCGGCAGGATGTGCGGGTGCTGCAGCTTGGCGGTCGTCTTGATCTCGGCCAAGAACCGCTCGGGGCCGAGCGTGGCGCCGAGGTCTTCGTGCAGGACCTTGATGGCGACGTCGCGGTCGTGCTTGAGATCGTGAGCGCGATAGACTGTCGCCATGCCTCCCGCGCCGAGTTCGCGGTCGATGCGGTAGCGGTCGGCGAGGGCCGCAGAGAGTTTCGCAATGGAGTCAGTCACGACCCGTCTGTCTCACTGCGCCCTAGCCGCGGCGACAACGGCGAGGAACCGTGGTTCCCTGCGAAGTGCCTTGAACGCCGGATCGAGCTGGACCATGCCCGCTGATCCTTCAGACGGCATCGGCGCCCAATCCTCCAGCAGCTCGATGGCGCGGCGATTCTCTCCGATCACCGCGAAGATCCTCGCCGCCCAGTAGACTCGCTGTGGCCACGTGCGATGATCACCGAACCGCGCTTCTTCCTTCAAGTACGACGCGAGGCGTTTGTTTGCATCATTCGCGCGCCCCGCGAGCGCCAGCGCGCGCGGCGACGTCGGTACGAGCGCAACTGCCGAATCACCATACGCTCGCTGCTGCCCAAGCCGTCCGTGCTGCCAATGCCATTCGGCGAGGCCCAGGTAGTACTCGGCAAGCCTCGGACCGAGGTCCTGTCGCGAGAGACGGGGGAAGGCGTCGGGAAACACCGCCGGCAACATCCAGTTGACTGCGGTGGTGGCGTTGCCATCAAAGGAGCGGTTGACGAACGCGGCGTCGCCGATCAGGGCCGCACCTTGTCGCAGCAAGACGATCGCGGAATCCTGGGTTCGGCCACTGGCAATTAGCGCCGACGCCAGGTAGCCGTACGGGCGATGCTGGTCGGGGGCGAGCGCGATTGCCTGCCTGAAGGCCACGATGGCGTCAGAATAACGGCGCGCGTAGAAGTGGGAAATGCCGACCTCGATTGCGATCTCGCTGGACCGCGGATCCAACGCCTGTGCCCGCAGCAGCGCAGCCATCGCGTCGTCCCACTTGCCGAGTCGGCGTTCGCTCACGCCCAACCCGACGTGAACGTCGGCGCTCTTTGCGCCGAGCTCCACCGCGGACGCGAACTCCGAGGCCGCCCTGGCGTAGTCGCGGCCAATCCAATACGCGAACCACGCCTTCGCCTCCTGTGTTTCCGGAGTGCCAGGCGCAAGCCGGACAGCCTCCTCGACTGCGCGTCGGGCACTCGCAACGCGTGCCGGTGTAATGTCGTAGCCTTGCATGTACGCGCGCGCGTGCGCCTTGGCGAGTTCGGCCCACGCAAGAGCGAACTTCGGGTCCCTCACCACCGCCGAATCGAATAACTGGGCGGCGAGCAGGATCGAGGGATCGCCCAGCCCTCGCGAGTAGTACTCCCTAGCTTTCAGATGGAAGCGGTATGCCTCGGGGTTCGCGGTGGGTGCCGTCGCGAGGTGCCGCGACTGCGGTGTGGACAGCACCGCGCCCACAGCACCCGCCACTCGGCGCGCCACGTCGCTCTCGATGGCGAACGCGTCGTCCAGGCTGCGGTCGTAGTGTTCGGCCCACAGGTGGGCGTCCGTCGCCGCGTCGATCAGCTGCAAGTTTACGCGCAGCCGGTTCCCCACCACCTGAATGCTCCCTTCAACGACTGACCCAACCTGCAGTTCACGCGCGATCGTCCGCAGCGGCGTATTGGTTCCCTTGTATCCCAAAACCGACCGACGGCTGATCACGGTGAGCGCAGGGACCTTGGCGAGTTGCGTCAGTAGTTCTTCGTGCATCCCGCCAAGCAAGTAGGCGTGCGCACTGTCGACGCCTTCGTTTGCGAAGGGGAGCACGGCGACGGTGGTGCGACGGGCACCGGCCGCCGTGCCGGCATGGCGAACCCGATTCAAATGAGGGACCGCCAACGTGGCGAGCACGACGGCGCCGAGCGCAATCCAGCGCCGCGCGCCGCGCGCCGCGCCAGCTGTGCCGCTGCACCGCACCTGGATGCGCCGCCGTGGGCGTCATCCCCCCGCTCGGAGTCAGCAGTGCTTCCAGTTGGGGAACCAGCTCTTCGGCACTCTGCGGCCGGTCGGCCGGCTTCTTCTCGAGACAGCGCGCGATCAACTCGGCGAGCGGGGCCGGAATGGAGGCCCGGTGCTTCGTCACGGGTTCCGCCGTCTCCGTGACGTGCGCGGCCAACACCTGCTGCGGCGACCCGCCGATGAAGGGTGGCCTTCCGGTGAGCAGCTCGTAGCCCATCGCGCCCAGGGCATAGATGTCGGCGCGGTGATCGACGTGGGGATCAGCAGTGGCCTGCTCCGGAGACATGTAGGCCGGCGTGCCGAGCGCGACACCGATTGTGGTGAGTTGCTGGCGTCCCGTAGCCTCGCTCACCGCCTTCGCCACGCCGAAGTCCGTGACCACGGCGTGACGCCCGGAGAGCATGACGTTCTCGGGCTTGATGTCGCGATGCACCACGCCGTGCTTGTGCGAGTACGCCAGCGCATCGGCCACGTCACGCAAGACGCGCACAGCCTCGTACACCGGCAGTTCCCCCTCCCGGCCGAGCCGATCGCGCAACGACTGGCCATCCACGAACGGCATCACGTAGAACAGGAACCCGCCTGCCTCACCCGAGTCATGGAGTGGAAGCACGTGCGGATGCTGCAGGCCGGCGGCGATGGTGACTTCGCGCAGGAAGCGATCGGCGCCGAGCGTCGCCGCGAGGTCGGGACGCAGGACCTTTAGCGCCACTCGGCGATGATGCTTGAGGTCCTCGGCAAGGTAGACCGTGGCCATCCCACCCGCCCCGAGCACACGCTCCAGACGGTATCGGTCAGCGAGTGCAGCGGCGAGTGCGGCCGGCACTTGTCCAGACGCGGCATCCATAGCCGACAAGTGTCGCTCCGCCAGGCAGGCGGCGCCAGAGCGCGCCCGGCGTTTGTGTTGCTGCCGTCGGCTCACGCGACAATGGCGCCTACCCCCGCCTCCGCTCCAGCGCCCCCCGCACGCGGCTCAACAACTCGACGGTCGTATACGGTTTCTCCAGCAGGTCGGTGTTGCCACCGAGCCCGGAGGCGCTGGTCAACTCGTTGTTCGTGTAGCCCGAGGTCATCAGCACCGCACCCTGATACGACGCCGCGCGCAGGCGTCGCACGAGGTCGACTCCACCCAGGCGCGGCATGACCACGTCGGTGACCACCAGATCGATGGGCGTCGTACTGGCGCCAAAGACGTCGAGAGCCTCCAGCCCATCCTTGGCGAACAGCACGCGGTATCCCGCGGCGCGCAGCACGCGGACTTCCAGCGTGGCCACGGCGAGCTCATCCTCAACCACGAGAACGGTTTCGGTTCCCCGCAATGTCGGCGACGGGACAAGACCCGAGTCGTCGCCCCGGACATCCCCGGACGTCAGCGGAAGGTAGACGCGCACCGTCGTGCCGTGCCCCACGTCGCTTTCGATGTCGACCCCGCCGCCGCCGTGTTGCGCGATGGCATACACCGTGGCCAGTCCCAGACCGGTTCCCTTCCCCACCTCCTTCGTGGTGAAGAAGGGGTCGAACGCCCGTCGCGCCACCTCCGGGGTCATCCCGTGTCCCTTGTCCGAGACGGAAATCGCGGCATAGCTGCCCGAAGTCAACTCGACGCCAGTCCCGATGGAAGCGCCGAACACCTCGACGCGACGGAGTTCCACCGTCAGCTGGCCGCCGCTCGGCATCGCATCGCGCGCATTCGTCACGAGGTTGATGACGATCTGCTCGAGCTGGCCGAGGCCGGCCAGGATTCGCACCGGTTCTGCGCAGAGCCGAAGTTCGAGCTGATATCGTTCGTCAAGCAGCTGGTGCAGGATGTTCTCGACGTCGCGCAAGGCCGACGACACATCCACCACCTTGGCCTGCACGTCCTGCTTGCGCGCGAACGCCATGAGCTGCCGGACGAGCGCCGCCGCGCGATGGGCGGCCCCCTGGATCTGGTCGACGTACGCCAGCTGATCCGGGCGCTCGGCGAGGCCTGCCGCCAGCAGGTCCGAATTCCCCATGATCGCGACCAGCAGGTTGTTGAAGTCGTGAGCAATGCCCCCGGCCATGCTCCCGACGGCTTCCATCTTCTGCGCGAGGCGAAGGCGCTCCTCGAGCACGCGGCGCTCGGTGATGTCTCGCCAGACGACATGGAGGATCTGGCGGCCCTCACGAGGCACGGCCGTCAGCAGCACCTCGACCGGAAAGACCTCACCATCCGCGCGGATGTGGTCCCATTCAAAGCGGTTGCTCCCCTGCTCGAGCGCGATGGCGATCATCTCGTTCGCCTTCGTGAACGAATCGCGCCCGTCGGGCTGGAACGGCGGGGAGAGCTCGGACGGGTGGGTCCGGAGGATGTGCTCCCGGTCCCGGGCCCTGAGCATCATCACCGTCGCCTCATTGCACTCGACGAACGATCCGCCATCGATGATCAGGATGGCGTCGGCGGACCGCTCGAAGAGTTCGCGATACGGATCAGGAGCTGCGCCAGCGCCCCGATCGGTCCGACCGCCGCGTCCGGTCATCGTCCTCGCACCGCCAAGGCGACCGCCACTACGGTCTCCCCACCGACACCGTAAAGGGCACCGACGCCACGCTTGGCCCCCACGCCATCTCGATCACGCCGCGGTTGCCACCCATCGCGCGCACGGCAACGGTAAACTCCTCCACGTGAGCCGGCGTGGCCACGAGCTGCATGGGCACGCGTCCGAGGTCCTGCGCCGCGTCGTACTGCGTGCCCCACTGGCCCGTCTGCTTGTTGATGATGAGGAACGTGCCGTCGCGGGTGTGTTGCACCCACAGGGTGTACATCCCGGCCGGCACGGTGAGCGTGCCCATCGTGAGCGTGCCCATCGTGAGCGTGCGCGTGGTGAACAGGTGCGTTGCATCGTTGGCACCGGCACGCCATACCGAGTCGAACGGCACCAGCGTGCCGCCCCACACCGTGCGCTCGCGCACCTGGGGACGGCCATGGTCGATCAGCACCATGCCGCCCGGGCCGAACGCGCCGCGCGCCACCTCTCGCGGAGACAGTACGCCGGTGGGCTTCATGGTGCGCGCAACGGCCGCGAGGTCGATGCCGCCGGGGCCGCGCACGGCCATCGCCTTGTTCGTCGTCGCCGAACCGTCCACCGACAGCAGCCTTCCGTTCGCGTCGAACCGCAGGACCATCGGGTACGCGCCGCCGCGCAGTCGCACCGAATCGCCACCCGCCGGTGAGAACCCGGTGAACCCCAGGTTTCCCCCTGCGCCGAGGGCGGGCAGCGAATCGGCGGCGGCTCCGGCGCGCCGAAGCCCCGCCAACAGCTCCGTGGGGCCATACACGAACGTCGGGAAGTTCACCAGCGCCTTCGACGCGGCGAACGCGCGACGCTGCACACTGTCGGCCCAGGCGATCTCGCGGATCACGGAATCAGCGGTCACCTGAATGCGCGTTTCAGCGGGCGCGTTCGGCAGCGGAGATCCGTCGGCCTGCACGCGGCGAATCGTGGCCGCCGTGGGTCGTCCGTCGCTGCCGAGGGTCACATCGTACAGCACACGCACAACGGCGGCTCCCACGCGTTGAACCATCTCGCCGTTCAGGCGCGTGGCTGTGCGCGTGTACTGTTCGATGGCCAGGGTGTCCTTGCCCAGGCGATACACCAGCGAGGCGTGCTGCGCGGACACGGGAGCCGCGGCGAAAAGAACGACGCCGGCAGCAAGTGAGCGAAGGGCGATGTGGGAGCGCATGGGAGCCGGGGGCTGAGGTTGCCCCATATGATACCACCGAGCGCGCAGGGCGTCATCAGGCGGTTGCATTCGCACCGTACACGACGGAATCTTCGATGAGCGCACGTTTCCCCAGTCCACGCCACATGCCGGACGAGACAACGCGAGGTCGACGGGTAGTGGTGATCGGTGCCGGCGCGGCCGGCACGATGGCGGCGATCTTCGCCTCCGCCGGCGGCGCGGAGACCCTGTTGCTCGAACGCACGAAGGACGGTGGTCGCAAGATCCTGATCAGCGGCGGGGGCCGCTGCAACGTGCTGCCCATGAGGGTGGACGAGTCGCGTTTCGTCACCGACTCGTCGGTGAACACCCTGCGGCGCATCGTGCGGTCCTGGCCGCTTGTCGAACAGCGATGGTTCTTCGAGCAGGATCTCGGGATTCCCCTGGAGGAAGAACCCGAAGCGGCCAAGATCTTTCCGGCCTCGCACAAGGCGCGCGACGTGCGCGACGGATTGCTCGCCCTGGCCGCGCGCAACGGCGCGCGGTTGCGCGTGAGCACGCGCGTACTCGACGTCATGCCGGCCGAGGAACGGTGGCTCGTTGAGCTGGAAGAAGGCGCACCGCTGGTGGCCGACGCCGTGATCCTCGCCTGCGGCGGACTTTCCGTGCCGAACACAGGGAGCGACGGCACCGGCCTCGACGTTGCCCGGTTGCTCGGGCACACGATTCATCCGACGTACGCGGCGCTGACCCCCCTGGTCGGCGATTCACCGGCACTCGCCAGCCTCTCTGGCGTGTCACTGACGGTGACCCTCACGGCACGTGCCGGCGATCGATCGGCCACCGCCACCGGCGGGTTCCTGTTCACGCATCACGGCTACAGCGGCCCGTCCGTGCTGGACGTTTCGCACGTGATGGTCCGTTCGCGCGCGGAGGGCGAGGCGCCGGGACGACTCACCGTGAAGTGGACTTCGCTGGACGAGAAGCAATGGGAATCGGCGCTCAAGCCACACGGCGCCCGCACCGTGAGCGGCGCGCTGCGCGCCGAGCTGCCCGATCGCCTGGCCACCGTCCTCGCCGGCATCGCGCAGGTGGACCCGTCGCGATCGCTGGCGGAGCTGCGGCGCGAAGAGCGCCTGCGCCTGATCGAGACGCTCGTTCGCGGCGTGCTGCCCTGCACCGGCGACGAGGGCTACAAGAAGGCCGAGGTCACCGGCGGCGGCGTGAGCCTGGCCGAGATCGACCCGCGCACGATGGAGAGCCGCCTTCACCCGGGGTTGTACCTGTGCGGCGAGCTGCTCGACGCCTTTGGCCCGATCGGTGGTTACAACTTCCTGTGGGCGTGGGCGAGCGGACGAGCCGCAGGACGTGGAGCTGCGACGACGCGGTAGGTGGTTGGTGGCTGGTGGTTGGTGGTTGGTGGCTGGTGGCTGGTGGTTGGTGGTTGGCGGTAAAATGAGCGAAGAAGAACGGGGACCCGGACAAGTGTCCGGACCCCCGTTCCGTGTTCCGCTTCGCATTCCGAATTCGAATTCCAATGCCGGAATCCGAATTCCGGTTCTTCGTCTAGTACATTCCGCCCATTCCACCGCCGCCGCCCTGCGGCATGGCCGGCTTGTCTTCCTTCTTCTCGACGATCAGCGCTTCCGTCGTCAGGAGGAGCGAGGCGATCGACGCGGCGTTCTGCAGCGCCGTGCGCGTCACCTTGGTCGGGTCGATGACGCCGGCCACCACGAGGTCCTCGTACGTGTCGGTCAGCGCGTTGTAGCCGAAGTTCTTGTCCTTCGACGCGCGCACCTTCTCCACCACGATCGAACCTTCGCCACCGGCGTTGGCGACGATGATGCGGATCGGCTCCTCGATCGCGCGACGGACGATGTCGACGCCGATCTGCTCGTCGGCATCGAGCTTCAGGGTCTTCAACGCGGCCTGCGCGCGGATGAACGCGACACCGCCGCCCGGGACGATGCCCTCCTCGACCGCGGCGCGCGTGGCGTGCAGCGCGTCCTCGACGCGGGCCTTCTTCTCCTTCATCTCGGCTTCCGTCGCCGCGCCGACGTTGATCACGGCCACACCGCCCGCGAGCTTCGCCTTGCGCTCCTGGAGCTTCTCCTTGTCGTAGTCGCTCGTCGACTTCTCGATGGTGACCTCGATCTCCTTGATGCGGCCCTTGATCTTGTCCGCGTCGCCGGCGCCGTCGATGATCGTCGTGTTGTCCTTGTCGATGACCAGGCGCTTGGCACGGCCGAGATCGCTGAGGACGGCGTTCTCGAGCTTGAAGCCGACTTCCTCGCTGATCACGTTGCCGCTGGTGATGACCGCAATGTCCTCGAGCATCGCCTTGCGGCGGTCACCAAAGCCCGGCGCCTTGACGGCGGCGACCTTCAGCGTGCCACGCAGCTTGTTCACGACGAGCGTGGCGAGCGCCTCGCCCTCGATGTCCTCGGCGATGATCAGCAGCGGCTTGCCCGACTGCGCGACCTTCTCGAGCACCGGGAGCAGGTCCTTCATGGAGCCGATCTTCTTGTCGTGGATCAGGATGTAGGCGTCCTCGAGGGCGACTTCCATCTTCTCCGGATCGGTGATGAAGTACGGCGAGAGGTAGCCGCGGTCGAACTGCATGCCGTCGACCGTTTCGAGCGTCGTCTCGAGGCCGCGGGCTTCCTCGACCGTGATGACGCCGTCCTTGCCCACCTTGTCCATCGCGTCGGCGATGAGGTCGCCGATTTCCTTGTCGTTGTTGGCCGAGATCGCGCCGACCTGGGCAATCGACTTCCGCTCCGAGCTGGGCACGGAGATCCGCTTGAGCTCCTCGACGATGGTCGTCACGGCCTTCTCGATGCCGCGCTTGATGGCCATCGGGTTCGCGCCGGCCGTCACGTTCTTGAGGCCCTCGCGGAAGATGGCCTGGGCGAGCACCGTCGCCGTCGTCGTGCCGTCACCGGCGATGTCCGACGTCTTCGTCGCCACTTCCTTCACCATCTGGGCGCCGAGATTCTCGATCGGGTCGGGCAGCTCGATTTCCTTGGCGACGGTCACGCCGTCCTTCGTGATCGTCGGCGCGCCGAACTTCTTCTCGATCACGACATTCCGGCCCTTGGGGCCGAGGGTGACCTTGACCGCTTCTGCCAGCTTGTCGACGCCGCGCTTGAGGCCCGCGCGCGCATCCACATTGAAATGGAGTTCCTTCGATGCCATGGGTATCTACTCCCTGATGCGTTTGAGTGGCTCAGTTCACGACCGCGAGGACGTCCGACTCGCGCAGAATGAGGTACTGTTCGGTCTCAATCGTCACTTCGGTGCCGCTGTACTTTCCGTACAGCACCTTGTCGCCGACCTTCACGCTCATCGGGACGAGCTTGCCGTCCTCGTAACGGCCGGGGCCGACGGCGATGATCTCGCCCATCTGCGGCTTTTCCTTCGCCGTGTCCGGGATGTACAGGCCGCCGCGCATCTGCTCGGTTTCCTCGAGCGCCTTGATGACGACACGGTCCGACAGCGGAGCGACCTTCGACCCAGGTGCGGTCTTGGCTGCCATGGTATGCACTCCTCGTGCTTGTGGGGTGGATAGGGTACTGACAAAAAGAGTATTAGCACTCAACGTCACCGAGTGCTAACAACGCACGCAATCTGTACCGGACCATGCGCCAGCGCAAGCCCGGAGTGAATCAGAAATCTGGACGTAACTGACGTAAAATCAATAGTTTAGATATGCCAAAATAGCAGAAGGCCAGCTGCCATGCCGGCCCCCCGCACTGCCGATTTGACCGCGCCGTGCTACGTGAGCAACGCAAACGCCATGGCGAGGCCTCGGAGCGTCAGGTCGGGCTCCACCAAGTCGAGCTCCACGCACAGCGGCTTGAAGGCCGTCGCCAGGCCACCCGTGGCGATGACCAGCGGCACCTCGCTCCGGGGCCACACCGCCTTGATGCGCCGTACCAGGCCATCGATGGAGTCGGCTGCGCCGAGCACCACGCCCGCACGAATGCACTCTTCGGTGCGTCGCCCGATCACGCTGCGCGGCGGAACGAGTTCGGTGGCCGTGAGCTTGGCGGTCTTCCGGAAGAGAGAATCCGCCGACATCTGCACCCCCGGCGAGATCACGCCCCCGAGGAACGTCCCGTCACCCGTGATGCAGTCGAAGGTCGTCGCCGTGCCAAGGTCCACCACGATGCAGTCGCGTCCGTGCAGTCGGCTGGCGGCCAGCGTGTTGATGACGCGATCGGCCCCGACGGTCAGCGGTTCGTCCACGTCGAGCGTGATGGGGAGCTTGGACTGCGCCCCGACGAGCAGCGCCGGCTTGCCCACCAGCCGCGCGCACGCCTCGGCGAGCGGCACGGTCACGGCGGGCACCACCGAGCCGATGGCCGACCCGGTAATGGCCGACCGATCCACGCCCGACGCGTCGAGCAGCGAGCGCACCAGAAGAAATGCCTCGTCCGGCGTTCGGCTGCCGTCGGTGGTGACGCGCCATCGCGCCGTCACGGCATCGCCGTCGCAGAGACCGATGGTCGTCTCGGTGTTTCCCACGTCGAACACGAGCAGCATTACCCCTCCTCTCCGAAGACGAGCGACCCACTGCGGCAGGCCACACGACCTGCGTCCGTCTCGACCACCAAATCTCCCGCCGCGCCGATTCCCGCCACAACCCCCACCGCGGGCCGGACAATGCGCCGGCCGCTCGCGAGGTCGCGCGCCGCGTAGCGGACCAGTTCGGCATCGGTGAGCGGTCCCTCGGCGGCCGCTGCCGAGCGGAGCACCGGCATGACCCGCTCGAGCACCGCGAGACGCGAGGTGCCCGGGACGAGCCCCGCGGCCTCCGCCAGCCCGGCAGGCGGCTCGACGTTCATGCCGATGCCGATGGCGACCCAGTCCACGCGCTGGTCGCGCCAACGCGCCTCGACCAGGATACCGGCGAGTTTGCCATTGCCGACGTACAGGTCATTGGGCCACTTGAGGCGCACACGCTCGCCGGAAAAACCGTCCAGCGCCTCCGCCAGGTACAGGCCGAGCCGGAGCGAAAGCACGTCGAGTCCGCGGGGGGACCGCGGCCGCTCCAGCAGCGTCATCCACAAGCCGCGCCCCGGCAACGACTCCCATCGCTTGCCACCACGCCCGCGCCCCGTCTCCTGCGAATCGGCGACGATCAGCGTGCCCGCGCTCGCCCCGCGCTCGGCCGCCGCGTGCGCCACGTCCATGGTCGAACGGACGCGATCATGGAGTACGCACTCCGGGAGCGCGAGCCGTTCGGCGAGCGCGGCGGCATCGAGCCCGTCGAGGCGCTCGTCACCCACGAAACGCCACCAGCGCGTAGATGGCGGCGCCGAGCACGAACCGGTAGATGGCAAAGACCCCGAACCCGTAGCGCTGGATGAACCGCAGCAGCATCGCAATGGCGAGCCAGCTGCTGACGGCAGCGGTGACCACGCCGATCACGACCACGGCGTTGATGCCGCCGGCCAGCAGCTTCGGCACCTTGAGCACGGCCGCCGCCGCGATGACCGGCATCGACATGAGGAAGCTGAAAACGGCGGCGGACTGGCGGTCGAAGCCAAGGGCGCGCGCGGCTGTGATAGTCGAACCGGAACGGGAGACGCCCGGGATGAGAGCGAACACCTGTGCGAATCCGATCAGCAGCGCCTGCTTCCACGTCATGCCGGCGAGCGGCCGGTTGGCCGGGGCGGTATGGTCGGTCCACCAGAGCAGGGCGCCCATCACGATGAGCGCGGTGGCGGTGAGCACCGGCGTGCGGAAGATGGTCTCGGCCTGCTTTTCGAGCAGCAGCCCGAAGATCGCCGCCGGAATCGTGGCGATGACGAGAAACACGACGCGCTTCTCGGAGATCGTCTCGGCGCGACGCTTGCCCAGCACGCTGACGGCGGCCCTGGTGAGCGCCACCCACTCGACCCGGAAGAACGCCGCGAGCGCAACCAGCGTTCCCAGGTGCAGCGCCACGTCGAACGAGAGCCCGGGCTCCGGCCAGCGGAACGCCCACGGGGCGAGCGACAGGTGCGCCGAACTGCTGATTGGCAGGAACTCGGCGAGCCCCTGCAGCGTGCCAAGGACAGCCGCCTGCCAGGCAGTGAGGTCGTTCATTCGGCCAAAGGTAAGGGGATGAAGAAGCTACCGCACGGCCGTCGCATACAGCGACTCGTACAGGGGAAGCACCTTGTCGGATGCGAAGTGTTCGGACGCCCGGTGCGTGGCGGCGGCACTCATGGCCTTCCAGCGCTCGTCACTTCCGAGAATGTCGATCGCCGCCCGGGCCATGCCGACGACGTCTCCAACCACACCGAGATGGCCGGTGACGCCCGACTGCACGACCTCGGGCAGTCCGCCCACATCGTAGCCGAGCACCGGTACGCCGCACGCCTGTGCTTCGAGGGCCGACAGGCCAAAGCTCTCGCGATCGGTCGTCAGCAGGTACATGTCGGCGCTGGCCAGGAGCGGGGCGACGTCGTCGATCTTGCCGAGGAAGCGCACGTCCGCCTCGACGCCGAGGCGGCGCGCTTCTTCCTCGGCAGCGGAGCGTTCGGGGCCGTCGCCGACCATCACGAGCACCGACGGAATCTCGCGGCGCACGGCGGCGAAGATCTGCACGACATCCGTGACGCGCTTCACCGGCCGGAAGTTGGAGATGTGCATCAGGACCTTGCGTCCATTCCCCAACTGCAGGCGCAGGGCGCCGTCGTAGCGCGCGCGATCGAAGACGGCGGGGTCGACAAAGTTGGGAATGACCTCGACGCGACGATTGTCGCAGCCGAAGGCACGGAGCGTCTCGTCCTTGAGGTAATGCGACACCGCGGTGACGTGATCGGACTTCTCGATGGAGAACTTGGTGATCGCGTGATACGAGTGGTCCTGCCCGACGATGGTGATGTCGGTGCCGTGCAGCGTGGTGACCACCGGCAGGCGAACGCCGGCCTCGAGCAGCATCTGCTTGGCCAGCCAGGCGCTGGTGGCGTGCGGAATGGCGTAGTGCACGTGTAGCAGGTCGAGCTTCTGCTGGGTGGCCACCTCGTGCATGCGGACGGCGAGCGCGAGATCGTAGGGCGGGTACTGGAACAGCGGGTACTGCCCGATGGACACTTCGTGAAAGACGATGCGTGGCGAAAACGCCGGGAGCCGAAAGGGCTGCGCATACGTGATGAAGTGCACTTCGTGGCCGCGCACAGCGAGCGCGAGGCCCAGCTCGGTGGCCACGGCGCCCGAGCCGCCGTATGTCGGATAGCAGGTGATGCCGATCTTCACGCGGTACTCCCGCCTTGCCACCAGCGGTCGGCCTGCGCCAAGGCATCCGCGCTGCGTGGATCGATGTGGGTGACGGCTTCGCCTTCGAGCTGATGCCGGAACCAGGTGCGCTGCCGCTTGGCATACTGGCGCGTGGACACAAGTATAGCGTGGCGGGTCTCGTCCAGGTTCCCGTCCCAGGCGGCGAAGCGGCTCCGCACAGCGACGTCCGTCAGCTGCCGCAACGTCTGATATCCACAGGCATTCCACGCCGGCGCGTCGGCCGGCACCGTGCGCGCGAGTTCTCGCACTTCGTTGAGCCAGCCGCCGGCGAGCATGGCGTCCAGCCGGCGTTCGATGCGCCCGTGCAGCTGCTCGCGCGGGTCGACGACCAGCCACCGCGCACTCCAGCGCGGCGCGCGCGAGGCCTCCCGGTGCAGGTCGGAGATGCGACGCCCGGTGAGCAGCGCCACTTCGAGCGCGCGAAGCAGTTGCGTGCGTCCGAGCGCGGCGCGTGACGCGTCGAGATGCATGACCCAGCGTCGCAGCGTGCCCGTGTCGAGCGACTCGAGTTCGGCGGCGAGCGCCGCGCGCCGCGCCGTGTCGAGCGCGGGCTCCGCGAAGAGCGGCTGTGCCAGCGCGCGCAGGTAGAGCCCGGTGCCGCCAACGACCAGCACGCGATCGACGCCCACGCGCTCGATGACCGCCGTGGCGTGCGCCGCCCACGCCGCGGCACTGAAGCGCTCGGTGGGATCGGCGAGGTCCAGGCCTTCGTGCGGCACGCGCGAGCGCTCGGCCGCGGTCGGCTTGGCGGTGCCGATGTCGAAGCCGCGGTACACCTGCCGCGAGTCGGCGGTCAGGATCGTGAGTCCGTGCCGTTCGGCGAGCGCCAGCGCAAGGGCCGACTTGCCCGCGCCCGTGGGGCCGCAGACGATGCGCAGCGCGGAGCGCTCTTCAGCGCCTGCCAAATCGTCGTTCGAGTTCATCCCACGACACGTGGACGATGGTGGCGCGCCCGTGCACGTCGTGCGCGGGCAGCGTGGTCCCGGCGAGCGCCAGGTAGAGCGAGCGCATCTCGGTGGGGGCCAGTGCATCGCCCGCCTTGATCGCCGCCTTGCAGGCGACGGTGGCGGCCAACCGCTCGTGGCGCGCGTGCGTGCTGGCCACGCGGTCGCCGGTGAGGGCCTGCAGCGTGTCGCGCAGGCAGCGCTCGGCGTCGAACCGGGGATGGGGATGCGGCGTGGCGTGCACGAGCACCGAGGAACCGCCAAATGCCTCGGCCTCGAAACCGAGTCGCGCAAAGAGGTCGCGGTTGGCGTCGAACGCATCGGCCTCGGCCGGCGAAAGATGGAGCGTCAGCGGGAACAGCAGCCGCTGGGCCGGCTCGGCGCCACGCTCCAGTGCGCCCATGAACCGCTCATACAGCACGCGCTCGTGCGCCGAGTGCTGGTCGATGAGCACCAGCCCGTCGTCGCGCTCGAACGCGACGAACATCCGCCGCAGCTGGAGCAAGGGCGGGACGGAAACGTCGCTCGTCGACGGTGCGTTCGACGACGCATCGTCGACGCCAGGGCGCGAGGTCGCGTGAGCACGCGAGTCGTCGAACAGCGGCGCTTCGCTCGGAAGCGTGGCCGGCGCGCGCAGCACCTCGACGTCGACGTGTGGCGAGAAGAACTGCAGCGCCGGCCCCGCGGAGGGCGCGCCGAACCAGGCCGCGGCGTCTTCGGTGCCGAGGGCACGGCGCACGGCGCGCTCGACCGCCCGTTCCACGGGCCAGCGGTCGCGAAAACGCACTTCGGCCTTGGACGGGTGCACGTTCACGTCGACGTCGGCGCCGGGTAGCTCGAGTTCGAGCAGGACGGTGGGGCGCACGCCGGCCGGGATGGTCGATCGATACGCCGCTTCCGCGGCGCGCACAACTCCCACGTCCCGCACGGCGCGTCCGTTGACGGTGACGAAGACCCGCCGTGCGGAGGTGCCCACGTCCGAGGGGCGTTCCACCAGGCCGCTCACTCGCACCGGCCCACTGACGTCGTCGACGCCCACGAGCGCGTCGGCGAGGCCGACGCTGAACAGCGCGGCGACGCGGTCGCGCAGGCCCGCCGCCGGCGGCAGCGTGAGCAGCGCCTTGCCATCGTGCGCAATGGCAAAGCGGACATCACGGCGGGTGAGCGCCATCGTGGTGAGCACGTCCATGATGGCGCGCCATTCGCTGCGCGCGCCGCGGAGGAACTTGAGCCGCGCCGGCACGTTGAAGAACAGGTCGTTGACCGTCACCGTGGTGCCGCGCCGGCGCGCCGCGTCGGAGACCCCGGCCAGCGTGCCGCCCTCGACCCGCACGCGCGTCCCCGCGCCGTCGGTGATGGCCGTCTCGATCTCGAGCCGCGCCACCGAACCGATGGCCGGCAGCGCCTCGCCGCGAAAACCGAACGAGGAGACGCCCACCAGATCGTTGACTGAGCGGATCTTCGACGTGGCGTGCCGCTCGATGGCGAGCACCACGTCGTCGCGCGACATCCCGCTGCCGTCGTCGCTGATGCGCAGGGTCGTGCGTCCGCCATCCTGCGCCGCGATGTCGATGCTGGTGGCGCCCGCATCGAGCGCGTTTTCCACCAGCTCCTTCACCACCGACGCGGGACGCTCGACGACCTCACCCGCCGCGATCTGGTCGGCGACGATGCTGGGAAGAACGGCGATCAGGGTCACCTCGAAATCTCCCGGCGTGCGCGGAGTGGGTCAATCGCTGCCGAGCGGCAGCAGCAGCTCGGCGGCGATCCAGCCCTCACGCTCGCCGTCGAGCCGCACCTGCACCCACGCGCCCTGCCGCCTGAGGATGCGCGCGACCTCGCCGGTGAGCGGAGCCGGCCCGAGGTCGGCTCCGAGCGCGGGAAGGACGCGCAGCGGCTCGGGACGCACGACGACGGCCACGTGCGTGCCCCGCTGAATCTCATCGAGCCAGGCGGCGCCGAGCAGGATCGCGGCGCACGACACGGTGAGCCAGGCGGCGCGCAGGGCGAGGGGACGACGGTGCCACGCGCGCCGCGCCAGCAAGGTCCACCCCACCCCCCACACGAGCAGGAGGAGGAGGGGCGCCAGTTGCACCGGAACCGCCGGCACGCGCGCGAGTCCCCGATCCTGCACGGCACGCGCGCGTGAGAGCCGATCACGCAGTTCACGATCGAGCGGTGCGAGACGCAGCGCCCGCTGCCACCCCTGCACCGCCAGCGCCGTGTCCGCCGCCATCCACGCCGCGGTGCCCGCATTCGCCCAGGCGTCGGGCAGGCGTGACTGCAGGCGCGTCACGTCAAGGAAGAGGTGCGCCGCCGGCGCATACGTGCCTCCCTCGTACGCGACGCGAGCCCTGGCGAACGTGCGCGCGATCTCGTCCTCCTGTTGCGCCCAGCCGTCGACCGGCACGATGGCGGCGGCGACCAGAAACGCGACCAGCGCGACGCCGCGCGCGCGCGGCGCCGCGCCGGTGCGACGTCGCGCCTCGGCATCGATGGCGGCGCACACCGAGGCGAGGTCGCGCACGACGGGCGCAGGCGACGATGCAACGTCCCCGAACGCGGCCGCGTCGAGCAGCCGCAACAGCGTCGCGGTGCGCCTCGCCGTGTCGAGCGTCACGCCTTCGTGGCTCAATGCAGCGACGAGATCGCCCCGGGCGAGCGCGAGCCCGGCGTCGAGCGCGAGCCGGTCGCGCAGCGTGTCGTGCACGAGCCGGCGCAGCGTGGCCGCATCGAGCGCCGCCCCACCGACGGCATCGGCCAGGCGCTGCGCGTTGCTGCGCGCGCGACGCGGGCGCCGCTCCCGCCGCGCCACCGCGCCGGCAACGGCCGGCAGGGGGGCCAGCAGCATCAGCGCCAGGAACCACGGCGAGCGCAGCCAGGACGCGCCGGCGGTGGCGCCGGGCGTCGCACGAATGGTCAACACCGACGCATCCGGCACCGGTGTGTCAGGCACGAGCGCGAGGGACGCCGAATCGACGGTCACGACGTCGCCCTCGGCGACGCTGACCTCGACCGCGCGCGTGACCGTCACCTCGAAGCGCCGCGCCACGGGATCGAAGTAGCTGAAGCGCTGCGCCGGCACCACCCGCCGGCCAGCCACTCGCGGCGTCACGAGCCAGTCGAATTCCTTCGCACCGCGCAGCGTGGCCAGCGCAGAGTCCAGCTCGACGCGCTCATCCGCCGGCACGACCGTTCCCCACTCGACGGACAGCCTGGGGCGGGGAATCAGCATGACGTTGCCGCGTCCTTCGACGCGCACGGTGACCACCAGCGGATTCCCCACCTGTCCCGACGCGGAATCGACGCGCAGGCGCGCACGCCACTCGCCCACCGCCCCCGCCCAGTCGGACGGACGACCGGCGGACGGCACCGGCAGGACCACCAGCGAGAGCGCCTCGCTGCGCAGCGAATGCGTGTCCTCGCGGCTGAAGAACGACGCGCTCTGCGGCAGCGAGTACGTCAGCCTGGACGGCGGCACGTCGTACCTTCCGGGCGAGAGCGCGAAGAACGCCCGCTGGAAGACGTGCACCTCATACTGCCGCCCATCGATGGTTCCGACGAGCGGCGTCCTCGCGTCGGGCAGGTCGTACACCAGCAGCGCCCGCGTCTCGGGTGGAATGAACTCGGGATTCCTCCGCAGGCGCCGGCGCACCTCCTGATTGAGGAATACGCCGATCTGATAGGTCGCCTGCTGGCCCATGTAGACGGTGTCGGGGAGCAGGATCGCGTGAAAGTCCACGCTGCGCGCGGGATCGAGTCGCGAGCGGGTCACCACGGGTGGATACTGGGCCCGAGCCGCGAGTGGAGCGAACGCGACGAGGGCCGGGAGCGCCAGCACCGACAAGCGGAACAGGGCGAAGGGTGCGGGGGAAGGCCTTTGCGTCACCAGTCCTTGCCTCCCGGCGCACGGTCACGCTGCGGCACGCGGCGGCGGCGCGACTGCGTATCACGCTCGTCGCGCGAGGCGGCGTCGAGCAGCTGCTCGGCCTGCTGCTTCGACATGTTCGACTGGTCGCGCTGCTGCTGCGGTGGCGCTTGCTGCTCGTCGCGCGAACCGCCGCCCGAGCTTGGGGGCGGCGCCTGCCTGAGCCGAAGCGCGAGTTCGTAGTTCCAGCGCGCATCGGCGTCGTCGGGGTGCGCGAGCAGCAGCGTGCGATACGCCGACAACGCGCCGCGCACAGAATGCGTGCGCTCATCGCCCTCGGCACGGCGTGCGCGCCGCAGCTGGGCGAGACCCAGGTTGTAGATCGCGCGGTCACGCAACTCCGGCGACGAGCCGAAGCTGGCGCGCTCGAGGGCGTCGACGGCGGCGTCCAGCGAGTCGAACGCGAGCAGGACCGTGCCGAAGTTGTACAGCGTGCGAGGGGAGCGGTCGCCGCGCCCCACGGCGTCGCGATACAGCCGCACGGCTTCGGCGGTGCGCCCCACGCGGAACTCGGCCAGTGCGCGGTCACCCAGTGACTGGGCGCGAGCCGTGGCGGGCGAGAACGCCAGGAGCAGCAGCGGGGCCGCGCGCCACGCGCTCCAGCGCCGGCGCAGGCCCCCGGGCACGCGCCCTCCATCGGCTCGCCAGGCATCGAACAGCAGCAACAGCACCGCCACGCCCAGCAGCCACTGGTAGCGCGCCCGCATCGAGAGGCCGGCCTCGGAGGCGCGCGCTCGCGCCTCGAGTGACGAGAGAGCGCGCGCCACGCGCGTTCCCTTGTCGGTGGCTTCCGCCGGAATGAACTCACCGCCGGCCACGCGCGCGATCTCGGCGAGGATCGCCGGGTCGTACCGGGTGATGACGATGTCGCCCTCGAGGTCCCGCTTGGCCTCGACACCGCTCTCGGTGCGCAGCGGAATGGACGTACCGCCCTCCGTGCCGAAGCCCACGGTGATCACGCGAACGTCCTGCGCACGGGCGCGCTGCGCGGCGCGGATGGCGTCAGCCCGGTCGTCGAAGCCCTCGCCGTCGGTGAGCAGCACCACCGCCTTGCCCGCCCCGCCCTGCGCAGCGGCCAGGAGGTCGAGCGCGGCGGTGAGCGCCGGCGCCAGCGCCGTGCCGGGCAGGCCCACGATCGACGGATCGAGATTGTCGAGAAAGAGCTCGAGCGCCCCGTCATCGGCCGTGAGCGGCGACAGCACGTAGGCCCGCCCCGAGAAGGCGATGAGCGCCAGCCGGTCGCCCGGCGACGCCGCGCGAAAACGGCGAACCTCCTGCTTCATGCGCTCCAGTCGCGTGGGACGCTCGTCATCGGCCAGCATCGACAGTGACGCATCCATGGCGAGCACCACGTCGCCGCCCCTCGTGCGAATGACCTCGCGACCGGCGCCCCAACGGGGCCCGGCGAGGGCCACGGCGGCGAGGACGCTGGCCGCGCCGAGGCGAAGCGCGCGCCGCAGGCCCGCCCGCGACCTGGCCGTTGGCGCGAGGCGGATGAGCGCGATCTCGGACCCCAGCGCGGCAAGCCGCCCAGCACGCCGGCGGTGCCATAGGTACGCGGCGACCACACCGAGTGCCGCCACCAACAGCGCAACGAACAGCAGCACGGGTCGCTCCCAGGCGACGATCACGGCAGCGGCCCTCGCCATGCCAGCAACGCCAGCTCGAGCACCAGCGCAATGAGCGCGAGCGCGAGCGGGTAGAGGTAGAGTTCGTTGTACCGCACATAACGCGACGCGCGCACCGGCACGCGCTCGAGTTGGTCGATCTGCTCGTAGATGCGCTGCAGGGCCGCACCGTCACGGGCGCGGAAGTACCTCCCGTTGGTCCCCTCCGCGATGTCGGTCAGCAGCGGTTCGTCGATCTCGACCTTGCGATTCTCGTAGCGCAGCCCAAAGACACCGCGGCCCACGGGCGTGGGCGCCATGCCCTCGCTGCCGACACCGATCGTATAGATGCGAATGCCGAGCGACGCCGCGGCCTGCGCCGCGGTCCGCGGGTCGATGGTCCCCCGGTTGTTCACGCCGTCGGTGAGGAGCACCATCACCTTGGATCGTCCGGGCGCATTGCGCAGCCGGTTGGAGGCGGTGGCGATGGCGGTGCCGATGGCCGTACCGTCCTCGAGCTGGCCCGACTGCAGGTTGTCGATGGCGGAGAGCACCACCGGGTAATCCACGGTCAGTGGCACCTGCGTGAGCGCCTCGCCCGAAAACGAGACCAGGCCGATCGCGTCGGTCGTGCGTCCGAGCACGAATTGCTTGACCTTCTCCTTGGCGACCTCGAGTCGATTCTGCGGCTGGAAGTCCTCGGCAAGCATCGAACTGGAGATATCGAAGGTGAGCATGATGCTGATGCCATCGCCGATCACCTGCTCGGTGCGGGCGCCGGAGCGCGGCCGCGCGAGGGCCACGGTGCCGGCGATGAGCGCGACGGCGCGGAGCACGAGCAGCGCGCGCGCCGCCCATCGTCCCCGCCCCGGACCGCGCTGCAACATGTCGACTCGCGAGAAGAGGATGGCGTCGGGGCGCCGGTGGCGCCGCCACCAGAGCCACCACACGATGAGAGGGAGCGCCAGCAGCCACGCCGGCGTCGCCAGCTCGTAGCCGCGCAGGAGGCCGATCACTTGCGCCCCCGTCGGCGGCGAGGCGGAACCTTCTCCGCCGCGGCCAGTCGCACCTCGTACGCCGTCTGGACGTCGCGCACGATGCCGCGCGTCGCGCGCGCCACGGCGGCTACGCCGCCGCCATCCACGGTCGCCCCGGCGAACTTCACCGCATCGGCGAACTCCAGCACGCCCAGCACTTCCTCGGGAAGGATGGGCAGCGCGTTGTCACCCAGCGTGCGTACGTACTCGGGCGTGGTGAGGCCGACCGTGGCCGCCGGAAAGCGGCGCGTCAGGTACTCGCGCATCACCTCGGCGTACGCCAGCACCGCGCGCCCGGGTTCACCGGCGTCATCGAGCGCCAGTTGGTCGATGGCGGCAAAGGCCGCCTGGGCATCGACGAAGGCGTCGGGCGGACGCGTCGTGGATCGGCGTCGGCGCAGCGCGCGCCACGACATCCAGAGGATGGCAAGCAACGCGACGGCCCCGAGTGCCCAGCGCCACCACCCGAGCGGCGGATCGAATGGGTTGCGCGCGTCGCGCGGCTCGAGTTCCGCCGTGTCCGCCGGGAGCGCCGACGTGACGTCCACGCGAACGGCGCCGATGGCAAGCGCCTCGCGGCCGCGCGACCTGTCCCAGGCGACGTCGCCGAGCGGGACGGTGCGCCGCCCCGGCTCCCAGGCGATGAAGCGATAGACCGCGGTCCGGTCGAAGATCTCGGTGGTGGAATGGTCCTCGATCGCGCGGGGATCGACGGCCTCGATGCTGCCCGCGGAATCCGGGACGGGAGGAAAGTGAATCGTCGCGCCGGGCACGGCCCGCACACGCACGCGCACCGTGAACGGCTCGCCGACGGCGACGGTCGACGGGTGGACCTCCACCGCAACGAGCGGGCGAGCCCCGCCGCCCGGCGGCGGCGACTGCAGCGTCGCGAACAGCGCGAGCGTGGCGAGCAGCGGCATCAGCGCCGCACCCGCCGCCGCGCGCGCGTCTCGCGTGTTGCGAAGAAGCGCATCAGCGCCTCCACATAGCCCTCCTCGGTGCGAACGTGCACCTCGTCGACGGCGAGGCGTCGAAACCGCGACGTTCGATCGGCACGCTCCGCCTGCTGCGCCTGCGCATAGGCCGCGCGCACGGCGCGGTCGCTGGTGTCGACCTCGAGGTACGCCCCGGTCTCCGGGTCCACCAGCCGCGCCACTCCCAGGTCGGGGAGATCGCGTTCGCCGGGATCGTCGAGCACGACGCCCACTACGTCGTGCCGCTGGCGCAAGCGCCGCAGGGCACGTTCGGGATTGGGCGCCACCCAGTCGGAGATGACGAAGACGACGGCGTGATGCGTCAGCAGCCGTGCGGCGTGATCGAGCGCGCCGGCGAGGTCGGTGATGCGCTCTCGCGCCGGCCAGGCGAGCACGTCGCGCACCAGCCGCAGGGCGTGCCGGCGCCCCTTGCGCGGCGGCACCACGTGCTCGATGCCGTCGGAGAAGAGCACCAGTCCCACCCGGTCGTTGTTGCGCGTGGCGGTGAGGGCCAGCACCGCCGCCAGTTCCGCCGACAGCGTGCGCTTGTCGCGATCCGCCGTGCCGAAGCGGGCGGAGCCGGAGCAGTCGACCAGCAGGAGCACCGTGAGTTCGCGTTCCTCGACGTAGCGCTTGACGAAGAGCCGTCGCATGCGCGCCGAGACGTTCCAGTCGATGGTGCGCACCTCGTCGCCCGGCTGGTACTCGCGCACTTCGGCAAACTCCATGCCCTGCCCCTTGAACACCGAATGGTATTCACCGGCGAAATGCGAATTCACCAGTCCGCGCGTGCGCAGCTCGATGCGCTTGACCTGGCGCAGGATCTCGGGCGGGACGCCGGCGCTGCCGTCCGGAGCCGGAGGGGCCGCGGCGGCGGACGTGCTCACGGCGCGGGGACGGCGTCGAGGATGCGACTGATGACGTCGTCGGGCGTGACGCTCTCGGCCTCGGCTTCGTACGTGAGCAGCACGCGGTGGCGCAGCACGTCGGGGGCGAGCGCCTTGACGTCGTCGGGCGACACGTAGTCCCGGCCGCGCAGGAACGCGTGGGCGCGCGAAGTCTGCGCCAACGCGATGGTGGCGCGCGGGGAGGCGCCGAACTCGATGAGCGGGCCGAGTTCGCCGAGCCCCGCGTCGGCGGGAGCCCGGGTGGCGTGCACCAGGTCGACGATGTAATCGACGATGCGCTCGTCGAGCCGCAGGCCGGCGATTTCGTGGCGAGCAGCGAGAATCTGGTCGGGCGTGGCCACGTGTTCCACGGCGATGGCGTCACCCGACGCCATCCGCCGCATGATCTCCTTCTCCTCATCGCGCGACGGGTAGCCGACGCGCAGCTTCAGCATGAAGCGGTCCACCTGCGCCTCGGGCAGCGGGTAGGTGCCTTCCTGCTCGATGGGGTTCTGGGTGGCGAGCACCAGGAAGGGTTCATCGAGCTTGAACGACTGGCCGCCGATGGTGACCTGCTTCTCCTGCATCGCCTCGAGGAGCGCCGCCTGCACCTTGGCCGGGGCCCGGTTGATCTCATCGGCCAGCACGATGTTGGCGAAGATCGGTCCCGTCTTCACCGAGAACTTCCCGGTGGACTGGTCGTAGACCTGCGTGCCCACCACGTCGGCCGGCAGCAGGTCGGGGGTGAACTGGATACGGCTGAACGTGGTGGAGATCGTCTCGGCGAGCGTCCGCACCGTGAGCGTCTTGGCGAGCCCGGGGACGCCCTCGAGGAGGACGTGTCCACCGGTGAGGATGGCGATCAGGAGCCGGTCGATCATGGCATCCTGGCCCACCACGCGCTTGGCGAGCTCGGCGGCGATAGTTGAGGCGAGGGAGTTTTTCACGAAGACCGATGACGGAGGACGGAGGACGGAGGACGGAGGACGGATGACGGAGGACGGACTAGTCACGGCTGGCAACGGACGGCGTAGAGCGTACAGCGTACAGCTCACAGCTTCGTTTGCAGTGCTACCCCGCAGTCGCATCCGGGTTGATCCCCAGCGACGCCAGCACCGCCAGTTCCCGCGCCGTCAGCTCCCGTGACGCCCCCGCCGGCAGCGATCCCAGCCGTACCGGGCCGAACTGCGTGCGGACGAGCCGGCGCACCTCGAGGTCGAGGGCCTCGCAAAGCCGGCGCACCTCGCGGGTGCGCCCTTCGCGAATGGTGATCGTCATCAGCCACTGCCGGTCGGTCCCCTGGACGGCGTCCACCGACTCCGGACGAACGAACCCGTCTTCCAGTTCCACGCCGGCACGGGCGCGCCGCACCGCGGTGGGCACGTCGCCACGCACGGTGACCACGTACGTGCGCTCGATCTCGGACGACGGGTGCGTGAGCCGGTGGGCGGCTTCGCCATCGGTCGTGAGGAGCAGGACGCCTTCGGTGAGGTAGTCGAGGCGCCCCACGTACGTGAGCCCGGGGACGTCGGGCACGAGGTCGAAGACCGTGCGCCGGTCGGAGCCGTCGGGGCGCGAGGTGAGCACGCCCTGGGGCTTGTGAAGCACCAGCCAGGTCGCGCTCCTGGGCCGCGCCACGGCCTGGCCGTCCACCGTGATCACGTCGCGTGAAGGATCGACACTCTGCCCCGTGTGCGCCACCTGCCCGTTGACGCGCACGCGGCCGGCCGCAACCAGTTCCTCCGCCTTTCGGCGGGACGCGATTCCCGCGCGGGCCAGCGCCCGGTGAATGCGCATCGAGCCATCGGTCATCTGGCGTGGGCCTCGGCGGCGATCAGATCAACGGCCTCGGGCGCGCGCGCGCGCAGGGCGATGGCCAGTTCATCGGTGCGCGGCAACTCCTCGAGGTGACGCAGGGCGAACTGCTCCAGGAACGCGTTGGTGGTGCCGTAGAGCAGCGGCCGGCCAAGTCCCTCGGAACGGCCCAGCACGTCGATGAGCCCGCGCTCGTGCAGCGACTTGAGCACGCCGCCGACGTCGA
>ERZ1292633.533-Hain-H41-02um-R1-533-length-43645-cov-9_pt2 | contig 34113 bp, 31 predicted proteins | sample MGYA00564406_ERZ1292633 | MGnify/ENA primary metagenome ERZ1292633 (study PRJEB36523, sample SAMEA6512639) | groundwater metagenome | collected 2019-01-08 | study: AquaDiva: Metagenomics assemblies of 32 groundwater samples
TCCTAAAAATCTGGCCCTTTTTATGGACTGAGCGAGCATTCTTTGATGTTTTGCGCAAGTGCTCGTGTGTTTCGGATCTATGATTTTCGCCTGCGATGAAACAAACCGTCTAAGCAAGTCGGCTTCTTTATAATCAATATATTTTAAATTTTGCGAGCAGAAAAAACACTGTTGTGTCATATTTTTAAAACGGCAAATCTTCGGATTTTATTTCTTCTTCGTTAATATCTATTTGCGGAAGGTCTGTTTGCGGCGCCGCGTCAACCCCCTGCCTGTCGGCAGAAAAACCTTCCTTTTGAGAAACCGGCTGCGCCGCGGCTCCTTTATTAAATCCCGCGCTTCTGGGACCCAATTGTAATCTGTCGGAAATCACCTCGGTGGTTTTTTGATTTTGGCCTTGCTGGTTCTGCCAAGTTCTGCTCTTGAGCCGTCCTTCAATCATTACCATACTTCCCTTTGAAAGAAATTGCGAAGCCACTTCTGCCTGCTTTCCCCAAACAACAATATTATGATATTCCACTTCTTCCTGTCTTGCTCCGGCCTTATCTTTCCAAACCCGATTAGTCGCCACTGAAAAATTGGCAACCTGCTGGCCGTTCGGAATTGTTCGGAGCTGCGGGTCCGCAGTCAATCTTCCTATGATGAAAACTTTATTTAAATCCATAATAATTTAACTTACAACCCACAACTTACAACTTACAACAAATTTATTTTTAGTTATTATTTATTAGTTGTTTGTTGTTAGTTATTAGTTATTTTAATATTTCTTCCAATTTTTTTTCCAATAATTCGTTGTTAATAAAAGCGTCGCTGGACTCCTTTCTTTCTTCTCTAATTTTAACTTTCGGCAAAGCCGCCTGCTCATTGAAAGACACGGGCTTCTCGGATTGTTCCATTTCCTGCTGTTTTAAAGCGGTATCCGGCAAAACAACCGCTAAAAACCTCAATATCTTTTGGTTAAATTTGAGTTTTTCCGTTAATGGCTTTATTGAAGCGGCATCAAGCGCGAATTGGACGTAACCGAAAAAAGCTCCTGTTTCTTTTTTAATCGCATAAGCCAGCCGAATTTTTTTCGGCTTTCCTTCTTTTAAAATATCGGCTTTATGGGCTTTTAGCGCTTTAATTACTTCTTCGGCATCCCCCTCTGAAACCGCCAAATATCCTATTTCGTAATTTTTTACCAAGTTTTCCATTACTTTAAAATACTAATAAATAATTTTTAATATGTCAAAACTATTCCGCCTCTTTACTTTCTTTTTCAATAATCGGCTTTACGCGATAGCCGGTGCCTGCGGGAATCAATCTTCCAATAATGACGTTTTCTTTAAGACCCCTTAATTTGTCGGTTTTGCCTTCCGTCGCGGCTGCGACCAAAATTCTATTGGTTTCCTGGAACGATGCCGATGAAAGGAAGCTCTCGGTTGAAAGAGACGCTCTGGTGATGCCGACTAAAAGCTGTTTCGCTTTTGCCGGACTTTTACCTTTAGCTTTTATTTCTCGGTTAACCTCCAAAAATCTCGATTTTTCTACAATGTCGCCAAGAACGAATTCGGTATCGCCCGGTTCTTTTATCATCACTCTTGAAAACATCTGTTTAACGATAATTTCAATGTGTTTGTCGTTTACCGCGTTTCCTTCCGGAACGTAAATCTTCTGAACTTCGTTTATGGCGTATCTTTCAACAGCGTCCTTATCCTTATGATTAAACAATTCTTTTAAATCCAAACTGCCTTCGCAAAGCTGGTCGCCTTTGGAAATCTTGTCTTTGGCTTTAACGAAAACCTTAATGCTTCTCGGTATTAAATACTCGATAACTTTTGATTTTTTGTTTTTGGAAACCTTAAGCAATATCGCCTTCATGCTGTCGCGTTCTTCAATATCTTCAATCACCCCGTCGCTTTCCGCCAAAATCGCTTTGCCTTTTGGCAAACGAACCTCAAATATTTCTTCAACTCTCGGCAAACCGTGCGTGATGTCAACTCCGGCAATGCCACCCGTATGAAAAGTCCTTAGAGTAAGCTGGGTTCCCGGTTCGCCGATTGATTGAGCGGCGATAACCCCCATCGCTTCGCCAATCTGCGCCAAACCTCCGCGTCCCAAATCAAGGCCGTAACACTTGGAACAAACGCCGTATAAAGTTTTACACCTGAGCGGAGAGCGCACTTTAACTGCGACAATTGACGATTCTTTTCCGATTTTTTCCGCTTTCTCTTTGTCAATTATTTCTCCCGCTCTGGCCAGAATTTTATTGCCGACTTTGACGTCATTAAGCAAAGTTCTGCTGAAAATTCTTTGGCCGAAATTATAACCGTATTCATCTCCGTCAGCCCTGAAAAGTTCAATGCCTTCGGTTGTCCGACAGTCGTTCTCGCGAATAATTATGTCCTGCGCCACATCAACCAATCTTCTAGTAAGATAGCCGGCAGACGCCGTTTTAAGCGCGGTGTCGGTCAACCCTTTTCTGGAACCGTGAGTGTTGATAAAAAATTCCAAAACATTCAACCCTTCTTTATAAGACGACTTGACGGGCAATTCAATTGTTTCGCCTCTCGGATTTTGCACTAAGCCCTTCATACCAAGCATCTGCACCGCTTGAGCCCAGGAACCTCTGGCTCCAGAATCAACAATATAATGAACCGCGTTGAGTTTCTTGGTAGCGCTCAAAACTTTCGGCACGATGACCGCAATTTTATCCTTGGTTTTTTCCCAAACCGCGATAATTCTTTGGCGGCGTTCTGAATCGGTAAGCAAACCATCGTCATATTGTTTTTCAACCACTAATATTTCTTTTTCCGCTTCTTCAATAATTTTGCCTTTTTCCGCGGGAACAAGCAGGTCTTCCATACCCCAGCTGATTCCCGAAGCGGTGGCGTATCTAAACCCTATTGTTTTGATTTTATCTAATATCTTCCAAGTGTTTTCAATGCCGTATTTGGTAATAACCGCGGCGACAATTCTCTGTAATTCTTTTTTATTCATAATTTCATTTATAAATCCGAAGTCCTTCGGCAAAACGCCGTTAAAAATCACTCTCCCGACAGAGGTCTCCAAATACTTATTTTTAGCAACCCAAATTTTAACCAAAGCGTTGATGTCAACGTTGCCGAATTCGTAAGCTAAAACCGCTTCATCAAACGAAGAAAAAACTTTACCCGTTCCTTTGGCTCCTTCTATTATTTTAGTAAGATAATAACAACCTAAAATAATATCTTGAGAAGGCGAAGCTATCGGGTCTCCCGTTGACGGCTTTAAAATATTTCTGCTTGAAAGCATTAATTTTTCGCATTCGTCCTGCGCCTCTTTTGAAAGCGGAACGTGAACGGCCATCTGGTCGCCGTCAAAGTCGGCGTTAAACGCGGAACAAACCATAGGCGGTATTTTAATCGCCAAATCCTCTACAAGAACCGGTTTAAACGCCTGAATGCCCAAACGATGTAAAGTAGGAGCGCGATTTAAAAGAACTTTTTTATCTTTAATCACTTCTTCTAAAATAGCCCAGACCTCGGCCGGCGCCTGTTCTATAAGACGCGTGGCGTTTTTAATGGTAAAAGCGAGACCTTCTTTGATAATTTTTGAAATAACGAACGGCTTGAATAATTCCAAAGCCATTTTTTTCGGCAAACCGCAAGTATCAAGCGGCAATTCCGGACCGACAACAATAACGGAACGGCCGGAATAGTCCACGCGTTTACCCAAAAGATTCTGCCTGAAACGGCCTTGCTTTCCTTTTAAAATGTCCGCCAAAGACCGAAGCGGCCTTCTTTGCGCCGACATCTGCGGCGAAGCCGTGCCCCTCGCGGTATTGTCAATCAAAGCGTCAACCGCTTCTTGAAGCATTCTTTTTTCGTTGATAATGATTATTTCCGGCGCTTTTAATTCTATGAGTTTCTTTAATCGATTATTGCGATTGATGACACGCCTGTACAAATCGTTTAAATCCGAAGTGGCGTAACGGCCGCCGTCAAGCGGAACCATGGGCCGAAGTTCCGGAGGCAAAACCGGAAGTATGCTTATAATCAGCCATTCCGGCTTCATTTTATTTTTCATGAACGAATGCGCGAGTTTGAGCCGAGTCATAAGCTTTTTGACTCTTCCTTCTTCGCGGGTATACTCCAATTCTTTTTCGGTTTCTTGATACATCTTTTTTAAATCAATATTCTCCAAAATTTTTCTGATGGCCTCCGCGCCGCTCTGCGACTGAAACACATCGCCGAATCTTCGCGACAAATTAAAATATTCCGTCTCGGAAAGAATCTGGCCGGCTTTAAGCGAAACCAATTGATCTTTGGTCTCTTCCATTTTCGCTTCCAACTCCTTTAACGCCGCTTTTGTCTCGGTTCCTTTTTTCTTTGATTTGAATTCTTCTCCAAGTTCTTTTAAAACCCTTTTTCTGGCGTCTTCATTGACCAAAGTCACGATATAAGCCATGTAATAAATAACTTTTTCAAGTTTCTGCACCGGAATATCCAAGAATAAAGAAATTCTTGAGGGGATAACTTTCAAAAACCATATGTGCGAAACCGGAGCCGCAAGTTTAATATGCCCCATTCTTTCTCTCCTGACGCTTGAATGAGTCACTTCAACGCCGCATTTGTCGCAAATTATTCCCTTATAACGGATTCTTCTGTACTTGCCGCAATAACATTCATAATCCTTAGTGGGCCCGAAAATCCGCTCGGAAAACAGACCGTCTTTTTCCGGCCTTTGAGTCCTGTAATTTATGGTTTCCGGTTTAACCACCTCGCCATGGGACCAACTCAATATTTCTTCGGGCGAAGCGACTTTAAGTTTTAATCCGCTAAAATCTTTATATTCCATAATTTATGCTTCGGCTCTGCTCAGCATAACACTGAGCTTGCCGAATGTATTATTTTTTCTCTTCCTCATTATTAACCACCTCAATGCTTAATCCCATTGCCTTTATTTCACTCACTAAAACGTTAAAAGCTGACGGGATGTTCGGACTCTTAATGTCTTCTCCTCTGATTATATTTTCAAACGTTGCCGCCCTTCCGAAAATGTCATCGGATTTTATGGTGAGCATTTCCTGTAAAGTATGCGCGGCGCCGTAACCTTCAAGAGCCCATACCTCCATTTCTCCAAACCTCTGGCCGCCAAATTGAGCTTTTCCGCCGAGCGGCTGCTGGGTAATAAGAGAATAAGGGCCGGTGGCTCTCATGTGGATTTTGTCTTCAACAAGATGGTTAAGCTTTAATATATATATGTATCCCACGGTGACCGGCTGCGGGAATTTTTTTCCCGTCCGTCCGTCATAAAGAGTTAATTTTCCGTTTTCGGGGTAGCCGGCTTTTTTAAGTTCTTCTTTTATCATTTCTTCGGTTGCTCCGACAAACACGGGAGTAGCGGCTCGATAACCCAATTTCTTGGCGGCCAAGCCCAAATGGGTTTCCAAAATCTGCCCCAAATTCATACGTGAAGCCACACCCAAAGGATTTAAAATAATATCCACCGGCGTTCCGTCTTCAAGATACGGCATGTCTTCAGCCGGCCTGATTTGGGAGATAACGCCTTTATTTCCATGCCGTCCGGCAAGTTTGTCGCCGGCTCTTATTTTTCTCATTTGAGCAATATCAATCTGGATTCTTTTAATAACGCCTACTTCCAATTTATCTCCTCTTTCGCGCGAAAAAATCTTTACGCCGATGACGCGTCCTGTTTCACCGTGCGGCAAAATAAGCGAAGAATCCTTGATGTCTCTGGCTTTTTCCTCAAAAATCGCGCGGAGCAGTTTTTCTTCAGCGGTAAGTTCGGTTTCGCCCTTGGGAGAAACCTTGCCGACTAAAATATCGCCGGAACGAACCTCGGCGCCAATTCTAATAATTCCTTCCTCGTCCAAATTTCTGAGTTTTTCCTCGGAAACATTGGGAATGTCGTTTGTAGTTATCTCAGGCCCGAGTTTAGTTTCTCTCACATCGCAATAAAAATCTTTAATGTGAATTGACGAAAAAATATCTTCTTTAACGGCGCGCTCGGAAAGAATAATGGCGTCTTCAAAATTGGCTCCCTCCCAAGAAATAAACGCCACTAATAAGTTTTGCCCCAAAGCCAAAACGCCGTTATCCATAGAAGGACCATCGGCTAAAACATCTCCTTTTTTTATTTTGTCGCCTTTTCTCGCTAAAAGTTTATGGGAAATGCAAGTATATTGATTGGAACGTTGAAATTTTTGAAGTGTATATTCTTTAAGTCCGGATTTGGTTTTTAAAACGACACGGTCCGCATCTGCTTCAATAATTTCTCCGTCTTCGTCCGCGATAATGGCGCGCAAAGAATCTTTGGCAAGTTTTTCTTCAATACCCGTTCCCACCAAAGGCGCCTGCGGTTTAACGGTCGGTACCGCCTGTCTTTGCATGTTTGAACCCATTAAAGCCCTATTGGCGTCATCGTGTTCCAAAAATGGAATAAGCGAAGTGGCGACGCTGATTGATTGATTGTTTGTAACGTCAATGAAGTCAACTTCTTCTCTCTCTATAGTTCTGGGTTCTCCCTTGATTCTCGCTTCAACAACTTTATCAATAATTTTTTTCTGGTCGTCCAATTTGACGCCTCCATGGGCGATTTTATATTTTTCTTCCTCAATCGCGTTCATCCACACGATTTCATTAATTACTTTTCCGTTTTTAACTTTAGCGTACGGCGTTTCCAAAAAACCGAATTCATTGATACGAGTGTAACTTGCGAAATGATTGACTAAACCGATTGATTGGCCTTCCGGCGTTTCAATCGGACAAATTCTTCCATAATGCGAAGGATGGACATCGCGAACCTCAAAGCCGGCATGTTCGCGCGTGAGACCTCCGGGGCCTAAAAGAGACAGTCGCCTCTTGTTCTCAATTTCCGACAACGGATTTGTTTGGTCCATAAATTGCGAAAGCTGGGAAGAAGATAAAAATTCCTTCATTACCGCCACGAGCGGCCGGCCGTTAATAAGCTGAACCGGCGCCAAACCGGCGATGTCCGAAGTTGAAATTCTATCTTGAATATTTCTTCTCATTCGGGCAAAACCGACATAAAGCCGCGTCTGAAGCAATTCCCCCACGGCTCTCACCCTGCGATTACCCAGATGGTCAATATCATCGGGCTCGGCGGCTGGATTATTATTTAATGTGATAATTTCTTTCACTATTGAAACCAAATCCTCTAAATCCAAAAGAGTGGAATTTTTATTCTTAAGTCCCAGACGCTGATTGAGTTTGAATCTGCCCACCGCCGACAAACTATAGCGGTCCGCTCTGCCGAACATGGCGTCAATCAAACTCTTGGCGTTTTCCGGAGTCGCCAAATCGCCGGGCCTGAGCCGCTTATAAATTTCAGAGTAGGATTCCATCGAAGTTTTTGCCGCGTCCTTTTTTAATGTTGCTTCAATATATTTAACACTGCTCGTGTCAACGTCGGCGAAAACCTTTTTTATTTTTTCAGCGGTATCTAAATTTCCGATGCCCTTTGCGGTGAAAATTCTTAAAAGGTCTGTAACCGGCGCTTTTCTATGACGGTCTATTTTGACCCCGATAAAGCCGTCTTGTTCAGTTTCAAATTCCAACCAGCTCCCGCGATTGGGAATAATTTTTGCGCCGAAAAGTTTTTTGCCGCGGGAAACAGCCGCGTTGAAATAAACGCCGCTTGAACGAATAAGCTGAGACACCATCACGCGCTCCACTCCGTTTAAAATAAAAGTATAACAACTCGTTATTATCGGAAAATCGCCGAGATAAACTTCTTGTTCTTTTGTTTCTTTGGTTTTATGATTAACCAACTTGACTTTGACTCTAAGCGGCGCTTCGTAAGTGAGGCCTTTAAGCCGCGTTGTCTCTTCGTCATATCGGGGCTCGTCAAAATAATAATCAAGGAAATAAATTTCAACTTCCGCTCCGGTATAATCCTTGATGGGAGAAATCTCGTCAAAAAGTTCTCTCAATCCTTTTTTCACGAACCAATCCCAGGAATCTTTTTGAATTTCCGCCAAAAACGGCTGTTTGACGAAAGCGCCCGGATGAGATGAAAAAATTTTAACGGGGGTTTTTTTAACCATAAAATAACCTTCCGCGATAAGCGGCTATTTATATTAGTTTGTATTTTAACAATTAACCGGATTAATAGGATTAATTATTATTATATTTAACACGATTTGATATGTGTTCGTCAAGTCCCCCCTTAATCTAACAGATATTTTTCTCTATTTTTGGCATGCTCGTCCAATGTTTTTGAAAATATCGTCTTTTTTGTTACAGGGTCTGACAGATAATACCAGTATTCGGATTTTATCGGCTCTATCGCCGCTTTTATGGATTCTAAAGCGGGATTGCTTATCGGCATCGGCGGATATCCCAGATATATATAGGTATTGAAAGTAGAATTAATTTTAAAATCCGCTTGGTTTAATCCGCAACCGGAAAATCTTCCGCCGCATTTCGCGTAAATCACAGTCGCGTCAATCTGGATAGGCATTCCGTTTCTTATTCTTTTTTCCAAAATTCCCGCGGCTATCTGACGTTCGCGATAATCGGGAATTTCTTTTTCCAAAAGAGAGGCCAGGATTAATTTATTAAAAATATCATCATTTTCCAAAATACGCAAGTCCTTTCCGAAAACCAACGCCGTTTTCTCGCTAAAATTATCCAAAATTTTCTCCACAACATCTTTGGGCTCGGAACCGACAAAAAATAAATAAGTGTCCGGAAATAAAAATCCTTCCAATGACTTTACTTTCGCCAAAAAAGAATACCGCTCTTTGAGCGTTTTGAAATCAAAATGGCTCAATTCTCCTTTTTTTAAAATTTTCAAATCGGCCATTTTGTCGTCAATCTCGTTGAGCGTCATTCCCGGAATCACTGTTACGGAAACGATTTTAGGCCCGGCTGTCAAAATATCCACGATTTCCGGAATTGACTGCGAAAAATTAAGTTTATACGCCCCCGGTTTAAACCGAAACGATTTTCCGTTTAAAAAAGAAAAAAATTTAAAAACCCATTCCGATCTAATGAGATTTTTTGAATAAAGTTCGCCGGCTATTTCTTCCGCTCCCATACCTTGTTCAATTTTTAAATCAATATGTTTTGCATTTCCCGTAATTGAAATTGGTTTTAATAATTGGATAAACACAATATTTACAATCACAAAAAATAAAATAACCCCTCCAAAAATAACCAACATTTTTTTATTCAATTGGAAATTGTCTCCCTGCGGGAGATGTCCCTTCGGGACAAAAATTGAAAAATTCATTGAAAATTAAAAATTTTAAATTAAAAATTCTATACTCTCCTAATCCTAATTGATTGAACCATCCCGATTAAAACAAATTCCGCTAAAATATGCGAACCGCCGTAGCTTAAAAACGGAAACGGCACTCCTATTACGGGCAGGAGACCTATATTTGAACCTGTATTAAAAATAAAATTAGCGAGAAAATAAATGGCTGCGCCCAAACATACAAACCTGTTAAAGTTATTTTTTTCGTCCATGCCGATAAAAACAATCCGAAAAACAGCGGCAATAAAAGCCGCTATTAAAAGAAAACCGGTTATTAAACCCCATTCTTCTATAACGGCGGCAAAAATAAAATCGGTCTGGGCTTCGGGCAAAAATCCAAGCTGAACCTGAGTCCCCTGCTTAAACCCTTTACCCAAAAACCCGGCTGAACCAATCGCTATTTTTGACTGAATAACATTGTAGTTTATGCCCAAAACGTCGCGATTCGGGAAAAATAATCCCAAAATCCTTTCCTTTTGATAATTCTTCAAAACGCCATACCACATTGCCACGCCGAGAACCGCAAAAATAATCACGGCAATTGAAAGGTGACGCCAAGAAATTCCCGATACCAGCACAAATCCGAACCAGATAAAAAACAATAATAATATTGAACCCATATCCGGCTGAAGCGCGACAAGTCCGGCAGGGAGCGAGAAATAAACAAATGACTTCAATATCTTGGAAACGCGCGCGATACTTTTATGTTCTTTCTTAAAAAAATTCGCCAAAATAATTATTAAAGCCAGGGCGGCGAATACCGATGTCTGAAAATGGAACGGCCCGATGGGAATCCAACTTTTGGCCCCCCTCACTTTCGGAGCCAAAATTAAAGTCAAAATCAAAAAGAAAATGGACAGCCAGTAAATTCCCCAAATTACCCATTTATTATTAATGAACGAACGCCAGTCAAAATTAATAATCAAAGCCGCCAGAAAAATCCCCAAAACAAGCCAGATTAATTGTTTCCAAAACAAATCTATTCTCGCGCCCAGCAAACTTACCAGCCCAATCGCAACCAAAAATAAAACCGCAAAATTAAGTTTCCAATCGAGGTTACGAATCATGAATTAAGAATAATGAATAATGAAGATAAAATCAAAATACCCGCTGGTATAGCATACTATACCGGTGAAAAATTTTTATTATTTTTGCTATGTTTAAACATAGCAAAATGCCAAAACAAAAACTTTTTTAAAATTTATCCTATATTAAGATTTCCATTGGCAACTAATTTATATTTCTTCTTTCTCAAATGATTCACGTAAGCCGCAACGGCAATCATAGCGGCATTGTCTGTCGTAAATTTTTTTGACGGAGCAAAAAAATTAACTTTTAACTTTTCACTTTTAACTTTTAACTTAAAATAATTCCTCAAAGAATTATTTGAGGCTACTCCGCCGGAAATCATAATTGATTTTGCTTTATATTGTTCCGCGGCTCGCAATGTCTTTTTAATCAAAACATCAAAAGCCGCTCTCTGAAAACTGGCAGCGATATCAGCTCGCAACCGATCCGAAACTACAAATTTATCCGAATGCCCCAAATTTTCATTTAGAGTATTATGATATATTCGTAATTTAGAATCACGTATATAATACAGAACCGATGTTTTTAATCCGGAAAAACTGAAATCAAAATTTTTCTGGTCCAGCATTGGGCGCGGAAATTTTATCGCGTCGGGATTGCCAAGCTTAGCAAGTTTTTCAATTTCCGGCCCTCCGGGATACGGCAAATTCAGAAGCCGCGCGACTTTATCAAATGCTTCGCCGACAGCGTCATCACGCGTTTCCCCGATTTTTTTTATTTTAGTCAGCGAATCCATTTTAACTAAAATCGTATGACCGCCGGAAATAATTAAGGCAATAGCAGGAAAATAATTGGTAATTTTATTTTTTTGATTAAGGAAAAAGGAATATAGGTGTCCGTCAAGGTGACTAACGCCTTGTAATTTAACTTTTAACTTTTCATTTTTAACTTTTAACTTTTTGCAAAGTTCCTTTGCAAAGCCGATTCCTGTCCAAAGAGCTGGCTCTAAACCAGGTCCAACGGTAACGGCGATTACGTCTGGAATTATGAATTTTGAATTATGAATTATGGTTTTTTTATTCTTAATTTTTAATTCATGATTCATGATTCTTTTAAGAAGAATTGGTAAATTCTTTAGATGCTCTCGTTTGGCCAAATTAGGAACCACGCCGCCAAAAGGCGCATGAATCTTAATCTGCGACGCCACAAAATTCTTTAAAATTTTGAATTGTGGATTTCTCAAACCGCCTTTTGCTTCAACTAACGCTATTGCCGTTTCGTCGCAACTCGTTTCAATAGCCAAAATTTTCATATTCTTCATTTTAAAATCTTACAGATAATTTTAATTTTTAAAAAGCCCATTTTTTATTACATTTTAATTTTCGGCATTCTCCATCCCTTCTTCTTTTACTTTATTATTTTTTCTGTTTTCAAAACCATTTATACTCTTTGAATTTTCATCAAAATTTTCTTTGTTTTCTTCCCTGTTTTCAACGCCTTTGATTTGTTTTTCTTTAATAACGTCACATTCTTTCTTAAATTCCGCTAACTTTTTTGAACGTTTCCAAAACGTTTCCCCATCGCCGTTTGCTACGCTTCCCAATTCCAATTTACACAAACCGGAATAAACCTCTCCGTCTTCCATCTTTTCAATTTTATCCCTGAAATCTTCTTTTAATTTATCTTTTATTTTTTCCGCTTCTTCTTTTTCTCTGTCGGACTTTCCAACCGCCGATATCTTAATTTTCTCAATTTCCTTCACCCGCCTTTCCGCGAATTTTTCATATAAAACAACCTTATTTTCATCAGAAGACAACGTTAATCTGACATTCTCGCTCAGTTTTTTAAACGGATACAGCGCGCTTTCCGGACCGACATTGTTTTGGTCGGCGTAAGCGGCGACTCCGCTTGTCGCAAACATCAAAGACGCGACAACGCCGCCCGCATATCTCAAAATCGGCCGATAAAACCCAATTTTAACTGCTTCTTTGGCCGGTGCCGTTTGAGCCCGCTCCACAACCGCGCTTAAAAACACGCCGCGGCTTTTATTCAAAAATTCTTTCTTCGGATTAAAAAATTTCCTTAGAAATTTTTTATAACCTCTATCTATTAATTTTTGTTTTATAAAATTAATCATGAATAGTGCTTCTGATTTTTTTATTTAATCTATGGACGGCTACTCTTAAAGCTCCTTCGGATTTCCCCGCAATTTTACTCATTTCTTTATAGGATAAATCCGAAAGGTAATGAAGCGCGAAAACCTCCTGTTCGTCTTCTCTAAAATTTTTAACCACTTCAAAAATTTCTTTCGCCGCCATTTTCACATGCGTTATATCTTTCGCTTTATGCAAATTTTCAAATCCTTCGGGCATATCCGCGAAAACAACTTCTTTTTTATCTCTGTAATAATCAATCAAAGAATTTCTGGCAACCTGCCAAATCCATCCCGAAAAATTTCCCAATCCCTCGTCAAAAGTGTCAATTCTGGCCACGACTTTTAAAAAAACACCTTGAACCAAATCTTCGGCGCACGCCCGATTAAGAATTCTCGCCATAAAAAATCTATATATCAAAGGACTGAAATAATTGAAAATTTTCTCTCCGGCTTTCTTGTCGCCTCTTTTCAATAAATCAGCCAGTTTGTTAAATTTATCTTTTTCAATATTTTTTTCTTTCATAAATAAATACGCAATAAAGATAAATATGTTACCAAAAAAGTCAACGCGCCGCAAAAAATGAGCTAAATAATCTTATTTTTTAACAAGGAATTCTTGATAATTTCAAAAATTTTTTGATGCCCGTTAGAATTTGGATGAAGTCCGTCTCCATCCAATAATTTTTTATGATTCCCCTTCTTAAACTCGTTTAAAACGTCAATAAAAATCAAATCATTCTTTTCACAAACTGATTTAATTATTTTGTCATATTCTTCTATATATTCATTTTTATAACAAACAACTCCTTCTTTTGAATTGGTAATTTTTTCATCAACAGGCGTAAGCCCTATAAAAACAATTCTTTCGGAATATTTTTTCGCCAAAGTGATTATATATTGAAGATTTTCCTTAAATTGGATTCTGGGAATAAAATTCTCGTCTTGATTCTTTAAAAATGCCGAGTCATTAACGCCAATGGCAATCAAGAAAATATCGCATTGTTCCGGAATTGTCCTTTGATATGTCTCAAATTCAAATCTGTTTAATAAGTTTTCCGAAGTATCGCCGTCAACGCCAAGATTATAAACTTCAATAAAATTATTATCGCTTAAAAAATTCTGTTTCAAATAAACATCTAATCTATTGACCCACCCGCCCATCTCATCATCCCAAATTCCGTGTACAACACTATCTCCAAAAACAAATAATTTTTTAGACATTGATTTATCCCGAATTCATTTATTTGAGTTCTTTTTCCTTTTCAACAACCACCAAAGTAGTTTTTACGATAGTGTCCGGGTTTAAAGACATACTCTCAATTCCCTGTTCCACCAAAAACTCGGCGAATTCCGGATAATCCGAAGGCGCCTGACCGCAAATTCCGATATATTTTCCGCGAGATTTACAAACTTTAATGACACTGGAAACCAAATCTTTAACCGATTGGTCTTTTTCATTGGCGATGCTTCTGATTTTTTCATTGCCATCCCTGTCTATGCCAACGGTTAATTGAGTCAAATCATTGGAACCGATGCTCATGCCGTCAAAAACATCCAAAAATTTATCCGCCAAAATTATATTTGAAGGGATTTCACACATAACCATAATTTTCAAAGGATTTAATTTTTTATCGTTTTTTCGCAACCCGAATTTATCAATGATTTCAACAACTTTTTTCCCTTCTTCCGTTGTTCTACAAAACGGCACCATTACTTCAATATTATCAATTCCCATTTCTTCGCGGACTTTTTGAATTGCCCATAATTCCAAAATAAAAGCGTCTTTAAAATCGGGATGATAGTATCTTGACGCGCCGCGCCAGCCGATCATCGGATTTTCTTCCTGTGGCTCATAAAGTTCCCCTCCAATCAAAGTTCTGTATTCATTTGTTTTAAAATCGGAAAATCTTACAATTACCGGGTTTGGATAAAATGCCGCGCCGATTTTAGCGATTCCATAAGCAAGCTTATCAATATAAAATTGAATCTTGTCCGGATAACCGGCTGTTTTTTTATCTATTTCAGAAACAATATGTTTTTCTATTTTTGAATTTTTAGCTTTTAGCTTTTTATAGTTAATAAGCGCGTTCGGATGAATTCCGATATTTCCGGCAATAATAAATTCCTCTCTCGCCAAACCGACTCCGTCATTTGGCAAAAATGATTTCTCAAATGCAGTGTCAGGCGTGGCGATATTCATCATTATTTTTGTCTTTGGTTTGCCGATTTTTTTAATGTCATGTTCAATAACTTTAAACGATAAGGAATTTTCATAAATAATTCCCTCCGCTCCCGTAGTGTCAACTGTTATCATTTGGCCGGTTTTTATCTTGTTGGTCGCATTTTCAGTCCCAACAATGCAAGGAATTCCCAGTTCGCGCGAAACAATCGCGGCGTGACTGGTGCGACCGCCTTTGTCGGTTATAATTGCTGCGGCGATTTTCATAATCGGTTCCCAATCCGGATCAGTCATTCCGGTAATTAAAACTTCCCCTTTTTTAAAATCCCTGATATTTTTCGGATTTAAAATCACGCGAGCCTTTCCGGTCGCAATTTTATTTCCAACAGAAGTTCCTTTGGTGATAATCTTTGACGCTTTGCCCTTAACATTTGACTCTAAAATATATTCCTTAACTTTTGAAAAATCCCTTTCTGCGTGAATCGTTTCCGGTCTTGCCTGAACGATAAATAATTCTCCGGTCTTGCCGTCTTTTGCCCACTCCATATCCATCGGTGTCCACTTGCCGTTATATTTTGTGTAGTGTTCTTCAATTAAAACTCCCCAGTTTGCCAATTGTAAAATTTCTTTTTCCGACAAAACCCATGAATCTTTTTCCTTTTGCGAAGTTGCGACAACTTTTGTGGTTTTTATTGACACATGAAACTGACTTACGGAACTGTAAATCATTTTTTGATTTTTAGTGCCTAATCTTTTATCAATAATCGGATTTAATTTTTTATCACTTAATTTCGGCTTAAACACTAAAAATTCATCGGGAGTAACTTCTCCCTGAACAATCATTTCACCCAATCCCCAAGATCCGTTTATAAGAACAATATCTTTAAATCCGGATTCGGTATCCAAAGTAAACATAACTCCGGAACAGGACAAGTCCGAACGCACCATTTTTTGAACGCCAACCGAAAGCGCAATTTTAAAATGATCAAAACCTTTATCCGCCCTGTATGATGTCGCTCTTTCCGTAAACAAAGACGCCATTGCCGCGCGAACCGCGCTTAACAAATCATCGGTTCCGCGGATATTAAGATATGTGTCGTGTTCACCCGCAAAAGAAGCGCCGGGCAAATCTTCCGCAGTCGCGCTGGAACGCACCGCGACATCCACATTTTTCCCGTATGTCTTTTCCAAATCTTTATACCCTTTTATAATCTCCGTTTTTAATTCTTGCGGAAATTCAACATTTTTAATCTCTTCGCGAACCAATCTGCATCTTTTTGAAAGATCAGCCAAATTTTTTGTATTTAAACCTGTCAGTGTTTTTTTTATTATTTCCTTCAATCCTGTTTGTTCCAAAAAATACCTGTAAGCGGCCGCAGTAACCACAAAGCCGTTAGGTATGGCGATGCCCTTCGGTTCCAAATGCCGAATCATTTCCCCAAGCGACGCGTTTTTCCCGCCAACTTCGGCAACATCTTTGATACCAACTTCGTTAAAATGTTTAATAAATTTTTTATCCATTTTAAAATTATACTACAAAAACAAAAACCGCTCAAAGCGGTTTTTGTTAATCATCATCAACTGCGGGTTTTTCTTTTTGAACCCTTCAAAGCGGTTTTTGTTTAATCATCATCAACTGCGGGTTTTTCTTTTTGAACCCTGTCAGACGGATGGTTTACAGGAGAATAAATTGTGTAAAGTTTAAGCGGCATACTGCCGGTGTTTGTAAAATTATGCCAGGTGCCGGCGTCAACATACGCCATTACGCCAGGTTTTATATCAAATTCCTCTTCTCCTACTTTAGCCTTGCCAACGCCTTCCAAAAAAACCAAAACCTGGTCAATAGTTTCATGAACTTCATTACCGATATCTTCACCAGGCAATAACATCATCAAAACCACCTGCGAATACTTTCCTGTTTTCAAAACTTTCCGGAAATTGTCGTTTTCTTTTGCTAATTTTTCTATTTCAAAATAAAACATAATGAATTTTAAATTAATTTTTAAATATTTTTACGACCTTTAAAATTTGGGTGCCTGATGGGAATCGAACCCACGTTGCCGCTGCCACAGAGCGGAGCTTTACCATTAAGCTACAGGCACCATAATTAAAAATACTATCGTAAAATAGTATTTTTGTAAACTTCTTTCATTCTGGTGCCGCGGGAGGGAATCGGACCCCCGACGCAAGGTTCTTCAGACCTTCGCTCTACCACTGAGCTACCGCGGCGATATATTTTAACTTACAACTAACGACAAACAACTTACAACAATCGCCTACATTGAAAATTCTACAAAAAAAATGACAAGGATACAATATCCTTATTATTTTCCCTAAATTCTATTTTTACCCTCTTATCACTAATTTCTTTTTTATTTTCCTCGCTCCCCAAAAATATTTCACGAATTTTTCAATTGCCGCGTGGTCAAAATCTTTGCACGAATAAATATCCATCGCCACATATCCTTCTTCAGGCCAAGTATGAAGCGAAACATGGCTTTCATAAAGCATCACGAAACCGGAAACTCCCCAGTTCGGATAAAAATCAGAGGCGACTTTTTTTACAACAGGAATATTTAAAGGACGCATTTTAAATTCTTGCGGCAGGTTTTTCAGAAAATTTCTGATTGCCTTCATGTCTTTTAATTTTTTTGATTCAATCCCGTAAGCATCAATTATCAGATGCTTGCCCCAGGTTTTGTTCATCTCCTTATTGAATTTTTTTACCCGTGGTTATCGCTTATTGGCGACAACGCAAACGAGTCATTTTTATGATTCGCACGTTTATATTTTTATTACAATAAAAATTATACAACTCACGCGCAGTAAATCAATTGTGGATAACTCAAAAAGACCATTTGTGTCCCCACGAGGAATCGGACCTCGATCTACTCCTTAGAAGGGAGCTATTCTATCCGTTGAACTATGGGGACAAATTCTAAAACCAGTCGGGCTGCTGGGAATTGAACCCAGCCCTTATGCTCCCAAAGCATATATACTACCGATATACTACAGCCCGCCAAACAAAAATTAATTTTTTAGCTACTTATTATTATCAAATTGATTCATTAAATCATTAAATTTTTGATTAAGTTCGTTTACGGTTTTAGCTTCGGCGTTTATTTTTTTGATAAGTTCGTTGATTTTGTCGTGGGAATTCGACTGGCCCAAAAGTTTAGCTCGAAGAATTTCCAAAAGCTGATTTAAATAATCGCTGTAATCAACAAGCTGACTGATTAAAGTCGTCTCAATGCTGACCGCTTCTAAAGCGACTCGGGCCGATGAATCCGGATAAATTTTTGCGGTGCTTCTGGCCATTATTTCCAAATTCGCCGACAACTCAATGGCTTTCTGCCTTATCTCGCGATTTTTCTCCATTTCCCGCGTCACCAAGTTAAGAGCCTCGGTATAATTTTGTTTGTCGTTCAGATTGGAAATTTGCCCAACTCTTTCCGCGGAATCGGTTGACAACTTGACTATCCCATGCGCGATAAGCGAGGCCTCTTGTCTGGCTTTAAAAAATTCTAGAGGAACCTTGTTTAAGCGTATAAAAATAAACCGACCGATAAAATAAAACACTAAAATTATCAGAAGGAAAATGATGAAAATCCTGACTTTTTTAGAAATGCCGAAATATAAATTTCCAATCATTAAAATTATTAAAAATCATTTTGGTTTAAAAATCAACCCCGTTAGAAGTGCGGCACAATTTTCATAAAACACAAAGTTTAAGGCGATAGCCGCCTATCGGCTTTATATAATGCCAGGACATTATTATATTTTACAACACTTCTAACGGGGTCAACCCCGTTAGAAGTGCGGCACAATTTTCATAAAACACAAAGTTTAAGGCGATAGCCGCCTATCGGCTTTATATAATGCCAGGACATTATTATATTTTACAACACTTCTAACGGGGTCAACCCCGCCCGCCTTGCCGATGTCAGTTTTTTAAAATAAAATTAAAGCACTTATGAAAATCTTTGACACTCTCTCCGGCAAGAAAATAGAGCTTAAAAAATCCAAAAAGGCGATAAATCTTTTTGTCTGCGGCCCTACCGTCTACGATTATTCCCATATCGGCCATGCAAGAACCTATATATTTTTTGACGCCTTTGTAAAATATCTCCGTTCTATGAACTTCCAAGTTTACTATCTTCAAAATATAACCGATATTGACGATAAAATCATAAACCGCGCCAGAGAAAAAAAAGCCACTCCCGCCTCCGTTGCCCGAAAATTTGAAAAAGAATACTTGAGCGACATGAAAAAACTCAAGATAACCTCGGTCAACAAATATGCTCGAGCGACCGAACATATAAAAGAAATCCAAAAACAAATTGCCGCTCTTATCGCCAAAGGATTTGCCTACCGAACAAAAAACGGCGTATATTTTGAAATTAAAAAATTTAACGATTACGGCGGACTCTCAAAACAAAATATTGAAAATTTAAGAGCCGGCTGGCGCGTAGAGCCGGACCCGAAAAAAAAAGACGCGCTTGATTTCGCTTTATGGAAAATAACCGACGTTCCCGCCAAAACAACGGACTTGCGCGAAAAAAAAATAAAATTCAAAATCGTTGGCGGCGAACCGATGTGGTCGTCCCCATGGGGTTGGGGCAGACCGGGCTGGCACATTGAAGACACCGCCATAACCGAAAAATATTTCGGCCCGCAATACGACATTCACGGCGGCGGCGCTGATTTAAAATTCCCGCATCACGAAGCGGAAATCGCCCAACAAGAATCCGCATCCGGAAAAAAACCATTGGTTAAAATCTGGATGCATACGGGATTCCTTTTGGTCAACGGAGAAAAAATGTCCAAAAGTTTAAACAATTTTATAACCATAAACGATTTTCTAAAAAAATATCCCCCCGAGGTCTTAAGAATAATCGCTCTATCCAACCATTATCACTCCCCCGTTTATTACACCGAAGAATCCCCGAAGCAAGCGCTAAAAAATCTTGAAACCATAAACGAATTTTTGGCTAAATTAAAATTCGTTATGGAAAATGGAAAATTGGAAATGGGAAACGGGAAAAAACTTATGTTTGGAAAATACCAAAAAGAATTCATAAATTCTTTGGAAGACGACTTTAATACGCCTAAAGCGTTTGCCGCTATCTTTGATTTGATTTCTTCCTTGCAAAAAGACGTTTGGCGAATTTCTTCAAAAGAAGCAAAAATAACAATAAAATTCTTAAAAGAAAAACTTAAAATATTCGGAATAGAGCCAAAAACCGCTAAAATACCTTTAAAAATCAAGGTTTTGGCGAAAAAAAGGGAAAAATTAAGAGCTTATGAACAATTTACGCAAGCTGACAGATTGAGAAATAGAATAAAAATGTTAGGATACGTTGTAGAAGACACGCCTTTCGGACAATTTATCCGAAAGAATTTCTAATTATCAATTATCAATTTTCAATAAAATTCAAATCGCTTAATCATCAATTTTAAAAATTGAATTATTAAAAATTCAATAAAAATTAATAATTGAAAATTTTAAATTTCTTTATTATCTTATGCCTACTAAACCAAATATAAAACTCCCTCCGTGCGACGTGGAAGCGGAAAAATCCATTTTGGGCTCTTTCATGTTGGATAAAAATGCCATTATAAAAGTGGTTGATTTAATAAATCCCGAGGATTTTTACGATTATAAACACCAAAAAATTTATTCGTCAATTTTAGAACTCTACGAAAAAAATCAGCCGATTGACGTATTAACGGTGTCAAACAAACTAAAAAATAGGGAACAGTTGACCGAGGTGGGCGGTTCCGCTTATTTGGCGGAATTGGTAAATTTCGTTCCGTCGGCATCGCACGTTAATCATTACGCTCAAATAATAAGAGAAAAAAAAATGTTGCGGGAACTCGTATCAACATCCGGCGACATAGTTGATAAAGTATTCGCTTCTCATGAAGACCCGGAATTTCTGCTTGACCAGATTGAACAAAAAATTTTTTCCATCGGCCAAAAAGTCAGAAATTATTTATTCTTATTTATTAAAGATCTTATTCCTCCTTTCTTGGATCGCCTTGCAAAGGCGCATGAAAGAAAAGATGGACTTAGCGGCGTAACTTCAGGATTTAAAAAACTTGATTATCTATTAGCAGGATTTCAAAAATCGGATCTCGTTATTCTCGGCGCAAGACCGTCAATGGGCAAAACCGCCTTGGTTTTGGACATGGCAAGAAACGCCGCAAGAGAAGGGCACGCCATTGCGATTTTTTCCCTTGAAATGTCCAAAGAACAAATAATGGATCGTATTGTTTCCGCGGAAGCTAAAGTGCCGTTGTGGCGGTTAAGGACAGGACGACTTACGGACGACCTTGATTTTGAAATGATTCAGGCCTCTTTAGACAAAATTTCAAACATGAAAATTTACATTGACGACACGCCGTCAATGAACATACTGCAAATCCGCTCTATGGCAAGACGGCTTCAAATGGAAAACGCCCTGGATCTGATAATTATTGATTATGTTCAACTGATTACTCCCTTAAGACATTCGGAAAACGTGGTGCAACAATTCACCGAAATCAGCCACGGACTAAAAACGCTGGCAAGAGAATTGAATATTCCTGTTCTGGCGCTGTCCCAGTTAAACAGAGCCGTTGACCAAAGAGAAAACAAAAGGCCGAAATTATCCGACCTTAGAGAAACCGGGTCTTGGGAACAAGACGCCGACATAGTCATGTTTATATATAGAGCCGACAGAGATAAGGAAAATCCTTCAATTGAAGAAATAAACACCGCAAAAATCGTAATCGGAAAACACCGAAACGGACCGCTGGGCGAGATTGATTTAAAATTTGACCCTGAAAAGGTCTCATTCATAGAGATTGACACTGTTCATAACGAATATGCCACAGCGTCAGAATCTCAAGCTCACTAAAATGTTTCCCGATTCAATTAAAAAATTCATAGACATATTTTCAAAACTTCCGTCCATCGGGCCGCGTCAGGCGACGCGGCTCGCTTTTTTTATGATTTCAAGCGGTAAAAACAAACTTGAAGAAACCGCAAAAGCGGTGGCGGATTTAAAATCCGTAAAAATCTGCTCCAATTGTTTTTTTATACATTCCAATCACAACAATCTCTGCAATATTTGCCAGGACAAAACCCGCAAAAATGACATAATAATGATTGTTGAAAAAGAAACCGATTTGGTTTCAATTGAACGCACAAAAAAATTTCATGGCCGCTATCTTGTTTTGGGCGAACTCGCCAAAACCGGTGTTTTAGAAAGCAGCCAAAAACTGCGCCTTAACCATTTAAAAGATTTTATTAAAAATCTACCTGTTAGTCATTCTGAGTTCGCCGTGGCGGACGAAGAATCTCATGGCATTGCGGAAGAAATAATCATCGCCACCAACCCAACCACTTACGGCGATTTAAACGCGATGATAATCAAAAAAGAATTGGAAGAATACGCAAAAAAATTCAGCCGCTTGGGACGAGGTATCCCAACCGGCGGCGAAATAGAATTCGCCGACGAAGAAACACTGGAGCAGGCGCTCAAAAGAAGGGATTAAAAATCCCAGTTAACAACATTCCACCATGCCTCAACATATTCCGATCTGCGATTTTGGTATTTCAAATAATACGCGTGTTCCCAAACATCCAACACCATCAGCGGCTTTCCGCCTGTCATAATCGGATTATCATGTCCGGAAGTTGACATAATTTTTACTTGCCCTGGGCCTGTCGAAGGGTCAGCGTAAAACCATACCCAACCGCTTCCAAAAAGATTTGCCGCTTGCTTGATAAATTCATCTTTGAAATTCTGAAAACTCCCAAAAGCGGTTTTAATGTCATCGGCTAATTTTCCTTTCGGTCCCTCCTGAATTTGTCGAACGGGCTCCCCTCCTTTATTTGGCCCAATAACATTCCAAAATAAAGAATGACTGAAATGACCGCCGCCGTTATTTCTGACCGCAGTCCTTATTTCCGCTGGAATTTTATCCAGTGATGCCAGCAATTCTTCTAATGTTTTTTCCTGCAATTCCGGATAATTTTTCAACGCGTCATTCAACTTGTCCACATACGCCTGATGATGCTTTGAATAGTGGGTTTCCATTGTCCGCGTATCAATAAACGGCTCAAGCGCGTCATAAGAATAAGACAATTTTGGCAATTTATAAATCATAAAATTATCCCTCACCCTTCAAATACATTATTTTCACAAAACCTTTTATAAATTATAGCATTTTCAAATAAAAACCAATATTTTATTTTAATCTTCGTTTTTCAAGTAAAATGTACGGGTTTTCGGTATTTGAAGGGTGAGGGATCACATTTTATTCTTTTTAATTTCTCCCCTAATTTTCTCCACAAACAAATTAAAATAATAAAGGTTATGGAAAGTCAGAAGTTTTAGCGCGGTGATTTCTTTGGCTCTTAAAAGATGTGTGATATACGCTCTTGAATAATCCTTACACACAAAACAATCGCATTTTTTATCAAGCGAATTTTTGTCGTTTAAAAATTTATTTTTGGACATATCCAGTTTTCCACCAGACGTAAAAGCATAACCGTGCCGCGCGTAATGAGTCGGCATAACGCAATCAAACAAATCCACTCCGCTTTTGATAATTTTTGGGATATCTTCCAAATGGCCTATACCCAAAAGATGCCGCGGCTTATTTTCCGGCAATTCCTTAAAAACCCAATCAAGCATTTGAATCATTAATTTTTTGCCGCCGCCGAATTCGCCGCCTACGCCAAATCCGTCAAAAGGCAATCCTGCCATAAATTTCGCGCTTTCAATCCGCAAATCCTTAAACTTTCCCCCTTGAACGATTCCAAAAAGCGCTTGTTTGGATTTTTTTACGCCAAGACAAACTTTTGCCCATTTATGTGTTTTTAATAATGATTTTTTTGTGTATTCATAATCGGCAATCGGCGAAGTGCATTCGTCAAAAATAAATATAATGTCGGCGCCGAGTTTTTCTTGTATTTTTATTGATTCTTTCGGACCTAAAAATATCGTATCGCCATTGAGTGGAGATTTAAAATAAACGCCGTCTTCGGTTATTTTGATAAATTTCGGCTGTTGCCCAACTACTATTGATTTATTTGCGGCATTCGGATGTATTTGTAGTTTCGGATCGCGTTTTAATATTTTACCGGTTCCATAATCCCTCCCAAACCCCAAACTAAAAACTTGATAACCGCCCGAATCGGTCATTAACGGCATTTTTAAATTGGCGAACTGATGAAGTCCGCCGTGTTTGGCGATAATTTTTTCTCCGGGCTTTAAATGAAGATGAAACGTGTTGGAAATCAAAATCTGTGATTTGGTTTTTTTAACCTCGTCGCTGGTCAAGGTTTTCACAACCGCTTGAGTCGCAACAGGAACAAAACACGGGGTTTCAATTTCGCCATGCGGAGTTTTTAAAATTCCTATCCTCGCGTTGCTCTTTTTTGATTTTTTCAAAATTCTAAAATCAATCATTAACAATTGCCACCATTATATAGGTTATTTGTTATCAGTTATTAGTTTCAACATCCCTTGCCGCTTCCCTGTATTGGCAATATTCGCAATCAACGCCGGATTTCGGCAACACATCGGCCGCCAAACATTTACGCGCGTCAATAATAGTTTGTTCAACCCATGAATCATTTCCGATATAAGGAATAATTTTCACGTCAAATTCCAATTTTCCGTCAAAGGCCTCCCTGTCTTTTTTGCCGTTTACATAAACAAAATAACCGGTATCAGATACTTTCAAATCGTTTTTTCTTAAAAGCCACTGATAAACCTCTATTTGACGGCGATATTGATTGTGCCATTTCGTGTCTTCAAGATTAATTTCCCCCGCTTTGCTTGTCGCCTTATAATCAACCACGTGAATTTCTCCCTTTGAGTTAAGCCAGATGTCGTCCACGGCGCCAAAAATTAAAAAATTTGTCGGTTCGTGCAAATATTGGACGCCGACGAAATTTTCCCTCCACTTGTCAATATTTTCATGTTCAAGCGGCACAGCGTCTATTCCATATTCTTTCATTATCGGATGAGTTGTGCCTTTTGCCCTATGAATATCAAACTCCTTTTTAAGAAGATGGTCCACCGCCACGTTCAACGTAAAAGCGGGCATTGACGGCTTAGAAATCCCCAAACGTCTGTCAAGATAAAAACATTTAGGGCAATTCACAAATAAATCAATCTTTGACCGGCTCAATTTAAACGGCTTTTCGCTCTTCGGGTCAAAAGGACCTTTTTCTTTTTTCAAATTATAAGTCATAATTTAAATATACTGCTCAATAATATCATGAAATCCCGAAAATTCATAAACTTCTCAATCGCTATTTTTATTGTTGCCGGCTTAATTCTCTTTATTGGCAAAAAAGAATGGTTCCCGGATTTTTATAATCCGGATTTTATGTCGGCGATATCCTTTATTGGGGCTTTAATAATTATTCTGCCGTCTTTTTTGTTTAAATCTGAAAATCCAAATAAACAAAAAGCTGTTATTAAAATTCAAAACGTTTTCGCCGCTGCTTTAATATTAAACGGGATTGGCAGTTTAGGAGGATTTAAACTTTATCTTATCGGCTTTGAATACGATAAACTAGTTCACTTTCTGGTATCGTTTATTCTATTTTTCGGACTTGTTGGCTTTATATCCGATTGGAAAGAAATTTCTTACAAAAAAGCCGCTGTTATTTCAATCATTATTATATTTTCAAGCGGCGTCGCTTGGGAAATTCTTGAATTTCTTTTTGATTTTTTCTTTAAAACCCAGACCTCTGGCGTTTACGGAAAAGACGTTATAAAGGACACTGCTTTTGATTTAATTTACAACATTCTTGGGCTTTTAAGCGCAACATTGTTGAAAACTCGTAAAGTAAACCCTTAAAAAAATTTAATAAAAATCCGCCCCTCACAGGCGGAATCTTTGTTATATTTTAGTAATTTCCACTTCAGTATAGTTTTGTCTATGCCCTTTCTTTTTCCTGTACCTTGTCTTTGAATGATATTTGAAAACGATTTTCTTTTTATCTCTGGCCTGATTTACCACTGTCGCTTCCACTTTGGCGCCGGAAACGTAAGGAGCGCCAATTTCGGCTTTTTCTCCTTCAACGACTAAAAGCACTTTATCAAAAAAAACCTTGCCGCCTTTTTCAGCTTCCAATTTCTCAATCTTCAATTTTTGGCCTACGGAAACCTTATATTGTTTACCTCCTGTTTCAATAACTGAAAAATTACTCATATCAAATAAAGATAGAAAAATAAAGAAAAAAAGTCAACTTTGGTGGACCTAGGCGGAATTGAACCGCCGTCTCGTCAATGCGAATGACGCGTCTTGCCACTGGACCATAGGCCCTTTCTATGCCAAGTATGTAACATTTAGTATAATAAATAGTATATTATCACAAAGGTCGAAAAAACAATAGACAAAAAACAGACAAATAAAATAAATTTAAAATCTATGAAAAAATATGCCTTTATCGCCATTGTGGCATTGCTCAGTTTAAGCGTTACTTCAACAGTCGCTTTTGCCGACAACGACAACGACCAGGTAAATCAGCTTAAAAATATTCTTCAACAGCTTCAGGAAAAAATTAACGGTCTTACACCAAGCGGAATAATCAAAAAGATTGAAAAAATGGAAGAAAAAGCATTCAAATTGCTTCCAAGTGGATTTCCTGAAAGAATTAAAATCGGAAAATCCGGAATGAACATTGAAGAACTCGGCAACGGCCAGATAAAAGTCAATCTCAAAAACGCGGTTGTCACGGAAATTGATTTGGTGAATAACGTTTTGACAATTAAAATTTTCGGCTTGACCGGAAAAATCAAAATAACGACTGACACTAAAACTCAACGCGAATATCGCGGCCAGTCAAACATTAACGAATTCGCCGTCGGCGATTATGTCAACGCTTACGGAACGCAGGACCCTAACAACCCGACAACCATAAACGCCGAAATTGTCAGAAATGTTTCCATAACAAAGAAAAACATTGAAAAACGAGTTTGTATTCAGGTAATAACCAATGCCTTGAATCCTGAAACCAATGTTTGTAAGACATTCCCGACCCCTTGCGCTGTTCCGAAAGGATGGAACGCCTGTCCGACAACAACCGCAACTTCAACAACCGCAACGACAACGACTCAATAATTACATAAATAATAATCCCGCCTGTCCATGGACAGGCGGGATTATTATTTCCCTATCGCCTTCAGCCACTTCCGTTTCCCGATTTTTATAACAACACCTTGCGGCGAAAGTTTTATTTTTTGATACGGGTCATAAAAAACCTTGCCTTCAACTCTGATAGAACCCTGCATTATCAAACGTTTTATTTCGCTTGAAGTCATTTCTTCCTGAGGAATGCCGCTTCTTAAAATTTCAAACAAAGGCGCCGAACTTTCTCCAAAAGCCGCCTCCGACATCTCCTCCGGAATTTCCTTTTGACTGAAAACCTTGGTGAATTTTCCGCCTGCCGCTTCAGCTTCTTTTTCCGAATAAAGAACTTTAACGATTTCGTAAGCCAAACGTTTTTTAAAATTCATGGGATTTTCTCCCGCTCTGATTTGCGCATTAATTTCAAGAATTTCATTTTCAGAATAACCCAAAACCAAACGGAAATAATTTGGCATTAAATCGTCTTTTAAAGACATTACTTTCCCGTAAATATCAGACGGCGCCTCTCCAAGCCCGATATAATTACCTAATGACTTGCTCATTTTTTTCTGGCCTTCAGTCCCGACCAAAATCGGCGTCAGAATCGCAACCTGCTGTCTTTGCCCCATGGCTTGTTGTAATTGCCTGCCCGCCAAAATATTCAATTTCTGGTCAACGCCGCCCAATTCAACGTTACTTTCAAGAACCGTGGAATCATACGCCTGCATCATAGAATAAAAAATTTCATGAGCCCTGACTTCAAGCTGATCGCCGAGCCGTTTTTTAAAATCCTCCCGCTCTAAAATGCGGTTGAGCGAAAACATTCCCGAAAGCTTTAAAACGTCTTCAAATTTCATTTTTGAAAACCAGTCGGAGTTATAAAAAACTTTTATTTTTTTGACGTCCAACGCCTTAGATAATTGATTTAAATATGTTTTGACGTTGGCTTTTATTTCTTTGTCGGAAAGAATGGGACGAGTGACGTTTCTGCCCGAAGGGTCGCCGATTTTTGCGGTAAAATCTCCGATGATTATGTTTATTTTATGGCCGGCTTCCAAAAACTCCCGCGCTATCTTTAACACCACGTAATGCCCCAGATGAAGGTCTGGCGAGGTCGGGTCCATCCCCAATTTCACAATAAGCGGCTTTTGCGATTTTTGCGCTTCGCTCAAAATTTCCTCCAATTCTTCGGCCGGAACCACCTCCACCCCTATGTTTTCAAGAATTTTTAAATTAAATTCTCTTATCATAAATAAAATTTATTTCCCTTAATTACTAATTACTAAACTAATTATCTCAAATAACCATTTAACATTCAAGAAAACAATTTATTCAAAAAATATTTAATTTTAAAAGGAAAAACCACATAATTTCTTATGTGGTTTAAATATTTTTCAGATAAATCTTCCATACCCCTTTTCTATTTCCGATTTAGGTAGAGATTGAATTAACCCGGAGACAAACGCATCTATGGCAAGATTACTGTAATAGTGCCTACAGAGCAATGGATTGCATTTCCCGCTTCTGAGATTTTTATTTAATCTAACAGCGACCTTTTTATGCTTATCCGATCCCCAAATCTCACAAAAATCTGATTGGTTTATATTACCAATAGAATATTCTTTACGAGACCATGGAGAACAAAGATAAACTTCACCGTCAGGGTCGACTCCTGCTGTATACTGCAGAGCGCATATCCAACATCTTGACGGTATCGGCAACACCTCATGGTTAATTCCGGTAACAGCGGTGATCTGATCTTGGTCCATGCCAAAATTATTTTTGAATACTCCGATAAGATGGTTAATCTGATGAAAAGATAGTTCAACATCTTGCCCAGACTCAAAATTACCAACACACCTTATCAAAATATTATCAACTCCGAGACTTTTAAAATAGTTGAATATTTCAAAAGCAGAAGAAAAATTTTCACGACATATCAGAATTTTCACGCCACATAATATACTTGAAGCAGTACAATCCTTCAATTTTATCATCTTCAAAATATTTCTCTCAATTCTGAAAAATTGATTACCTGAAGCTTTACAGATTTTTACATACAATTTCGGATTGTGAGCAATAACACTAATATTTATATACGCTATGTTGTTACTCTTAAAAATCTTTTCATTAAGAATTTTTTCAAGCAACACTCCATTAGTGTGAACGCCAATCTTAAAGGGCAGATTTTTACCAAGAAATAAACTTTTGATAATAGGCCCTTTGTATGCCAACGGTTCTCCGCCTCCAGCAACACTAACTCCTTTTACTCCAAGTTTGACGAAGTCGTTAATCAATCGAACAAACTTATCAGGCGCGATTTCTAATTTTCTCTGCCGATTCTCTTTATTCCTTATGCTGTTTGAACAAAAACCGCATTGCCTCACGCATACAGGCGTAGGGCACACGGCCACCGACACCGGTGACAACTCTGACTGTATTACATTCCCCGAAGAAACATCATAACCAAACAATCTCTCGGGCAGATAAAAAAGAACTCTTCTTGAAGAAAGTTTATATCCGCCCTTAGACAGAACAAAAGTAGTTACGGTATTTTCTAACATGAACACTCCCCTTTCTTTACCATATACCACCATCAATTTTACCAGAAAGAAATTCCCGGATTCTTCTTTTCGTCGCAGAAGAAACATTATCAGGTAAATTCTCCATGTCAAAAAACTCCAATTTTTCTATCTCAAATCCTTTGATCGGCATTAGCCCAGTCACATCAGAATGAATTAAAAATATACTATCCTTTTTGTATTCGGAAAAGTTAGAGTATGTGCCAATAATTCTTAAATTATCAAGTATTATACTGCATTCTTCCCGCATTTCTCTCTTGGCGCTCTCAATTGAAGTTTCTCCTTTTTTGATTCCTCCTCCAGGCAAATACCAAAACTTCTCATATCTATTCTTGACTAAAAGAACTTTATTGCCGGAAATCGCCAATATTTTTACGCCTGTCGTAATCGGCCTACGCATAAACCAATAGAGCTTTCTGATAGAAGAAATAATTTTAAACAGAAAATTTAACATGATATTGCTCCTTTTTTAATTGTTATTTGATAAGATCTGTAAAAATAGTATTGTAAAAACAAAATACTGTCAAATAGCAAAAACCGCCCCTTTTTGGGGCGATTTTTATTTACTTTATTGGAGGTCTTTTTTCATATCCTCAAATTCTTTTCTGGTTATTTCTCCCTTGGCGTATCTTTCTTTGATGATTTCAATCGGAGATTTTTCCTCTCCTCTATACATGTGTATTTTCTTAAACTGCGCCGCCCACCTGATAAGTAAAATCGCGACAACGATTATGACAACCCACCAAAAAACCATAAATATCAATCCGAACCACCCTCCCCCGCTGTATGGATACATCATGTTAATAAATTTTATTTAATAAATTATAAGGAGGAAGCGACCAAATTTCTCCTTTTTATTTTACATTTGGCAGCGAGTCCGCAAGAGAATCAGCCAATCGGCGGATTATTTGCGGCGAGCGAACCAAATGAAAATGTTATACATTTTAATATATTTATTTTAATCCTTGTTTTGCCAAAAGCAATGCGTTCACGGCCACAATAACAGTGCTTAAAGACATAAATAAAGCCGAAAAAGCCGGCTGGAGCAAAATGCCGTAAGCATATAAGACGCCGGCTGCCAAAGGCAAAGCCACCACGTTATAGCTCGTCGCCCAAAATAAATTTTGAATCATTTTTCTGTAAGTTGAACGCGAAAGCTTTATTATTTTAACGATATCCCGCGGGTCATTTTTTACCAAAATAATTCCGGCCGATTCAATCGCGATGTTGGTCCCCGCGCCTATGGCTATGCCTAAATCCGCCTGAGTCAAAGCCGGCGCGTCGTTGATGCCGTCGCCGACCATCGCTACTTTCAGCCCGCGAAGCTGAAGTGTCCTGACTTTGCCCGCTTTTTCCTGCGGCAAAACTCTGGCGAAATACTCGTCTATTTGTAAATCTCCTGCCACCCATTTTGCCACCTCATCGGAATCGCCCGTAATCATAGCGACATTCAACCCCATGCTTTTAAGTTCGTTTATCGCTTCTTTGGATTCCATTCTTATCAAATCAGTCAAGGCAATAACTCCAATTAGTTTATTATCTGCGGCAACGAATATCAAAGTCATCCCCCGCTCTGCCAAAATTTCCAATTGCGATTTCAATTGCCGATTTAGAAAAATTTTTGTCTCTGATAAAATCGCCTCGCCGCCGACAAAAACCCGATAATTTTCCACTGTCGCCTCAACTCCCTTGCCGGCTATCCTTTTAAAATTTTTTGTCTTTAATAAACTTAATCTCCTGTTTTTGGCTTCTCTGACAATTGCCTTAGAAACAAAATGTTCGGAATTGGCGTCAACCGAAGCCGCTAATTGAACCACTTCGTTTTCATCCAATTTTCCTGTTGAAATTACTTTTTGAACCCCATATTCTCCCTTAGTCAAAGTGCCGGTCTTATCAAAAAGAATTGTATTTATGTTTCTGGCCGACTCAAGAGCTTTTCTGTCCTTTATGAGCAGTCCCGATTTTGCGGCCATTGACGTAGAAATAGATACGACCAAAGGAACCGCCAAACCCAAAGCGTGCGGACAAGCTATCACCAAAACAGCCACCAACCGCTCCAAAGCGAAGGAAAAATCGCTTTTTAACGCCAACCATGCAAAAAACGTGAGACCGCCAGAAACAATCGCGATAATCGTCAAATAAAACGCCGCTTTGTCGGCCAAAACCTGCATTCTTGACTTGGATTTTTGGGCCTCGGCGACCAAACGCATAACCCCTGATAAATAAGTGTTTTCCCCTATTTTAGCCGTTTTTATTTTCAGCGCTCCGTCGCCGTTAATGGTTCCGGCGATGACTTCGCTCCCGCGCTTTTTTGCCGTTGGTTTTGATTCTCCGGTAATCATCGCTTCATTAACATCAGAATCTCCTTCAATAACAACGCCGTCAGCCGGAATTTTCCCGCCGGGTCTTGTCAAAACCACGTCGCCTATTTTCAATTCTGAAAGCGGAATAATTTCTGTTTTATCACCCCTGATAACTTCGGCGATGTCAGGTAAAAGTTTTGAAAGTTCTTTTAAAGCGCCGCTGGCCCCGGCAATCGCTCTCATTTCAATATAATGTCCCAAAAGCATCACGGTTATCAAAGTCGCCAACTCCCATAATAAATCACTTCCGCCGGACAAAACCGCAAACATGCTGTAAAGATAAGCGGTTGAAATCGCCAAAGAAATCAACGTCATCATTCCGGGCAGACGCATTAACAACTCTTTCACGGCGCCCCGGATAAAAATCCACCCTCCGTAGAAAAAAATAATAGAGCCCAAAATCAACGGAACGTATCGCGAGCCAAAAAAAGAAGGAATTAAATCTGGCAAAACAAACGCCAATATAACAACGGTCAATGCCAAACTCGTCCAGAATTTATTCAAAAACATCGCGGCGTTATGACCCGCGTGCTTGTCATATTTTTCATGTTCTTCATGACCGCCATGCTCCGATTTTGAAAGTATTAAATTCATAAAAAATTATTCTACCGCTTCTATAATTCCGGAAACCATTCCCATCCAACAGCTGAATTTGTAATTTCCCGGCTTGTCTATAATAAATTCTTTGACGCTGGTTTCCCCGGGCGAAAGAAAAATTTGTCCGTCAAACAATTCCTTGGAAATAATCGCGTTGGTACAGCCGCTGGTTCCGGTATCGGCAATCTCCCATCTTATCGGAATGCCGGTTTTGACTTTTATGTATGCCGGATTATATCCGCTGACAGACGCATCCATCATAACTATCTGTTTTCCGTTTTTAATCAAAGGCAAACCGTCTTGTCTGTTGACAAAATTAGACGTCTTAAAACTTATGTCCGACAAACTGCCCAGCCCTAAAACGTTCAGCTGGCTGTTTATGTTGTAAATCGCGAAAAACATCACCAAAACTCCGGCAACCTTGAGAAATCTGGCCGAAAGCCGCGGATTTGCCAAAAATTCCGCGCTTGAAAGCCCTATTGTCAAAAGAATCGGCATTGTTCCAAAAGCAAACATAAACATTATAAGCCCTCCCTGAATGGCGTTGGCGGAAAGCAAAGCCAAACTCTGAACCGTCACCGTAAAACCGCAAGGAAGAAAAAACGTCGCTGCTCCCATTAAAAACGGCATATAACGCCCCTTAAAATGACGTTCGTCGGCTACATACCTGGTTATTGCCCGTGGCATCGCGATTTTAAACTTTTTAAAAACGTTGACGCCGAGCATATCCAGAGCCAAAAAAATCATCAACGCCGAAACGACAACTATCAATGCGGACGCGAAAGAAACGGAAATTTTCAACCTGTCCCCGATAAATCCTAAAACCGCCCCGAATAAGCCGTAAGAAATCAAACGACCGAGGTTAAAAAGAAAATGCGGCTGCATTTTTCCGGCAAAAGAATATTCTTTACGATAAACTTCAGCCCATTGCTTTGCCATTGAAAGAATTATCCCGCCGACCAGCGCGGCGCAAGTTGACACGCCGGCCAAAACCCCAAAAAAGAAAAATGCGACTAATGACGAGGAAGAATTCACGTTAATCAACGCGGAAAGTCCCGTTCTTTCAATCAAAACAAAAACCAACATCAACAAAACCGCGATTGCCGCGACCATGCCGATTTCTTTTAAATTGATTTTTTTATCGCCATTAGCGGCTTTTTCAAAAAAGCGGTATTTTTCATTTTTAAAAAGTCCGTTTATTTTTTCCAAAGTCGGCTTTTGCCCTTCGTATTCCACTATCACCTCGCTTCTGTTTAAGGAGGCCTCAACCGATTTGATTCCTTCAAAACCAAGAAGTTTTTTCTCTATAAAAATCTCGCAGGAAGCGCAACGCATTCCTTTTATCCAAAACACCGCCTCTTTTTTTGATTTTGAATATTCCGGCATAATTTATCTTTAATTATACATAAAAAATTAAATTATTATCCCCCCGCCGAGCAATCGTCCTTTTTTATCGTAAAACACCGCGGATTGACCGCTCGCCGCAAATTTAACGGGCGTGTCAAATTGAATTACGAATTTTGAATTATGAATTATGAGTCGGGCCGACGCTAACGGCTGACGATAGCGAACTCTCGCTAGAATGTTTATTCCCTTATTCGCGCGAATTAGAGATATGACATCCGGATTTATAATATTTATATTTGTTAATTTAATTTCTTTTTTATAAAGTTCTTTTGTTTCTGCTTCAGCAACTATTAAAATATTTTTTTTGATATCTTTCTCAACGACATACAATGGTTTAGTTTCGTGTTTTCCCCTAATTCCTGATTCATAATTCATAATTCCAATGTGTCTCTG
>ERZ1292633.536-Hain-H41-02um-R1-536-length-43623-cov-55_pt2 | contig 34112 bp, 26 predicted proteins | sample MGYA00564406_ERZ1292633 | MGnify/ENA primary metagenome ERZ1292633 (study PRJEB36523, sample SAMEA6512639) | groundwater metagenome | collected 2019-01-08 | study: AquaDiva: Metagenomics assemblies of 32 groundwater samples
CAAGGTCAAAACCTGTGACCTCAAGGTCAAAACCCTTGACCTCAAGGTCAAAACCTGTGACCTCAAGGTCAAAACCCTTGACCTCAAGGTCAAAACCCTTGACCCCAAGGTCAAAACCCTTGACCTCAAGGTCAAAACCCGTGGCAATAATGCCACAAGAAAAGGAGATGAAAATGATACGGGACGATGATTTCTTTAACTGGCAGGGCAAACTGGTCAATAAGGCCGTAGCCAACCAGGTGGCCTGGAACTTACCGGCTGCCAAGGTTACGGCTCTCACCACCCGCCGGGCTTGGTATGAACCATTATATCACAAGGCCCAGGAAAAGGACGAGCGGACCAAGGCCGATGTGGACCGGCACCGCCAGGCCCGGAAGGTTTATGAAGCGGAACTGCGCGCCTTTGTCAACGCTCATATCAGATATAATGACGATGTGCCCAGGGACGAGAAAATCGCCATGGGCGTGCCGCCGCGCGACCTGGAGCCGACGCCCCGCGGCAAGATTGACCTGGTGCCTTATGTCTTCCTGAAACCCTTGGCCGGCGGCGTGATTGAGGTCAGGACCCAGACCGAAAAAGACGCCACCCGGGTCAGTATGCATAAACTGGCCGATGGGATTGAGTGCCGGTGGCTCCTGGTTCCCAAAGGTGAGATGCCGCCCGAAGGCCACGAGGACGCCAAAAATACCGTGGTCTCTAGAAAGGCCCGGTTCACCATTGACTGCGGCGACAAGAATGCCGGAGACAGTTTCTACGGATTCTTCCGCTGGGTCAACACCAGCGTCCCGGCCAACTCCGGGCTCTGGACCAAGGCATTGAGAGTGGTGATTGCTTAAAGAGTCAAAAGGTTCTAATCCCCCTTTCTCCCCCTTTACAAAAGGGGGATGGGGGGATTTTTCTTTGTGTCCTTTGTGCTCTTTTGGCGCCATTAGGGCGCCATGGCGCTTCGGCGCCAGTGGCAAATGAAAGGAATTTATTTTATGCCATTACAACCCAACACATTCGCTCCGCTCAGTGTAAACTCCGTCAAGACCGCCCTCCCCGAAAGCTTTCGGGGTGGTCGGGAGCATTCCCCGAAAGCATTCGGGGAAGCGCACCGGGAGACACATATCGCCGCTCGAATTATGAAAGGACTTTAATATGCCACTATTACCAAATGAGGTCAAGACCGAACACATCTCATCCGCCGCAGTAACCACGCCCAAAATCGCCGACGAGGCCGTGACCGCGCGAAAATTAGACGAGAACAGCGTTACCACCGACAAGATTGCGCTCGGCGCGGTCACCGGCTCCAAACTGGCTGACAACGCCGTAACGGCCGGGAAAATCCGCAACGGGACAGTGCGGGCCGATGAGATTGCCGCCGGCGCTATTACCACGGCAAAGATAGGCGAGGGACAGGTGACCGGCTCGCGCATCAAGGACAATGCCATCACAACCGAGAAGATAGCCAATAATGCGGTCACGACTGCAAAAATCGCCAACGGCTCGGTCACCCCGGCGAAACTCTCATTCACGCCGCCGTCCATTGCCCGTCCCATCACGCCGGCAATTATTACTGAGGAAATCGCAAACGCCGCGGTCACGCCGGATAAACTCTCGTTTTTCGTGCCGACCCGGCCCCTGACACCGCCTGTTGCTACGGATGAGATTGCGGATGGGGCAGTGACCAACGCCAAGATTGCGGCCAATGCGGTCACCGCCGGAAAGATTGCCTCCGGTGCGGTGAACTCAAGCGAGATTTCATCCGGCGCAGTCGGCACAAGCGAACTGGCCAACGGCGCAGTGACGCAAGAAAAGTTAGCGCCGGGCGTGGGCGGCGGCGATACCCTGACTATGCTTCCGGCTCCGGCCACGGCCCTGGACCAAGGAGGGATTGTTGCCACGACCCAACCGGCTCAGGTTGACCTCTCGGCGATTATTCCGCTCAACACCAAGGCAGTGATTGTGTCCATTGCCTGCATCAACCAGAGTTATGCCAACGGCGGGATGATGGCCTACATCTTCCAACAGGCCGGAGCGGAATATGCATTGCAGGTCATGGCTCCGCCGGTTAATGCGCCCGGAGTATCTAACGGAGCATCAGTCCTGATGCCCGTGGCGGCTGATAGGACGCTCTTGTGGCAGGCATACGTGGCCGGGAATAATTCCACTGAATTGGTGATTTATATCTTGGGGTATGTAATGTAGGTCTGATGCACCCCTCACCTTAATCCTCTCCCCAAGGAGAGAGGAAATGGTAGGAGGTTTACCGTCTATCTAATTCGCCGAAAATCATCTTGCCGGCCGCGGTTTGCAGGGCGCTGGTGACCGTCACCGTTACCCTTTGTCCGATGCGATGCTGGGCCCCTTCCACCACCACCATGGTGCCGTCCTGGAGATAACCGATACCTTGTTTGGGTTCTTCACCTGGTTTGAGGATTTTTATGTCTAATGTCTCGCCGGGCAGGACGACCGGTTTCAGGGCATTGGATAGTTCATTGATATTGATGACCTCAAGCCCCTGTAACTTGGCGACCTTATTAAGATTAAAGTCGTTGGTGACCAGATGGCCGTTGAGCGACTGGGCCAGTTTGACTAACTTCATATCGGTTTCCTTGATGTAGGGGAATTCGGCCTCGTCAATCCGAATCTCTAATCGCTTATTCTTGCGTATCTGGTCCAGGACATCCAGTCCATATTTGCCCCGGGTTCGTTTGGATTTGTCCGAGGAGTCAGCCACGGCCTGGAGTTCTTCCAGGATAAACTTGGGGATAACCAGCGGCGAATCAATGGCCATGGCTTCAAGAACGTTGGAGATTCGGCCGTCTATGATAACGCTGGTGTCCACAATCCAGGGCTTGCCGCTCTTATGGGTGGGCGAGAGTTCCACGAATGGAATCACGAACTTAAAATCATCCTTACTGCGGATAATAGCGATGACCGTGATAAAACTGAATAGAAAGGTTATGGAGAACGGGAACCATAACGCAAATTCAGGCAGTTCTTTATCTATTGTTTTTACCCAGGGCAGCATAAAAGCCACGGTAGTAAATAGGTAGGAAACGATAAACCCGAAGATTAGCCCGAACATCACAATGGAGATAATGGCGATAAACCGGCGGGTGAACCAGAGTTCTATCAGGGCAAAAAAGGTGGCCAGTGATACGCCGATAATGACGCCGGTGATATTCCCGGATATGTTCCAGCCGATAAGTCCGCTGGTCGCGATAAATAGCGCTCTTAAAACATGCAACATAAAAATCCTTTCATAAAATTCCAATTACCAAATTCCAATAACCAAATAAATCTCAAATTACAACTAACAAACAACCAAAATTACTTTGATTTGTTTACAATGGAAGCAAATATTTTCCTTAGTTCGATTGTTTCTTGGAGGAGTTTATTTATTTCCTCCTTGAAATCAGAATTTGCTTCAAGTGTAAGTTCCAGCCAATAGTTTGATTCTTTTGCCTCCCTAAGACATATTCCCATCTTATACACAAAATCCTTTTTAGTTAAAGTGTCGTTTGCTTCACGATAATTAGCCCCGACAGAGCCGGATGCTCTAACTAATTGGCTGATAAGTTCACTGTTTATCTTATTGTTGGGCAGTTTCTTGCATAACCGGATAACTTTCTTCGCAAACTCTAATGTCCTTTGCTCTAAATCAAATGGTTTATGGTTCTGGTTATTGTCCATTTTGTATTATTGTAATTTATTTGGTATTTGGGTATTGGTCATTGGGTATTTCTTATCAAATCCTTTCAAACGGGTAAAATAGTTTCTTGTATTCCTCTTGGGCATAGCGGTCGGTCATTCCGGCGATATAATTACAGATGGACCGGCGCAGCGCCATTTCCGGGTCCTGGCCTGTCTCATTAGCGAATTTCTGGTAGCGGGGCGGCAACTGCTTCGGGTCGGTCAGATAAGCATTAAATAGTTCTTCGATAAAACGTCTGGCCTTCTGGGTCATCCGCTCCACCCGGTAATGTTTATAGAGATTCTCGTATAAGAATGATTCCAATTCCTTGCTTTCAGTTTCCATTTTATCGGAGAACCGGACAATCGTCTCGTTGTGCTTTCTGACATCAGCCACGGTTTTGATATTATGTTTCTTTAATTGTCTCAATGTATTCTTAACCAAATCGCTGACCTCAATATTAATAAGCGAGATAATGGATTGGGGCCGGAGGAACATCTCCTGTTCAGCCGGGGATAGTTTCTTCTTGTGCCCGGATGATGCCTTCTGCCAGAGCGAACAATTCTTGAGTGCCTCCTCTTTGATTAAGCCGGCCCGGATGCCGTCATCCAGGTCGTGATTGTCATAGGCAATCATATCAGCCAGCGCCACGACCTGCGCCTCAAGCAGGCCCTGCCATTCAGGGTGATACTCCTCGGGTATTTCGGCATTATCGTAGGTAGTGGAATGTTTTATCAGTGATTCTTTTACTTCGTAAGAAAGATTTAATCCGGTGAATTGGGGGTAGCGGCGTTCCAGGAATTCCACGACCTTAAGCCCCTGGGAATTATGTTCAAAGCCGCCATAGTCCTTCATCAGGTTATTCAATGCCGCTTCGCCGGCATGGCCAAAAGGGGTATGGCCTAAGTCATGGGCCAGGGCCACGGTTTCAATCAGGTCTTCGTTCAGCCGCAGGGCCCGGCCGATGGTTCGGGCAATCTGGGTGACTTCTATGGTATGGGTCAGCCGGGTCCGGTAATGGTCGCCTTCGTGGTTGACAAAGACCTGGGTTTTATATTCCATTCTCCTGAATGCCGTGGAGTGGATAATCCGGTCCCGGTCCCGCTGGAAAGCGGTTCGGTACGGATGCTCTTTTTCCGGATATTTGCGGCCGAGTGAATCAGCGCTCTTCATGGCATAGGGCGCCAGTAATTTATTTTCCTGTTTCTCTAAGATATTACGCATATTCATAGTTTGTTTATATTATCAAACCGCCGGATGGAGTCAAGGAAATATTAGCCACGAAGGCGTGAAGATAATTATTCTTATTCCCTCTCCCCTTGCGGGAGAGGGTAGGGTGAGGGGGAATTTATCTTATGTTCGTTATCGCGGTCACTTCGTGTTCACCCTCCCCTTACCCCTCCCATCAAGGGAGGGGGATTTGATTCCTTCGTGTCTTGGTGCCTTAGTGGCAAGTAATTCTCTAACGGGGCCGGCCAGATAGAACGAGCCGGTGATGAGGATTAAATCGTCTGCTTGCGCCAGGCGCCTGGCTATGCTTAAGGCATTGGTATAGTCAGGTTCTATAAGAATGGTTTTATCCGAGCAGTCCGGCAGATACCTGATAAATCCTTCAGGGTTCATGAGCCGCGGGTGATTGGTCCGGGTAAAGATTATGATGTCAGCCAGGGTGATAATGCTGCTGATTATTTTGCCTATCTCTTTGTCGGCAGAGAGCGCAAATATCAGGATGACTTTATTGTATTTCAAGTTCTTGACGGTATCAGCAGTTGCTCTGATAGAGACCGCATTATGGGCGCTGTCAATAATGATGTCCGCCCCGTTAGAGGTAAATCTTATTTTATCTGAGACGGTTTCTCTATCATTATCTTTAGGCAAAGTAGAGTTTGGTATTGCCGCTTCACGGTCGCCTAAGGGCGACCTACCTCTGACGGGGTCCGGTCGGCGGGAAACCAATTCCATGCGCCCTGGTAATTCTAATCGTTGCAGGGCTGATTTGATGACCGCCGGGCCGATATCTGTAATTTCCTGCTTGTTCATTACTTCAATGGCCTTGAGCGCCAGAGACCAGTTTTCGGATTGATGAGCGCCCTGGACCGGCAGATTATGTTTTAGTATGGGTGCCAAATAGAGCGGCGCCTTATTATTTATTGCAATCAAGTGGATAACCTTATCCGCTGGTGTTTTCTGCCTGAAACTTATTACCGGCACGGCTGCCTTGATAATCCCGGATTTTTCGCGGGCAATCTCTTTCAACGTATGCCCTAATTTATCCATATGGTCGAAATCAATTCGGGTAATCACGCTGACGATTGGCGTAATAAGATTCGTGGCGTCCAGACGTCCGCCCAGGCCGACTTCAATTACGGCAAAATTAACATTCTGTTGAAGAAAGTATAAAAACGCCAGGGCAGTCATTGTCTCAAAGAAAGTGGGGCTGACATAAGGTGAGATTGTCCCGCTCTGGGGCGGGATCTGCCTCTGGCACGACCAGCCCCTTCGGGGCTCGCAATGACTGTCATTGCGAAGACCGCCGTGGCGGGCTGAAGCAATCTCGTTTTTACTAATAGCCGTAACGATTACATTCATTAGTTTAGTGAAATCATTCTTAGAGATGAGGTTTTGTTTGCCCTTTCCGCTAAGGCGGGATGGGAAATGAGGGGTATTGTTTGACCCCATATGCCAGACCTGGATTCGTTCTCTCAGGTCAACCAGATGCGGCGAGGTGTAAATCCCGACTTTGTATCCGGCCTGAGCCAGGATAGTCGCCAGCATAATGGCTGTCGAGCCCTTGCCTTTAGTGCCGGCGATATGAATACAGCGCAGTTTATCCTGCGGATTACCGAGTGCTTGCAGCAGATGTTTCATCCGCTTAAGATTGTAAGCGGTCTGAGAATAGTGGACCTTGGCCATCCGTTCGTAGTCGGTGAATTGGCACAAGTATCGGTATGCCTGAGAGTAGGATTTGAGCTTGGCGTAGGGCATAGATCATTTCAAGGTGTAGAAAGTATAAAATGAAACCACAGATACACACAGATAAACACTGATAGTTCACTGATATTCAGTACAGGCTTTTCTGATATCTGTGTCAATCTTTCTTTAAGGACCCATAATAACCAAATACGAAAAACCCGAAGTCAAGGAATACCATTTGTTAGGATTAGGTTTTCATCCTTTGGTGTTTAATTCCGACACTCTACGTCTATCCAGATGAGCATCGGGATGTATTTGTGTCTTAAAAACATAGGTACAGCACAGATAAAACAATAAGATAAACACAGATTATCGGTGTCTATCTGTGTTCATCTGTGGTTACGTAGTTTTTATTGACCATCTTATTTCGCCATCAAAATAGTAAGTTTTGATTTATATTGCAGGATAATATCGTTCTTCTTATCGTTATTGAGGTCGGCCACCACCGCCTTATCAGGGATTCTTACCGGGCACAGGAGAAATTCATCCTTCTCAAAACTGATGCCGTCCGGCCTGGTTAATTTGTCCTTCTGCCGGCCGCAGTAGATAGTGACCGCGCCTTTCTTTTTCTCCGGCCCGGATATGGTCAGCAGGTCGGTTCTGTTGTCGTTGTTATAATCATAACCGAAATAAATATGAGAGAAATAGCCGGTACCTTTGCCTAAAGCCGATGACGGGAAATTAACAGTTTGGTTATAATCAGGCGCCATAGGGAATCCTTTCACTGGTTTATGGGGTCCAACAATATCCTTCCTTTCCCATCCCGCCTTAGCGGGATTGAGATATACCTGATAGGTTATCGGGATGTATCTCAGAATGGCCTTTTTTATATTCGATGCTAAACTTACTTTAAATGAGGTAATAAACAGGTCCGGATAATTATCGCCGTTTATTTCGGTGATACCCCACAAGGGGCAAACCCCTTTCAGGTTTATCACCTGAGCCGGCGGCGTGGAATAAATGGGGTCAAACGATATCCCTCCTTTCCCACCCCGACTCCCGTCGGGGTTAGGATTTCCGGAACGACTACTCAGGAAGATAAATATCCGGGTGACCATATTGCCGATATCTGATAAATCGCCGCTGGTGGAAGCAATTACCAGGTCCATAAAACCGTCGGTATTTAAATCGGCGAACTGATTTGAATATAGCAGGATATTACTGCCGCCCTGGGTATTAGGCAAGGTCAGAAAATCCAGGCGGAATTCGCCTGATGGGGTTTCCGGGAAGAAGCCGTTTGTTTTATCCCTTACGGGATCGCTATTAGATAAAAACCCCGTAGGGGTATCCTGAAAGTAATAACCTAATTTACTTGTAGTGAGCGTAGCGAATCTATTGGGGAATCCTAAAACAATATCTTTTAGCCCATCCCCGTTCAAATCTTTAAGGGAGATATGAGGCAGCGATGAAGATACGGTGATGAAAGATGAGTCCGTGGTTTTGATTGATTGCGCCGCCGGCTGATTGATAATCTGTTTCCTGGCTGGTTTAGTATTTTCGTATGGCCCCCAGTAGATAAGGTAGCCGTCTTTGGTCGGGATAATCAGGTCATCGATGCCGTCATTATTTATGTCCTCGCCTTCTTTGATAAGTGGGACACCACGTGGGGTATCCCACGGTGGCGGTATATGTCCTGTATTGGTTCCCGAAGGGTCTGTTCCCGGTTCTGACGGATAGAAAATAGATTGCTCATTTGCCAATAATATTCTTTCTTCATTGTAAGTAGCGTCGTCATTCTGCTTGTCCCTATTAGCGGGACTGTCTGCGGATGTGTAGCAGAAGACGTCTTCTGATGTATAAAAGGTAATCTCTTTTCCATCCGCTGGAAGATAATCGCCGATACATATAATCATAGCGCCGGCGGGTATTTTTATCGTCTGTTTAAGGCGATACTCCGAAATGGATTTATCATAAGAAAGTATTTCCAGGGATAAGGGCTCGGTTTGGATATAGATAATTTCCTTAACCCCGTCATTGTTGAGGTCTATCAGGTTAAATGAATCTAAACGCCCATTTATGGCGATATCTTTTATGTTGAAATGCTCTAATCCTATCGGCTGTGTTTCCTCATCCAGGTCGCCCCGCTGGGCAAAGAGTGGAAGAGCAATAAATACCAGACCAACTACCAATAGATATTTACGCATAATTAAAGAATATATAACATTATATTTATTAATAGCCAAGAAATTATTCACCACAAAGGGCACAAAGAGCACAAAGGAATAAAAGAATTCTCCGATATTCTTTGTGTCCATTGTGTTCTTTGTGGTGAGTTTCTTTTCCTTGACATCTCTTAATAATCTGTGTTTATTCGCAGTGAGACTTTAGGGTTACTGCGAGTTATCCCGTAAGGGGAATCTGTTTATCGATTAAATATTATGAAAGTATTGAAATTCGGCGGCGCCAGTTTGCAGGACGGCAATTCCCTAAAACAGATTGCCGAGGTTATTTCCACCACCAAAGGCCCCAAGGCCATAGTTCTGTCCGCCTTTAACGGCGTTACGGACGAGCTGAACAATCTGCTCAGCCGTATCCTTAATAAACATTTCAGCGAGAAACAAATCAGCACGTTTGTCAATAAACTTAAACTGGAACACCTGGAATTTCTTAAACAAGCCACTTTGGAGTGCAACGACCGTGTCGTTGCAGGCATCGTCACAGACGATGCACTCCATAAAGTTGTTGGCCAATGCAACCGGCTGGAACGGCTGCTTTACGGTTTGCGTTACATAGACGAGATAACCGAGCGTTCCAGGGATTTAATAAACAGTTTTGGAGAACGGCTTTCGGTTATTATTGCGGCTGAGGCGCTTAACCATCTGGGGATAAATTGCCAACCGCTGGAGGCGGATAAGATAGGCGTGGTAACCGACGGCCTATTCGGCAAGTCATCGGCCATCCTGCCCCTGGTGCGGAAAAATATGGGCCGGGTGGTGATGCCTCTGATAAGACGAAACATCGTTCCGGTTATTACCGGATATTTCGGATGCGACAAATACGGCCGGACCACCACCTTTGGCCGGGGCGGTAGCGACTATAGCGCCGCGGTTATTGCTTATGCCCTTGATGCGGATGCGCTGGAACTCTGGAAGGATGTGGACGGTTTTATGAGCGCCGACCCGGAGATTATTCCCCAAGCCCGCCTGATAAAACACTTATCTTATAAAGAAGCCGCTGAACTGGCTTATTTCGGCTCGACCATACTTCATCCCCGGACCGTTGAGCCGGTGCTGTTGAAGAATATCCCCATTGTGATTCGCAATACCTTTAAGCCAAAGGGTTCGGGTACAGTTATTCATAATTATCATATAGCGCATTCAGTGCCGGTTAAGGGCATCACCTACGAAAAGGCGTCGGGTTTTATCAAGGTGCACGGCTATGGCTCGGGGTTCGGGTATAGGCCGGAGGTGGTCAACGAGATTACCGGGCGCCTGCTGGCCAATAATATCAATATCAAAAGTATTCTCTCGGCGCCGACCGGCATCGGTCTGGTCTTCGGTAAAGAGGATTTTGACGAGGCATTCTCGGTCTTGAGCCGGACGCCGATAAAATTAGTCAGCGGATTTGAAAAAGTCATGGACCAGGCGCTGATTGCCTTTGTCGGAGAGGGTATGACCAGGGAGCAGGGCGTCGCGGCCCGGGTCTTCACATGTCTGGCCAAAAAACGAATCAATATTGAGATGATTTCAGCCGGCGCATCATCCGCGGCCGGATTCTTTATCATTCACCGCAGAGACCTTAAGAAAACTATCACTACTCTTTATAAAGAGTTCTTCGGTGGATAGGGATAAACACGAATGGCACGAATAGTACGAATAAGACGAATAAAGAGCAGATAATTATTTACCACTGGCGTTCCCAGTGGGATAAACTCCGCGCTATGTGGGTCTTCAAGAGCCATGGCGCTTTAGGCGGACAGCGCCCTTATGGCGCCAAAAGGGCACAAAGGATACAAAGGTGTCATTCCTGCGCTCGCCAAAGATAACGGCGGATCCGCCTCTGGAGGAAAAGCAGGAATGACAAAAGAGAGTAACGGTCTCATTTAGTAAAGCAGTATAATAAAATGAAAGAATTACAGATTAAAGTACAGAATAATAATAATGGCAGTGTGGCCATTTCGGTTGATGGCATGATAGATGCCTATTCTTATGGCCAATTAGAGCAGATATTTAATAACTTGATTAATCAGAGTATTTATAACTTTGAGGTGGACTTGGCAAACGTGGACTATTTAAGCAGCGCCGGCGCCGGTATTTTTATAGGCACTTTAGGCCTAGTCCAGGAAAATAAAGGCAGTATTAAACTTATCAATCTCAGGCCCAAGGTGCAGGAAACGTTTGACCTGCTTGGTTTGACTCAATTCTTTAATATTGCATAAATAGGCATATCCTATAGGTGCTATTCTTAGACGCAAACATATTGCTTTTCCGATATAATATTATATAATTATATCAGATATGTTTTTACCTACTACCATAGAAGAAGCCAGGAAACTCGGATGGTTAGAGCCAGTAGAAACGGAGTGCCGTACTGGCTCTTATCCCGTAGCGTCCCTGACGGGACTTCCTGCAGGGGCGAAGCGGATGGGAGATAAACTGGATATTATCCTGGTCACCGGCGATGCCTATATTGACAGTTCCTTTATCGGCGTGTCAGTCATCGGTAAGGTATTAGTCAATGCTGGCTATCGGGTCGGTATCATTGCCCAGCCCGATGTTAAGAGCGATAAGGGTATCAGCCGTTTGGGCGAGCCGGAATTGTTCTGGGGCGTCACCGCCGGTTCAGTTGATTCCATGGTGGCCAATTATACGGCATCCAAGAAACACAGACGTAATGATGATTTTACCCCGGGAGGTCAGAATAACCAACGTCCTGACCGGGCATCCATTGTCTATTCCAATCTGATACGCAAGCACTTTAAAAACACCAAGCCCATTGTCCTGGGCGGTATAGAGGCAAGTTTACGCCGGGTGGCCCATTATGACTACTGGAGCGATTCTGTAAGACGCTCAATACTGTTCGATGCCAAGGCCGATATCCTGGTCTATGGAATGGGGGAGCCGGCCGTGCTGGAACTGGCTCATAAGCTAAAAACCCAACCCGTCATTCCCGCGCAGGCGGGAATCCAGAATTGGCAAGATATCCACGGGCTATGTTATATCTCAAGCGAGCCCCAAAAAGAATATATCCTTCTACCATCATATGAAGATGTCAAAGAAGATAAGACAAAGTTCACAGAAATGTTCCATACCTTCTATAACAACAACGACCCGATAACGGCCAAAGGCCTGTGCCAGAAACAGGATACCAGATACCTTATCCATAATCCACCTCCAGAGAACCTGACCACCAAGGAACTCGATGCCATCTACGAGCTTGATTATGAGAACGAGGTACACCCGTATTACCTCAAGCAAGGTAAGGTCAACCCCGTTAGAACTGGACGTGGCGCTTTTGGCGCCACTACTTCTAACGGGGTAAAGGCATTGGAGACCATCAGATTCTCCATCACCAGCCATCGGGGCTGTTACGGCGAATGCAATTTCTGTTCCATTGCAGTCCATCAGGGCCGGACTGTCATCTCGCGCAGTCCGGAATCCATCATCCGGGAAGCGGAAAAGATGGTTAAGTCACCGGGATTCAAGGGTTATATCTCTGATGTGGGCGGTCCGACCGCCAATATGTATGGTATAGAGTGCGCCAAGAAACTAAAGAGTGGAGCGTGCGGAGATAAGCGGTGCATCTATCCTGAACACTGCAAGACCTTGAAGATAGACCATTCCAAACAGATAGAGCTCCTGCGCCGGTTGAGACAGATAGATGGTGTCAAGAAGGTCTTTATCGGCTCAGGCATCAGGCACGATATGGTCATGGAAGACGCCAAATACGGGCTGAAGTATCTGGCTGAGGTGGTGGAGCATCACACCTCAGGCCAGTTAAAGATAGCGCCGGAACATACCAGTGACAAGGTGCTGGAATACATGGGCAAACCTAATAAGGACTACTTAAAGCGTTTCAAGGATGAATTCTATCGCCTGAACAAGCAGTTCAATAAAAAGCAATTCCTGACCTATTATCTGATAGCCGCGCATCCGGGTTGCGCGTATGAGGATATGCTGGAACTGAGGAAATACACCCGCCAGGAACTGAAAATCACGCCTGAGCAGGTCCAGGTCTTTACGCCCCTGCCATCCACTTATTCGGCATTGATGTATTACACCGGAACTGACCCACTCTCCGGTGAACAGATATTTGTAGAAAAGGGCATATCAGGCAAGGAAAGACAGAAGGAAGCGGTGACCAAGTAGTCCCTACGGGACTGTCAGACGGGTTATTGGTAAAACGCCCAGAAATAAGCAGGGAAAGTATTGACAGATTCGTTTGCTTGAGTATAATTAAATCTGTTATAAGCACACTTAACAAAGGATAATTTATGCGGTATTCTTCCTTACTTTTCAAGAGTGGAATAATTATTTTGGTGTTGAGTATTGTCTCTTTCGCCGGATTAAATTGCTTAACTACCACTGATAGCGGAAGTAGCGGGAAGGTTTTTAATGCTCCATCTAATTTAAGGGCTACGGTTATTTCACCAACACTGGTTAATCTTACCTGGGTTGACAATTCTAATTCGGAAATTCGTTTTGAGATATGGCGTAACATATATAACGAAAATCCAACATTTACGCAAATCGCTACATTAGGTGCTAATGTTATATCTTATTCTGATACAACAGTTATTGAGGGAAAAGGTTATAGCTATGTTGTATACGCATATAATGCTGCTGGTAATAGGGTAGACGCTACTGCATCTTATTGTGTCACCGTGCTTTGGGTAGAGATTGCTACGGGTAATATGTATAATATTGGGCGAGCTACTAATGGAACGCTCTGGTTTTGGGGTTACGAATATGGTAGAACCGGAGCTGTAACGATTGGGGAGCCATATATGATTGGAACTAGTACAAATTGGAAACAAATTGTATGTGGATTAAATAATTATAGGGTCGGACTAAAAACAGATAATACACTTTGGTCGTGGTGGTGGAATGATTATAGTCAATTAGGACTAGGAGATTCAACCGACCGTTCCTCACCGACCAAGGTTGGCATTGATACTAACTGGTCAGCCCTTGCGGCTGGTTATGCTCACACAGTTGCCTTGAAGACAGATGGGACACTCTGGTCCTGGGGATATAATGAGTATGGTCAATTAGGAAACAATACATATGATTTTAAGACCGTTCCAACTCAGATTACCGGCACAACTTGGTCAGCCATCGCAGCTGGTGCTTATCACACGGTTGCCTTAAGCACTACGGGTGCTGCCACTACGCTCTGGGCTTAGGGTTATAATTACACTGGTCAATTAGGTTTGGGCGATACTATTAGTAGAACTACTCCAACACAGGTAGCCACATATACTGATTGGGCACAAGTATCTGCTGGAAACCCCTGTTCTTTTGCCATAAAAACAGATGGGACACTCTGGGCCTGGGGCGATAATGATTATGGTCAATTAGGTTTGGGAGATTCAACTGATCGTCTCATACCAACCAAAGTTGGTACAGATACCAATTGGGCAAAAATTGATACCAGCGGTGGCCATGCTCTTGCAATAAAAACCGATGGTACATTATGGGTTTGGGGAGGTAATACCTATAGCCAATTAGGATTGGGCGATAAAATCAACAGAGATACACCAACACAAATTGGCACCGACACTAATTGGGCGCAAGTAGCTGCTGGCTCCCTTTGTTCTTTTGCCATAAAGACAGATGGAAGACTCTGGGTCTGGGGTTCAAACGATAATTTACGATTAGCTCCATTTGTTTTGAATAGTCAGTGGGTAACAGAAATACTTACCCCTACACTATCTGCTGGATGGTAATAATTGTTTACGGCTTTCTATGGCAAATTTATGATTTGTTTAAGAGTATTTTATACACAAAAGGTTATATGCTGATTAATTTTCTAATCAATGGTGTTGTTGCTGGCATAATAGCAAGTATAGTTATATATATTTTTTTAGAATATAAAGAGCGTAAAAGATGGGAACTTGTTAAAAAGAAACTTGTTACGCGTTTGGATATTTCAATGAACAGGATCTTAACGTCTATTAGAGTATCTATAGATATAAATATTCATGGAGAAATTAATTCATCTAATTATTTGCCCTTAATTAAAAGTGAAATATTAGATAAATTCGGGTTTCATGAACATAAATTTAAATATCTAGAGTTGAATCTACAAAAACAGCTTTTATCGGAATTTAATGAGGCGATTAATCAACTAAAACAATTAAGTACGCTTTTTATTAATTTTAGAGCCGCCGATCCTTGGTATATAGAAAAGATTTTTGAATTTCAAGATAAGATTTTTGAGGCATCCTTTAACTATGTTGTTTTTCCCGAAATTGGAATGTCCCAATATAATGACGATGCAAGATTAGTTGGGCCGCGAACATCAGCATCCCAAAATATCTTTGAACTCTGTAAGTTTATAGCAGAAATGAAAAACTCGCCTTTAATTACGAATTTTACAAAAGATAATCTGGGGACATATACTAATTAACACCACACCGGAATCACTAAATACCAGTTTACACCAGGGTTATGTTAGTCAACAACGGAGCTTTGTGAGTCAACAACGGGGCTTTGTTAGTAACAACAGGGCTTTGTTAGTCAACAACGGAGCGTTGTTAGTCAACAACAGGGTTTTGTGAGTCAACAAAAGGGCTTTGTCAGTCAACAACGGAGCTTTGTGAGTCAACACCAGAGCAATTGCAGCTACACCCAGAGCAGGTGTGACTACAACCGGGGCAGTTGCATATACAACCGGGGCAGGTGGATATACAACTGCGGCATGTGGATATACAACTGCGGCAGGTGTATCTACAACCAGGGCATGTGGATGTACAACTGCGGCAGGTGCATCTACAACTGCGGCATGTGGACATACAACTGAGGCATGTGGACATACAACTGCGGTATGTGGATATACAACTGAGGCATGTGGACAGGGGTCGAAATCACCTGAATGTGATATAACGCTGGTAATATATGGAGTTATAAGAGATTACCACGCCCTGCGGGCTCGCAATGACAGAAGGATGGGTTGTTAACGTTTAGACATTGAACCTGATATTGAGGATATCGCCGTCCTGGACGATATAATCCTTGCCTTTGACATAGACCTTGCCGGCGGCGTGGAGTTTTTCCTCGTTGCCTGATTCAAAGAGTTCGTCGTATTTCATCGTTTCCGCCCGGATAAATCCTTTTTCCAGGTCGGTATGGATGGCCCCGGCCGCGACCGGCGCCGGCGATTGTGCCTTAATCAGCCATTGCCTGACCTCGTCCTTGCCAACCGTGAAGAATGGAATCAGGTTAAGCGCCTTGAGGCAGACCCGCTTTAAGCGGTCGATGGCCGGCTCGGTAATGCCGACGGATTCCATAAACTCCTTGCGCTCGGCCGGGCTGTCCAGCTTGGCGATTTCAGATTCGACCTGGGCCGAGACCTGCATGAAATGAATCCGGATGGGCTGGTATTCTTTTTCCAGGGCGGTTACCAGGGTCTGGTCCTTGACCGCGTCTTCGGATACGTTCAGCACCACAATCATTTCCTTGAGCGTAATCATCTGGTAGTTGGTGATGTTCTTGCGCTCCTCGGGCGTAAAGGGGTAGAGGCGCAGGGGCTTGGATTGGTCCAGCCAGTCCTTGAATTTGAGGAGGAGTTCCTTTTCCTTGACCAGCCGTTCTTCTTTGTTGCGTTTCATGTCCTTGTCAATCCGTTCCAGGCGTTTTTCCACGAACATCAGGTCGTTCAGGATGAGCTCGCCGTTGATTTCGGCGATGTCGCGCTTGGGGTCGACCGAGCCGCTGACGTGATAGACCGACTGGTTGTCAAATGCCCGGACCACGTGGCAGAGTGCCTCGGCGTTATTGAGCGATGCCAGTATCTGGCTGTTGCCGCCGAAGCCCTTGATCAGGTTGGGGATGAGTTCGACATTTATCCGGGCCCGGACGTTCTTCTTGGGCTGGTAGAGTTGGGACAGCCAGTCAAAGCGCGGGTCGGCGATTTCAGCGCTGCCCAATACGGTCTTGCCGGCGGCCAGGTCGTGCTCGCCGGCCGGATGGCCGGTTATCAGCTCAAAGAGCGTTTTTTTGCCCACCTGGGGCAGTCCGATTAGTCCTATTATCATAATTGCGCTTTCTGGTTCGCTTAAATTCTGTTGTTAATTATTACTAATTTAACTGATTCAAGGGAAGTATTATTATGGAAATTACATGTGGTCGGTTTTGCGCTGATAGGTTTCTTTGATGGTCTGGACCCGCTGAGTCAGATGCAGATATTTATTAAGGGCTTCTTTGCCTTTTAATGGATTGGAGAACAGGGTGTTGATTTCAGTCCGCTTGATGATGCCTTGCAGGACTCCCTCATAAAGACGGTCGCCCAGCATATAACCCAGGGCGTGCGAGATGCCGATAAAATCCTCGACTGACAGATAGGATACTTTCTTATAGGTTGCCCATTTATTGGTCTCGATGAATTCCTTCTCCCGTTTCTTATGTTTTACGACAAACTGGGAAATCCGAAAGACCTCTTTCAGGCGGGGGGTGGTAAGGCGTTTGCCCCGATATTGGTTGATAAAATCCTCAAAATCCAGTTCCTTGTAACAGAGCCGTTTGTGGTTGATGACCTTGGAGCCGAGGAATCCGAGTGCCTCGCGCAGGACGGCGTAATAAAATGCGTTTTGCGTAGAGCGTTTTGCGTGGAGCGTTTTGGCCTCGGTGTATTTATGATGGATAAAATGAGACGCCTGTTCAGCCGCGTGGTTTAATGAAAGATTGGCCAGGCAGATGGTGTCAGTGTTCTCTATAAAGTAGCTCTCGGTCTTTAACAGGTCGGTCTCAAGGTGTTTGGCTTCTTCAGGTGAAAGGGTTTCTTTCTTGATGTGTTTCAATAACTCCATATCCTGGGCGGTGCAGACCGTGAGCGAGTCGGTCTTGGGCGCTTCCATTTCCAGGAATTCGCAGATGGTCTTGATTAACTGCGCCACCTCGTCAATAAAAGAGGTGCTGGTATCCTGCTCAGACCAGTCCTGAGGGGTCTGTATCTGGCGTTCCTGGTTATACCAGTGGATGCAGGATTGGAAGACAGTCAGGGGCGTGCTGTTCATTACGCAATAGACATTGTCCTTGATTTTGACCACGTCTATCTTCTGTTCCTCGCCGGCTTGGGCTAATTGCCAGTAGATGCGTTCGCTGTTCTGGCAGATGATGAGTTTTTTAAGTGGCGGGATTGTAATCTTATCCACTTGCAGGGGCAGGTGGTTTTCGCTGATATGCAGGTCTCCGAACAGGATAATGATGGTGGCATCAGGGTTTTTCCGGTGCGTTTGGGCTATTATCTTGGCGGCTAGTGAATCACGGCGGTTGAGAGAACTGGCTTTTTCGCCTTTAGCAGACAGTGATGGTTCTGAATTAAGGGCCAGCACCTTGAGATGGTGTTCTTGGGCATAGTTCAGGATAATCTTGTAGTGTTTCCAGTCAAATCCCCAGGTCTTGTCATAGTCAATCGCTTTCAAGAATGCGGTTTCGTCAATCTTATTATCCAGATACTGGTCTAAGATATCCTGATGTTTGCTTTGAATCATTTCTAGTCCTAGGATAATAGGGCGTTGAGTATCGGTTTTTGGAGTTATCAGGCATGCTTCCAATAGTCGAATCAGGGTCTTTTGCGATTGTCTCAGGGTATGATAGTCGCCCAGATAGACAATGTCTGATGCCAAAACCTGCTCCACTATTTCCTGCTTGGTGGCAATGCGCTCGTACCGGCTGGTGAGGTGCTTATAATCGTCGTAGTATTGGTCAATCTGGGGATTTCTGCGGCAGTATTCCTGATAGAGGTCGGTCTTGAGCCGCTTGACCAGCCGTTTGTGGATTTCTATCAGTTCTTCACGGACAGACATAATATGTCAGCAGATAGTATGAAGTATACAGTATACAGGTAAAAATTAATTACTATTTACCCCGTTAGAAAGACCTATTACAGAGTAAAGAACCCTGTCGTATTGTTATAACCATAATTGGTGGACTTTCTAACGGGGTTTACTGATTACTTCTTTTGAGCCAGGTATTCTTCCACTTTCTTGAGTTCAGCCGGGGAGATAGTAAAAGAGTGTTCCGGTAGAGGGAATTGATGTCCTTTGACCTCACTGCGGTATTTGCCCACCGCTTCGCCGATAATAGAAGCCAGGTTGGTATATTGCTTGACGAACTTGGGCGTAAAGCATTGGTAGAGTCCCAAGACATCGTGGATAATGAGCAACTGGCCGTCCACATCATCGCCGGCGCCGATGCCGAAGATAATTGTGGAATTGCTTTTTCTGATGAGCGAGGAAATTTTGGTCGGGACGCACTCAAGCAGGATTCCAAAGACGCCGGCTTTTTCCAGCGCCTTGGCATCCTCAATAAGCGAGACCGCGGTTTCCACATCCTTACCCTGGACCTTGAATCCGCCCAGCATAGAACTTGATTGGGGGGTCAGGCCGATGTGTCCGACCACCGGGATACCGGCGTTGACAATGGCCCGGACGGTTTCGGCAATGCGGGTGCCGCCTTCTAACTTTATAGCGTCGCAGTTGCCTTCCTTCATGAAGCGACCGGCATTGCGCACGGCTTCCTCAACTGATACCTGATAGGATAGGAATGGCATATCGCCGATGACAAAGGCATTAGGCGCGCCGCGCCGGACGGCCTGGCAGTGGCCGATTAGGGTGTCCATTGTGATGGGTAGGGTGGATGAGTTGCCGTAGACGACCATACTGGCCGAGTCGCCTACCAGGATCATTTCAATGCCGGCCTGTTCCACCAGCACAGCCATCGGGTAATCGTATGTGGTCAGCCAAGATATGGGCTCACCCTTTTTCTTTAGTTCATAGAGATACGGGATGGTTATTCTTTTTACTTCAGTCATAGGTTACCTCCGCTCCATAGGTGCTCGGTTTTACGCTTTGCTTAGTTACACCTCTGTTTTTATTAGTTTTACATTAGCGTAAATCAACCCCGTACATAAATAGTATGAGATTTATTATCTAATGTGATTTTCTTAACACTATTTGTGGGTGGGGTCAAGATATTTTATTAGTATTTTGGGTAGATGGCAGCCATATTGAAACCGTCGTGCCTTGGTTTATTTTACTCTCAACCGTGATATTACCGCCGTGGTTCTCAATAATTCTTTTGGTAATGGAGAGTCCCAGTCCGATGCCGTCTGATTTGGTGGTGAAGAATGGTTCAAATATTCTGTTGACGTGGTGCGGCTGGATTCCTTTGCCGCAGTCGGTGATTTCAATCATAATGCCTTTACTTGAGGACAGAGGTAAGGGACTGGCTGATTTGATGACCTTTATGGCTATATCACATTTTTGGTTATCAGGCGTTATTGCTGATTTTTTCTCGTTAGATGATTCGGTGGCGTTAATGATGAGGTTATATAACACCTGCTTAATTTGTTCACTGTCTATATCGCAGATTATTTTATCTTGAGGTAAATCCATCTTGATTGCTGTTCCGCCCGGAGTGGACTGGCGGATTAGTAAAACGACTTCATTAATGATTCCTACAATATCGGATTTTTGCATAGTGGGTTTACGGTCTCTGGTGAAGTCGATAAAATTTCCGACCAGGTTATTCAACCGTTCCGATTCCTTAATGATGGTTTTTATTAAGATATTCTGGTCTTCGGAGAGTTGGGATTTTAGTTGGTTGGAGAGTTCCTGGACGCCGCCTCTTACGGATGCCAGGGGGTTACGGATTTCGTGGGCGATACCCAAGCTCATCTCCCGCAGGGAGTTAAGGAATTCGCTTTGTTTTGAGATGTCCTCCAGTTTTTGTTTCAGGGTGATGTCGTTAATGATGACAATAAACCCTTTCAGTTGCATATCATCGGATTTGAGGAGTGAGGTTTTTATCTCCAGCAGGGTGCGTTCATCATTATGAGACGAAGGTATATTAAGGGTAAATGGTAATCGGGAATCTGTTCCGGGTCCTCGTTCAGAGAATCCGTCAGTGTTCGTGGAGTCGGTTTGGGGGGAATCCTGATTCAGGAATGTCCGGCTGAATGATAGGAATTTTTCTTTCTGCTGGTTATTCATCTTGGCGGCGCCATTGAGGAATTCACTTAGGGATATGTCGGTTGGTGTGTTTTCCAATGATGAGTGTTTGATGCCGAACATCTGTTGGACCGGCGGATTGGCATAAAGAACCTTGCCCGGTGGAGAAAGGACGAGGATGCCGCTATTCATATTTTGTAAGATTCTGGCTTTAAGGAGCCGTTCGTAGTTCAGGGCAACCACCAGGCGTCCTACAAAATAAGCCACAAAGTGGATAATAATCGTAAAGAATAACAGATACGGGAAAATAAACTTGAAACCCTGGGCGGTATTTTTGATATAGTCAGGTGGCAAAAGGGGCAGGTCAAAGCTTCCGGCAGCGCTGAAGGAATAGGTAATGGTAATCAATGCCAGCAGGATGGCAGAAACACTGGCAAAGAATAGCCCGGCCTTAGCCGAGATGAGGATATTGGCTGCCAGAATCAGGGCGAAATATATGGAGACAAAGATGCTGGCCGAGCCGCCGGTGCAATAGGCCAGAGAAGATGTGAGGATGATGTCAACGGCTATCTGGAGCAGGGCAATGGTTCTTAATTTCTCTCGGGCCATTTTGAGCAGCACCAGATAAATGATATTGCTGAAACAGGCGATGGTCAATATGATATAGGCGGCTAAAAAACGCGGCTGAAGGAAAAGGGTTTCCTTTAAGGGGAACTGGGATATTATAACGGCAACCAAGGCAAGGATAGCAATACAGAGGCGCCAGAACAGGACCCATTTTAAGCGCGATACCAGAATATTAGAATCTACTTGCATTAAGATACTTTGCCGGTACTATTTTTTCTTGCTAACCGCGCTCTGGATTTCGAAAATGGGCATCATTATGGCGATAACGATTCCGCCGACAATCACGCCCATCATACCGATCATTAACGGTTCAATCATTGAGGTTAATCCTTCAACCGCGGATTTGACCTGCTGGTCATAGAATTCGGCTATTTTTTCCAGGAGAGATTCCAGGGCTCCTGATTTTTCCCCGATGCCAATCATACGGGTAACCATTGGCGGGAAAAGTTTGCTCCGGCTGAGCGGTTCGCTAAGTGTTTCACCCTTACGGACGTTTTCCTTGGCGTTATTGATGGCGTTTTCAATGAGCCGGTTACCGGATGTAGCGGCGACAATTTCCAGGGCGCCTAATATGGGAACGCCGCTTTTAATTAACGTAGAAAATGTCCGGGCAAAGCGGGAGATGGCTACTTTCATGAACAGGTCGCCGAAGACAGGCAGTCGCAGGCTCAGCCAATTGTAATAATATTCGCCTTTATTGGTTTTGATAATGGCCATAAATCCTACGATAAGCCCAATAATTCCCGGGAGCCAGGCCCAGTAGTATGACTTCATTATCATACTCATAGTCATAAGTATTCTTGTGGGGAGCGGTAGGGTAATACCTAATCCCGTGAATATCTTTTCAAATTGGGGGATGATAAAGACCATCAAGCCGACCACGATAAGGAGAATCAAAGTCAGAGAGATAACCGGGTAGGTCATTGCGGATTTAATTTCTCTTTTAAGCGCCTGGGCGCTTTCCAGAAATTCAGCCAACCTGATAAGAATTATGTCCAATTGTCCGCTGGCTTCACCAGCTTTAATCATATTGATATATATTTTGGAGAAGACCCTTGGATATGCCGTGATAGATTCCGAGAAATCAGAACCGCTGCGAACTTTTTCAATGACCTCGCCCAGAGTTAGTTTTAATCCTGGTTTGTCTGATTGTTCCTGCAGGACTTCAAGACATTCCAGAAGGGGGATACCGGCCGAAATCATTGTGGATAATTGTCTGGTAAATATAACCAGGTCTTCGGTTGATGCTTTCTTAGCAGGGGTTGATGTGAAAAACCCGGCTTTTTTGCCGGCTTCTTCAATAGTCAGGAGCGTCAGCCCTTTCTTACGCAATTCGTTGGTGGCTTCAATACGGTTGATGGCATTTACGCTGCCCTTGCTCTGTTTGCCTGTGACTGATCTCGCCGTATATTTGAACTCTTTCATAATTTAATGACTCCTTATCTTCTTAATATATTAGGTATTCTTTGATACTTCGTCAACAGATGTTTCTCCACGCATTGCTTTAATAATAGCGCCGCGTCTGATGGTTGTCAATCCTAACTTATTAACGGCATAATCCTTGATTTCCAGCGGAGATGCGTCGTTAATGATTAATCTTTTTATTTCGTCGTCAAGTTCCAGGACCTCATAAATAGCAGAGCGTCCTTTATAACCGCCGGTGCAGCGGGGACAGCCCACCGGTTCAAAGAGGGTGGCTTTACCTAGCTCATCTTTCTTGAAGCCGAGAGAGAGTAATTTCTTCTCGTCAATGGTCTTCATCGGTCTTTTGCAATTGGTACATAATTTTCGTAACAGGCGCTGGTTGGCGACCAGGAGCACGGCGGAGGCAATCATAAAACGGTCAATGCCCATATCAGCCAAGCGGGAAACCGTAGAGACGCTGTCATTGGTATGAAGGGTGCTGAAGACCAGATGTCCCGTGATAGCGGCCTTGACGCCGATATCGGCTGTTTCCAAATCACGCATTTCTCCAATCATAATAATATCAGGGTCTTGTCTTAAGATGGAACGGAGTGCCGCGGCAAAGGTCATACCTTGTTTGACATTCACGGGTACCTGAATGATACCGGCGAGTTGGTATTCCACCGGGTCTTCCACGGTAATAATATTATCTACCGGGTTAAATATCTTTTTGACCGCGCAGTAAAGAGTGGTTGTTTTGCCACAGCCGGTCGGCCCGCTTAGAAGGACCATTCCATAAGAGGCATCAATAGCTTTTTCAAACGCCTTGAAATCCTTTTCCTCAAATCCCAGGTCCTCTAATTTCAGGTTTAGCGTCGATGAATCAAGAACCCTTAGCACTACTCTTTCTCCATGGACTGTCGGTATTATCGAGACGCGGATGTCAACTCGTCGGTCTCCTTTTTTTATCTGGAATTTTCCATCCTGAGGGAGACGTCGTTCGGCAATATCAAGGTGTGATATAATTTTAATACGGGAAACCACGGCATTATGGAATTTCTTTGGCGGGGAGAATGCTTCCTGTAAAATACCATCATAGCGGAAGCGGACAGAGGTTTTCTTTTCGTATGGTTCAATATGAATATCCGAAGCGCCCTCATCCATTGCTTTAGAAAGCATCATATTTACCAGTTTAATAACTGGGGACTCGCCGGCTTCATCTGAGATTTGAGTTAAATCTAATTTTTCATCCTTATCTGCGTTAGATTTGCTCATTTCTAAATCAAGAGTTTCCCCGCCCATATCCTCCATTAGATCGTCCATTTTATGCTCTTCCGGGTGATATGCCCGGACAATAGCGTCTCTTAGCCAGCGTTCTAATGTCAGAACCAATCGTAACTCGCATTGGCTCAAGATTCTGATATCATCAAGTTTTACAACATCAAAAGGGTCGGATACCGCGATAGTGAGGATATTCCCGATTTTAGAAACCGCTAAAATATTGAATTCAATCGCCTTCTTTTCCGGGATTGTGGCTACTATCTTTTCATCGAAGATAATTTTTTCTGGTATAATTGGCGGGATATTTACCTCTGAAGATAGGGCGGACAATAAAGCGCCTTCATTGACTACTTTTTTGTCAATCAGGAGGTCTATAAAAGATTTTTTCTCTTTGTCGGAGAGCGCTATTATCTCGTCAGATTTCTCTTGGGCTATAATTTTATTCTTCAAGAGAATGCGGTTAAACTTCTTGTCAAGACTGGACAGCATAATAAATTTATTTAGTTTATACTTCGGTCATCCGCAGGACTTCTTCAATCGAGGTTTTGCCGCGTAATATATTGAGTATTCCGCAGCGTCTCAAGGTAATCATGTTCCCTTGTTTTATAGCGTAATCTCTGATATCAATAACCGAAGAGCCCTTGATAATCATTCGGCGTATTTCATCGTCAATTTCCAATGCCTCCAAGAAAGCAAATCTGCCTTTGTATCCTTTATTGCAACGTGAGCAACCGGTCGGGTGATAAATAGCTAATTTGCTCTCCTCCTCCTTGAATCCGATTTCTATCAATTTTTCTATAGCCGGTAGTTTTTCCATAGGTTTTTTGCAATGCTCACAAAGTTTCCGTGCCAGGCGCTGGGCAGCTATCAAAATTACCGAAGATGCTACTAAGAATTTATCTACACCCATATCGATTAACCTTGAAATAGAGGAAGTAGCGTCATTTGTGTGTAAGGTGCTTAGGACCAGATGTCCGGTCATAGCGGCTTTAATAGCGATGTCAGCAGTTTCGCCGTCTCTGATTTCACCGACCATTATTTTATTGGGGTCTTGACGTAATATTGAACGTAGTGCTGTAGAAAAAGTAAAACCTCTTTTAGGGTTTATAGGGACTTGTCCAACTCCTTCCAGCTGATATTCAACCGGGTCTTCTACGGTCATCACATTATCTTCTACACTCATGATTTCCTTGAGAGCCGAATATAATGTGGTGCTTTTCCCGCTGCCGGTTGGTCCGGTTACCAGGAGCATGCCGTATGGAGTGTTAATAGCTTTTCTAAATGCCGTCAGCGCTTCAGGCTCGAAACCTAAAACGTCTAACCCCATGGTAATACTGGATGAGTCAAGAACGCGCATGACTACTTTTTCCCCGAAAATAGTGGGGAGAGTTGAAACGCGAAAATCTATCTGGCGGCCCTCAAACTTAATTTGGAATTTGCCATCTTGCGGGATTCTTCTTTCGGCGATGTCAAGGGAAGTTATGATTTTTATTCTGGAGATAATCGCATTGAATATTTTTTTAGGCGGCGACATTGCCTCGTGGAGAACACCGTCTCTACGATACCGAATAGACACCATTTTTTCGTAGGGTTCTATATGGATATCGCTGGCTTTTTCTTCCAACGCTTTGTAAATAATTTTATTGACGAATTTAATGATTGGGGCATCCTCGGCTGACTTGGTCAATGCGGCAACGTTCATATCATCGCCGGTATCAATCTTAGTTATTTCAACATCGTCATCTAAACTATCGTCCAGTAATTTCTCCATATCCTTTTCCCCCGGGTTGTACACAACTTCCAATTTCTGTTTTATCTTTGAAGCCGTTGAAAGAGTTAGCCTGATATCGCAGTTAAGGAACATTTTAGCTTCATCAAGCATGATAATATCATAAGGGTTGGCAATAGCCACGGTCATGAGGTTGTTAAGTTTATCTATCGGAAGCATGCTATATGATTCCAGTCGGGTTCTATCAAACGATAGGACTAAATCGTCATCTGGTCTAATCTTATCAATATCTATAGGTGGAATATTGGCGTCTAAAGCAAGCAGGGATAATAGGGTTGCTTCAGGTATGATATTATTCTTGAGGATAGTATCCATGTATGACAGGTCGCTATTAGTGGATTGGTTGGCAATTTCCTTGTCTTTCTCGGGCGTTATAATATTTTGTTTAAGTAGCAGGGTGCTTATTTTTTTGTCTAAACTTGTCTTCATCTTGAGTGATTATTATTTTTTCTTGCCATCGCTTTGCATTGATTGCATTGCCTGTTTGATTTGTGATCCGGTACTGACGAACGCAAATATCTGGCAAGATGTCTTCTTTTCTATTTCCTCGAATATTTTTTCGTTTAGTGGCGATGAAATTGCTACAATCAGGACTGAGCCGATTTTATCAAGTATGATAAATTGTTTCATGAAATCAGTCGGTACCAGACCAAATGCTTCCTTAGAAATAGTATAGCGGGTGGCGTCAATGTAGGGCAGGTTAAACTGTGTTGACATAGCCGCCGCAATGTCCAATTCGGTGACATAGCCTAGTTTGATCAGGTTTTCTCCGAGCAACCCGCCGGATTTTTGCTGCTCGCTTAATCCTTCCTGTATTTGTTCATTAGTGATTAAGCCCTCATTGACAAGGATTTCCCCTAATTTCTTTTTGGTTATTTTTGTGATATTTGGCATATTAAATATTTTAGATTTTTATATTAATTCAATGGCTATAGCAACAGCATTGCCGCCACCGAGGCATAGTGTGGCCAGTCCTTTTTTCAGATTACGTTGTTTTAGGGCATAAATAAGGGTTGTCAAGATTCTGGCGCCGCTACAACCAATCGGGTGTCCTAATGCCACAGCGCCTCCATGAATATTCACTATTTCAGGATTGGCTTTTAATTCGCTGGTTACCGCCACAGCTGCCGCTGAAAATGCCTCATTGATTTCTATCAGGTCAAAATCAGTTATCTTCATCTTGGTCTTTTGCAACAGGTTTTTCACTGCTTCAACCGGAGCCATCATTACCCATTCAGGCGGCAGGCCTCCTGCGGCGTAATCTATTATGCGCGCCATCGGGTTTATGCCCATCTTTTCCTGTTTTTCGGATGACATTATCAGCAAAGCACTGGCACCGTCGCTTATTTGAGACGCATTCCCTGCCGTAACTGTTCCGTTTTCCTTAAATGCTGGTTTTAATTGGCCTAATTTTTCTGCCGTGGTATCTTCACGTACGCCTTCATCCTTATCTAAGGTTAAAGGTTCTTTACCTTTTGGGGCGGGTATCTTAACAGGAAGCATTTCATCCTTGAATTTGCCGTCCTTCGCCGCTTTAACTGCTTTTTGGTGGCTTTTTGCGGCAAAGGCATCCTGCATCTCGCGCGAAACCTTATATTTTTCTGAGACTAGTTCAGCGGTAATGGCCATATGGAAATTATTATAGATATCCCATAAGCCGTCATAAACCATGGCATCAATAAGTTCTGCGTGTCCCAATCGTTGTCCGAATCTGGCTGAAGGTAAAATATATGGGGCGTTGGTCATGTTTTCCATGCCGCCGGCGACTATTGTTTGCGACTCGCCGGCCTTGATGGAATTAGCCGCTATCATTATCGCCTTTAAGCCGGAGCCGCAGACCTTATTTATTGTCAGAGCCGGAACTTTATCAGGCACACCGCCATAATGCGATGCTTGGCGTGCCGGATTCTGTCCTAACCCGGCGGTTATGACATTGCCCATTATAACCTCATCAACGATTTCCGGAGACACGCCGGCGCGTTTAAGTGATTCTGCTATGACTAAACTGCCTAATTTTGGCGCCGAAAACGAGTTAAAAGAACCGTTAAATCTTCCAATAGGCGTACGAACCGCGCTTATAATCATCGCCGAATTCATAACTCACCCTTTCTATACTTCCCAGCAAGTAAATTCCTTGACTCCTGTTATGAATAAGTTATAACTTTAATTATTACTGATATGTAATTCCCCGACTCCAATGGTAGTCAGGCTAGCCTAGCTCAATGGCAGAGCATCCCGTTCGTAACGGGAAGGTTATGGGTTCGACTCCCATGGCTAGCTTTGTTTTTATAACCTATTATATAAGCAGTTAACTATTCTTATTTTTTAATAGTCATCTTGCCTTTTACACCTATTTTCTGGAACGCTTCCAGGCAACTGGTTGCCACTACTTTATCAACATCTTTAAGAATAGGCACCAACAGGCGTGTGGCTAATACCTGTGCTTGTTGCGCGGGGATGCCTTTCATTTTTGCTATTAATTCAGCCGCGGCTGTTTTCTTGTCCGGAGGTATGGAGGTAAGAAATAAACTGTAGGTGCATTCGCCGGGGGCAACTATTTTCCTGTTTTCTTCAACGGCCATGGGCGCTTCAACAACTTGCCCATCTTCTTCAGAGCCGTTTTGGACCGCCATAGCCGGGGTTCCTTCGAGGATATCTATAGGTTCCAGCACATCGGCATTATTCTGTGATTGTTCTTCAACCGGTGTCAATTCCACAACTTCATCGCCATTTGAACTCGCTTTTGTATCTGTTAAAGGCGGTAATTCTACCACGTCACTTTCATTTATGTCTGAAACCGGTTCCTTTGCTCTGACACGGGCCGGCGCAGCCGTTGCTACTTGCTTGATGGGAGTTTCTTCTTTAACCTGCAGGTATCTGGCCAGGGGGTTGCCGATTCTTTTGAACACAAATGTCTCGGCGCAATTCGGGCAGACGAAAGCATTGCCGCGCCATTGGAAATCAACATATTTGATTAATTCTCCCGAAGGCGCCGCGGCATAATTGGGCATCTTGCCGGGCCAGATGACGCGTGGAATCGTGGGCGACAGGCGGGTAGAAATCATAAATTCCACGCCGATTTTGGAAAGGTTCACGAGGCGGTCTTTCAGCATTTTGAGAGTGTCTTTATTTAAACCGGTCAGGAATACGATAGGGGTGCTTCTTAATATTTGTTCGGCTGGTTCTATTTCTAATGAAAATGCATCGGCAAATTGTTCGGCTGCAGAAGGAAGGTTATGTTCTGATACGCGCATAATTATCAGGTTGTGCCCGGTTATTATCTGGCTGGATTCTGGATTCATAAATTATCTCCTTTTATTGGTAATCCATTCGTTTTGCAAATACCAGTTTGCTGTTTCGCGCAACCCTTTTTCTACAGGTGTTGATGCCTCAAAACTAATCGCTATCTTAATCTTTTCAGTCCGACAAGTCCAGTAATTCTGACTTAATTCTAATACTTTTTGGCTGTTAATCATAGACGGTTCCCGGCCCAGGGCATAGCAGAAACCTTCATAAAACCCCGTTATTATTCTGATAGCGCCGTCCGACAATTTAACGGTAACGGCCTTATCATTGACTATACGGCTGATTATTTTAATGATACTGTTTATCGGATAACAATCTCTGTTAGCCGTAAAATATGTCTGCCCGACGGCGCGGGGGTTTTCCGCCGCCAGGATAACAGCATCGACCAGGTCCTTGACATAGATTAAACTGATATGTTTTTTATGGTTGAATTGCGGCCTGATGCCGCAGGAAGCCGCCTGGAAGAAGAATAATAAACCGCTATCACGGGGACCATAGACCGGCGGAGGCCTTAATATCGTTATTGGGAGCGATGTCTTATAATGGTTCACGGAAATTTCACCCTTGAGTTTGCTCTGGCCGTAATAAGAAACCGGGCGGCAGGGGGTTTCTTCGGTTATTCCCTGGACATCTTCGGAAGGTCCGGCCGCCGCTAAACTGCTGAGGTACAAAAACCGCTTTAGGTTTTTATTGTTTGCCAGGGCGACAGATTCTATCAGATATTTAGTGGCCAAGAAATTTGCCCTGTCATAATCCTCGGCCCGGTATGCCTTTATTAAGCCGGCCAGATGATAGATATAGTCAACATTATTCAGAGTATCTGTTAATGCATTATAAGAAGAAGGAATCGAAATATCTATATTGATAAATCGGAGATTATCAGAGCCGGGGAGCGATTTAAGGTGTTGCAGGTTACTCGTCTTCCTGCAGATGCAGTGCACCTCGTATTTTTTCTCCAGTAATTTTTCTACAAGATGACTGCCGACAAAGCCGGTGCCCCCGGTAACCAGAACTTTCATATTGATGCGCAGATTAACAAATCTGTTCCACAAATGCAATAAAAAAGGGGTGGCTACCGCGTGCGCAGGTAATCTTCAAGGGACGAGGGGAATATCACTTTATCTCCGGCCTGGACCTGGTTTTCCTTGAACCAGCCACGGGCGGTTTCTAAGGCGTATTGAGCCGGCCCGGTGGAATGGATGCTTTCTAAACTAAATGGTTCCATATTATATATTTCTAATATCACGCCGTCTGATTTGATAAAGGCAATGGAAAGCGGTATGGATGTATCTTTCATCCAGAAGCGCAGCATCTTTTCCTCGGGGTAGGTAAAAAGCATACTGTGGTCAGGCGCTAAGGAGGTCCTGTATTGAAGCCCTCTGGCCCGGGCTTGTTCGTTATCAGCCAGTTCGGCCTGGATATATTTGCCATTAACGGCGAGTTTATAGGTTATCGGCGTATCCGGCTGGCAGCGCAGAAGTAATATAATACCCAGCAGGATAAAACAGAATTGTTTTCTCATTACCTATTGATTAAGCCGGCGAGGGGTTTATTTCTTCTTAGTGTCATCAGTTTTTAAGACACCCTCTTTCTTCTTTTCATCCAGTATCTTTTCTGTTTCCTTGGTTTCTTTTATCAAGTCGGAGAAATCTTTCATTATATTGGGCTTGATAAACAGGCACAGATGGTATTTACGGACTGAATCAGTTTCTCTTCTGAATAGATATCCCAGTAGAGGTATATCGCCCAGAAGAGGGACCTTGGAAACGGTTTTAGAGGTTACTTCACGGGTCAGGCCGCCGATAACCACCGTATTCCTGTCCGGCACGGTTACGGTTGTCTTGGCGGTTCGGCTGGTTTTAGGGGTTTTCTGGTCCGGTTCGCCCAGAAATTGTTCTGATGTCTGCTCGATGGATAGCCGGATATAATTATCCTCGCTGATAACCGGAGTGATTTTTAAGCTAATCTTGGCGTCGACATAGCCGCTAAAACTGGTTACGGCCGGCTGTCCTACGCCGCCCGGATAAGTTGTGCTGAAATAAGGCGCCTTATCTGACATATCAATAGACGCCTCGGAATTATCATTGGTCAGGAGGACCGGAGCGGCCTTGAGGTTTATGCCGGTATCTTTCTGGGCCGCTTGCATCAGGAATGGGATATTATATTGGGTATCCTTCCATAATCCCACGGTCAAACTGCCGATGCCTTTTTCCGGCGCATCGGGAATAAGGGGGATTTTACCGCCGGTGGTCGGGTCAAGTTTGGAAATTCCGGTGCTGGTTCCGCCGAATCCGCTGACACTATTGCCCGGTTGTTTTACCGAGGCCAGTTCTATGCCTAATTGGGTCATCTTCTCGTCAGTCAGTTCCGCGATAACCACCTCTAATAACACCTGCATTTTTCTGATATCTATTTTCTTTATGAGTTCCAGCATTTCGTCATACATGGCCCGCGGGGCGCTGATAATCAGGGTGTTGGAACTTATATCCGCCTGGATACTTATGGTCTTCTCCGATGCCTTGATTGAGGCGCCTAATGCGGATAAGGACTGGCGGAACACCGCATCCAATATCTTCTGGACATCCGCCGCATTGGTGTTGGTTAATTTATAGATATAATACTCGTTTTCCTTCTTAGGCGCTTCGGCGTCAAAGACATCAATAATCTTGAGCATTTCCTGCATATCTTTGGCCTGGGCAATGATTAGGAGCGAATTAGTCCGGTCATCAGCAATAACGCGTGGTTCGGCAGAGAGCAGGCCGCCGCCTCGGACCTTTTTGCTGAATCGTAATGGGATATAATTTTGGTCTAAATTTGTCTTTACCATAATGGCTGAGGTATTCTTTAACTGTCTGTTTTCGGTTTGGAACTGGACACCTTCCTGGTCCACCGTCTTGGCAATCTCCCAGTAGCGCCTGATGTTTGAGGCGTAATCAGTGATAACCACGGTATTATTTTCCGGTATTATTATATAAGAGTTCTCCATGCCCTTGCCCCTGAGCGCGGCCATATAGGTGGAAAACGCCTGGGCTTCAATATACTTGAATTGGATAACCTGGGTAACCACCCGGTCATCGGTCGGCAGTTTATCTATATCTGAGGGAGAAACGACTACCCCTGGATTTTCCCGGGCCTGCTCAATCCGGACTATCTTCCAGACCGGGTCGGCTCTTAAGAGGACGAATCCTCTCATCCGCAGTTGGGCGTCAATGATGGAATTAAGAATGCTGTCGTATTTATCGGCCGGAACCTTGAATGATTCCGGCATAACATTTACTTTTTGGTCCTTCAGGACATTGGCATTATCATCATACATGATAAGCTTATTTGCACGGCTGGCAATTAACTCCAAAAATGTGCCTATCTTTGGCCCGCCGATAGAGAGAATTACCTCAGGGACCGGGGCTGGAGCTGGTTTCTCAGCGGCCGGGGGTGTTCCGCCTGATGCGCCTGAACCGCCCGGGGCATTCTGTCCATACCCGCAAACCGAGAATAGGGCGGATAACGCGATGATACCGATTAATGCCGATAATTTATTGAACATTAAGACCTCCTAAAAAGTTCCGTATTTATATTGAACCCCATATTGAGACATAGTATTATACCCCAAATATTGGTTATGTCAAGGGCTTTTAATAAATATCGGCAGATTATGAACAATACTCAATTGGTAAAGAATATCCTCAAGGGTGACAAGGTGGCCGTGGCGCGCGCCATCTCGCTGGTGGAAAACGAGCATAAGGAAGCGGATAAACTGCTTTCTTTGCTTTATTGTTATGTGGGCAAGGCCAAACGCATCGGCATCACTGGTCCGCCCGGTATCGGCAAGAGCACTTTAGTTAATGAATTGGTCATTGCTCTGCGTAAGCAGCATAAAAAGGTGGGCGTGATTGCCATAGACCCGAGCAGTATTTTTAGCGGCGGGGCTATTCTGGGCGACCGGATTAGAATGCAACAGATTGGGGTGGACGAAGATGTCTTTATCCGAAGCATGGCCACCAGAGGCATGCACGGCGGTCTTAATAGAACCGCTACTGAGGTGGCTGATATCCTGGACGCATCAGGCAAGGACTACATTATCTTTGAAACCGTGGGCGTGGGCCAGTCCGAGGTGGAGATATTCCGCACGGCTGATGTGACCGTGGTGGTGCTCTCGCCGGAATCAGGTGACTCCATCCAGGCCATGAAATCAGGGCTGATGGAGATAGCCGATATTATTTCCGTTAATAAATGCGACCTGCCCGGCGCTGATGTCTTTGTGAGCAACCTCCGTAACACCCTGGAAATCAGCCGAAGCCGTGATACGAGATGTGCGATACGAGATACGCGAATCCCGCATCCCGCATCCCGCATCCCGATTGTCAAGACCCAGGCCACTCAGGGCATTGGCATAACCGAACTCCTGGACACCATTACCGATTATTTAGGCAGGATAGCCCAGAGCGGGCAACTGGCTATAAAGCGTCAGGAACTCCTCAAGGAGCGCATCAAATCGCTCATCCTCTGCAAGATAGAAAACACCATCACTGAGCATCCGCAAATCACCAGGCAGATAGAGGAGTATCTGAAAACGTGTGGAGTTAAGCCAAAGATAACTCCGTACGAACTCGTCGACAAGGTTATAAAAAAAGTTGTAAAGTGCTAAACGCTGATTACATTTTATGATAACGATGGTAAACACGACGAGACCGCGGAGCGTATGCGAAGCGAACTCGTGGATAAAGTAATAAAGAAAGTGGTTAAGAAATAAAATAATCCTTGACTAATATTTTATATTTGTTAATATCTCAAATATGAATATGAATCTAAAGTCCAATCATATTTATTCCGAAATTTCTACTTCGCTATTCGCTATTCGCTATTCGCTATTCGCTATTCGCTATTCGCTATTCGCTATTCCTAATTCATTCTTTATTAGATTCGCGTTATTCTCTTAT
>ERZ1292633.845-Hain-H41-02um-R1-845-length-34101-cov-9_pt1 | contig 34101 bp, 29 predicted proteins | sample MGYA00564406_ERZ1292633 | MGnify/ENA primary metagenome ERZ1292633 (study PRJEB36523, sample SAMEA6512639) | groundwater metagenome | collected 2019-01-08 | study: AquaDiva: Metagenomics assemblies of 32 groundwater samples
AAAGATTCTATTTAAAATATAGCAAGAATATAAGTTTTTCTCAATTTTTTAAACCTTTATTCATAGTTCATAATTTATTATACTATTTTATAATGATTGAATATTTTACCGAGGCGCTGGTTTTGGATAAGGAGGATTCGGGCGAAATTGACGGATTAGTTCATTTTTACACCGAAGAATTGGGAAAAGTAACGGGTAAGGCGCGAGGCGTCAAAAAAATGACGTCAAAATTAAACGCTCATCTGGAGCCAATTCATTTTGTCAAAGTCCGGCTGATTTCCGGAAAAAACGGCTATTTTCAGATAGCCGATACATTGTCTTTTAAAAAGGAATTAAAAAAAGAAATCAAAAATTCGCCCGAGAATCTCGCCAAATTTTTGAGAATTTCCCGCTTTATTAAAGATATGACCTTTGAAATGCAAACCGATTTTGGATTGTGGCAGGCAATCAAAAAAATATTTTCTTCCAATGCCGAAGAATTTTTGGCCTATCGTCTGATTTTAAAAAATCTCGGATTTGACCCCGAATACGCGGCGTGTGATTTTTGCGGCAACAAAAAAATAAGCTATTTTCATCAGCAAGACCATAATTTTTTATGCCAAAAATGCGCTTCAAAAACGGCTAAAATTGAGGTAATATTATTAATAAGTTAAAAGCAGAAAATGAAAAAGTAAAAATGAAAATTAAAACCTTTAAAGTGTAAATAAAAAATGTTTTTAATTTTTAAATTTAATTTTTTAATTTGAAACGTGGCTCTTGAAGATGTTGAAAAAAAATTATACGGACTGGAAAAAGAAGAAGCCAATAAATCTCAAACGCCTCGCTCGGGCGTTGAAACCGAAGGCGTAAAAACCGAATGGGAAGAAAAGCCAACCGAAGAAAATGAAGCCGTTTTAAGTCGCGGTGTTATAAACGCGGTTGGCCGCTACAGCAAGACCCTTTTTTGGCTGATTTTAGTCGCCATTTTGGCAGGCGGCGGTTTTGTTTATTATTATGTTTCTCAATATCAGAAAAGTAAAGAACTTAATTTTGAAATTTTATCGCCCAACAAAGTGATGATAGCAAAGCCGTTTGAATTGTCGGTTAACATTGAGAATAAATCTCAAAGCGTTTTGAGGCAGCCGAAAATTGTTATTAATTTGCCGGAAGGCGCAATCAGTTTGGACAAGTTCAGCGATGCCGGCGTGATAGAACAAACTCTTGACGATATGGCTCCGGCCGGTTTGGTTAAAAAGAAATTTAACGTCGTTTTAGTCAAAGATGAACAGGTGGTAAAAAAATTCAACGTCAATTTTTCTTATTTGCCGGAAAAACTGAATACCCGTTTTGAAAAGAGCCAATCAGTTGAAATAACAGTGGACCAGCCGGTGATTTCTATGAATCTTATTACGCCACAGAAGGTGTTTAATCGCGAGATTTTTGACATAAACGTCAATTATCAGAATTTAAACGATTATGAATACAAAAACGCCCGGCTTCAGATTGTTTATCCCGCAAATTTCACGTTCAAGCAGGCCTCAGTCAGTCCTTCATTAGGCAATAATATTTGGCAATTAACTCAACTTGCGAAGGGAATTCAAAACAATATAAACATAAAAGGTTCTCTTGAGGGTCCGGACAGGTCGTTTTCGGAAATAAAATTGCGGCTTTACGTAACTTTTGGCCAGAAAGAATACATGATAAACGAAAAAAGCGCCAATCTTGCCATCGCCGCGTCTCCGCTTTCGCTCTCGGTTTTGGCCAACGATAATCTTGATTATCTCGCTTTGGCCGGAGACCAGATAGATTATCTGATTAAATACAAAAATAACACGGACGTGGGATTAAGCGATGTTATTTTAAAAGTTAATTTACAGGGCGCGATGTATGATTTTTCCACGCTTTCAACAACCGGATTTTTTGATTCGCGTTCCAACGCCATAATTTGGAACGCGGGCAACACGCCTGAATTTAAACTGCTCCAGCCCGGAACCGAAGGCGAAATCAGGTTTGTGATAAACGTTTTAAACAGCTTTCCGATAAAAAGGATGTTTGACAAAAATTTTATTTTGAAAGTTAAAGCCGAAATAAATTCGCCCACGGTTCCTTACAATGTTTCAAGCGACCGCACCGTCGGATACGCCAATCTGGAAACAAAAATAAAAGGCGCGCTGGAAATAATTCCCTCGCTTGTTTATATAAGCGGCAACTATCCTTTAGCGGCTAATCGAAGCTCGGTTTTTGAAATTCGCTGGCAGATTAAGAATTATTCCACAGACGTCAAGGACGTCAAAATAAATTCGGTTTTGCAATCGGGCGTTAAATGGCTCAATGTCGTTAAAAGCAATATTGAGACGGTTCCGGTTTATAATGTCCGGACTGGCGAGGTGGAATGGAATATTGCTAAAATACTCGCGACCAAAGGCATTATCAGCAAACCCGTTGAGGCGGTTTTTCGAGTTGAAGTCACGCCTAACGTGGCTCAAGCCGGCCAGAAATTCAATTTTTTGAACGAAACATCGGTTTCCGCGGTTGATGAATTTACCAATAGTCAGATAAGTTTCATGACAAACGTTCTTTCAACCGAGGAAAATGTTTCTCAATAAAATATGGATAAAAAAAATAACGAAAATTTAATGGAAAAAATCGTCAGCCTCGCAAAAAGGCGGGGATTTGTTTATCCCGGCTCGGAAATTTACGGCGGCTTGGCTAATTCTTGGGATTACGGGCCATTGGGTGTTGAATTGAAAAATAACATTAAGCAGTTGTGGTGGAAAAGATTTGTCCAAAGCCGCGATGATATCGTTGGTATTGACGCCGCTTTAATAATGAATCCGAAGGTCTGGGAAGCCAGCGGCCATTTGGCGACGTTTTCCGACCCGCTTATTGAATGTAAAGCTTGCCATTATAGATTTAGGGCAGATCAAATTAAAGGATTAGTAATAACTCAATTACCTAAAGATGAGTATAATCAAACACATTCTTTTTCATTAACAAATTCGTTTTGCCCAAATTGTAAAACCCCTGGAGATAAAGCGTTTTTAGATTCTAAAATTTCAAAATTCAATTTGATGTTTAAAACATTTATCGGCCCGGCCGAGGAGCAGGCGAATGTCGCGTATTTCCGGCCCGAAACCGCACAGGCGATGTTTGTTGATTTTAAAAATGTTTTAGATACGACACGGAAAAAATTGCCGTTTGGCATCGCTCAAATTGGCAAAGCGTTCAGAAACGAAATCACGCCCGGAAATTTTATTTTCCGCACCCGCGAATTTGAACAGATGGAAATTGAATATTTTATTCGCGAGGAGGAATGGGAAAAATGGTTTAAATATTGGCAGAAGGAAATGATTGATTGGATTAAAGAATTGGGCGTGGATACTAAAAAAATCCACGAAGCTGAAATTCCGGACAACGAACGCGCCCATTATTCAAAAAGAACGATTGATTTTGAATACGAATTTCCGTTTGGTAAAAAAGAATTATACGGTTTGGCTTATCGGACGGATTTTGATTTGAAAAACCACGAAAAATCTTCAGGCCAGAATCTTAAATACAAAGACGCGGAAACCAACGAGGAATTTTGGCCTCATGTGATTGAGCCGACTTGGGGCGTTGACCGTTCGGTATTGGTGGCTTTACTTGAAGCATATCGCGAAGAAAAAGACAGGGTGGTTTTGAAACTTCCGTTGAAACTCGCGCCTTATAAAGCCGCGGTGTTTCCTCTTTTGGCTAACAAGCCGGAATTGGTGAAATTAGCGAGGAAAATTTATGATGATTTGCGAAAAGATTTTATGGTTGCCTGGGACGACAGAGGAAATATCGGCAAAAGATATTATTCGCAGGATGAAATCGGCACCCCGTTTTGTATTACAGTTGATTTTGATTCTTTGGAAAAAGACGATGTTACTGTCCGCGACAGGGATACTATGAAACAAGAACGAGTAAAAATTAGTGGATTGGCAAATTGGTTAAATAAAAAATTAGGAAAATAAAAAAACCGCTAAATTGTAAAATTAATTCATAATTCATGATTCTTAATTCAATCTTTAAGGCCTATGACATCAGGGGAAAATATCCCGATGAGATAAATAAAATTATTGTTTTTAGAATTGTAGATTCTCTTGTAAGGGCTAAAAATCCGAAAAAAATCGTCATTAGCCATGATGTCAGGGTTTCTTCTCCTAAACTTTATCAGGCGGTTATTGAAGCGTTGAAAAATTTTAACATTAAAATTATTTCAGCCGGATTGACAACCACGCCGATGCTTTATTTTTTAGTCAATCATTATGATGCCGATTTGGGAATTGCAATAACCGCGTCTCATAATCCAAGGGAATATAACGGCTTGAAAATTGTAGGCCTTAAAGCGATTCCGATAAGCGGAAAAGAAATATTGAAAATAGTAATCAGTAAATAGTAATCAGTAATCTGAAAATGGATTTTTTACAAAATCTAAAAAATGATTTTATAAAATTAACGGAAAGCGGGAAACTTTTCCACTCATATCTTTTTTTCGGTGAATCTACGGATGAAATTTTTGAATTTTGCCGAAAATTCGCCAACTATCTGGAAACCGGGGCGTTTGAAACGCCTAAAAAAATTCTCAACGATTTTCATTCGGTCAGTCCGAATGAATTTAACAACATCGGGATAGATGAAATTCGCGAACTCCAGAATTTTCTTTATCAGACCCCGAATGTTTCCAAAAGAAGAACGGCTATTGTCCGTGGAGCCGGCGCTTTGACCGCTGATTCTCAAGGCGCGCTTTTAAAACTTATGGAGGAACCGCCAAAAAAATCCCTGATAATTTTAATCAGCCGCCAAGAAGATGAATTATTTAAAACCATACTTTCAAGGACGCACAAAGTTTATTTTCTCGCCCCCTTCCCTTTAAAAACCGAATTGGAAAACGACGAGTTGACCAAGGAAAATTTGGAAAAATTACTGGCCAATTCAATTATTGACCTGAGAAAAAATTTAGTTCAAAATGTTGATGCAGCCAAAGAAATTGTAAGCCGTTTGGCTTTGATAAAGCAGTATAATCTTAACAACCGGCTTCAATTAAGATTGATGGAGGGGTTTATTAAAACGAAAAAGACGCTCAAAAAACCGAATTATGGAAAGAAAAGAGCCTGAAAAAAAACATAATCCCTTAATAAGCTTGATTGTTTTTGTGGCCATCTGGTTCACGTTTTTTTTGGTTGTTTTTTCCAACGCCAATGTCAGAAAATTCATTTCCAATCTTTTCGCGTTTTCCAAAAAAGGTTTTTATCAGGACGTTATTTTGGTTTCAAATAAGAAGAACGAGTTTTCAGGAGCCAAATTTTATTACGAGAAAAAACCGGACGTAAACGATGTGGCGCAGTCCCTGCTTAATCCGCGGACGTTTTTCGCCGCTACCGATTACGGAATTTTTGTGAGTTATGACGAAGGTTTGGACTGGTATCACATTGATTTGCCTAAAGAAATCGGCGCTACTGTTCCGATTTCCAGAATTTTTACCAATCCAAGAAATTATTCAGAAATTTATTTTTTGATTTTAGACGGCGACAATGGAGTTATTTATTCAACAAATGATAATTTTTACTCGGCAAAAAAGAAATTTGAAATTAAAGGCGAAATCGTTGATAAAATAATAGGCAACCGTTCTATTTCAACGATATTTCCCGCTGAAGAAAAATTTATAATCGGCACAAAATAACCGCGAAATCATGGAAATATTAAAAGAACTGGAAACCAAATTAAAACATTTTACTGACGCATTAAAAGCGGAATTTTTAACTGTTCGTTCAAACCGGCCGAGTCCAAGGATGGTGGAAGACATTCCAGTCGAGGCCTATGGTCAAAAGATGACCGTTAAACAACTCGGCGCTATCAGCGTCGTTCCTCCTGCCCAAATTCAAATCGCGGTCTGGGATAAAAGCGCGGTTAACGCGGTCGCCAAGGCGATTGAATCGTCCAATTTAAAGGTAAGCGCCAACATTGACGGCGTTGTAATCAGAATTAATCTGCCGCCGCTTTCCGACGAACGCCGAAAAGAGTTTGAAAAGATGGTTAAAAAACAAGCCGAGGAAGCAAAGATAAAAATCAGGTCTTTGAGAGACGAAATCAACAAAAAAATAATCAAAGATTTTGAGGATAAAAAAATTTCCGAAGACAACAAGTTTAATTTCAAAGAAAAAGTTCAGAAAGAAGTTGACAAGGCTAATGGGGAAATTGAAAAAATTCTGGAAATGAAAATAAAGGAAATTTATGAATAGTTTATAAGTTTGTAAGTTAATAACTACATTGTTTACCGCTTTAATTATAATAATTTTTCTTTCTGTTTTGGTTTTAATCCATGAATTGGGGCATTTTTTGACGGCCAAAAAGTTTAACGTTTTTATTGAAGAATTCGGCATCGGTTTGCCGCCAAGGATTTTTGGCAAGAAAAAAGGCGAAGTTATGTACAGCATTAATGCTTTGCCCATAGGCGGTTTTGTCAAAATCGCGGGCGAAAATCAAGAAGAATTAGTAAATGAGCAAATTCCGAAGGATAGGATTTTTTACAACCTGAAAGTATGGAAGCGGTTTTTGATTCTTATTGCCGGCGTTGCCATGAATTTTCTGCTCGGTTGGGTTTTAATTTCTTTGATTTTCTTTATCGGCATTCCCAAAGCGGTTGTTATCACTCAAGTTCAAACGGATACTCCGGCCGGCCAAGCCGGTTTAAAAATAAATGACGTCGTTGTAGGTTTTAAAAATGTTGAAGATTTAATCGGCTTTATAAATCAGAACAAGGGTCAGAAAATTTCTTTAAAAGTGGAACGCGGAGGCGAAGAAAGGACTTTTGAAATGACGCCGCGGATAAATCCGCCGCAAAATCAGGGCGCGTTGGGTGTCGCCTTATCTGATACGGGGCAGGAAAATCAGGGAGTTTTTAAAAGCGTTTGGAATGGGCTTAAAGCGTCAGTAAATATTTTTGCGATGGTTTTTGTCGGTATTGCGGGCCTTTTAAAATCCGCTATTTTGGGCAAGGCCTCTCTGGAAGCCGTTACCGGACCCGTGGGAATCGTCAAAATTACGGCTCAGGCGAGCCATATGGGGTTTATCTATCTGATGCAGCTTTTAGCCCTTATTTCCCTTAATCTGGCTGCTTTGAACATTTTTCCGTTTCCCGCGCTTGACGGCGGCAGAATACTGTTTTTGATTATTGAAAAAATAAAGGGTTCGCCACTTCCGAAAAGATTTGAGCAATATGCGAATGCCACCGGTATGGTGTTGCTTTTACTTTTAATGGTTTTGATTACCGTCAAAGATATTATTAGAATTTTTTAAAAAGATATTTTAAAATTTTCGAATGTTCGTTCCGGTTTTTGGATTATAAATTCGTAATCGGATATTTGCGCGAAAGACGAACCTTTTATAATTTCATTTTGAAATTTATTCAAAGAACCAATATCGCTTTGTGCTAGAAATTCCACGTTTCCGTCAGGCGTGTTTTTGGCATAGCCGTTGATGTTTAATTTTGCGGCAACTTCATTTATAAAAAACCTGAAACCTACGCCTTGGACTTGGCCGGAAATTTTTCCGTAAAGTTCAATAGATTGAGATTCTTCGCTTCGCTCAGAATGACCTACTGTGTTGAAATCTTCCGGCCTTAGCGCTTGCTCAACTAAATAATTACCAAGCTTGGTTCGTTTTAATTCTGTAAGATAAGCGCCGGTTTTTAGTTTTTCTCCCAAATCGTTGGCGAAACTTCTAATATAAAATCCGGAAGATACCAAAAGTTTTATTTCAAGATACGGGTGTTTGTACGAGATGATTTCAAAATCAAATAAGGTGACTTTTTTAATTTTTGATTTCAAAATTTCTGATATTTCTTTTGATTCTCTTATGTCTCTAAGTCGTTTGCCTTTATGTTTTTTTGCGGAATAAACAGGTGGAGTTTGAGATTTTTCTCCCAAGAATTCTTTCTCAATAACACTTTTAATTTCCGCCGATGTTGGTTTAATTTTATTTTTCACTTCTTTAATTTTCCCGTCAATGTCGTACGTATCGCTAATTTTTCCAAATTCAATTTTGGCGATATATTCTTTTTGGCTGTGGAGTAACAGGTCGTGGAGTTTTTTGGTGAATTTTCTGCCTAAACCCATAACCATTAAACCCTCGGCAAAAGGGTCTAGGGTACCAGAATGCCCGGTTTTTTGACCGTTAAAAGTCCGTTTAAAGAAATTTAAGATATCCTTATTTTTCCAATCTATCGGTTTGTAAAACAATAAAAGTCCTTCCATTGTGTCCCTAGGGAGATTTGAACTTCCATTTCAGCCTTCGGAGGGCTGCGCTCTATCCAGTTGAGCTATAGGGGCATTTGTATCCGCCTGCCCCGTAGTTATCCGAAGGATATACTTCGGGGTTCAACTACAAGGGCGTCCTGTATTACAGGAAATTAACTGCGTGATAAATTATGCCCGCGACAAAGATTAAAATCAATAAACAAACGATTATGGGACTTATTTTCTTTAAAAGATATGTTTGCGATTCAATCTGCGCGGCTTTTCGCCATACTAAAACCGTTAAAAGCCCCCATAGCCCGTATAAAATTCCTCCGACCACGCTGACAAGCTCTAAAAAATTTTGAAGGCCGGAGAAATATAAAATCAGCGGCGCAAAAATTATTATCAAACTGACGGTTAGCTTGGGCAGTTTCCATTCGTACTCCATAATTTTTTTGGCATCGGTTCCTATTGCCGCGTAAGAATCCCATAATGAGATAAAGCCGAATACGCCGAGAATCATCAGAATTATCGGGGGAGTGACGCCGATGAGACCTGAAACGGCGTCTTCGCTGACGGTTTTTCCGGAAAGTCCCAAAATTCCGAAAACAAACAATAAATAAAAAAAAGCGGGAATAACAGCGCCCCAAACAATAATTTTTTTGATTTTGGAAAAATCCATATTTTCTTTTCTGAAATAAGCGATAAGAGGCGGAATCGCGGATTCTCCCAATAAAGCGAAAAGCACGGCTCCGAAAGGAAAAAATAAAAAACCGCTATTTACAAAATTGAGGGATAGAATTTTTTCCGGATGGCTGAAAAATCCCAAAAAGAAAATCAAAAATATCATCAAAAGCGTAATGATGGTTGTTGCGGATTCAAAAAAAGCCGCTTTTCTAATGCCTAAAAAAACAGCCAAAGACCCCAAAATCCAAAAAATCAATATTTTAAAAATTAACGGCAGATGCGGCGTTATTAGATTTAAAAAACTGACTGACAAGACCAAGTAAACGGTCAAAGTTAGAAATAACGCCACAAAAGTCACCACATTTGCCAGCAGTCCGGCGTTTTTTCCTAAATAAATTTTTGCGTAGCCCGGGAATCTGTGGTGGTGTTCGGGCGTGCGGACAATAATGTCGGCGTACATAAGGTGGATAAAAGAGGCAACCGCGGTCAGAAAAACAAGATAAACCAAACCAGTGATAAGACCGGATTTTTCAAAAACAAAGGGCAAGGAAAAAATTCCAGCCCCAATAATTGTACCCGCCAACAAACTTGTTGGCAAAATAAATTTTTTTAACATGGATTGTCGCTGACAAACAAAATTATTCGTAAACTGCGTCGCCAGGCCTGACTTTTTCGCTTACTTTAATGCCGACTTCCTGGCCTTTTTTGGCTTCGGCGATGCTCTGGTGTTCGTATTGTATTGAGTCAATTGCTTGGGCGAAATCCGTGTGCAGCCCTTTAAAACGAATAGCTCCGCCTACTTTGACTGTTTTGTTAAATTTTACTATCGCCACCCCTATATTGTTATAGAAATGAGTGACTTTACCGATTGGTTTTGGTTCTTTTTCCGCCATTGTAAAATTAATTTGAAATATTTTTTTCTTCGACCTTTTTCCCTCACCCTTGCTGAATTGAATTTTAAACCGAAGCTATAAATTTGATATTGGGTTTGATAATTGATTTGATAATTAAGCTTATATATTAAAATTATCAGTTTCGCGATTCAGCAAGGGTGAGGGATTATTCTTTTTCTATTTTAACAGGAGTCGTCGATTTTCTTTCTTTTTCTATTATATCAATCAATTTATCCAAAAGTGTTTTCGGGTCGGATGAAAAAACTATTTTATTTTTTCTTTCCTCGGCGCGATGGGATTTTTCAATTACCATTTTAATAACCTCGTCCGTTTCCCAGTCACCCTCTAAAATTCCAAGCGGCTTGTTGTCTTCAAAAGCAATAGTAAATTCGTTGATGGTGCCCATTCTGCCGCAGCCGACGATTACGGCGTCAGATGATCTGGTTAAAATAAGGTTTCTGCCGCTGTAATGAAAACCGGTGTAAACTATTAAATCATGATTGTCGATTGGCAGATTAAAAAGCTGGATATGTTCTTTTTCCGTTGACGCCGGAGAAAATCCTATTACGATTCCACCTTCTTCTTTCCCTCCTTTTGCGGCCCAATAGGGGAAGCCGGTGGTTGCGCCGGTAATTACCACTCCGTCATGCCTGACGATTTCTCTGCCGATTTCTTCGCCTAATTTGAAAGCGTCAGGGCCGCAATGACTGGTTTCCGCTGCTCCGGAAACGCAGATTTTATATTTGAAATTTTTATATTGAACGTTGTTTGTCGCCATGCATGATCATTAAAACATTAAATCATTAAAACATTAAAGCAGAGGGAAACATTAAAAGATATATTATTAAATGTTCTTGTGTTTTTATGTTCTCGTGATTTTATGGTCTAGTTATTTTTATATTAATTTTTTTCCACCTCCCATCTTTTTCAAATTCGTTTTTAGTCAGAATGCCCGGTATGGCGCCGATTTTTTCCACGCATGAAGTGGCGTTAGCCGTGGCGATTCGGGAAGCATATTCTATTTTATCAGCCGAACACAAACCTTTATCGCATTTTTCGCCTTTGCGGATTAACCCTGAAACGAAGCCGCTGCCAAAAGCGTCTCCGGCTCCGGTTTTATCAATCACTTTTTTAGAGGTAAAAACGCCTATTTGATACAAATTTTTGTTATCGGAAACCCAAGCGCCTTTTGCTCCGTCGGTCATGACAAAAATTCCTCCTATAACCTCGTCCAATTTTTTAAACATCGCTTCTTTATTATTATAATCCATTTTCGTAAGATATGAAGCTTCCTCGCGGTTTAAAATCAAAACCTTTGTTTTCTTGAAAATCGGAGCAAGTTTTTTAATGCCCTGTTCCAGCATCAAGCTTGAGGGGTTGAGAGCTATCAATATTTTTTGTTTGTAAAAATAATTGATTATTTTTTTAACCAGATTGAAATTGATTTTGCTCGGCGATATGTAAACCCACTTTGATTTAAATTTGTTAAACGGAATTTCATTTTCTTTCACCGTTTCCGAAGCGCCGCGGTAGGTTAAAATAGTGCGTTCGCTGTCCGGCGAAAGCAAAATAGCCGAGAAGGCGGTTTTTGTTTTTTTATCAATAACCGACAAATCAAAGATTTTTTCTTTTTTTAATTTTTGAACTATTGATTTGCCGGCTTCGTCGTCTCCGATTTTTAAAAACGCCGCGGTTTTAAACCCCTGTTTCGCGAAAGTCGTTGCCGCGTTTACGGCCGCGCCGCCGATTTCCATAATCGGTTCCTTAATCCCTATTTTTGAGCCGAGTCCGAAACAAGCCGCTTCTTCCGCGTGAATGCCGAGTTTTTTAAGTTCTTTTTTATTTTTAATTTCACCCTTGAATAACAGGCTTCTTAAAAAAACGTCCCTTGTGGCGGTGCCGATTGTGATTACGTCAAACATATTATTAAATTATAGCCTAAGAAGTTGTAATTTAAAACCGATTTTTAAAACTTGACTTTTCTTGACGAATTTGTATAATTGGGATGTAAAATAAAGCTCTTTAAAACATCATAAATACTTGTGAATTTAGTTGCAGATTTTAGGGCATTATTATGGTGCTATAAAATCTGCAACTAAATAGGTGAACCTGGGGTTCTGGCAAGGGGTCAGAATGAGGGGTAAACCAAAACAGAGGAGGAAAGACAATGAGTAAGAAAAAGGACGTTTCAATGCTGGTGAGTGCGCTTGGTGTGCTCATGGGAATCATCACTGCGCTTTTTGCGGCCATAAAGAAGAAGGGCGGTTTGGACGAAGACTTTTATCGTCTAGCAACACCGGAAGGCGAAAATCTCATCGAAAAAATCGCCGACATAATCGTGCAGACTGGGCGTAAGGCAAAATGCGTTTTTCCCGTTTGGAAAACCATCAAGCTCGGCACCGACCTTAAACTCGCCGATGATTTCCGCAAAGCTCTCAAGGCCAACGGACATCGCATCGATGATTGGGGAAACGACATTCTCGGCAAACCGGCTTTCACAACGGCAGACAAGGAAACGGAAATAGACCTCGCGGTTGTTTCCAACGCGGAACTCGGTTTCAAGGAAGGCGCTTGTGTCAAAGACACATACAAGCGCGCTTTGGAACTCGGACTGGTTCTTTGTCCAAACGAAGTCGGTCCGCAGCTGCGATTGCAGTATACTAACCAGCCGATGGGCGAATGGCTATTGGTTGCCATGGATCCCATCAAGAATTCTGGCGGCGGTCTCGGCGTGTTCGGCGTCGCGCGCTATGTCGATGGGTCGTGGCTCGACGGATGCCGCGGGCACCCTGACTACAGGTGGTACGCTGTCAGCCGCTTTGTGTTCGCTTTGCCGCGCAAGTAGATATTTGGGATTTGGGATTCTGGAGACTATTTTGATTCTTAATCCCTTAAGCCTTTCCCTCCGGTGAGTACACCGGAGGGATTTTTTTATGGAAAATATTTTATATAATAAAGACGGTATTAGGTAAATATGCGTACGGCTACGGTTTTACGCCACCGAATCCAGTATCCATACATTGGGAATATCTCCGGTTACGGCTTGAGGTAGAGTGGTGTATGCAGAAACTTCAAAAAATGAAGATACTTGGTATAAAGCACTGGGGCATTATGATGCCGAATAATATACAGCTCAAAGAGTATTCAATGAGCAGTGGCACGGATGGTGTTTTATATATTTTCTGACGGCGATCTCAACGTGTTCAACGTCGAACGCAATGACGATGGGTCGTGGCTCAACGGCAACAACGGGCACCCTGACAACAGGTGGAACGCTGACAACCGCTTTGTGTTCGCTTTGCCGCGCAACTCTTTTCATTTCTCCCCCAATTTTTTATTGGGGGAGTTTTGTTTTTCTACTTGTTTTTGCCATCCGCCAAGCATTTTACCGATAACGTCTAATTTCTCGGAAATTGCTATATATTTTTTATTGTCCAATGACTTTATTTCCCAAGCCATTTGGAAAAGAAATTTGAGAGTATCCAGTTTTAATCCTGCTTTTTGCAGATAAAGGAGTTTTTGTTTTTTTGGCAGTCTGCTTGCGGTAAAAAACAGTCCGGCGATTTCAACAATTAAGGCGTCTATTTTGACGCCCAGGGAATAACGCGAATCTTTTGTGAAATGTGGCAATAATTCATGAAATGATTTGTATAAACTGATTGCTTGACTGATAATTGATAAATTAGAGGCAGGGGATAGTTTGGAATTATTATGAAAATCAAATTGGTTCATAAATTTGAAGAGATAGTTTCTGTGGACAATCTTCTGTGCGCATGGAAAGAGTTTTTAAAGGATAAAAGGAACCGACTTGATGTTCAGAAATTTTCGCTTAAGTTAATTAATAATATCTTACCACTAAATAATGAACTTGTCAAAGAAAATTACAGGCATGGAGGATACGAATCTTTTAAGATAAACGATCCAAAGCCGCGCGACATACATAAAGCATCCATTCGCGACAGACTATTACATCACGCAATTTACAGGATTTTATATCCGTTTTTTAACAGAAAATTTATAGCGGATTCGTTTTCTTGCCGCATAGGAAAAGGAACGCATAAAGCAATTAACAGATTTAAAGATTTTTCCTATAAAGTGAGCAAAAACAACACGCAAACTTGCTATGTTTTAAAATGCGACATCAGAAAATTTTTTGCCAACATTGACCATGAAGTTTTAATGGAAATTTTAAAGGAATATATTGAGGATGAAAAATTATTGCGGTTGCTTGAAAAAATAATTTGCAGTTTTTCGTCTGACAAAAACAAAGTCGGATTGCCTCTTGGAAATTTAACTTCTCAGCTTTTCGTCAATATTTACATGAACAAGTTTGACCAGTTTGTTAAACACAATTTAAAAGCAAAATATTACATAAGATATTGCGATGATTTTGTGATTTTTTCCGACAATCGCGGACAATTGGAAAATTATCTGCCGCAAATCAACAGATTTTTATTACAAGAATTAAAATTAGAATTACATCCACAAAAAGTTTTTATAAAAACAATCGCTTCGGGCGTTGATTTTTTGGGATGGGTTAATTTTCCCGATTACAAGGTTTTGCGGACAACGACAAAAAAGCGGATGTTTAAAAAGTTAAAAGAGAACAACAATAAACATGAATCTGTGGATTCCTATTTGGGATTATTAAGCCATGGAAATACTTATAAGTTGAAAAATAAAGTGGTTCAATATATTGAACCACTTTATACGCCGCATTAAATTTGTATTGTGTTAGTGTACTAACACAATACAAATTAATTTTGGGCAGGCAGGCAGTTTTTTTTACTTTTTATTTTCTTTTAATTACTTTATAAACCGCTTTTTTGATGCTTTTTACTCCCATGCCGTATTTTTCAATGAGTTCCTCGGGTTTACCGCTTTCGCCGAATATGTTTTGCATGCCGATAAATTCCATCGGCACCGGATAATTTTTCGCCAAAAGTTCTGCAATCGCGCCGCCAAGACCTCCTAAAATATTATGTTCTTCAATTGTGACGACAGCTCCGCATTTTTTTGCCAATTCAATTATTTTTTTCTCGTCAATCGGCTTTATTGTATGGGAATTTAAAACAATAGTCCCGATTTTTTCTTCTTCCAATTCTTTTGCCGCCAGAAGCGCGTTATATAAAAGCGGACCAACGCCAATTATGGCGACCTGCGGTTTTTTACTCTCCCACATAATATACGCTTTTTGGGGGATAAATTCGGTTTGCTCGGTTGTCATCACCGGAGTTTTTTCGCGGGCGAATCTCAAATACATCGGCCCCCAGATTTTTGCGGAAGCGATTGTCGCCTTTTTTGCTTCAATTGAATCACAAGGGACGACTACTTTCATGTTTGGCATTGAACGCATCGTGGCAATGTCTTCAATTGCCTGATGTGTTGCTCCGTCCGGGCCGACAGAAATACCGGAGTGATGTCCGGCGATTTTGACGTTTGAATCGTTATAAGCGATTGTTGTCCTGATTTGTTCCCAGTTTCTTCCGGGAGAAAAAGCGGCGTAAGAAGAGATAAAAGGAATTTTTCCCGACACTCCGAGTCCGGCGGCTATTGTCGCCATATTTTGTTCCGCGACTCCGGATTCAAAAAATCTTTGGGGATACTTTTCTGAAAACCAATGGCAACGGGTTGATTCTTTCAAGTCGGCGACAAGAACGACAACATCGGGATTTTCTTCGCCTAAAACTAAAAGTCCTTCTCCAAATCCGTCTCTTAAAGGTTTTTTTTCAATTGTATCGGTAAAAATTTGTTCGGACAGGTTGGCGTTTTTATTCAGCATGATAAAAGTATTATAACAAAACCGGCGATGTTTTTTAATTATAACTCAAACGTTTCAAGCGGCTTTGGGATGAGCGTTTCGAGCGCCAGGTTATCCTGAATGACTCCCTTGAGGGCGGTCATTTGCTCTATGTCTCCATGGACAAGAAAAATTTTTTTGGCCGATGTTTTTATCGGGGACAGCCATTTCAGAAGCAGCGGCTGGTCCGCGTGCGCCGAGTATCCGGAGATGGATTTGATTTTACAATTTACGCGAACCTCTTCCCCAAATATTTTGACTGTTTTGAAATTGTTTTGGATTTGGCGGCCGCGCGTTCCTTGCGCCTGATATCCGATAAACAATATTGTGCTGTTTGGGTCGGGCAAATAACGCCGCTCATGGTGGAGAATCCTGCCGCCATTGGACATTCCAGAGCCAGCGATGATAATTTTGGGGAGTTTTACATCGTTAATCGCTTTGGATTGCGCCGGCGTAAGAGTGAGCGTAAGGCGGGGAAAGTCAAAAATAACGTTTCCGTTCCGGAGAAGTTTTAACGCTTCCGCATCAAAATAATCCGGGTCCTGGGAATATTTTTTATAAATCGTGGTGAGTTTTATGGCCAAGGGGCTGTCCACAAAAATCGGAACCGGCGGTATTCTTCCGTTTTCCACCAAATCCTCTAGTTCATATAAAAGTTCCTGCGTTCTTTCCATTGCGAAAGCCGGAATTATCAGCGCGCCTTTTGTTTTTACCGTATCTTCAATTAAATTTTCCAGAATATCTTTTCTGTGCGCCGGATTTTCATGAGTTCTGTTGCCATAAGTCGATTCCATTACTGCATAATCCGCCTGCGGAATTGTTTCTGTGTCTTTTACGAGAGGAGCGGGGACGTTGCCCAGATCTCCGGAAAAGACAATCGTCTTGCCATTGTTGGAAATTCTAACAAACGCGGAACCCAAAATATGTCCGGCATCGTAAAACTCCACTTCAAAATCCTTAATGTTGAATTTTTCATGGTAGCTTTTTTTCCCCCATAATCTCATTGTGTCATTGATGTCATTGATGTCGTAGAGGGGCGGCAATCCTTTGTTGGCTAAATCAACTTTAATCAGATGTTCCGCGTCTATCAAGAGTTGTTCGGCGAAGTCTTTGGTTGCCTGGGTTGAAAAAATATCCCCCCTAAAACCGTGTTTGTAAAGGCAGGGCAAGCGGCCGGTGTGGTCTAAGTGGGCGTGAGTTACGACAATGGCGTCAATTTTTTTTGGGTCATACGGACATAATTCCATATTCCGGTCGTCCACATAATGGGCTCCCTGGAAAAGTCCGCAGTCAACCAGAATTTTGGCATTTTCCGATTCCAATAAAAAACTTGAACCGGTAACTTCTTGCGCCGCTCCGAAAAAAGTAAGTTTCATCCCTCACCCTTAATAATTAAGGAATTTTTAAATCGTCCCTTTATGTTGAACATATTTTAAAAGTATAACAAATAAACTTGGAATACTCACGAAAATAAGGGTGAGGGATTATATCTTGTTTTAAATAATAAATAAAAACACCGCTAACGGCGCTATTGACACGCCAGAAAAGGTAGTGTATATTTTAAAGCATTGTGTTACTATTGACAAAATTATAAAAACGGCTATAATATAGATAAAATTACAGAAATTTAGAGATTTAAAAAGTCCTTTGGCTCTGCGGGTTTTTTAGGAATTTCCTTTAGTATTTCGGAAAGTTTGGCTTTGGCTGGGCTTCTCCTCGAGGAAATTCTTTTATTTCTTACTGGCGTAAGATTTTTACATATAACTCGCAGAACCAAAGGGCTTTTTTGTTTGACATTACCATTCAAGCGGGCCGGTTGTTGATTCAATTTCTTCAATCGTAGTTAATCCGTTTATTATTTTTAAAATGCCGTCTTGTTGCATGGTTGTCATGCCGCGTTCAATCGCGTATTTATGCAAAGCGGTTTCGCCGGCCTGTTTTAAAATCAACTCCTCTATTTCCGGTTCCATCGCGAGAAGCTCGTAAATCGCAACCCGGCCTTTATATCCCGTGTTGTTGCATACCTCGCACCCTTTGGGTTCAAAAAATTTTATTTCCTTGTAAGTTTCTTTTTTAACTCGCGCCGGGAGGTTCCCCAGAAATTTTTGGATTTTGTTTTTTATGTCATCATTCACCGGCGTCGGGATTTTGCAATTTTTACATAGCCGTCTCACTAATCTTTGGGCGATGACCAAATTTAAAGCCGGACCGATGCTGACGACTTTTACTCCGAGGTCCAGTAATCGCGGAATGGCGCCTGTCGAAGAATTGGCGTGAACGGTTGAAAAAACCAAATGGCCGGTTAAAGCGGCTTGAATGCCGATTTCCGCGGTTTCTTTATCCCTGATTTCGCCGATGAGAATAATATCCGGGTCTTGCCGCATTATGGATTTTAATCCGTCGGCAAAAGTGTAGCCGGCTTCTTCGTCAACTTGAGTTTGCTGAATGTTTTCCAGATGATATTCAATTGGGTCTTCAACGGTAATTATTTTTATTTCCGAATTTGCGACGTTTTTCAAAAAGGCATAGAGAGTGGTTGTTTTGCCGGAACCAGTAGGACCGGTGTTGAGCACTAAACCGTTTGGCCGTTTTAATTGCGACATGATGATTTCCAAGTCGTCTTCGCGAATGCCTAAGTCGCTTAAATTAAGATTGATGGCATCGGGGTCCAAAATCCTCATTACGATGACTTCGCCGAATTGGGCCGGCGCCACGGCGACGCGGACTTCAACGTCTTTTTTGGCGAATTTTATTGTGAATCTTCCGTCCTGCGATTCGTCGGTAATGTTCAGTTTTAAATTTGAAAGAAGTTTTACGCGAGAAACCAAAAACGGGTAAAAAGATTTCGCGATGATAAAAACATCGTGCAAAATTCCGTCAATGCGAAGCCGCAGTTTAGCGTCAATTTCCGACGGCTCAAAATGAATATCCGAAGCCCTTGTGGCCATGGCCGAATCAAGAATGACTTCCAGAATATCGCCCGCGTTGCTTCCCAGAAATTCCTGTTGTCCCAGAACGGTTTTTATTTTTTCAAGAGTGTTAAATTCTTCGGCTGAAACCGCTTTTTTAATTTTGACTTTGCCGGTGATTTCCTCGGCTTTTTTGCCGATGAATTTGTAGTAGCTTAAAACGTATTCAAAACCGCTCGGCGAAACCACGAAAACCGACACCTCCATTCCCCGGGATTCAAGGTCTTTTATGACTTTTTTAGTTTCTTCGTTTTGGGGATTTGTGGAGACCGCCGCTAATTTTTTAACCTTTTTTTCTATCACGGCGATTTGCGCTTTTTGCGCGACTTCTTGAGGAATCAGCGTCAAGGCCTCCACGCTTATCGGAGTTGTCGTCAAACTTAGATATTTTAAATTCAATTTTACCGCGAGTTTTTTTGCGGCTCGTTCCTCGCCCTCTTTTCTTAATTGCGCTAATTTATCTTCAAGTTCTTTTTTGTCGGGCATTTTATTGATTTCATCCCTCACCCTTAATAATTAAGGAATTTTTAAATCGTCCCTTTATGTTGAACATATTTTAAAAGTATAACAAATAAACTTGGAATACTCACGAAAATAAGGGTGAGGGATTATATCTTGTTTTAAATAATAAATAAAAACACCGCTAACGGCGCTATTGACACGCCAGAAAAGGTAGTGTATATTTTAAAGCATTGTGTTACTATTGACAAAATTATAAAAACGGCTATAATATAGATAAAATTACAGAAATTTAGAGATTTAAAAAGTCCTTTGGCTCTGCGGGTTTTTTAGGAATTTCCTTTAGTATTTCGGAAAGTTTGGCTTTGGCTGGGCTTCTCCTCGAGGAAATTCTTTTATTTCTTACTGGCGTAAGATTTTTACATATAACTCGCAGAACCAAAGGGCTTTTTTGTTTGACATTACCATTCAAGCGGGCCGGTTGTTGATTCAATTTCTTCAATCGTAGTTAATCCGTTTATTATTTTTAAAATGCCGTCTTGTTGCATGGTTGTCATGCCGCGTTCAATCGCGTATTTATGCAAAGCGGTTTCGCCGGCCTGTTTTAAAATCAACTCCTCTATTTCCGGTTCCATCGCGAGAAGCTCGTAAATCGCAACCCGGCCTTTATATCCCGTGTTGTTGCATACCTCGCACCCTTTGGGTTCAAAAAATTTTATTTCCTTGTAAGTTTCTTTTTTAACTCGCGCCGGGAGGTTCCCCAGAAATTTTTGGATTTTGTTTTTTATGTCATCATTCACCGGCGTCGGGATTTTGCAATTTTTACATAGCCGTCTCACTAATCTTTGGGCGATGACCAAATTTAAAGCCGGACCGATGCTGACGACTTTTACTCCGAGGTCCAGTAATCGCGGAATGGCGCCTGTCGAAGAATTGGCGTGAACGGTTGAAAAAACCAAATGGCCGGTTAAAGCGGCTTGAATGCCGATTTCCGCGGTTTCTTTATCCCTGATTTCGCCGATGAGAATAATATCCGGGTCTTGCCGCATTATGGATTTTAATCCGTCGGCAAAAGTGTAGCCGGCTTCTTCGTCAACTTGAGTTTGCTGAATGTTTTCCAGATGATATTCAATTGGGTCTTCAACGGTAATTATTTTTATTTCCGAATTTGCGACGTTTTTCAAAAAGGCATAGAGAGTGGTTGTTTTGCCGGAACCAGTAGGACCGGTGTTGAGCACTAAACCGTTTGGCCGTTTTAATTGCGACATGATGATTTCCAAGTCGTCTTCGCGAATGCCTAAGTCGCTTAAATTAAGATTGATGGCATCGGGGTCCAAAATCCTCATTACGATGACTTCGCCGAATTGGGCCGGCGCCACGGCGACGCGGACTTCAACGTCTTTTTTGGCGAATTTTATTGTGAATCTTCCGTCCTGCGATTCGTCGGTAATGTTCAGTTTTAAATTTGAAAGAAGTTTTACGCGAGAAACCAAAAACGGGTAAAAAGATTTCGCGATGATAAAAACATCGTGCAAAATTCCGTCAATGCGAAGCCGCAGTTTAGCGTCAATTTCCGACGGCTCAAAATGAATATCCGAAGCCCTTGTGGCCATGGCCGAATCAAGAATGACTTCCAGAATATCGCCCGCGTTGCTTCCCAGAAATTCCTGTTGTCCCAGAACGGTTTTTATTTTTTCAAGAGTGTTAAATTCTTCGGCTGAAACCGCTTTTTTAATTTTGACTTTGCCGGTGATTTCCTCGGCTTTTTTGCCGATGAATTTGTAGTAGCTTAAAACGTATTCAAAACCGCTCGGCGAAACCACGAAAACCGACACCTCCATTCCCCGGGATTCAAGGTCTTTTATGACTTTTTTAGTTTCTTCGTTTTGGGGATTTGTGGAGACCGCCGCTAATTTTTTAACCTTTTTTTCTATCACGGCGATTTGCGCTTTTTGCGCGACTTCTTGAGGAATCAGCGTCAAGGCCTCCACGCTTATCGGAGTTGTCGTCAAACTTAGATATTTTAAATTCAATTTTACCGCGAGTTTTTTTGCGGCTCGTTCCTCGCCCTCTTTTCTTAATTGCGCTAATTTATCTTCAAGTTCTTTTTTGTCGGGCATTTTAATAAATTAATTTTATGAAATTAAAATTTAATAATCAACCCCGTTAGAAGGAATATATTTAAACAAATTAAGACAACTTTATTATTAATCAGTTTTTATTTAAACCTTCTAACGGGGTTGATTGTATAACTCTAAAAAGTGATAAAGAACGGTAAACCGCTCTAATACATTAGAGCGGTTTATGGTGTTATAAATTTATGAACAGTACGGGAAAGAATTATTTTTCAGTGTGTTAGTGTAGTATCACACTGCGACCACTACGGTTCCGATTGTGTTGTTAATATAAAAATACCGCCTCTCCATGGAGAGGCGGTATTTTTATTCTACTGCTTTGTCTTCTGTTCTGAATCTTGTTGAACCTTCCGGCTCTTCAATTTTCAAATTGATTCTGGCGTGGTTTTTAACGCCGACGATTCTAAGCAATGATCTGATTGATTTTGCGGTTGAGCCCTGTCTTCCGATTATTTGGCTCATATCCTGGGGGTGAACTTTTAAGGTTAAAAGAACTCCCATTTCGTCTACTTTTCTTTCAATTTTCACGTCATTTGGATTGTCAACGATTGATTTGACGAGAAATTCAAGAAATGCCTGATCTTTTGCTTCCATGTCTATATATTTTCTGATTTTCTTTGCGACCTTTGAATTAATTTAATAATAACAGATTTTTTTTAAAATGTCAACTAAAAAATAATTAAGCTACAGAGGCAGTTTCCGGAGTTGTTTCCGGTTTTGGAGTTTCTTCTGTTTTTACGGGAGTTTTATGCATTGGAATTTTTTTACCCTCAATCGCTTTGGCGTTTATTAAAATATTGTGGACGCTATCGGTCGGTTGAGCTCCGTTTTTGAGCCAGTGTTCAACCTTTTCTTTTTTAATTTCAAATTTATTTGTGTGCGGATTCCAAAATCCAAGATCGTCAATAACAGCGCTCATTTTGGAGCGTTTTTCAGCAACCACTATACGGAAAGTTTTTTGGTGTTTTTTGCCTATTTGTCTTAGTTTTATCGCTAACATTTTTTTGATTGAATTATGAATTTTGAATAACGAATAAAGAATAAATGATTGGCGATAAAAAATCAAGAGTTTGGCTCTTTTCGTCTTAAATTAAAAGTGTTAAAATTATTTCAATAAAAATTATGGAACGGACTCTTATAAATTCAGTTTCTCATCACATAAGCAAAGAAGTTTTGATAAAAGGCAGGATTATAAATCTTCGTAAAATGGGCGGCATTTCTTTTGTTCAGGTTCAGGATTACACGGGTAAAATCCAAACCGTTTGGGGGAAAGAAATTCCGGCCAAAATGGGCGACGCGGTTGAGGTCATCGGTTTTGTTAAAAAAGATGAACGCGCCAAAGGCGGATATGAAATTGAGGGTAATGAGATGGTTGTTATCGCGACAAACATTGAGGAATATCCGTTTGACTTATCAAAACCGAAATTAAATCTTCAACTCACTACTTTGTTGGACTCGCGGCCGTTGTCAGTCAGGCATTCCAAAGTCCAGGCGATTTTCAAGCTTTATGATATTTTACTTGAAGCGTACGAAACCGCGATGCGCGAAGAGGGATTCACTGAAATAAAAACTCCCAAAATAATAGGAGCGGCTTCAGAAGGAGGCGCTAATGTTTTTAAAATCAATTATTTTGACAAGCATGCTTATCTTGCCCAAAGCCCGCAGTTTTACAAACAAATTATGGTTGGCGCTTTTGAAAGGGTTTTTGAAATCGGTTCGGTATTTCGGGCGGAACCGCATTTTACCACCAGACACGTTAATGAATATATTAGTTTGGACGCGGAAATGGGGTTTATAAATGATTATCAAGACGTTATGAAGGAATTAAATAAAACGCTTGTTAAAATTTTCAACGATTTGACGAAAAAAGGCGGAAAATATTTGAAAGAATATGATGTTGAAATTCCTGAAGTGCCTAATAAAATTCCATCAGTGAAATTAAGCGAAATAAAAGAAATCATCAAGAAAAAATATAAATATGAAATTTCAGCGGACACTGACATTGACCCTGAAGGTGAGCGGCTTGCGGGCAGATACGCCAAAGAGGAATTCAATTCGGACTTTATTTTTATAACCCACTATCCGTTTTCCGACAGGCCGTTTTATACAATGCGTTCAAAGGAAAATCCGGAAGAAACATACGGGTTTGATTTGATTTACAAAGGAATGGAAATTGCCACCGGCGGTCAGCGCGAACATATTTACGCATCGCTTATGAAAAATATGAAAGAGAAAAAAGTCAGCGGCAAGGGAATGGAATTTTATCTGGATGTTTTTAAATTCGCAATGCCGCCGCATGGCGGCTGGGGAATGGGTTCGGAAAGAATTATTCAGCAAATTTTGAATTTAGGCAGTGTCAAAGAAGCTGTGCTTTTTCCGAGAGACGTGAAGAGACTTTCACCTTAAATAAGCGAGGAGATTTATTTCGCCGGAGTTTCTTCCAGTTTCAAGGATAAAAGTTTTGAAGTGCCGTCGTCGTTCATCGTCACTCCGTATAAAACATCCGCGGCTTCCATAACCGTGCGGTTGTGTGTAACCACGACAAACTGGACTTTTTTTGCGAAATCCTTTATTAAATCCGCAAACCTCGCGGAATTTTTTTCGTCCAATGGCGCGTCAATTTCGTCCAAGACCAAAAACGGCGGAGGGCTGACTGAAATTAAAGCGAACAAAGCCGCGATTGAAACCAAGCTCTTTTCTCCGCCTGAAAGTATGTCTAAACTGCTAATGCGTTTTTTGGGCAAGCTTAATTCTATTTCAACTCCGGTCACTTTTTCTTCTTCCTCTTCTTTTTCAATTATCTCTTCTTTTATTTCACCCTCCATAATCTCCGGTGTTTTTATTGTCTGAACTTTTAATTTTAATTTCGCAAAACCGCCGCCGAACATAAGCTGGAAAAATTTGTTGAATTCGTCGTTGATTTCCTTGAAAGCGTTGTTGAACTTTACTGAAATTTGTTCTTTCAGTTCTATTATCATATTTTTTAAATCATCGGATGCTTTTTTCAAATCAACGGATTGGGTGCTTAGATGGTTGTAATGGACCTCAACTTCCTGCGCTTCTTTCACCAGTGATTCGTCTATCTCTCCGATACTCATCAATTCTGCGCGCAACCGGAAAATTTTTCTTTCAAGTTCATCAAATTGAATTTGTTTGTCGCCCGCCAGAACGATTCTTTCGGGCTGGTTTGTAGCAGGCAGTTGGTTCAGTAAGCTTTCAAACTCTTCACTGCTGCGTTCGCTTCTCAACCATTCGCTTTTGGCGTCGTTGACTTTAATATCAATTTTTTCATTGTCAAAAACTGAATATTTTTTTTGATTTTCCAAATTTCTAATCTCATCTTTTTTCACTTCTTTAAGTTCGAATGCTTTTTTAAACTGCTCATTGAATCCTTCAAGATTTTTGGCGATTTCGCTTTCCTGGGTATCAACGGCTTTAAGTTCGTTTTCAATGGCTGTTATTTTTTCAGCAAAAGTATTTTTGGATTTTTCCAGGGTTTCGAATTCCTTTGAACGCGCTTGCGTCGGCGTTTTGAAAAACTCGTCGATTCTGGCGGCCAGTGATTTTATTGATTTCAAAATTTCCACCAATTCTTTGTGTTCAATGGATTTTTCAAGCGAATTGCGAATATCTTTCAACAGATAAATCAAATCGTCTTTTTTAAACGTATCCTCGGTGTCGGCAACGCGAGCGCTTAAAAATTCCAATTGAGCTTCAGTTCGGCCAAGTTCTTTTTGAATTTGATAACGGTTGTTTAAAAGTTCGGATTTTTTCGTCCGTAATTTTTGTGTTTGGGCGTTTTGGTGTTCGGTTGACTCGACTTCTTTCAAGTTTGATTCCAAAGCCGACAGCTCCTTCGTTTTAGTTAAAATTACTTCGTCAAAGTCTTTTATTTTAATTTCATTTTTTTGCAAACCGCTTTTAAGTTCCGTTAATTTGTGGCCGAAGAAAATATTTTCAGCTTCAATCAAATCATTTTTCTTCTGGTCTCTCGCCTGGTATTTGGAAACCTGGCGCTTGAGCATACGGAGCCGCGGAGTCACCTCTTCCACCATTATTTTTATTTTTTCCAAATTTGAGGAAGTTGCCTTAAGCTTTCTTTCCGCTTCAGCTTTTTTAAGCTGGAATTCTTTAAGGCCTAAAACTTCCTCAATCATCATGCGCCTTTCTTCCGGCGTCACTCTGACAAATAAATCGCTTGAACCCTGGTTTATTATGGTAATACCTTTGGTGCCTAACCTGGCGCGGGCAAAAAAGTCGATGATTTCCTTGGCGCGGAGTTCTGATTTGTTGAGTGAATAAGTTGAAATACCGTCGCGGTTCACTTCGCGGGAAATTGAAACCTCGTCGAAATCAACCGGGAAAAATTTGGAAGTATTGTCGAAATTTATCGAGACTTGCGCCATGCCGACGCGCGCCCGTTTCGGGGTGCCGGCAAAAATCAAATCCTCGGCTTTACCGCCGCGCAGATTCTTGGCTTCGCGCTCGCCCAAAATCCAGCGGATGGCGTCTATTATGTTCGATTTGCCGCTGCCGTTGGGCCCGACAATCGCGGTAATGCCTTTGGGAAATTCCAATACTGTTTTTTGCGCGAATGATTTAAAGCCGTTGAGTTCAAGAGATTTCAGAAACATGATCCAGTTATTAGTTATGAGTTGTTTGTTTTCAGTTTATCCAGCGCGTTCTTTGCCGCTTCCACTTCCGCTTCCTGTTTCGAAAATCCCTTTCCTCCGCCCGACAATTTTCCGTCAAAATAAACTCCGACTTCGAAAATTTTATTATGATCCGGACCTTCTTCTTTTATAACTTCATACATTGGAGTCGCCTTCAATTTTTCCTGGATGATTTCCTGAAGAAAACTTTTTGGGTCTTTGTAAAGTTTTTTGTCCATAATTTCTTTTACCATTGTCAGGACATATTTTTTAATAAATGCTTCGGCTTCGTCGTATCCTTTATCCAAATAAATCGCGCCGATAAGCGCTTCAAAAGCGTTGGCGACGATTACATCTTTGGCGCGCTCGGTTTCTTTGGCGCCGCCTTTTGAAAGGAATAAGGAATCTTCAAGGTCGATGTTTTTGGCGATTTTTGAAAGTATTTGATAATTAACTAAAGCCGCCCTGATATTTGTCAGGTCTCCCTCTGACAGTTTCGGATAGTCGTCGTATAAATTTCTGGTGACTATCAGTTCCAAAACCGCGTCTCCCAAGAATTCCAAACGCTCGTTGTGGGGTACGCCCCAATCGGGATTTTCGTTAAGATAAGAGCGATGTGTGAGAGCTTCTTTTAAAAGATTTTTGTTGCTAAAATTTACACCTATCTTATTTTCTAAATTTTCTGTCGCTGAAGACATCTTGTTAAAATTTACAATTTACAATTCACAATTTTCAATGAAATAATTTTCAAATCGTTTGAAAATTGAATAATTAAATCATTGATTGAAAATTGAAAACTATTTATTTTTTTTCTTCCATTTCCTTATAAACCGTTCCCATGACCCCGTTTATAAATTTTCCCGAACTTTCACCGCCGAAATTTTTAGCCAACTCAATTGCTTCGTTGATGGCGACTTTTTCTGGCGTTTCCGCGCGGTCCGCGTAAATTAATTCGTAAAGGCCGATTCTCAGCACATTTCTGTCAACTACCGGTAATTGTTCCAATGGCCATTGCGGCGCGGCTTTTCGAATAATTTCGTCTATTTCTTTCAAGTGTTCGATTACGCCGTTGGCAAGCCGCCAGGCGAATTCCGGCTCGTCGATTCCGCTTCCGAATTCCTGGATGTTTCTTTCAAGGGCTTTTACGAAATCCTCTTTTTTGTTGTAAAAATCCCATTCGTAAAGCGACTGGAGAACGATTGAACGAATTAGATGACGGGTGGCCACGCTTCGCTGAATCTACTAATAACTAATCTTTTACTAATTTACGAATTTATTTGTATATTTGTACAGATTTGTTATTCGTTGATTTATTACTTTTTAACTTTCACTTTTTTCGCTTTTATCACTTTGTCTTTATAACTGCCGCAATTGGCGCACATTTTATGGGGCAAAATCGGATACTTACAATTTTTACAAACGAAAATCTGGCTCGGTTTCAAAGCCAAGTGAGAACGCCGTCTTCCAACTTTTGATTTTGTATGATGTTTTACCGGTACGCCACCCATGAAATTTAATTATAAGTTATTAATTTATAAGTTGAATTGTAAATTTTTAATGGTGAAAAGTCAAATAAAAAAGCCGGTTGTGGTATCCGGCTTTTGGTGATTATTTTTGGCGGCAATGAGTTATTGCGCCAATATGAAATGTGTTGAAAATTCGTTTATTTCTTTATTTATTTTTTCTTGGTATATTTTTATTTCCTCTTCGTACTTTACGAAAAAATCTTCCATCTCTTTTTTTATCAGAATTGCCTGATTTTTCATTTCATTAGCGACATCAATAAAGGTTCCAAGTGTACTTGTTTCATTGCAGCTTCCGTAAGTTTGAAATCGTGCTTCTAATAATTTAGAAGCGATTATTTTTGTAACCCTGACAGATCCCAAGCTATTATCCCAATCAACTGATATGTTCCACCAAAATTGATGTTTATTCCCGGAGATTGAGATTTTAAGCGCTGTGCCTAAATTATATTTTCCGCCAGTAGCATAAAAAATGCCCTCGGTGTGAAAATCTTTGTATTTCGATATTGGCTTGAGTCCGTGGAATCCTTTGTTTCCCAATTCATTGATCAAATCGTTGATAACTGCGCATTTAAATCTTTTTTGGATAAAATCAGAGATTATTTTCATTTACTTCCCTCCTTATATTTTTGTAAATCTGCTAAAAATAAATTACCAGATTATTTTTATTTTGTCCAGTGTTTAAAAAATATGTCATTTTGGCTTGATATACTTAAGTATATCAATAAGCGCGGTGATATTTTTTGAAATTTAAAATTTAACAAACGACGTATTTTTATGTTAAGATTGTGTTAATGAACAAAATCGGAGCAAATAAAAAAGAAGACGTTCAATTGGAAACAATGCTTCGCCCCAATTGTTGGAATGATTACATCGGTCAGGAGCGGGTAAAGGATAATTTGAAAATAATGCTTGAAGCGGCCAAAAAAAGAGGCGAGTTTCCCGACCATCTTTTATTTTACGGGCCGCAAGGATTGGGCAAAACCACTTTGGCCAACCTTATCTCGAAAGAATTGGGCGCGAACCTACGCGTGACTTCGGGAGTTAATTTGGAAAAATCCGGCGACTTGGTAGCGGTGCTGGCGAATTTGGAAAAAGGCGATGTGTTGTTTATAGACGAGGCGCATCGGATAAACAGAATGATTGAGGAAATTCTTTATCCGGCCATGGAAGCGCGTAAACTTTACGTGAACGTAGGCAAAGGTCCGGCCGCGCGGATGCTTACCTTGGACTTGCCGCAGTTTACTTTAATCGCCGCGACCACCCGGTTAAATCTTTTATCTTCTCCGTTTCGTTCCAGATTCGGCGCCACTTTTAATGTTGATTATTACGAGTTGCCTGAAATTGAAAAAATAATCAGGCGTTCCGCGGAAATTTTGGGTTTAAGGATAAGCGATGGGGCGGTTGAAATGATAGCTAAGGCCTCGCGTTTTACTCCGCGAAATGCCAACCGGCTTTTGAAGCGAGTCCGCGATTTCGCCCAAGTGAAAAATTTAAAAATTATTGACGACGGTGTTTGCGATAAGACCATGGCCGCATTGGAAATTGATAATTTGGGGTTGGAAAAATGGGACAGGAAACTTTTAGAAATTGTCATTAAAAAATTTGACGGCGGACCGGTCGGTTTAAAAACATTAACCGCTGTTTTAGGCGAGGATCAGGGAATTATTGAGGAAATTTACGAGCCGTTTCTTATTAAAATCGGTTTGCTATCAAAATCTCCGTCTGGTAGAATGGCGACTCAAGATGCGTACGAGCATCTGAATTTAAAAATAAAAATAGAAAGTTAAAAATCACAATAAAAAATTTAAAATCAGAAAAACATATTTAAAATTTTTATTTTTTAATTGTCGTTTTCTGTTTTTAATTTGAAATATGATTTCCCTTTATAACAATTACATTTATCAGCCGCTTTTAAATTTTTTGGTATATCTTTACCAGAATTTTTCTTTCAGTGATTTAGGTATCGCGGTTATTCTTTTGACGATTGTTGTGAGAATCATCATGTTCCCGTTGTTTTACAAAGGCGCCAAAGACCAGGCGATAATGAATAAAATCGCGCCAAAGATAAAAGAAATCCAGACCAAACATAAAGAAGACAAGCAAAAGCAAATTCAAGAAATGATGGCGCTTTACAAAGAACACAAGGTTAATCCGATGTCGCAGTTCGCGCTTCTTCTTGTTCAGTTGCCGATTTTAATCGCGCTGTTTAAAATATTTTCGGTGGGAATTAAAACAATTCCTAATTTAAACCCGTATTTTTTGGGAATCGTTGATTTGACTCAAAAGAGCGTTATTTTAGTCGCGCTGGCCGCTGTGCTCCAGTACGTTCAATCAAAGCTCATGCTTCCCAAAACCGACAAGGCGGCCAAAAATCTTTCTACCGCAGATCGGGTCAATCGCCAAATGGTTTTTATCGGTCCCGTTCTGACGTTTGTTATTTTTATGTCTTTGCCTTCCGTTATCAGTTTGTATTGGTTGACTTTCTCCTTAATTTCTGTTATTCAACAAGTAATAATCAATAAGAGAATAAAGGAGGCGCCGATTAAATCTCTTGAATAAAATTTTCATGGAACAATTACAAGTTATCATAAAACAAATAATTGAAGGAATGGGATTCAGCGATTATTCTTTGAGTTATGACAAGGAAAGCAATCGCGTGAGTTTGATTATTGACGACCAGATTTTTTCAAAAAATCTAGCTGATTTCGTTTTTGATTTGAATCAAGTGGTGAAACTCGTCGCCAAAAAAAACGGCTGGGAACCGGTTGTTATAGACGTTAACAATTATCGCAGACAAAGGCACGAATTAATTTTGGAATTGGCCCGCGCCGCGGCAAGAAAAACCGTTGCCACAAAAGAAGAAATAGCGCTTCCTCCTATGAACGCTTACGAACGCCGTTTGATTCACGTGGAACTTGCGGGACGGCCGGATTTAAAAACCGAAAGTATCGGCGAAGGCAAAGAACGGGGCGTGATTGTAAAGCCAATTTAGGTTAAAGAGAATAGCATATAAAATTTTGTTCGTAAAAATTAGCGATAGCGGATTTTTACGAACAAAAGATTAAAGAAAAAATCTCCGCCAACATTTCAATGCGCGGAGATTTTTATTTTTTTTAATGAAGATTAAAAAGTTGCTATGGTTAACCATAGCGGGATTAAGAGATTTAAAAATTAAAATATTTATAGTGTGGTAGTGTAGTATCACAGTTAAAATCAAAATAGAAAATAATTTGTATACATTTTCCACGATTGTGGAAAATGTATACAAAGTGAAAATATAATTAAAAATGTCACACCTCGTGACATTTTTTAGAGATTGCCCCAATTTTCTCCGACAGCGGAATTTACCACCAGAGGAATTTTTAACGTATAAACGCTTTCCATTATTTTTTTTATAAGAGAAACGATTTCTTCAAGCGAGGAGTCGTTTTTTATTTCAAAAATCAGTTCGTCGTGAATGGTCAAAAGCATTTTCGCTTTTGTCGCCCAATATCCGCGTTCTTCAAGCGCTTTTTTTGTTTTTATCATAGCCAGTTTTATGATATCCGCGGCCAAACTCTGAATCGGGAAATTAACCGCCATTCGTTCCGCCTCGGCCTGGATTCTTTGATTGAACGAAACAATCTCCGGCAGATTTCTTTTTCTGCCATTCAAGTTTTCAACAAAGCCGTCTTGCCGCGCTTTTAAAATTATCTGCTCCTGCCATTTTTTTATTGACGGGAAGTCGTTGAAATATTCGCTGATGAATTTTTTCGCTTCCTCAAGCGACACTCCGCTTTCTTGGGCGAAAAGCCGAGCGCCCATTCCGTAGGAGATTCCGAAATTCAGCGTCTTAGCCACCTTTCTCATTTGCGAAGTTATTGATTCCGGTTTGGTGTTGAAAATTTGCGATGCGGTAATTTGATGAATATCTTTGTTTGTTTCAAATGCTTCAAGCATTTTTTTGTCGCCTGTGATTGACGCCAGAATTCTCAATTCAATTTGCGAATAATCAAAAGAGGCGAGTTTGAAGCCGCTTTCGGCGATGAACGCGTTACGGATGCTTTCGGGAATATTTTGGAGATTGGGATTTTCACAGGTGATTCTTCCGGTTGTTGCTTTGAGTTGCACGAATGTCGGATGGATTTTGCCGTCTTTTTTTGACAATTCAATCATTGGTTCAATGTAGGTGGTTTTAAGTTTAAACAGTTCGCGGTATTTGAGAATCAGATTGATAAAATTAACGCCTCCCGGAGGCGTTAATTTTGCCTTTAAGGCGGTTAATTTATTGTAATTGGTGGAAGTGATTTTAAGTTTGAATTTTTCTTTAAGTATTAACAGCAGCTGTTTCGGGGAATTGATGTTAAAAACCTGTTCCGCTTCTTTATAAATTTTTTCGGTCAGCGATTTTAATTCTCCGTCAAGATTGATTTTAGTTTCTTTAAGCTTCTCGGGATCGGTTTTTATTCCCCAATTTTCCATTTGTTTTAAAATCGGAGTGAGCGGGATTTCCATTTCATTTATTATTTTGTCCGGCTGTTCTTTTTGGTTTGAAACAGGAATATCGGAATTTTCAAAAATTGACTGCTGTCCTGTTTTATCTTTTTTGGTCGTTAGTCGTTGGTCGTCAGTCGTTAGTTGAGTTCCTATCCGCTTAACTAGGCTTTGAAATCCGAGCTCTCCGAAATAATCAATGATTTTTCCGGCATTAAACCCCGCGTTTTTAATTTCCGAAATATCCGTTATCGCGAGCGGCGCTTCAGTATTGATTGTTGCCAGTTGTTTTGAAAATAAAGCGATGTCTTTATGTTCAAGAATTTTTTGGTATTTTTCGTCGTTTGATTTGAAAAAATTTTCCAGGTTGTTGTATTTTTGAATTATGGCGGCTGCGGTTTTGGGGCCCACTCCTTTTACTCCCGGAATGTTGTCCGAGGGATCGCCCACCAGCCCTTTATAGTCTGGGATTTGTTCGGGTAAAATTCCGAATCTTTGCTTAACCGCGGTTTCGCCGTAAATAATCGTTTCACTGATGCCTTTTTTCAGCGTTTCAATAACAACTTTTTCGTCTTTGATAAGCTGTAAGGTGTCAAGGTCGCCGGTAAGAATTATCACTTTTAAATCGGAAATATCTCCGAATTTTTTTGCGGCCGCGCCTATTAAGTCGTCTGCTTCAAATCCCGGCGCTTCAAATGTCTTGACTCCGAATTTTTCAAACAAATTATGCGCTTCTATTATTTGGGAAACTAGTTCGTCGGGCGCCTTGGGACGGTGGATTTTGTATTCCGCGTACAATTTTTTCCTGAAAGTCGGCTCCGGGCGGTCAAAAAAAGCCGCGACGTAATCCGGCGGATTGTCTCTTAAAATTTTAAGCAGAATATTGGACAGTCCGTACAAAGCGCCGCTTGGCTTTCCATCCTTTGTCGTAAAAGGCGGCAGAGCGTGAAAAGAGCGGTGTACGAGCGCGTTTGCGTCTATTAAAAGAAAGGTTTTCATTTTTTTATTATTGATTTAATTATATCAGAAATCGGACATGCTATAATGTTTTTATGAATGTGAAAGATGTAAATGTGAAAATTATCGCTGATTCGCGCGGGGAGAACACTTTGGAAGCGGAATTTACGGCGGATGATTTTTCCGTCAAGGCAACGGTTCCGTCGGGGAAAAGCAAAGGGGTTCACGAGGTTTATGTTTTAGAGCCGGAAAAAGCAATTGAAAAATTCGGTCAAATTAAAAAAGAAATTTTATCGCCCGATTATCAAACCCAAGAAGATTTTGATAATTTTTTGATTTCTTTGGACGGCTCGGAAAATAAAAAAAATCTCGGCGGCAATTTGATATTGGCGTTGTCTTTGGCGTTCGCGCGCGCCAAAGCGAAAAGCGAAGGAAAAGAGCTTTACCAATATATAATTGACTTACAACCTACAACTTATAACCGACAACAAAAATTAACGAAGCCGATTTTTAATGTCATCAACGGCGGCGCTCACGCCAAAAACAAATTGGAAATTCAGGAATTTCAGGTGATTCCTCAAGTAAGCGATTTTGCCATAGCTTTGAGTATGGGCAAAGAATTTTACCGCAAGCTTCAAAAATTTTTGGAGAAAAAATTCGGCGCTCAAAATATTTCTTTGGGCGACGAGGCCGGATTTTCCGTTCCGTTTGAAAGCAATGAAGAAGCGATTTCAATGCTGTCAGAAGTTATTGAAAAAAATAATTATCCGTTCAAAATCGGTTTGGATTGCGCGGCCACGAGTTTTTACAAAGATGGGTTTTACGAAATAGGAGGCAAAAAATATTCCGCTGACGAGTTATTGAATTATTATTTTGAACTTATTGACCGCTACGGCATAATTTCCATTGAAGACCCGTTTTACGAGGAAGATTTTAAATCATTTGCCGCGCTCACAAGTAAATTACATGAAGTGTTGGTGATAACCGACGACCTTACAGCCACGAATCCCGAGAGATTGCAAAAAGCGATAAATGAAAAATCCGGAAACGCGATTTTAATAAAACTTAATCAAATCGGCACTCTTACCGAGACGTTAAATGTGGTAAAAATGGCTTATCAGAATAATTGGCAGGCAGTGGTTTCTCATAGAAGCGGTGAAACATTGGATGATTTTATCGCCGACTTGGCGTATGCCGTGAACGCCTGGGGGCTGAAATCCGGCGCTCCGGCAAAACCGGAACGTCTGGTTAAATATGAACGGTTGCTCGCGATTTATAATAAGGAGATACTTTCTGCGGCAATCAACTAATTT
>ERZ1292633.847-Hain-H41-02um-R1-847-length-34093-cov-55_pt1 | contig 34093 bp, 35 predicted proteins | sample MGYA00564406_ERZ1292633 | MGnify/ENA primary metagenome ERZ1292633 (study PRJEB36523, sample SAMEA6512639) | groundwater metagenome | collected 2019-01-08 | study: AquaDiva: Metagenomics assemblies of 32 groundwater samples
GCTCAGCTGGTTTTTGCGCGTTCACCGAAACATATTCGAGTTTTTAGAGGTGCCCCTAAGGCTGTCGCAGCTTCGTCTGATACGCGTGACGCCTCGACGCAGCGTTAAAATTCCAAGATGGAATGGCCTGAGGATGCGCACGAAGCTCCGGCTCGGTCGGAGACTCCTCAATGCGATCCAGTTGCTCGAACGAATCCTCCCATAACAGCGTTCCGGACGTGCGATCGTAGGTCCGCACAACCAAATCAAAAATATGTCCGATGGGGGCACCGACCGGCCTGACGAACAGCCCACCGAATAACACCCCTTCGACCCGGGCCCGCTTTCGAACCCCTGGGGCGAACTGATCCTGCCAGACAAGTCCGCCCGTGAAAGGATTTACGGCGCGAACCGAGAAGAGGGTCTGAAGTGGAGTGGTGCTGGAAACCGATACTTGTAGCACCGATGTGCGGCTCGGGATGATCGTCGCGCTGGCTCTCGTCGTCCCTCCTTCGCCCAATTTGAGCAAGTTCAGCTGCCCTTCCCAAAGAAACCGCCCCGTTTCTGCATCGTACACTCTCAACATAAAGACTGACTTCCCTTTGGAGTCAGTTCCAATGCCACCGGCAAAGATGCGCCCCTTATTCCCATCATGTTCGGCGGCGCCCTCTTCCTTCACGTTGACATCGAACGAATCCTCCGACAGGATGGCGCCTGTCGGCGCATCGTAAGTCCGTACCGTAATCATTGACGACCCGGCCGCCTGAAACCCAAACCCGGCTGCTAACACTTCTGCATGATCGGCAGGCACTTGGGCCACGCCCTTCCCGCTAAATCCAGGAGCGGTTACGCTGCCGGGAGATACATGGGAGGGGGCAGCTGAAGACAGGCCGGAAATGAGCACAAGCACACTCGTCACCCACAAAGCTAACGCCAACCGTCGCTCCTTTGGTTGACGACCGAACCTTCTCGACCCTCTGCTTGATCGCGCTCCAAGAAGCCACCCAGCGATGCTCTCTCGAAATGTATATAGGGCCATGTGTGCCTCCCTGTGAGAGGCGAATTCTCACTTGAATACCCGCACGCGGTAAATCACACAGCGGGCCGGGCTGGCCCCTCAAAGGTTGGGTACATGATCGCATCTTCAGGTGAGCTTGGACTTGCGGGGACAAAGCGATCCCTGGTAAAGAGGCCCCGACAAATCGCCTGGCATTCGACCGGGGGCCAGGGAAACTTGCGATGGGCAATCGTGGCAGCTATAGTGCTTCCATGAAGACATTTCGTCCGGTCATCGCTCTGCTCGTTGCTCTGGTCGTACTGGAAGGCCTTCTTTTTGAGGCAGGATCAGCCAACTCGCTGGCCACGATCCGGGACGGTATTTTGTTAGGGTTTCTGTTCGGGGTTCCGACACTACTGGTGGCGGGAATTCTCCTACTCCGTCAACACTGGGTCGTGATGGCAGCCGTCATGTACAGCACGATTGCCCTGGCACTCGATCTCTCTACAATTGTCCAGGAAGCAAGCCAGGCTTCCCCCCGCCCTCCGATCCTGGCACTGACACTCGGAAGCAGCCTGCTTAATTTTCTCATCATGATCTTCGGGGGCCGGTGCGCGCTTTCCTTCCGGCCGGACGAATCGCCTCCAACAGCCCCCCATCCCAATCTTCAGTCCCCTTCTTCATCCTAAGCGGCCTGATCCGCACAAACCCCGCCGCTCGAAGCCACTCGGCTGTTTCACTGAATGAATAGGTATTTCCAGCAGGTGTAAACAACAGCATACTCACGGCGAACAGGCTGGCTTCTTCGGGATAGAGGCCTTCTCGATCGTGAAGAAATGCATCCTGAATGATCAGTCGTCCGCCGGGGGATAATGCAGAATACAATCGCCGAAACAGCGCCTGGTTTTCTTCTGCGGAATAGATATGGAGCACATTGGAATACCAGACTACATCATACTGCCCCGGCAGCGCCTCATCCATAAAGTTGAGCGGCAGATAGGAAAGCCGCTTCCTTGCCCTGTGTGTCGCAGCAATCTCTTTCGCCACATCCAACGCGGTCGCGCGATCACAAAGCGTTGCCTTCAGTCTTGGGGAACGAGCGAGGAAAGCCATTGCGTAGGTGCCAGGGCCTCCGCCAAGATCCAGCAATGTTTCGGCCTGCCCCAAGTCGAGTTGCGCAGCGACTCTTGCCGCCACATCCGACGAGCGGTGATGCATCGCCCAGGTAAATTGACGCCGATACGCCGGCGAGTCCGGCTCATCGCGTTCCAGCGGACTCCCGGTTCGAACAACCCGCGTGAGCCGCGACCAATCCGCCCAGTGACTCTGCAATAACTCAACGTAGGCTCCTCGATATTTGGGATGCTTCGCATTCAACACCGTTGCGGAAAATGGGGTGTTACGGTAGGCCTTCCCACGCTTGCTCAACAATCCGCACATCGCAAGATTCCGACAAAGAATGTCCACCCCTCGCTCGCTCACATCAAGAGTCCGAGCAAGCTTCTGGATAGACCAGCTCCCCGATCCCATTGCGGTAAAGAGACTCAGCTCCAGCGCGGTGACGATCACACGCGGCAATCGGTAGGCAGCCAGGACGCGACGAAATGTTTCAATGCTGTTGATGGGCGGGCGTATCACGAGGTAACCCGGCTGAATTGTCTCGTGCTATGGCTGAATCTTGAATAGATTCTGGCACCAGCGCACGGCAGCAAAGACCTCATCAAACCGCTGAAAGTCTACTGCCTTGTGGAACGTAATGGCGACATATTCATCATTCATGTCAGTCTGTTCCGAGAAGCCCGCTTTCAGTAGGACCGGCCGCTTCTTAGATACCGCAGGACCCAAAAAATATTTAGCCTGTTTCGCAACTTCGTCGGTTCCCAAATCTTCTGTTGTCCCGTCGCACATCAGACTCTTCACATCGTCCATGGCGATGCCATGCTGACAGAGGAGTTGTCCGTCCGATCGCACCTCCAACAGCCACCCATCATCCCCAAGGTCGAGAGCCAAAGCTCCGCCTGCCTCCAGCTCATAAAATTGCGGGACCATGCTCACCAGTCGTGCCCGAGCCTGTTCCCATGAGGGGAGCGCAACGGTATTCATGCGCGTGACTCCCGAGTCTGTGGGGTTGGGGATTCGGCAGCAAGGCGAGCCCGAAGCCGTTCGAGTCGGGTGATATTTTCAGCTAACTTCGGAAGATCGTATTTACGGTCCATTCGTACCACCTGCTCCAATAACTGAACGGCCATCTGCAACTGGCCTAGGTCCTCGTAACATTGGGCGAGAACATATCGGGCTCCGCCTGTCCGCAATTCATCTCGGCTCCGCTCCGCGATTGATTGACTGGTATGGCAACAAGCGATGGCGTCATCGTAGCGCTTTTGGATGGCAAAGGTTCGCCCCATCATCCGCCAGGCATCGGCGACGCCTCCTTGATTATTGAGACGGCGCATGAGCACCAGAGACTGCTCATAATACCGTAGCGCCTCTTCGAACTGGCCTGTTTCACGCGCCACCAGGCCGAGATCGGAAAACAGCACTGCCTTTCCCAGCTCGTCGTGTACCCGCGTCATGATATCGAGCGCCTCAAGGTAATAGGCTCTCGCACGATCCCACTCCCCGGCGTCGGCACGGAGATTCCCCAGATTGGCCAGGGTCGTCCCAATGCCCTTCTCGTCACCCAAGACCTTCTGCAACTCCAGCACTTCCTGATAGTAGCTCTGAGCCGACTCACGGCGACCACTAACCGCGCAAATATTGCCGAGATTGCCCAAGGTCGCGCTCAACGCGCGATGATCACCGGTCAAGCGATCACATTCCAGGGCCTTTGCATAACAGGCGTAGGCATCCGTATAGTACCCGCGCGCAAAATGCTCGTTGCCCTGACGGTTGAGTTCCTCTGAGAGTCCGTTTCGAAGGGCCATTGTTCCCTACGTCTGAAGCGCCTGCTCAACAGCCTGTTTAGCTCCGAATACGATGCTAGCGCCATCGCCCACAAGAATCGAGTCGAAGTTATATTTCAACAATCGCCGGAGCCCGTCTCTCGCCTTTGTGAAATCGCCATATTTTTCCGGAGCCAGGAGGCTCAAGCCTCCCGCCGGTTTGCCGATTAACGCATCGCCGACGATCAACACGCCCTTTCCCTGCTGAATGTACAACGCCGACTCACCCGGAGATTTTTGATCATTCAGGTGAATGACCCAAATACCGCCGGGCAACAACTCGCCATCCTTGAATGTCTTGGACGGCTTCACATCTATCTGCGCGACATCGGCCTCAGGCACCTGTAGTTGGCAACGAAAATCGACCTGGTACGACGCCGCCTCACGGACATGATCACGATTGGTGACAATGATGTAATCCAGGGTACCCTGGCGTCGAACAAATGTGTGGGCCTCGGCCGTCATCGGCGGAGGATCAACCAGAATCTTATGTTCCCCCACGTTGAGAAACAGCCCGTTAAAATCGAGCTGCTTGTCTTCTGAAAACCAGGACCATTGCCAAATACCGGGAAGGAGCTGTTTCATCGATATCGCCTCACGTGGATGGGATTACAACGCTGCCACCGCATCCTGGAGGGTCTTTGCAACCTTCGCACAGATGCCGGCTTCGCTGGGAAGATCGACAATATCGTCCTCCGAAAGGGTAATGAACTTCCGATTCGACCCCTTCGTGAGGGAAATAAGGAACATGCTGTTTGTTGGCTTCGTCGGAATCACGACCTGAACGGTCTGATCAATACTCTGCACAACTTCCAGAAACTTCTGCTTCCCCTCTTCCCATTCGTCCATGGATGATCCTCTTTCCCCGCTACATGGTTCCTGCGCCGGCTGAAGTGGAAGCCGCCAACAGTTTTTCCACTTCCTGAATGATGACCTCGGCGCCCGCCAATTCCATATTGCCTACCCGCTGCCACCTGATCACACCGCGTTGATCGATGACATACACGTTGGGAATGAACTTCCCGCCGCCATACAGTTTGTCGGTGGTCTTATTCGGATCGAGTAAATAGGGGTACGTCACCTTCACGGGAAAGGCACTCAAGAATTCGCCCACGCCCCGTTTGGAATCCCCCGACGAATTGACCCCGACGACGGCCACATTTTTCCCGGTCATCGCCTCATGGACCTTTTGCAGGTTGGTCCCTTGGGTCATACAGGGATCACAAATATGAAACAACCCGAGGACAACCACTTTCCCCTTTAACTGCTCAAGCGAAACAGCATCGCCTGTCACAGACGTCAACGAGAAGGTCGGCGCCGGCTCGCCGACTTTAAAAAACCCGGCGGCGACTACATGGTGAGCAGCCCACAGATGCACCAATACGATCGCAACCGCTATGAGAACTCGCTTCATCAGAGCCTCCTTCCTGGAACCAAGCCAATGATGGAGGCCAATACTCCCTCGGCTGGTTCTCAGCAGTCACCAATCACTGCTGGTGATGCAGGCATCCTAGCATGCGTTTTTTTTCGGGAGCAACCACTTAGGGAGGCGAGCCATTTATCTATTGACGAAGGAGAAACGTGTCATGCCGGAAAGCCCACGATCAGCCGGAGCTCTGCAACCACCGCACGACTGCTTCACGCATCCGGACAGAAAGAATCCATTTGGCGATATTCCGATGAACCGCCTTCAAACAAGTGGCCAGTATACGAAGTCGTCGTTGAAACCGGAACCAGGGCAACAAACGGGAGAGCACCTCTGCTTCCGCGCGACAGAGCGCGACCCCAAGTTTCCACCGCTCAAGCCAGGAGTCTTTGAGAGTCATGTACAGAGCCTCCGCACAATCTTCATCAATCCCATGACGAGGATTTTTCAGCAGCTGCTTAGGCATCTTTCGAACGAGGACGGGGATGTCTGCATCTGTCTCGATCTCCTGAAGTATCGTCAGTGGAACGGCAGTATCGAACAGGCTGTGAGCCATCGCCAGGCCGAGCAGGACCAACCGTCGACATCTCCACTCGCCTGCCTGAAACAACACACGACTCCAATCTAACGCCGGCCGCCGACGCACGAGTTCCGCCACATCGCAGACCCACTTCAACTGCTCCCAGGCATGTTTTGCCCCATGCACGCAAAGAAGAATCAACAGATCTTCAGGGCAGAGGCCCATCACCGATTTTGTTGGTAAGTGAACAGGCTTCAGCCTTCCCCAAAACGCGCTCCGATCAAGCCGAAATCCGAAATGTCGGCGAGCCATCATCCACTGAAGATCGACCGCAACAATGCCGTTTCGCCTCTGGAAAAAGTGATACGGCTCCCCTGACTCCTCCCCGCCCCCCATGTCCTGGCTGGTCAGTTGATACCCCTGAGACCATAAGACTTTCCGAGCTTGGGGAATCGCTCCCTGCTCAACAATCAAATCTATATCCGCACATTCCCGTAAACCTAGGTCACCATACGCCGTCTGTGCAAGCGTGACGCCTTTAAAGGGAATCGCCGTCACCCCCTTGGCCGCCAACGCATCGAGTAAGGTCACGAGTTCTTTAGCCAACAGGCTATTTAAAAGAGCGTTCGCCTGATTGTGCCGACGAAAGGCTTCGTGAATGGAAGAAGGCACGGCAGCGGGACAAATTGTGACCAGATTGCGATACACTAGCGGCGCCACGCCATGGGCTCTGGACAGCTGCCAGACCAGCTCCCAATCAATTCCATCACAGGCCAAATCTGTCACTTCGACTCGAACAAACTCACTCACCGTCGTTCGCGCGCAGAACGTAAGCAATCGTCCCTCCGCGCGCATGAGGGACAATCCTGGCGCCGGTGTCGTCCCCTTACGCGAAATACCTCCAAGACGAGAGGATCTCCATTGCGCGACGGTGGACCGTGGAAACTGTCCCATGTCAGTTCCCTCTCCTTGCTTGCCGCTTCTCCAGCAGAGGCGTTACCAGCCATGGCAACTCCATGACATCGCGTCCGAAGTGGAGTCGGTAACAATCTGCCTGCTCGACCAATCCCACAAGCGCTTGAAACTCCCGGCGCGCCACTTCCGCGTCATACACCAGCAAGGAATGCGGAAGAATCATTTCCAATGCTACCTTCTTGGACAAGGGCTCCAGACAACTGTGCGAGGAATTGACCACCTCTGGAAAGAGGATCACGCTAGGCTCGCAAGGCTGACCTAATGGCCCCGGATATACATCCTCAGCATGGAAATAGCTCTTGGGGACACCGGCATGAAGCACAGATGGCGGGGCCTCTCGCAGTTCTGGAAAGAACGATACGGTGTGATCGGTCACATTGATCTTGAGCGGATACGGGAAGATCTCCACACGCGTGCCGCTGACCCGAAAAAATGGGTGATCATCGGAAAGGTAACGATACCCTGCTCGCAGCAGGGATAGGAACGAGGTGGTTTTTCCCCGCCCACTGAAACCGGGAATCAGCACACCCTGCCCCTTATGCCCCAGGGCGGTGGCATGAAACGTATACAATCCTCGCCGCTTCAGAAGTTCCGTCATGGCGAAATGGACAAAACTCACCCGGATATCCGGCGCCATGGCCTCCGGTCTCACCAGATAGCCCTGCGCAGATTGTGAGTCCCCATCAATCACGACAAGGCCCTCTCCATGAAAATCGGCAATCACTAGGCCGTTGTCTGCATAAATGTCGCACAACCATGTCGTCTTCCGATCAGGGTCGATCGCGAGGCCAGAACCGCTATACAACAATTTCGCTGAACTGGAAATCCAGACCGGAACATTCTCACGTCGCTCGATCGCGTCGAACTCCATCCGCATGGGCTGAGCCGCAACGGTGTCGCGGTGAAAGTGACGGAGTAACGCCCAAACGGAATGTGCCAACTCGGACGAATTGGTGGTGAATGTCATCTCTATGCCATGGACGGAGAGTAGAAGTTCCTTCATTGTCGACGCCATGAACATTACCGCTTCTCCTTTTCAGCCTTCTGCCCGTCGTCACTACCGCAGAGGTGTAGGGCGAGCTGGCCGGTCTAGTTAACCGGCCAGCTCCATGCCTCTCACTGGAGCGCCTGGCATGTTATACGGGTGTTCGATCCAGCACGCGGGACAACTGAATGGCCGTCACGTCGCGCAGGAACTCATGTTTCACGAGCGCCGGCTTGACGTATTCGGTCTTTATCTGTTGCTCCATTCTCACTCACCTCCTTTCTGTGTGAAGTAATCCTTCCAGCTCCAGAAGCACAATCAACTCCAACATATCGTCCTGCGCCTGCTGTTCAGACACGTCAAACCTGGCACAGATTGCTGAGTGAATCTGCCGCAACGACTGCTCCCCTCTGCACAAATCCCAAATGGTTGATCCGACGACATTGAGCGTGTAATAGCGGCCGGAATTCAAATTCAACAGCACGCTTTCTCCATCGAGCACCGTGCTGTGAACCTGCTCATCCTGTTTGGGAAACACTTCGGATAATTCGAGCTGACGCTCGTTCCACACTTGAGCTGTGACAGGCATATGGATCCTCCTGATTCAGACTATTTGGAAAATGCTCGATTCTCTGAGACTGTCACCGGTGAGATAAGCAAGTTACCGTGAGGCCTACTGCCACCCACTGAAGCGCCCTCTCTTGCCCTGAGAGACAATGGCAAAATATCGCCATCACCTCCGTTTCTCTATTCCCAGTGAGATAGGGTTCCACCATCCTTTGGGGGAGTCGGGGGCTTCGTTCTGCTGCGGATTGAACGGGAAAGAGTGTCGATGAGGCTGCGAATGGGCTTCCAGACACGACTCGGCAACTTGACTCACGCAGCATACAGGGGAAAGCTACGCTCCGTCAGGAACGCCAGATTGAGTCTAACCAGAAGAGAAACCTAACGCGCAGAGAGGGTTTAGGTCATATGAGATGACTGATGGCCCGAAACCGCTGGAGTGTGGGGAAAGGTAACCGTCACCGTAAACGATTGCCAGTAGGAGGACGGCTCAAGAAACTCGTGACCATCCAGCACCAGCCATGCGTGTCCCTCCAGCTGCTGATTGAGCTTCATCACACCACATTTGAATTGAACGGGGAGGCCGGCACGGCGGGCGAAAAAAAACAGCGCTAACGCTCGAGGAAAACAATTTCCCTTCGGATTGTAAGGAAACAGTGCGAGCCACCGATCCACATAATAGGCCACATCTTCCATCGCGTGCTCACCCGGATCGGCTGAAATCTCGCATAATAACCAGCCGAGCAATCGCCTGAGACTCGTCAGGCGGGACGCGATGCGGACCCCAACGACCACAACACCAGTGGCAACGATCACTCGATATTTCCGGACCAGGGACATGCCAATCAGTCTAGCAAGGCGCACGAGGAAGTCCAGACGATCCTATGAACCGGCGAGGACAACGAGGTCAGCGTGGAGCTTCAAAGAGCCCGAGTTGGAGTTCTTCTGCCCGGGTAAAGGAGATAGGGTATTGTTCGGTAAAGCAGGCATCGCAGTACTGTCCCGGAGTGCCGGGAGCCGCCTTCACCATGCCGTCCAGGCTCAAGTAGGCGAGGCTATCCGCGGTGATGTATTTGCGAATCTCTTCGGTGGTGTGGCTGGACGCGATCAATTCCTTCTTGGTCGGTGTATCGATGCCATAAAAACAGGGCGACACGATCGGCGGAGAACTAATGCGCATATGCACTTCTTTGGCTCCCGCATGACGCAGCATCTTGACGATTTTTCGGCTCGTCGTTCCCCGAACCAACGAATCGTCTACTACGACGACGCGTTTCCCTTCGAGGACTTCGGGAACGGCATTCAGCTTCACCTTCACCCCAAAGTGACGAATTGACTGCTCCGGCTCGATGAAGGTGCGACCCACATAATGATTCCGGATCAGTCCGGTTTCAAAAGGAAACCCAGACCCTTCCGAATAACCCAACGCCGCCGGCACCCCGGAATCCGGCACAGGAATCACGATGTCCGCATCAACCCGCGATTCTTGCGCCAATTGCCGTCCGAATGCCTTCCGGATGGAATAGACGGCTTTGCCTCCAAAAATGCGGCTATCAGGACGGGCAAAGTAGACATATTCAAACACACACATGGCCGGCTTGGTTTGAGCGAATGGCTTATAACTGGTGACGCCCTGATGATCCAGTACCACCAACTCTCCCGGCTCGATCTCTCGCACATATTCGGCATCCAACAGATCGAACGCGCAACTTTCGGAAGCCACTATCCAGGCGTCACGAAACCGTCCCAGGCACAGGGGGCGAAATCCATGGGGATCGCGCGCGGCGACAATGCCCTGATCGGTCATCAGTACCACTGAAAATGCGCCGCGAACCTGGGTGAGCGAATCGATGACCCGGTCCAGCAGCGTATCCGCTCGCGAATGGGCGATGAGATGGATAATGACTTCCGTATCGGAGGTCGACTGAAAAATGGCCCCATAGGCTTCCAACTCGCTGCGAAGCATGGTGGCATTGATCAAATTCCCATTGTGCGCCACGGCGAGGTTACCGAAGGCAAAATTGACGCTCAAGGGTTGCACATTCTTGAGGCCCGCCCCGCCCGCAGTGGAATAGCGATTGTGACCGATCGCCATCGTGCCGGGCAGACGTGCCAAGGCCTGTTGCGAAAAGATATCCGCGACAAGGCCCTGACCCTTTTCGACATAAAACTGTTCGCCGTCGTTGGAGACAATGCCGGACGCTTCCTGTCCGCGATGTTGCAGCGCATAGAGACCGAGGTAGGCGAGGTTCGCGGCTTCTTTATGGCCGTAGATACCGAACACGGCGCATTCGTCGTGAAACTTATCGGGGGAAATTAGCGGTAATTCGTTGGCCATGACGTCCGTATCCTAGTCCTGACCTAACGCGCGTGGGATTGCCAATCCCCAATGGTCATACAGTGCCGTCAATTCGAGATCGATTTTGCAGCCAGCCGCCTGCTGATCACCGTCTACTTGAATCACCAACCGGGCACCTCCGACTGTACCGATCCGAGCGGCATGAACACCGGCATCCCAGGCCGTATTTAAGACCCGCTCGGCCAGCTCCGCTTTCACGGAGAGCACAATCCGCGATTGGCTTTCCCCGAAGAGCAACGCGTCTCGACGAAGACCGTCAAGCGGCAATTGTACCACAGCCCCCAGCTGTTGGGCTGACCCCGCGATGCAGCACTCCGTCAGCGCCACCGCCAATCCGCCATCGGAACAGTCATGAGCCGACTGCACCAACCCATCGCGGATGAGTCGAATCGTGCAAGCCTGCACGGCCTTTTCAGTTTCCAGGCTCAGCAACGGCGGCGAACCCTGCTCTCGATGGTGCACTACCTTCAGATATTCCGTTCCACCGAGATCTTCACGGGTCTGGCCCAGCAGAATGATCGCATCGCCGCTTTCCTTGAACCACTGCGTCACGGCACGATCGGCGTCTTCGATCAACCCAACCATCCCGATCATCGGCGTGGGGTAAATCGACAGGTCATTCGTCTCATTGTACAAACTCACGTTGCCGCTCACGATGGGCACATTCAATGCCTCGCAAGCATCCTTGAGCCCTTCAATCGCAAGGACGAACTGCCACATGACCTCGGGGCGCTGCGGATTGCCGAAATTCAGGCAGTCAGTCACGCCGATCGGCTCAGCTCCCGAGCAGGCAAGGTTTCGCGCGCATTCCGCAATGGCAATCTTGGCGCCCTCGTAAGGATTCAAGAGACAATAGCGTCCGTTGCAATCGACGGATAGTGCCAGCGCCTTATTCGTCCCCTTCACCCGCAACACCGCCGCATCCGACCCTGGGCGCACCATCGTATTAGTTCGCACCATATGGTCATACTGCTCGTAAACCCATCGCTTACTGGCAATGGTCGGCGAATCCAGGAGTGCGAGCAAGGCGGCATTGGCGTCTTTGAGGTCCGGCAAGGCATCGTGATTCAGCGACTGCAACATCTCTTGATAGGCTGGCGGTGAACTGGGCCGATCATACCGGGGCCCCTCGTCGGCCAAAGCCTTAGCCGGAATCTCCGCAACCACCTGGCCGTGCTCCTTGAGGACGACCTTCCCCGTATCGGTGACGCGGCCGATCACGGCCACATCCAGATCCCACTTACGGCAGATCTTGATCACCTCGTCTTCACGACCGGCCTTCACCACCATCAACATGCGTTCCTGGGATTCCGAGAGCATGATCTCGTAGGGCGTCATCCCCGGTTCACGGCGCGGCACATCAGCCAACTCCAACTCTACGCCCGTGCCTTCTCGCGAGGCCATCTCGCAGGCCGAACTCGTCAAACCGGCAGCACCCATGTCTTGAATGCCGACCAGGCAATCACCGGCCATCAGTTCCAAACAGGCTTCGAGCAACAGCTTCTCAGTAAACGGGTCACCGACCTGCACCGTCGGCCGCTTCTGAGCCGCTTGTTCATCGAACGAGTCCGAGGCCATCGTCGCGCCATGAATCCCGTCACGCCCGGTCTTCGAGCCGAAATAGATCACCGGATTCCCGACGCCCGCTGCCTTACCCAGAAAAATCTTATCCTTCTTGGCAATTCCCAGACAGAACACATTCACCAGAGGATTCAGGGCATAGATGTCGTTGAAGACGATTTCTCCGCCGACGGTGGGCACACCCATGCAGTTGCCGTAACCGGCAATACCCGACACAACACCCTTGAGCAGATGGCGGGTGTTCGCATTGTCCAATCCGCCGAATCGCAGCGAGTTCAACAACGCGATCGGCCGCGCGCCCATCGTAAAAATATCGCGTAGAATTCCACCCACCCCCGTCGCCGCACCCTGGTAGGGCTCGATGAAAGAAGGATGGTTGTGAGACTCCATCTTGAACACCGCGCACAGACCATCCCCGATATCCACCGCGCCGGCATTTTCGCCGGGACCCTGAACCACGCGCGGCCCCGTCGTCGGCAACTTCTTCAAGTGGATGCGGGAGCTCTTGTAGGAACAATGTTCGCTCCACATGGCCGAGAACATGCCCAGTTCGGTCCAGTTGGGTTCTCGCCCCAGGATCTCCAGGATCTTCTTATATTCGTCATCGCTCAGCTTATGCTGCTCAAGGATGGCTTTGGTAATGACCAGTGCGTTCATGAATGACACATTCTCAATCGTAGGGGGTTACCGACAGTTCCGGCACCGCTGCTCACGCGAACCGGCCGTCATATTCCGATCAACTTGGATTGCAATTCGGGCTTGCCGAACGAGCTCAACATCGACTGAAAGATCAGCCGACCATCTTCATTGCCCAATATCGCTTCTGCACTGCGTTCGGGATGCGGCATCATGCCCAGCACATTTCCATCCGCATTCATGATGCCGGCGATGTTATCCAGCGAACCGTTCGGGTTCGCATCGGGCGTCACCTTGCCGTCTGCCGTGCAGTAGCGAAAGATCACTTGTGCATTGGCTTTGATGCCGCCGAGCGTGATCGGGTCGGTGTAATAGTTCCCGTCGGCATGCGCGATGGGAATCTTCAGCACCTGGCCGGACTCGCATCGATTCGTAAACCGTGTCGCCGCGTTTTCCACCTTCACGTAGACATCTTTGCAGATAAAATTGAGCGAGGTATTGCGCAACATGACACCTGGCAGGAGGCCAGCCTCCAGCAGAATCTGAAACCCGTTGCAGATGCCGATGACCAGGCCACCCTTCTTCGCAAAGGCCTTCACCGCTCCCATCACCGGAGAAAACCGCGCGATGGCGCCGGTCCGCAAATAATCCCCGTAGGAAAACCCGCCAGGCAGCACGACCGCATCGAGCCCCGCGAGCAGGGTTTCCTTATGCCAGATCATCTCCACATACTGGCCGAGCACATCCTTGAAGATATACTGGCAGTCGTGATCGCAATTACTGCCGGGAAATACCACCACGCCGATTTTCATAATTCTAACGAGCTTATGGCCTATGGCACATGGCGTATCACACGAGACCGGAATGAGGTTTCGACGTCTGCCACCGGCTATTGGCTACAAGCTATCTGCTCCTATCCGAGTTCGTATCGATAATCCTCGATTACCGTATTCGCCAACAACTTTTCACACATCTGCTTCACCTGGGCATCCGCATTGGCGCGGTCCGTTTCGTTCACGTCGACTTCCATGTACTTGCCGACCCGTACGTTTCCCGCATTCTTAAACCCGAGAGACTCCAGCGCATGCTCGATCGCCTTTCCTTGCGGGTCGAGAATCCCCTGCTTCAGCGTCACATGAATCTTGGCTTTCATTGTGCTTTTCCCACTTCCTGCTGTGCCTTGCTCACCCTCTGCACATACTTCCTGATCCAAAAGATCACGCCGATCGTCCCGAGCCCTGCCAGCGACATCAGAACGAACGCCCAGCGCCAGGGCGATTCCTTGAGGTGATAGGCCATCAACGCCACCGTGGCCGCCCACACCAGAATCGCCGCCACAAGGCCGTAGTTCAGAAACAACTGGAGAAACCGGTTCATGCCGCCCCTATTCGCACACCCGCTTCAACACTTCCTGATAGGCCTCTTCGATTTTCCCCAAATCCTTCCGGAACCGGTCCTTGTCCATCGACTCTTTCGTCGTCTGGTCCCAGAACCGGCAGGTATCGGGCGAAATTTCGTCGGCGAGGATGAGTCGATTGTGAAAGACGCCGAACTCCAGCTTAAAATCCACGAGCATCATCCGGCGTTCTTTGAAGAACGGCAGCAAGACGGCATTGATCTTGTGGCCCAACTCACGCATCTCCCGTAACACAGCCGGAGTCGCCACATTCAACAGGCGCAGGTGATCGTCGTTCACGAGCGGATCGCCCAAGGCATCGTCTTTATAATAAAACTCGATGATCGCCGGGTCGATGGCCGCGCCTTCTTTCAGGCCCAGCCGCTTGGCGAGGCTCCCCGCGACGACGTTCCGAACCACGACTTCGACCGGCACAATCGTCACTCGCTTGGTGAGCATCTCACGGTCGCTCACGCGTTCGATGAAGTGCGTCGAAATCCCCTGCTGCTCCAGGAACCGGAACAGCCGCTCCGACACCTTATTGTTGACCACGCCTTTATCGACGATAGTCCCGCGCTTCTGGGCATTGAATGCCGTGGCGTCATCCTTGAAATACTGCAACACCTGGTCGGGCCGATCAGTCGTGAAAATCTTCTTGGCCTTGCCCTCATAGATCATCGTGCCTGCTGGTTCGACGGTCATCCCTCTCTCCTTCGACTACTGTGCGAACTTTTCCAGGATCTCATCCAGCGGACTCATCGTACCCAGCAGGGTCGGATGCCCGAAGCGTCGATTGTGGCGGAATTCCTTCACCTGCTGCAGCGCCCGCACCAGATTGTGAAAGTCCTCCAACTGTTCCGTTTCAAAATAGGTGATGAAATCGACGTCGTCGAGACCCGTTGAATGATACAGTTTTCGTTTCACCGTCTTCAGATAGGGAAGCGCCGCCTGCGTATGCTCTTGCATCAGGGCGGTCCGTGCTTCCTGGTCCAGTCCCCACCATTCCGCGTCCTTCTTGATGGGAATCACAATCGCATACGGCCTGGAACCGGATGCGCCGTTCACCTGTAACTCCGTCTTCATGGATTCAGGGAAACCGGCAACGTAGGTCGGCTCCTTGCTCACGCCATGGAGCAATCCACCCTGGGTGAGATGGCGTCCCAATCGAGTGCCCATGAATGCCGAGAGAAACTGCTGGGTGTCCGACAACGTCCGGGCATGCACACGAAACATGAGATCGGCATGGTCGGATAACCCCCGGAGCAGATAGGACTCGATCAAAATCTTGCCGGACCATTGCTCGACTAAGCCCTTGACCTCCGCCACCGAAATGACACGCGACTCACCCGGCAGGTCCCACCAGTCATGGTCCATCTGGAAAGTCGCGAAGGTGCCGTATACCCCTGGCTCTGTCAGGAGCTTCTCGCGATCGGCTGCGGGAGCAGGCCAAACCACGGCCAGCACCAGCAGACCGGCCAAGAGCCCGATTCGTGCTGTCGACCGCAGACTCATGCCCGCTTCCTCCGTCGTCCGGCGGACGAAGCGCCGCTCGCTCCGAACACCCGGCGAAAGACTTGATCCAAATGTCGCAGGTAATAGGCCGGATCGAAACAGGCGGTGATTTCTTGTGGCTTCAAGTGGGTCGTGATGAACGGATCGCGAGCGACCAGTTCCTGAAATCCGACTCCGCCTTTCCACGCCGTCATCGCGTTGCGCTGGACCGCTTCGTACGACTCCTTGCGCTGAGCGCCCTTATCGATCAAGGCCAGCAGCAGTCGCTGCGAATAGACCAGGCCACCGGTCAGGTCGAGGTTTCGCTGCATCCGCTCGGGGTATACAATCAGATTCTTCACCAGGTCGGTCACGCGGGCCAACATATAATCAACCAGGATGGTGCTGTCCGGCATGATCACCCGCTCCACCGAGGAGTGGCTGATATCGCGCTCATGCCACAGGGCCACGTTCTCCAGCGCTGCCAGGCTATTGCCGCGTACCAGGCGCGCCAGGCCGCACAGATTTTCCGACGCAATCGGATTGCGCTTGTGGGGCATCGCCGATGAGCCCTTCTGTCCGGCGGAGAAATATTCTTCCGCCTCCAGCACCTCCGTACGCTGCAAGTGACGAATTTCGGTGGCGATTTTTTCAATGGTCGCGGCCAGTAGCGCCAGCGCGGAGGCATAGGCCGCATGCCGGTCTCGCTGCACAATCTGGTTGGACACCGGATCCGACGCGAGCCCCATCTTGGCGCAGACATATTCTTCAATTTCAGGGCCTTGATGCGCAAAGGTGCCCATCGCTCCCGAGAGCTTGCCGACGGCGATATCCTTGCGCGCCGCTTCGAGGCGTGTCCGGTGCCGGCAGGCCTCCTCATACCAAATCGCCAACTTGAACCCAAACGACACCGGTTCGCCATGAATGCCGTGCGACCGCCCCACCATCACCGTATGGCGATGCTCGATCGCCCGCTTCTTCAGCACCGCGATCAGCTCGTCGAGATCCTCGAGAATCAGGTCGAGCGCTTCGGTCATTTGCACCGCCAGCGACGTATCGACGATGTCCGATGAGGTGAGCCCCATATGCAGGAACCGGTGCTCAGGGCCGACGGAATCCATGAGCGATTCCAGGAAGGCGATCACATCGTGCTTTGTGACCTTTTCGATTTCGGCAATGCGCGCCACATCGATGTTGGCTTTCTTGCGAATCCGGGCGCTGGTCCCGCGCGGAATCTGCCCGCCACGCTCAAACGCGGCGCAGGCCTGCAACTCCACTTCCAGCCAGATTTCATACTTGTGTTGAAGGTCCCAGATGGCACTCATCCGCGGACGCGTGTATCGATCAATCATTTCCCCTCGTCTTTCATCACTCGCATCGCGTCATCCAGGGAAACAGAGCGTATGGCCAATGGCGTATGGTACAAATTAGGGTTAACTTTGGATCTCTTGCCATCTGCTATAGGCCATGAGCTATAGGCTCTTATTCGGAGCCCACCACAGGCAATTCGGGAAACGCGCGCTTCCGTTCCAACCGTGCATCCGACCCGAGCACCTTGTCGAGAATGCCGTTCACGAACTTGGACGCCTCCTCGTCGCCGAAACTCTTGGCCAGCTCGATCGCTTCATTCAGCGTCACCTTGGCCGGCACCTCCGGCGCATGCAGCAATTCAAAACAACCCATGCGGAGAATATTGCGATCGATGATCGGCATCCGGCTGACCTTCCAATTGGTCGCATAGGTCCCGATCAGCGCATCCAGCTCTTTTTTGTTGGCTCGCACACCGGCGACCAATCGCTCCGCGAACACCCGCAATTCCTCGGTCAAGGGATACTGAATCCAGAAATCGTCCAGCCACGGACCCGCCTGGCCATGAATGTCGTATTGAAAGAGAATCTGTACCGCCCGTTCACGGGCTTGATGTCTGGAGGCCATAGTGCAACGCCGGTCAGCGTTTCGGCCTCGCTGCCGATCGCCCGGCTCGTCGTGGCGAGGTGGCCGGCTGCGGCGCCTCCCCGCTTCCTTCCTTTTTGAGCAGTCGCATCACATTGACCATTTCGATCGCCGTTTTCGCCGCATCGGCGCCCCGATTCAACTTGTCGGGGTCGGCTCGCTCAATCGCCTGAGCCACGGTATCGGTGGTGAGGACGCCGAAGATGACGGGGATATTCGAGTCCATCGAGGCTTGCAGAATCCCCCGACTGACTTCGGTGCTGATGTACTCGAAATGCGGCGTATCACCACGGATTACTGCGCCGAGACAGATCACTGCATCGAATCGACCGGAGCGGGCAAGTTGGCGGGCCACGAGGGGAATTTCAAACGCGCCCGGCACCCGCACCACCTCGATGGCCTCGTCCGTCACACCGGCTTTGGTCAGCGCCTTCACACACTCCGCCAGCAGCCGGCTGGTGACAAACTTATTAAATTTGCTCGCCACGATGCCGAACGTCAGCCCCGTCGCGTCTTGGGAACCTTTGCGAAGCTTCATGGAATGAGATAACGAGTCAGACGTCTCATGGACTGTGTGCGCCGAAGAAAGAGGGGGATCATACCTGGAAACGTCCTCAAATGGCTACACGTTTCAGGCCGTCCACGCACACATCTTTCCCTCACGAGGATGACTCAGGATTGAGACCAGCAGGCGACGCTAGACCTTCTTCAGCAGATGGCCGAGCTTGGCTTTTTTGGTACGGAGATATTTTTCGTTGTCGGCGCGGGGGGCGATCTCGATCGGCACCCGTTCCACCACCTTCAATCCGTAGCCTTCGATACCGACGATCTTGCGCGGATTGTTGGTGATCAACCGGATTCGGTGCAGCCCGAGCTGCACGAGGATCTGTGCGCCGACGCCATAGTCACGCAGATCGGCCTTGAATCCGAGCTGGAGATTCGCTTCGACGGTATCGCTGCCGGAATCCTGCAACCCATAGGCACGGATCTTATTCAACAGGCCGATCCCGCGCCCCTCTTGATTGAGGTAGAGCAACACGCCCCGACCGTCCTTCTGAATGATCTCCATCGCCCGATGGAGCTGCTCCCGGCAGTCACAACGCAGCGACCCCAGCACATCCGCCGTCAGACAACCGGAATGGACCCGGACCAGCATCGGCGTTTCGGCATCCACCCGGCCCTTCACCAGTGCAATGTGGGTCGCGCCGTCGATATCGTTCTCGAACGCGATCGCTTCAAAATCGCCGAAGGTGGTGGGCAGCAACGCACTGGCGGCTCGCCGCACGAACGTCTCACGATGCATGCGGTACTCGATCAACGCCTTGATCGTGACCATTTTCAGCTTGTGCCGCTTGGCAAACTTGGTCAGTTCCGGCACACGAGCCATCGTGCCGTCTTCGTTCATGATCTCGCAGATGACGCCGGCCGGATAGAGTCCGGCCAATCGCGCCAGGTCCACCGACCCTTCCGTCTGCCCAGCACGCCTGAGCACCCCGCCGACTTGTGACTTCAGGGGGAAAATGTGACCGGGGCGCGCCAGATCGGCCGGAGTAGAACGGGGATCGATTGCGACATGAATGGTCGTGGCACGATCGGCCGCCGAGATACCGGTGGTGATCCCTTTGCGAGCGTCGATGGAGACCGTAAACGCGGTGCCGAACGTGGCCGTGTTCTCGGCCGCCTGCGGCGTCAATTGTAATTCCTCGACACGCTCCGGAGTCAGCGCCAGACAGATGAGGCCACGGGCATGTTTGGCCATGAAGTTGACGGCGTGCGGCGTGACCTTGCCGGCCGCCATCACAAGATCGCCCTCGTTTTCGCGATCTTCGTCATCGACGAGGATGATGAACTTCCCCTTCTTGATATCCTTAATCGCGTCTTCGATCGAATTAAACGGTGTCGCCATAATCCCTCAATGGTGCAGGCCGGCCTGCTTCGGTGGCCCAGCTAACTCTTTTCAAACCACACCTGTCAACGGGAAAAACCACCGGGGCTCGGGGCCTGCGCGACGGCCTGTGGACGCCACCGTAGGGCCGGGACCACCGTCATCGCGGCGGCGGCACTCACGACCGCTAATCCCACAAACCCGAACACGAACGTGCCCGTACTTTCCCGCAGCAGGCCGAACCCGACGGGCACCAGGAACCCGCCGACCCCACCGGCAGCACCCACCAGGCCGGAGGCCAGACCGATATCCTTCGGAAACCACTCTGAGACGATTTGAAAAATCACCCCGTTTCCGAACCCCATCACCGCAACCGTCACGACCAATAGTCCGACGATCCAGGGTAACGCCGGAAGCGACCCCGCCAGCACCGTCATCGAAGCAAGTGCAACAAACACCCCGACCAGCACCGGCAGCCCGCCCCATCGATCCGCCACATATCCACCGACCGGACGAATCAGGCTCCCCATGAACCCGCAGAGCGCAGCGATGGAACCACCGACGATCGGATCGCTGCCATACTGATCGTGCAACAACACCGGGAGAAAACTCGTCAGCCCGACGAATCCACCGAACGTGACGCCGTAAATCATACAGAGCCAATAGACCGACGGCACCCGCGCCATCGCCCAGGCCGCCTGCCACCAGGCCCCCTCTCCTACCGCGCGCACAGTCGGCTCGCTCTGGACCACAGTGGTAAAGAGACCGATCGCGATCAGAATGGGGACGGCCATGATTCCGCACGCCCCGTGCCACCCGAGTGCCGCTTCCCATCGCGGAGCGAGCAGCAGCACCAGCACGGTCCCGATATTTCCCGAGGCCACCAGGCCCAACACCAGACCTTGATGGGTCGCGGGATAGGCCCGGCTGGCCACCGGCATCGCCACGGCAAAACTCGCCCCTCCGGCACCAAGCAGGAGCGCAATGCCAAGGAGCTCTGCATAACTGCTCCCCCCAAACACCGCCCAGATGACCGCGATGAGTTGAACGCCCAGCACCAGCAGACCGGTCCGCTTCGCCCCATACCAATCACAGGCCCAGCCGGCGGCAATGCGCAGCACCGCGCCACCCAGCAACGGCAGCGCCACCAGCACACTCTGTTGGGTCGCGCTCAACCCGAGTCCCTGCCCGATCGCCACGGCCAAGGCCCCGAACAACAGCCACACCATGAAACTCACGGTGAGATGCAACCAGGCGCCGGCCAGGGTCGGCCAATGCCCGCTACGCAGGGCCACCCCCAACGTGCTGAGGCTCAGCAATGACTTCATGCCGCGCTGCCTGCGTCCATATGATTCGATTGGGTTTTGAGCACCACCCACGCACTATACGAGGCGCGATTTCAGAGACGCAAGGGACGCGCAGACAGGCCGGCCTATCACGTTGTTGCCTGGCACCCGACATCTGGTATAGTCAGCCCTTGTCCGGACGATTCAGGATGAGCGTCCTGGCTGGTAGCCCACAGTTTCGACCCCTATGACACAGCGCAAACACACGCACGACTCGGATTCTCACGCAGACCTGGACGAAGACACCGACGCCATCGAACCCGAGGCCCTTGAGCCGACGGACGAAGAGGTCACGGAGGAACATGAGGCAGCCGACCACCAGCCGTCGAAGGAACCGCAGGAGGCCCCGCTCTCGACCTCCCTGGTGCCGGTCACCACACTCCAGCAATACCTGACAGAAATCCGGCGTTATCCCTACCTGAGCAAAGAAGAAGAACTCCGGCTCTTCGAGGAATATCAACTCAGGGGCAGTCGCGATGCGGCCATGAAGCTCATTTTGGCCAATCTGCGGGTCTCCGTCTCCATTGCGTCGGAATACCTGCATACCGGCGCCGACCACATGGATTTGATTCAGGAAGGCAACGTCGGCCTGCTCCAGGCGATCAAGAAATTCGACCCCACAAAGAATGTCCGCTTTTATGCCTACGCGGCCTGGTGGGCAAGGGCCTACATTCTCCGGTACCTGCTGAATACCTTCCGATTGATCAAAGTCGGCACGACCCAGGACCAGCGCAAGCTCTTCTACAATCTGAAGAAGGAAAAGGCCAAGCTCGAACGGGAAGGTTTCGCGCCGGACAGCAAACTCCTGGCGGATCGCCTCAACGTGCGCGAACGCGATGTCATCGAAATGGATCAGCGGCTGGGGAGCTGGGAGCTGTCGCTCGATCAACCGATCGGCCAGGAAAACGATGGCACGCTCATGGATATCCTGTCCGCGCATGAGCAGCCGGCGGACGAACGACTGGCCGATACCCAACTCAAAGCGCTCTTCCGGCGGAAGCTGGCCGAATTCACGAAGACCCTCGATGAGCGGGAAGAAGACATCTTGCGTAACCGCATTCTCTCCGAGACACCATTGACCCTGGAAGACATGGGCGCAAAATACGGCATCACCAAAGAACGCACCAGGCAGCTGGAAGCGCGGATCATCAAACGCCTCCGCGACTACATCAAAAAGGATGTAAAGGACTTTGACCGCCTGCGGATGTAGGACGGCGTCATTCTTCAGGATTGCCATCGCCTGCTTCCTGGTAGGGGTGATCGGCGAAACCGTTTCACCTGTCCGCTCACTCGCCGACTCGCCCATTGCCCAGGAAAATGCCCGACCGGGCAATGCCGACTGGGTGCTCACCGACCCGGCCGACCATGAAGTCGAAGGGTATGCCTCGGCCACCAGTATCCAGCGCGGGGATCAGCTCCGCTTCTACATTCACAGCACAGACCCGAGTGTCACCGTCGCCATTTATCGGATGGGTTGGTATGGAGGTGCCGGAGCCCGGTTGGTGCAGGACGGTATTTCGCTGCCGGGAGTTCGACAACCGATGCCGACGGCAGACCCGGTCACCGGACTGATCGAATGCGATTGGCAGGTGTCGTACACGCTGAACATGGCAACGGACGACCCGGGTGAATGGCTGAGTGGCATCTACCTCGCCAAGTTGTCCGGCACAACCAGCGGCAAACAAAGCTACATTATCTTCGTCGTCAGGGAAGACGACCGGCCGGCCGACGTTCTGTTTCAGTCCAGCGTCACAACGTTCCAGGCCTACAACAACTGGGGCGGCAAATCGACCTACCCCTCGAACAGCCGCAATGAACAATGGGCCAGGAAAGTCTCGTTCAACCGTCCCTATGCCGCCAGCCAACATCCGCGGGGCACCAGCGGAACCGGAGCGGGAGAGTTCCTGACCGCCATGTCGATCCACCCGACCCGCTCCCTCTCGACCGCCGGGTGGGAATACAACATGGTCCGTTGGCTGGAGCGCAATGGCTACGACGTCACCTACAGCACCGATATCGACACCCATAGCCGACCCGGTTTCTGGAAGGGCCACAAGGCCTGGCTGTCGGTCGGCCACGATGAATACTGGTCCGACGACATGCGACGCCATGTGGAGGCGGCCCGCGACCAGGGTCTGGGACTCGGCTTCTTTTCTTCCAATACCTGTTATTGGCAAATCCGGCTCGACCCCAGCACCATCACGGGTGAACCCAACCGGACCATGGTGTCCTATAAGGAGGTGGCTCTGGCGGAGGATCCCTATGCCCTGGATGGCGATCCGTCCAACGACCATCTGATCACCGTTCAGTGGCGCGATCAACCGCTGAACCGACCCGAACACAAACTACTCGGCGTCATGTTCGAGACCGTCCCGGTGGACGGAGATCTCGTCATCACCCGCCCCTCTCATCCGCTGTTCAGTGGCATCCCTTTGCCTCCGGACCATCGTCTGCCCGGCCTGTTGGGATACGAGATCGACCGGGCATTCCCCGACGGGCCGGCGAAGCTGGAGATCCTTGCCCATTCTCCCTACCAGCGGAATGGACAGGTCGTGTACGGCGATATGACCCTCTACCAAGCTCCGAGCGGAGCCCGCGTGTTTGCGACAGGAACCATCCAGTGGAGTTGGGACCTGGACGATTACAATGCGCCGGCGCTGCGAACCGCCCGCACCAGTGAGGCCGCCCAACAGATCACCCGGAATATTCTGGAGCTGCTGGCTCGGAAGACCCTCCCGGCTGCTCAATAATCTGGATTTCGCCTTTCTTCTGGCTCCGACTTGAGCCCTCGACGCGACCTTGCGGCAACCATTTTCAAAGCCTATCAGCGAGAGTTAGAAAGCATGCTCTGGAGAATCAATAGCTTAGAGACCATTATCCCATTGCATCTCACCGTAGAATAATTTTATAGTCCATCCATTGACTTGCCTCTTGCTAGCGCTATCTATGTTTCGGGTTTACTGCAGGTCGCCCTTGCGGTAACACGTCAAAGCTGATTTACCAGCTTTCACACAACTGTACATTAGGGCCTCGACGCTCATTACCAGAAGGAGGATTGGGTATGGCTACGGAAGCGAAAGACAAGAAGTCCACGGCTGCGAAGAATTTCCAGCCGCTCGGTGACCGTTTGTTCGTCACCTACACTGAAGAAATGGAACGGACCTCCGGCGGGATCTATGTTCCTGACTCCGCGAAGGAAAAGCCGCAACGGGGTATCGTGCAAGCCATCGGGAAGAAGGTCGAGAACGTCAAGGTTGGCGACCAGGTGTTGTTCGACAAGTACTCCGGCAGCAAACTCCGGATTGAAGACGAAGAGTGCCTCATCCTCAAGGAAGAAGACATCCTCGGCATCTTCACCAACTAATTCTGTCTGACCCCAAACACCTGAATAACGATTACAAGACGATTAACGGAGGAAGATTATGGCAAAGCAACTTATGTACGGTGACTCGGCACGAGCGGCCATCCTGAGAGGGGTGAACCAGCTTGCTGATGCCGTGAAAGCAACGCTCGGGCCGAAGGGCCGGAACGCGATTCTCGATAAGAAGTTCGGAGCACCGACAATCACGAAGGACGGCGTGACCGTCGCGAAGGAAGTCGAACTCAAGAACCCGTACGAGAACATGGGTGCGCAGTTGGTTCGCGAAGTCGCGAGCAAGACCAGCGACACAGCGGGTGACGGAACCACCACCGCTACTGTGCTGGCCCAGGCAATTTATCGGGAAGGCGTCAAGAACATCACCGCCGGTGCCAACCCGATGGAAATCCAGCGGGGCATCAACAAGGCCGTGGAAGTCGTGATCGGCGAGCTGAAGAAGCTGAGCAAGCCCTGCCAGAACAAGACGGAAATCTCCCAAGTCGGCACCATTTCAGCCAATAACGACAAGACCATCGGCGACCTCATCGCGGAAGCGATGGAGAAGGTCGGCAAGGATGGCGTGATCACGGTCGAGGAAGCCAAGTCCATGACCACCTCGCTGGACGTGGTCGAGGGCATGCAGTTCGACCGCGGCTACATCTCCCCCTACTTCGTCACCAATGCCGAGCGGATGGAAGCCGTCATGGAAGACCCGCTCATCCTGATCAACGAAAAGAAAGTCAGCAGCATGAAGGACCTCCTCCCGGTCCTCGAGCAGATTGCCAAACTGGGCAAGCCGCTCGTCATCATTGCGGAAGAAGTCGAAGGCGAAGCGCTCGCCACCCTGGTGGTCAATAAGCTCCGCGGCACCCTCAATGTGTCGGCGGTGAAGGCCCCGGGCTTCGGCGATCGCCGCAAGGCCATGCTGGAAGACATCGCGATCCTGACCGGCGGCCAGGTGATCTCTGAGGACCTCGGCTTGAAGCTCGAGAACGTCAAGCTGACGGATCTCGGCCGCGCCAAACGCGTCACGATCGACAAGGACAACACCACGATCGTCGAAGGTCATGGCGATCCCAAGAAGATCGACGGCCGCGTGAAGCAGATCAAGGCCCAGATCGAAGAGACCACCTCGGACTACGACCGCGAGAAGCTGCAGGAGCGGCTGGCGAAGATCGTCGGCGGTGTGGCGGTCATCAACGTCGGTGCAGCCACCGAGACCGAAATGAAGGAAAAGAAGGCGCGCGTGGAAGACGCCTTGCACGCCACCAAGGCAGCCGTCGAGGAAGGCATCGTTCCTGGCGGAGGTACGGCCTATCTGCGCTGTCTCAAGGGATTGGATTCCCTCAAGGATCTGCCCTTGGAGCAGAAAGTCGGCGTGGACATCGTCAAGCGGGCGCTCGAAGAGCCGGTCCGCCAGATTGCAGCCAACGCGGGAGCCGAAGGCTCTGTGGTGGTCGGTCGGGTCCGTGAGGACAAGAATCCGAACGGCGGTTACAATGCCGCTGCCGACGAATACGTGGATATGATCAAGCTGGGCATCATCGATCCGACGAAGGTGTCGCGTTGTGCCTTGCAGAACGCCGCCAGCGTCGCGGGCTTGATGCTCACGACTGAAGTCATGATCACGGAATTGCCGGAAGAGAAGAAAGAGCCTGCCGGTGGCATGGGCGGTCACAACCACGGCGGCATGGAAGGTATGTACTAAGGTTTCCGTTTCTTCTTCGCTGTCGAAGACCGGTCCGGCGGTGGCCCCGCCGGACCGGTCTCTTTTTCGAGCCGAGACGCGTTGCGGCGGGAGTGGCCTTCTGCCGCAGCCACCACGGCGGCAAACAGGGTCGAGATCTCCGGGTGGTAAAAGAGCGACCGGAACGTCTGATGCACAATTGACGTATGCCGCTGCCGATCCGCTAGAAACTCTGCCAACGCCCCCTCGCGCGACTCCGCGCGATATCCCATCCGGATCGCGCAACGCTGCAGTTCCTCATTGCTGTCAGGCAACGCGTGCGTCTGCAAATCATGCATCATCTGCAGCTTGTGTTCGACATCCCGCAAGAACCAATAGGCCTCGGTCAGTCGACGCTGATCGTCTGCCTCCACGAACCGGTGTTGGCAAAACCGGTGTAGGCCCCCCACCGTTCTGCGATCCAGAATCTCGGGAACCGCCTTGCCGATGAGCACTTGAATTGTTTGGACGAGGAATTCCAGTTCTCGAATCCCCCCCGTGCCCAACTTCACATTCCGATGCTGATGTCCGCGCCCCGCGATCTTTTCATCGATCATCTCTTTGACGGAACGGACATCGCGGAGAATTGCCAGCGCCCGCTCCCTCGACAGAGGCTGGAGATCGGGCTGAAAAACAAATCCTTCGACCATCCGCACGAACGCCTGTCCGACCGCAGGAGAACCGGCGATAGGCCAGGCCTTCAGCAAGGCCAGCCGCTCCCACACCTGGCCTCGCTGGGCATAGTACTTCTCGTAGGCTTCGACCGATCGTGCGAGCTGGCCGACCGAGCCCTCGGCGCGCAGCCGCAAATCGACACGAAACACCGCACCTTCACGAGTCTGTTCGGCCAGGGCCTTCGTCAGTGAACGCGCCAGCAGCTCAAAATATTCTTCGTTGGACAGGCCATGACTGTTCGATGGGCGCCCCCCCTTTCCCTTCCTGGTCTCACCATCTGCGGAGGCATAGACATAAATTAGATCCACGTCCGAGCTGTAATTCAGCTCATGCGCGCCAAGTTTGCCCATCCCGATGACGACAAACTCCGTCTCCATCCAGGCGCCGTTCGCATCTCGATGCATCGGAGTCCCATGGACCGCCTTGAGGTCCTGATCGACGATTTCATAGGCGGCATGGATGAGAACCGAGGCGAGATCTGACAAGGAGCCGGTCGTGTCTTCGACCGTGGCCAGGTGCAGGAGGTCCCGCACACCGATGCGCAGCATTTCCCGGCGCCGCACCCGTCTCAGGACATCCAGCTTTAATTCGATCGCCTTCAGCGAGCCCAGGCTTTGACGAAGGGCCGCGACCATCCCTTGCCGGGTCGGAGCGGTCGTCAAGACATCTTCTTCCGCCAACCAGTACACAAGCATGGGGTCGCGAATGAGAGCGAAGGCGAGAGAATCGCTGTTTCCGAAAATCGTGCAGAGCAGCCCCAACATCTTCGGCGAGGCTTGCAGATACTGCAGGAGCGAGGAGCGATTGACACTCCCCGAAAGCAGTCGCTCCCAATGATTCAGGGCTTGATCAGGATCGGCCGTGCGGGCAATCTCCGCCAGAAGACCGGGCAACACCGTAGCCAAAATCCGGCGTGTATGTGGATCCCCGGCCATACTCTGGATATTCGTATCCGCCTCGGCCGGATGTGTGATCCCGTAGGGGCTCAGAATCTTGACCACCTGATCCGGCTCAAGGCCGGACGCCACCAACAGGGGGGCTGGGTCGGGAACGGTCCGGGAAGCAACGGAATCCCGGCGCGGGGCAGGCGGGTCGTGCTGTGGCGAACGTCTGGTCATGGCGCCGCATTATACTGGCGCAATTCTTCCGGTACAACGCGACCACCTTCGGGTATACTCCACCGGATCATGCTGCACGCAAACGCAGACCGCGACCAGATCCTCACAACCCTGACTCCGCTCTGTCAGGGCATCGACCGCGACATCCTGCAAGACTTCGTCACGCGGATGGACCCGGACTATTTCTCCGCCTTTCCGCCGAAGACACTCGCCGCACACGTCAAGCAAGCCGCCACGCTCACACCGGACCACCCCTGCGACGTGTCGATTGAAGAAACCGCAGGAGGCCACTTCGTCATCACCATCGTGGCCTACGATTACTTCTCGGAATTCGCCACGATCTGCGGGCTCCTGTCTGCCTTCGGTCTCAACATCGAGGAAGGTCGCATCTTTACCTCGGCAGAAAGTGAACAACCCAGTCGTAGCCGGTCGGCCGATCCGTACCCGATCAGGACGAGGCCGCAAGGTCGCCCCGGGCTCACCCGGAAGAAGATCGTGGACGTGTTCACAGTGAGTCCCATCGAGGGGCAGACGTTCGCCGCCACAGACCGGAAACGCCTGACCGGCCAACTCGCCCGCATGATCATGCTGCTCGACGAAGGGCAATTGGACGAGGCCCGGCAGCAGGTCAATCGCCAATTGGTCGAACACCTGGGCAAACGCCGGAGTTCCTTCAGCGGCCTGCTCCACACCGTCCAGATCACCTTCGACAACAGCCAGTCGGCGACCGATACGATCATGGACATCCGGTCCGACGACACCCCGGCGTTTCTCTACGCGTTCGCGAACGCGCTCGCGATGCGCAACGTCTACATCAGCAAGGCGCTGTTCGCGATCGAAGACGGCAAGCTGCACGACCGTTTTTACATCCGCAACCGCTTCGGACAGAAGCTGCTCGACCCGGGCGACCTGGAGCAACTGCGCCTCACCGCCGTGCTCATCAAACAATTCACCCATGCCCTCACCTGGGCGCCCGATCCGGCCAAGGCGCTGGAAGCCTTCGACCAGTTCCTTGACCTCGTGCTCGAAGGCTCGCGTCAGGCCGGACGAAAACAGGCCTGGGCCTTCGTGAAAGACAAGAACACCTTTCCGCTCCTGGCGCGGCTGCTCGGGGCGAGTGATTTTCTGTGGGAAGACTTCCTCCGGCGGCAACACGTCAACCTGCTGCCGTTGCTGAAAGATTATCGCGATGCGCCGCTCATCAAATCCCAGGCGACGCTGCGCAAGGAATTGAACCGCGCCATCGCCAAGGCTAAGACCGACGAGGCCCGGAAGGAAGCCCTCAACCGATTCAAGGATCAGGAACTCTTCCGCATCGACATGAAACACATCGTCGAACCGGGGACGAGCCTACCCGACTTCTCGCTCGCCATCTCAGAACTGGCGGAAGTGATCGTAGAACGCAGCCTCGTGGACTGCCAGGCCAAACTGACGAAGCTCTATGGCAGCCCCCGTTTGACCAATAAAAAGCCCTGTCCCTTTGCGATCCTGGGCGCGGGGAAATTCGGCGGCAAGGAAATGGGCTATGCCTCCGACATCGAGGTGCTCTTCGTCTACGGCGGGCCTGGACGCACAAGCGGCAAACAGGGTATCGAGAACAGCGAATACTTCGAACGCCTCGCGCAGGAATTTTTGCAATGGATCGAAGCCAAGCAGGAAGGCATTTTTCACATCGACGTCCGGCTGCGACCTCACGGCGGCAAGGGCTCGCTTGCCAACGCATTCGATGAGGTCTGCACGTATTACAGCGCAGAAGGCCAGGCGGCTCCGTTCGAACGGCAGGCGCTCATCAAGCTGCGCCATATCGCGGGAGACGCCGCGCTCGGCAAGAAAGTCGAGACCCATCGCGACAGCTTCGTGTACAGCGGCGCGCCCTGGGATCTGACAGTGGCGCTCGACCTGCGGCGGCAACAGGTCAAACAACTCGTCGAGCCGGGCCAGATCAACCTCAAGCACAGCCACGGCGGCATCGTCACGCTGGAATACGCCATCCAGTACCTGCAGGTCATGCACGGCCACCGGCACCCGAGCCTGCGCACGCCGAACACCCTCCGGGCCTTAGCCGCCCTGATCGACGTAGGGCTCATACCCCGTGCAACCGGCGAGAACCTGCGCAAGTCCTATCTCTTCATCCGCATGCTGATCGACGGCCTGCGCATGGTGCGCGGCAACACCAAGGACCTCGTCATCCCGCCGCCCGACTCCGACGAATTCATCTTCCTCGCCCGCCGCGTCGGCTACCAGACCGAAGATTGGCAGGCCGGGGCAAGACATCTACAGACAGATATCGAAGAGCACATGAAGCAAAACAGACAGTTCTTCGAGAAGATGTTTGGGAAGGTGTGACGGAAGGATTGAACCGGCCACGTCACCACTATTCGCTTCATAGGCACTCACTCAGCCAGACCTACAAAGAACCTATCCCGCACCCTCCCACGTGAGTTATAGGAAGACCTTCTATAACTCATAAATTTGAGCTATCATGAGCCATACAAAAACCCGGTATAGCTCATGACCTGGAATTGGCAACAAAAGAAGTGGCCAGCCTTTACCTACGAGAGGGAGGCATTGGCTCAGGATGAAACTCGCTTCCTGCATGAAGCAGGAATAGTGCATGGTGCCGTCAAGCATCTGACGGGAGAGAACAAAACCCGTCTGACGATCGATCTCATCAGCACGGAAGCGGTGACGACATCGGAAATCGAAGGGGCGATGCTCAATCGGGATTCCGTACAATCGTCACTTCGTCGGAACTTCGGGCTCGAAACGGACAATCGCAAAATTCCCGCTGCCGAGCAAGGCATCGCGGCAATGATGACCAATCTGTACCGTCACTACGACAGCCCCCTATCCAAGAAACAATTGTTCGCCTGGCACGAGATGCTTGCACAGGGTCGAAAGGATCTGAAGTGCATCGGCGCCTACAGAGCAGGGGCAGACCCAATGCAGGTCGTCTCAGGCCCCATCGGAAAACCACAGGTCCATTTTGAAGCGCCGCCGGCGAAGACCATGACGGCGGAAATGAATCGGTTCCTCACCTGGTTCAACCATACCTCGCCACATGGACCACAGCCGCTCCCCGCCTTGACACGGGCAGGGATTGCGCACCTCCACTTTGTCTCCGTGCATCCATTCGAAGACGGCAACGGACGGATTGGACGGGCACTGTCGGAAAAGGCTTTATCCCAATGTCTCGGCCAGCCGACGTTGATCGCCCTCTCGCACACGATCTGCAGGAGCCGCACGGCGTACTACAAGGCCCTCGAAGCCAACAACAAGCATCTGGAGATCACCGAGTGGCTGGTCTATTTCGCCCAGACGGTATTGGATGCACAGCGCTACACACAGCGACTCATCGATTTCCTCATCGAGAAAACCAAGCTCTATGACCGCCTGCGGGGCCAACTCAATCCTCGACAAGAGAAAGTGCTCGCACGCATGTTTCGAGAGGGGCTGGAAGGGTTTACAGGCGGACTCAGTGCGGACAACTACCTGAAAATCACCGACACCTCCAGAGCCACCGCCACCAGAGACTTGCAAGACCTTGTGGAAAAGGGCGTGCTCCGCAAAACCGGCGAACTGAAACACACCCGGTACTGGCTGAGTATGCTCAACGAATCGAGCGAGCGCTGATGGGGCAATGCATGGTGTGGGGCAATGCCAAGGATCTTGTGCTTCCGCCAGCCGATTCTGACGAATTCATCTTCCTCGCCCGCCGCGTCGGTTATACGACCGACGATTGGCAAGCGGGCACCAGGCATCTGCAGACGGATATTGAGGAGCATCTGACCCTCACCAAACAGTTCTTTGAACGGACGTTTGGGAAGCTGTGAGCGAGAGAAGGGAGGAATGACACCCGTGCTGATTCCTTGCTCCGGAACGCCCGCGATCAGAAGGGCGGGATAGGGAGCCACCGGACTATCCTTCTTGCTCGCAGAACGCGCACGATGAAACTGTGCTCGTCCGATGCGCGCAGTGAAGGACAAGTCCGGCGACTCCCTTGGACGAGAATAGGTGATGGGGTGGAGAAGAAAACCGAAGACTCAGTTGGATACCCGCAGGGGAGCCCATTTAACCCGCCATGGAGGGAGAGGATTAGGGACGCTGTGATCGCTGCGGTGACTGATCACGGCAGAATTATTGGGATCATGCAAAGCGGACGGTTTGTCGCGGGGCCGCTTTCAAAGCCTTGAAACGTTACATGTATTAATCGGTACTTAATCGGACAGACAAGGTCAGATGAGTTCGGGCCTCGAAGGACCGCTCCCGGCCAGAAGCGGCTGTTCGAGGTTCCTCGTCTGAATAACCGCTTTCTGCTGAAACCCGCCGGTCAGCGAAAAAACGAGGCTAGCTAGAGAGCACCGCCTTCCTTACCGCCGCACATTGGACATCGGTCAGCTGACGCCAAACCATGGTGCCTCCTTTTATGAAGGGGACTCATGGCGCGGATTTTACTCCTGTTCAGAGGTTTTGGAATGACCTCTAGACAGTTATCCAGACCAGCTTTAACGAATGGTGACTCCAATAATTCGCGGTTTGTCAAAGACGCAACCCGAGATCAGAAAGCGCACCTCTTTGCGGTTGAGAAACGCACTCAACGTCACGGTATGAAACAGGTTGTGCCCTGGATCTGCCGGGTTAGTTGCATAGCCTGCAGTCGTGACTCTGCAGCCATCGGGATTGACGACCGGCGCGCTATGAGAGACCGCCATCGTATCTAAGACCCATCCCGTCTCAATTGACTTGACCGAACCCCAGTCTGAAAAGGTTTCCGCCGCTTGGGCCGCTTCGCCGAACAAGACAGCCGCCGCAATAATAATACCTAGTCGTGATACATTCCTAGTGTTCTTTGTCATCTCGCGTTTCCTTTCTAGTTCCCGGTCAGTTTAAAAGTAGGAGAAGTTCTGCACTTTCCATGATTGCACATCCCGCCGACACGTCGGGGCAGGGAATCCTCCCTTCCTGGATGATCTGGATAATGTCAAACCGGACGGTGGAGATCGCGGCGCTGTTGCAACTCGTGATCCCGGTTACCCACGTCCAACCTGTCGCCGGCATACCCGGCACACTTCCCGAGGCCGAACAGGTCGATTGAACACCAGCGATGCCGAGGCCGACCCCATTGGGAGCTGTCACAATATCGGGTCCGCCGCTGTCGCCGCCCTCACCGACCTGACCTGCAGTGTTGACGGCTAGCGTGTAGCCTGTGGCACTTGCGTTGGACAAGACGAAGTTGGCACTGCGGTAGCGACCATCTTGCTGCGCTGGTACTGGTGGAGGACCGGCGTTGGCGTACTCGAAGATGCCGCGGCCGTATTTGGTCAGCGTCATGCCATTTTCAACGTCTTCGACGAAGAAGAATTGAATATTGGCCTGGCCGAAATCGCCTGCACCCAGAAAGATCAGGGCGACGTCAAGACCGGAGCCGCCCCAGTTGCGGACCAACCGGGTCGGAATCGGCGCCCTGGCCGACCAGGCGGCGGTAATTGGCAGCGCGCTCAGTGCTGCCGACGGACCGTTGATCTGCCCATTGCTCGTCACGCAGTGATCAGCCGTCAGTACCCAGAAGCGGTTGACCAACGTTCCGCTACAACCGCCTCCGACGCTTACAAGCCCGAGTTCCTGCTGCCTCGGAACCAGCACGGGGACACCTTGGCGAAGCTCCTGAGTAATGGTGCAAATACGACCTTCGGGAGTGTCAGTGCATTTCTCGGTTTGAGCTTGCGCTGGTCCAGCGTTGAGTCCTCCCACTAGAATGAAGAACGCGAGAAGGTAAAACCATGAGTATGTCGTACACTTCATTTGGACTTCTCCTACTCGATAGAGTTTGAACTTGTGATTCCCAATAGTAGGCGTTCTCTTATGCGATTCCACACTTACATGAGCAAATTATATGCCGGCATGAGGCAGGAGCATCGAATCATCGGATAGTAGCCTCAATCTCTTTACGTTCAGCGTTGTGCGTATTGCTGAGTAATAACACACGTGTTACGCACATCTCCTGAACGCAGTCGTGTGTATTGAAAGAGATTCATGAGGTGTATCCAATCTGATTCACGAGAAAGGCTCAGCACGTTCGTAGCCTGACTGCTGGCTTCATTTTGAATGATCATTTCGAGAGACGAGAGAGGTGGCCCCGCTTGTTTGGACAGAATGTTCCAGTTCTTAAGTGGCGCCTCGC
>ERZ1292633.848-Hain-H41-02um-R1-848-length-34092-cov-6_pt1 | contig 34092 bp, 27 predicted proteins | sample MGYA00564406_ERZ1292633 | MGnify/ENA primary metagenome ERZ1292633 (study PRJEB36523, sample SAMEA6512639) | groundwater metagenome | collected 2019-01-08 | study: AquaDiva: Metagenomics assemblies of 32 groundwater samples
TTCTCGTTCCTTACCTCCATCCCAGGCCAGGGTAGGCCGAAAACTTTGCCCGTCGCGTCGATGCCGAAAAGTGGGGCATCGATGCGGCGGGCTTTGTTTTTGCGGGCGGCAATCAGTTTGCGGGCGGCTGTGCCGGCGGCGCCGGCGCAGTGACGCTTGCCAAGGCCCGCGACTCAGTCGCGGCGTCGCGAAAGAAACGTTTGTAGCGGAACAGCAGAACAACATACCAAATGAAGAAAACCAGGTAGGCAACGCTAAACACGCAAGCAACGGTCCCGTAAGCGATCGTCGTTAGCGGAGATGCGGAAGAACGCAGCGTAGCGGTCGATGTGGTCACCATCGCCGAGATCCCCGTTTTCGACGATCCCGTGAGGGAAACGCCCGGCGTTGCTATCAGAGACCACCCCCCGACGAACGTCGCGATCGCCGCCGATATCGCGACGAGTCCGATGCTGATGGGCATCGCCCAAAGCAGGATTCTGGTCGATCTCGCGAGTCGTGCGTCGGGGATGCGGAGCGCGAACCGACGGAAGTAGACCAACTCGCCGAACATTACGACGACGCCTGCCAGGCCGAGGACTGCTCCAAAACCAGCTATCAGCTTATCAACCTGACCGAAAGCAAGTCCGCGCCCTACCGTGACGGCCTGTTGAATGATCGAGCCTACGAAGGCGGCCAGTGCGCACGTTCGAATGACCTTGCGAAGCGTGACGGGGTCCTCGTGGAGTGAGATACGCGGTTCCTGCGTTGTGATGAGAAACGTCGCCCACAATCCGACGGCGCCGGCGGCTAGCCCAATGACAGGGATAAACGCGGACAGGCCGGCAAGCAGAACAAGGATCGCCCCGGCCAACCCCGCAAGCAAAGCGAGAAGTATGTTCCACAGTTTCAGCGACGTTCCGAAGCGAATTCTGTTCAGCCACGCGGGGTCGGCGAATTTGAGCAGGTCGCCTCGGTTCGAGTCGGCGATGTTCGAGCCGCATTCCGGGCATCGACCGGTGGGCACCAATCCGCGCAGATTGTAGCCGCAGAAGATGCAGGCGATGTCCCGGTCGATGGCGACGGGGTCGGCGAGCGGCATGTCGGACACAGGCGGTCTCCAACCCTTGCGTCGCGAAGCGGATACGAGTAATCCACTCGCCAATCGGATCGTGTCGGCGACGCATCGACCGGAGCAATCAGCGGGATCATAACGGCGCGGGCGTCGAATTGCACGAGTGCCTTCCATGCGTGATGCCGCGTCCACGAGGAACACCGCGCACCACGCACCACGCACCGAAGGCGACTCCGATCGCCCGCAGAACGATGGAGAACGCATCGAACGAGTGCGAACGGGTAAAGGGCTGCATGAACTCGATCAGGCCCGCCAGGCCTACTCCTTGCTTGAGTGCGGAGGTGAACGCCGCGGCCGGATGACGTCCGTTCTCGCGCCCGGCGAGGGCGAGCAAGTAACCCATAACGAGGAACCAGGCCGCACCCTGCATTTCTCCGACCCAATGCGAGGCTTGGGCGGCAGCGTCGGACAGATCCGGCAGACTAATCGGGATGATCCGGGCGCGGCCAAACGACGCATGGAGGTCGCGGGTGGTGGTCACGAAATCGAACGGTGCGAGATTGTAGGCGAAGAGACCGAGCGTGAGGACGAATGCCGCGGTGTTGAACGGACGGTCAGTTAGTGCTTGCGCGAGTCGGCGAATCATCGAGTGCATGCGGGCGTCGAGGCCCACCGCCAACAGGGCGCCGATGGCTGCGCCGAGTGTGTTGAGTGCGACATCGGTCCACGACGCGACGTGGGACGGGCTGAGGGTCTGCATGGCCTCGATCGCGATACTGAAAGCCGCGGAGAGCGCGACGGCGATCACGATGCGACCCCCCCCCGAGCCCCCCCTTTTCAAGGGGGGGGCTTCCGCGGACGTGCGGCGGGCGCGTCGAACCGAGATTCCGGCCGCGACCGATAAGCCGAGCGGAAGATAGATGAGTAGATTGACGACGGCGTCTTCGAGGCTTGCGTCGTGAAACCCGATTCGGGAGAGGCCGAACCCGTCGGCCCAGGTCAGTGCCGGGGGGTTGATGTCAAACGGCAGGAGCGATCCGTAAAGAAGCAGGGCCGAGCAAGCGATCGCCGGCCACCAACGGGCCAGTCGGCGTCGGTCGGTCGTTGACGCTGCGCGGGAAGTTCTTCCGCTCGCCGACTGGTCCGGTGGTGTGCGCAAACCCTCTTTGCGATGCTCCAATCCCTTCTCCCCTTCTCCCGGCAAGAGAGCAAGCAGGGTTGGCAATGCCCTCCCAACCATTGCTGTAGCGACAAGCTCGCAATTCCCATGCTAGGCGGCGGAATGAAGTGTGGAGAACGAAGGTCGGGTGGTCGGAGGTGCTACGGTCCGATAGAAGACCTGTTCAATGGGTCGGGGCAACGTCCCAGCTTGGCGGAGGATCGGCTCGTTGAACGGAGCCGGGTGGGCAATGCTCACCCTACCGATTCTTCCGTTTGTTCGGAGTGTGCCGAGTTGTTGGTCGAACGCCGCAGGCGCGATGGATCAGCGGTTCAAAGTAGCGCCGCCCCTTGTGGGCGGCGCAAGATGCCGTTCCGCGTCACCCACGAGGGGTGACGCTACGTTGGAGTGGGATACCGATGCGTTTTTCAACGGGCTGTCAGGGGAGCACGACGCGGCGCCAGCTTCCGGAGGCGATCTGCATGGTGTAGGTCACGTATCCCATCGGCGGGTTTGAGTACAGCGTGGGCTGGTGAACGATCTCGTTGGTCCCGTTGAGCGTCACGTTGCCTTCGGAGATGATGACGCCGCGAACGCGGCTGGTGAGGGTCATCGTCAGCGTCCCTTTGACGTGAACAAGCCCCTGCACTTCATTGGGGTAGGTGTCTAGCATGTCCGAATCGGTTACGCCCAAATACGGCGACCCGACAGGGTTGAAATTCATGGTTTGCGCCGACTCGCGCAGGCCATAGCTTGCGGAGTTAAGCATGAAATCGAGCGCACCATCGACGATCAGCGCCGGATAGTCCGAGCGGTAGTTCTGGATAAACACGTCGTCATCAAGGATCACCTTCATGCCACCGGTGCATCGGACAATAAGGGTCCCGTGAATGCGTGATGCTTTGATTTTCAGATCGTTCGGCCCCGCGTCAATGAAATAGACGCCGTCAGGGTTTGGTACGCCCCAGGGGTTGACGCCCGGCGTGAGCAGTTGTTTGTCGATCACGCCGGGATAGTCGATCGGCGTGGCCAATCCAATGTAGATGTCGATGACGCCGACGTCAGGAAGGGCTTTGGCGGCGGCGGGGATCGTCGTCGTGCCGGAGACGATGGCGAGGACGCCCTGACTGCCGGCTTCGACGTTGCCGGTGACGGCGCCGGGGCCGTTGAACGTCCCGTTCATGGAGAGGGGCGCGCCGGTGACGATGATGCTTTTGAGCAGACCGACGGTGGCGCTGCCGCCGCTGTGCAGGCAGGTATTGAGGGCCTTAAGGGCGACAGGTCGGGCGGTGGCCGTCGCTTCCAGGATGTACTTGGCGCCGCGCAAAATACCGGTGCCGGTTAGCTTGACGGGTTCGGACTTGGAGTTGCTGAAAATGCCGTCGATCGGATCAATCACGCCGAGCGAGTAGGTTCCGTTGCCGATGGACTGGTTGCTTTTCCACGTGCCGCTGGACTTGTTGGTGCGCCAGTTGGCGTCGCTCAGGATGGTGTACATGCCGAGATCAATGGCGGATTGGGCGTAGACGCGGGCGTCGGAGAGATCGGCGACGCCTTCGGCGGCGCGTCGTTCAATGCGCGCCGCGAGGAGGGCCGAGACGCCGATGACGGTAATGACCAGCGAGCAGCCGATGACGGCGACGTACATGCTGCCGCGACGTCGATGCCGTTGAACAAAGCGGGCTTGCATCAGGAGTTCCATTGAATGGTCCGGGCGATCCCCTATTGGACGGCCGTCGTGACCGTTTTGATAGTCCCACCCGTACCGGCCGCCGAAGACGCGCCGGTCTTGATTCCGACCAGTGTTGCGACGACCACCGTGCCGTGTTTGACCGTAATGGTCATTTTCTTGGCGCCGCTTTCGCCGAGCGCCAGGGTGTTCAGGTTGTTGGGGTCTATGCGGACGACGACGGAGGTACGGGTCCAGCCGGTGAAGCCCTGCATCGCGGTTCCGTCCTTGAGCTTTGGGGGCGAGTCCGAAAGGCCGCGATAGTCGTCCGCGTCGTCGTACCTGGAGCGATTGGTTCCGACGGTTTCGCTTGCCTCGAGTCCGAACGTGATCGTCTCGGTTGGTTCTTCGTAGGCCTGGGCGAGAATCTCGGTCATCAAATCGTTGGCCAGCAATTGACCGCGGGCGCGGTCGCCGATGCCGCGCTGGGCAGTGAAAGAAGCCCCGACGGTGTTGAGTGCGGCGACCATGACGCCGCTGACGAGCACAAGAGACAATACGGCCTCGACGATGCTGAACGCGCCGCGCCGCGGAGTCCGTTTCGATGGTGAAACGCGACGAGCGCTCATAGTCCGTTGACCTCCGGTTCATTGAGGACCTGGACAAAGGTCTCTGTCCGGGCGTCGGCGTTGTTTCCCGCACGCAGTTTGATTCGGATACCCGTCAGATAGTACTGCTGGGTCACCACCGGCGGTGTGGGAGCGGTGATCGTACCGTAAACATCAAAGAGCATTGACTGGCCGGGGCTGGAGGTCCAGGGACTCCCGGCATTCGTAGTCGTGATAAGATTCGAGTTGGCAAGGGCTGCACCGGCGTTTTGGTACTGGATGTCGCAAGCGTGAGCGTCGGTGATCCATGTAACAATCAGGCAAAGACCCGCGCCGGGCGTCACCCCAGACACGTTCTTGAAGGAGAGCTCTTTCCAGAGATAGGCATCGGACAGTTCGCTCTCCAACAGGTCCTTTTCCTCAAGGGTCGTTCCGCTCGGTTGGTTGCTCGCGTTGGCCGTCTGGAGTTGAACGCGGGAAATGCCTTTGTTGGCTCCGTGAATGCGAGCGACGAGCCGGACCCGGGTGACCTTCCAGCTCGTCGCGTCCGCGGGCAGCGTGGGTTTGAAGTACTGTCCGATGAACTGTTTGTCGGCGATGGCCCAGTCGGCCAATCCTGTCGTGGAGGTGTAACCGACCAGCAAGGTTTCGGCGCTTTCGTTGGACGCGGAGGGCGTGGTCTGTTGCACCGCGGCGACATTGTAGACGAGGGTGAACTCATTGACATCGGCGACGACCGTTACCGCCGCGTCGGCGTTGTACTTTCGCGTAAGCGACGCGCCGGGCGCGCCGGACCATTCGTAGCGGATGGTCTCGTCGATTCCATCGGCGTTGCGGTCGGCCAGGGTGAACTCCACGGCGGTCGGCGAACGCACGCTGAAGGACTTGGCGACGAAGAGTTCCGCCGCCAACTGGTCGCCTGCATTAGCGCTGTCCAGCGTCGCCCCCAGCGTGGTATTGCGGTCGGGGACGGCCCGCGAAGCGATCATCATGGCCGAGGAAAGTCCGCCGAGCAGCACGGTCATGACGGCCATGCTCAGCACCAACTCGATGAGCGTGTAGGCGCGTCGGCGTCGTGGTATACGTGTCATTCGCTTCATCATTGGATAGCAACGACTTCGACCTTGCCGGCCATACGAGCCCGTCCTGTTCCGTTGTCCACGGTGATGGTCTGACGATACTTTCCGACGGCGATGACGATGGTTCCGTTGGAGTCGGGCGCGCCGTACCCGTCGTAGATGAGAGTTGCGTCTACGCCAAGGCTCGCGGAGACGATGCCGGCCCGATACGGTTCATCCTTCAGCGAAACCTGATAGATGCGGCTTGGACGATCCGGGTCCGAAAGGTTCGCGAGCGTGTACGTTTCGGTCAACGCGTCGAAGACGACTGTCTGGCTCGCGCTGGTTACCCGGGCTTGACGCTGGGCCAGGGAGAGATCGGTGACGATGCGTCGCGCGGCGGATTGGACCTGTTCACGAGCGACGAAACCGGCGTAGCGCGGGAGGGCGATCGACGCGAGGATGCCGATGATGGTCATGACCAGGACGGCTTCGACGATCGTAAATCCGCGCGGACCGGGCCGACCGAGGCAGCCCTCCCTCGTGCGTCTGATAAGCGCGGGAGCCATCAAGACCGTTTCCACATGGAGAGTGTACGATACAGGGGGAGGTCAATGAGAAGGCCGCGCGGGTGTTCACCAACCCACGCGGCGGAATCCTTTTTTCGCAGCGCCTTTATAGCGCCTACGATCCGCTCGTTGTCACTCGCGGTTCTGACTGGCGAGCGGAGTTCGGTTAGTACTTCTGGTCGTAGCGATCGCCGTTGGCGTCGGTCGTCTGTGTATTCACGACGACCTCGCCCGTAATGCAGTTATAGACCCAACCCTTGCCGGCGGTGGGGGCGAGTTCGCCGGCGGGCGGCGAGTTGATCGCGTCCATCAAGACACCGGTGGCTTTACCGGCCTGGGGGCCGACCGGCGCAGGCGGGAAGGCCCTTCGCAAATACGGACCGAAGTCGAACCCCGCGCCGGCACCTACGGTTCCACTGGCGTTGCTCTTTTGGGTCAACTGATTGGTCAGCAGCAGTTCGTCGCAGACGCCGGCGTTGTTGCCGGGGAAGGTCCCGCCGTGCTCGGCGGCGTACATGTCCACGGCGTTGCGTATCCCCGCCAGGCTGCCGCGCAGCGCGGAATCGCCCGCGCCCTTGGCGCCGCGGCTGATGCGCGGAACGGCGATCGCGGCGATGACACCGATGATCACGACGACGATTACTAACTCGACCAGACTGAATGCCGGCTTTTTCGATCTAAGCATCATGTTCATTCACGCTCCGTTCCACGCGCTCCACCTCCAACCCAATCGGGAGACGAGACGCGCGGAAGCTCGATGGACCCAGATGAGACAAAGACTACGATACCTATGTATCGAAGAGCGGCGCGCGACACTTTAGTGATCTCTTGGCGGCGTTCTTTCAAAGGGCGATAACAGCGCATCACCATCGCGGCAGCGAAAGACCGCCGACTCGCCGCTGATGTCGGATAAAGTGCAACCGTCGACAACGTCGCCGACCTGCATCCATCGCCCGTCGAGGATCGCTAGTTTGAGACTCTGCTGAATCATGATGGCGTCGAGCCGATGCTGCGCGGCGAAAGCCGCGCGTCCGATACGCTGTTTTTCGCCTGGTTTGCCCGACCTTTCCGGGCTATCGGACGCGCCTTCATTCGCCGTATCCATCGCCGCGAACTGCGGTCGTGCGAAGATGTCGCGGATCGGCGCGGAGGGATCGAAGGGGTTGAGGTTTCGCGGAAAGGGAAGCTCGGGGATGGAGAGTTCCTCCGCAGCGACTTTCCCGGGATTATCCGCTCGCTTCCGCTCGCGGCTCTGATGGTCCGCTCCCTGACGGTCGCGGCTCTGATCGGCTGACTCGCCGGATCGGTGCGACTCCGGCGATTCCCCATCGCCGGTTGTGAGGTCGGTTTCTTCGGCCGACGCCGGCGCAGGCGCTCCTTCGGTCAACACGCAACGGTCAACGAAGAGTGCGGCCGCTCCGACCGACATCAATGCCACATAGGTTCGCTTCTTGGACGACATCATGGTTTCATCACCCCCCTGTGGTCCCCCCTGCGATGGGGGACGGTCTGCCGCGGTCCGACCGAACGTTCCGCGACGACGAGAAGACACTGATGGTCAGGGAGGCGACACGTTCGATCGACGCCGGGCCGGCCTGCCGCGAACCTGCATCAATCTTGAGATAACTGACATCCGCCCAGAATTTTGCGTCCTCGATGGCCTTGAGGAACCGGGCGATGTCCGGCATGGATCCGCTGACCTCATACGCATAGCGTTGTTCGAGTAATCCGGGGTAGGTGCGCGGCGAGAGGGGATTGTGCCGGACCACGTGCAGGCGGTGCGTTGACGCGACGCGAGACAGCGTCTGAAAGTATTCCTCAATGGGCGTCTCGTCGGGCAGTTGCCCGCCGGCGACCAACTCCGCCTGTCGCTGCTGAAGGATTGTGCGTTGCTGATCGAGCGAAATGTGGAGCGCCGCAAGGTCGCGCCGTGCGTCCGCGATGGTCTCGCTGCGTTCCCGGATTTCCGCAACCGTGCGATCGCCGCGGAAATACGCAAACCAGACAAAGGCGCTCATCAATCCGGCGCACACGGCGGCGCCGGTCAGATCCATGAGCAGGATGGATAGATGTCGTTGGCGGTTCATCGTCACCACTCGCATACCACCTCGAACTGGTAAACGGTCCCGCCCGACGGGCCTGACGGACCCGCGGCGACATCGGGCGTTCGAACGGCCCGCTCCAGCAGGACGCTCCGGAACACGTGCGATTCCTTCAGGTTGGTTACGAATGCGAGCGGCTGCGTGTCGTTTTCGGCGTATCCGATCATGCGCAGCCTGCGCGGCGCTTCGATGGCGACGATTTCGCGTTTGCCGCCTTCCTTCGGAGCCCCGGCATTAATGCCGGGGTTCGGGATGACGGCGACGACGGGACGCGGGGGCGCTCCGCCCGCGGGCGCATCGGGATCGGTGGCGACTGACGCCAGCCAGCAGTCCGCCGGCATGCACGAGGCGATCAGGGCGAACATCCCCGACCACGCGCGCTTCGAGCGTAGGGCGTTGGCCCGCTCGACTTCAAGAAAGACCGTCGTCGCCTCGGCGGACGTGGTTCGCAACTGCAAACGTGTCGAGCCGAGTTCTTGTCGGAGTCGGTCGCTTTCGTCGCGCAGCTCGGCGGCGTGCGTACGCCGGCTCCAATCAAGCATCAGCGGCACCGCGGTCAATCCCGCCGCCGCTAGAACGAGCAGTGTCCAGCTTTTCGCGTGACGCCGCTGCGTCTGGGCGACCAGCACGCTTTCGGGAATGAGATTCACGCTCGTCATCGCACACCTATCGGTTGATCGCCAGGCCCACCGCCGCCGCGAAGGCCTCCAAGGGATGTCGGCCGTCGGTCCCATAGGAAAGGCGGCAGTCGGATTCACTCAGATAGCTCGACGCCCGCCGCACCGTGATCCCCAAGGCGCCCGCCAGATACTCGGGAAGATTCCGCAGAGCCGCCGCTCCGCCCACAAGTACCAGATCGCCCGCGTGTCGGCCCGGATAGCAGTTCAGTACATACTCGTACGAACGTTTGACCTCGGCGGCGAGATCGTTCAGGTCGCTGCGCAGCGCGCCGAGCAAGAGCGATCCGACTTCGTTGCGCACGGGATCGGCGGTCCCCCGAGCCCCGACCCCCCCCGTCCCCCCCCCTTGCCAAGGGGTGGTGCAGGGGGGGTCGGGCGGATCACTCCGCCCGGCGTGAACGCCGGGGCTTGGAACGTGAACGCCGGGGCTCGGAAAAGGGCGCCCGGTCGACGCGATTCCGTGGGTGCGTTTTTGAATCTCGGCCGCTCCGACGCTGAGTTGCAGCGCTTCGGCGATGCGCTGCGTCCATTCCCGCCCGCCGGTCCCGGTATTACGGATCAGGACGGGCGATTCGCCGAAGCACAACAACAGGCGCGCCTGTCTCGCACCGACATCGAGAATCCCCCAGAGGACGTCGTCGGGCCAGGGTCGCAACAATCGGCCTAAGCGACACAGCGCGGTCGCACAGGTGTCCACGCACGAGCACACCACCCCCGCCGCCCCGCACGCATCGACCAGATGGGCGACCGCTTCGCGCCCTGCCGAAACACCGATGGCGTTGGGCGCCGAACCTGACGCCGTCGGCAAATGCCAGTGGCGGGTTTCCACCTTGTCAGGAGATTCGCGGGTGAGGCGTCCGATTTCCCAGTGAACCATCTGCCGGGCTTCTCGCTCCGGCGCGCGGAGTGCGGCTGCCGGAAGATCGAGAGCGTGGAACTCGACCTCGGGAGGATTGAGCGCGGTGACGGCCACTCGTCCGGCAAAAGACGCCTGGCGAAGCGCCGCCCGAACGCCCGCCGAAAGGCGATCCTTCGGATCGCTGATCGCCGACGATCCGCCTGCGGCGGATTCGGTCTGGGCTGCGACCGCAAGGGTGTAGCGATCGCCGGTGCGTCGCAACTGAACGGCGCGGATGGCGGTGTCGCCGATGTCCAGCCCGATCGGCGTTCGGTAACGGTTTCCGGTAAGAAGCGACAGCATGGAATCGGTCTCCGCGTCTAACGAATCCCGGCGGTCAGGTCGAACAGGGGCATGAAGAGCGAAATCGCCACGCCGCCGACGGCCGCACCCATCACGATCAGGATCAACGGCTCCAGAAGCTTCATGATGAGATTGATAAGTTCTTCGTTGGTTTCATCGAGCATGTCGGCGCAGAAGGTCATCGCCCCGCCGAGGCTGCCGGTGTCCTCGCCGGTATGGACGGCCTGGCAGATGTAGGGTTCGACGATCCCCGACGATTCAAAGGTAGTGCTGAGTCGCCCGCCGGATTGGAGTGCGGCTTCGAGTTCATCGAACAACGATTGAAAGCGGTGATTGCGTGTGGATTCGCGTACAAGCTCGAGCGTTTCGAGGACGTTGACGCGGCTTTCGAGCAGCGTCCCCATCGTCCGAAAGACCTGCCCCTGAATCAGGCGCGACCGCAACCGGCCGATCAGGGGAATCATTAGTTGGATGTTGCTGAGCCAGGCCCGGCCGCGATCGCTCGTGACCAGCCAGGAAACGCCGGCGGCGACGAGGATCAAGGCGCCGGCCATCAGCGGCCAATAGGAGCGAAGCCCGGCGGACGTCGCGAGCAGCATTTTTGTGCTGGCGGGCGCTTCGACGCCGAGCTGGATGAACATGTCGTTGAAGCGTGGAATGACGAAGAACAACAGCACGAGGAAGATATGGGAGCACATCACCGTGAGGAGGCAGGGGTAAGCGAGCGCGCCGAGAATTTTTTTGCGCATCGCCCGCGTTTTGCCCACGATCACCGAGAGACGATCGAACATTTCGGTGAGGGTTCCGCTCGCCTCGCCGGCTGCGACAATCGCGCAGTATACGGCGTCGAACGAGCGCGGATGTTTCCGCAGCGCATCGGTTAGCGGTAGGCCGTCTTCCAGATCGGCGATGATTCGCCCGATCAGAGCGGCGTGACCGGGTCGCGTCGTCTGTCGCTGGATAGCGGTGAAGGCCGGGACGATTCCGCTGCCGGCGCGCAGAAGCATGGTCACCTGCCGTGTCATGTGCGACAGCGTCTTTATTGGCAGGCGGGCGGATTGGGTTTTATCGTTGGCACGATCCGCGGTCGCCTTGCGGGCCCTGCGATCGGCGGATTCATTGATCGTGGTCACGTAGAGTCCGCGGCGGCGGAGCTGCTCGACGGCTTCGCGCAGCGAGGGCGCTTCGATGGAGTCGGAGGTTGATCGTCCTCCGGCGTCAACGGCGTTGTAGGTCAGCATCATCGTCGAAGGTTCCCTCGCTGCAACGCTCCGTTCGCTTACGCTCGCGGCTCTGATTGGCGGGCAAAGCCCGCCCTACGTGACTCACTGCATCCGGTACCGGTGCGTCCGGGACGCACCCTACCCGCTTACATCACCTGTTCGACGTCGGCGCCGGTCGGATCACCGGTGTCCAGTGCCTCCGAGCGCGTCACGCGCAAGACCTCCTCGAGCGTCGATTCGCCGCGATTGACCAGATCGAGCGCCTTGTCGCGCAGCGTCCGCCAGCCGGTCTGTGCGAGATAGACGCGGATGGCCGTCTCCGACGGATCGTCGTGGATGATGCGTTTCAGTTCCGCGTCGAGCAGCATCACCTCGTACACGCCCATCCGTCCGCGGAACCCCGTGTTGTTGCACTCGCGACACCCCTCGCCGCGTTGGAAGAGTTCGTTGGTGCGGTTCTCCCAGCCGACGCTTTTGAGCAAGCTGCGCGGCGGATAGTACGACGTCTTGCACGACTGACAGATGGTCCGGGCGAGTCGCTGGGCGACGAATCCCAGGACGGACGCGGTGATCAGGTACTGCTCGATGCCCATGTCGATGAGCCGCATGACGCCGCCCGGGCAGTCGTTGGTGTGCAGCGTCGACATCACCAGATGCCCGGTCAGCGCCGACTGAATCGCGACCCGCGCCGTCTCCTGGTCGCGGATTTCGCCCACCATGATGACGTCCGGGTCCTGTCGAAGGATCGAACGCAAGGCCCGCACGAAGTTCAGCCCCACGCGCTCGTTGACCTGAATCTGATTCACGAGCGGAAGCTGATATTCGACGGGGTCCTCGATGGTCACGATGTTGGTGGATTCATCGCGGAGCAGATCGAGTGCGGAGTAGAGCGTGGTGGTCTTTCCGCTGCCGGTCGGCCCGGTCACGAGCATCAGTCCGTATGGACTTCGGATCATGGCTTCGACCGCGCGACGGTCCGCTCCGCAAATGCCGAGCGTTTCGAGGTCGAAGCTGAGGTTGTTCTTATCGAGGATGCGGAGCACGATTTTTTCGCCGAGCACCGTCGGCATGCTCGACACGCGGAGGTCGATCTCGCGGCGGTCGGCGACGAGGTGCACGCGACCTTCCTGCGGCAGTCGCTTCTCGGCGATGTCCATTCGCCCGATGACCTTGATGCGCGACACAAGCGACGCGTGCAGACCCCTGGGCGGCTTGAGCATTTCGCGGAGCTCGCCGTCGATGCGGTAGCGGATGTGCGTTCCGTCGCGATCCGGTTCGATGTGCACGTCCGACGCCCCCGCGCGCAGGGCGGTGAGAATCGCGAGGTTCACGAGGTTCACGACCGGGCTGCCCTCGACCATCTTGTCGAGGTCGGTGACCGGTCCCTCGTCAATCGCCTCGGTGGCGTCGATGTGGATATCAGTCTCCTCCATCGACGCGAGGAAGGAGTCGACGGTGACCTCGGCGGCCAGATACTTCTGCTGGTATTCGGCTAGGTTGTCTTCGAGAACGAGCACGGAGCGAACGGTACATCCCGTCACTTTTCGCACCCGATCCTGCACCGGCAGCGACTGCGGATCGACCATCGCCACGGTGAGTTCGTCGCGAACGCGAAAGAGCGGGAGGACCTTGAGCCGCTCGGCCTCATCCTTGGGAATGAGTTTGGCGACCTTGGGATCGATCAGTCCGTGGCGCAGGACGCAGCCTTTCACGCCGAGCCGTTGCGAGAGCGCCTGAACGAGGGTCGCGGCGGAGATGGCCCCGACGTCAACGAGCGCGCGCCCGATACGCACGCCTGAGGCCTGCTGTCGCGCGAGCGCTTCGGCCAGTTGGTCCGGCGTGACCAGTCCGTCCCGGACGAGTTGATCGCCGAGTCGGACGGATTGTTCGATGGTCAGATTGGCCATGGGTTGATCGTCGCTACGCTCCTCAAAACGTCAAAATGTCAAAACGTCAACAGTCTCGCTCTTTCCAATTTTGACATTTTGACTTTTCACCCCCACACCCCATCCGTATTACGTCAGGAAACTCTTGACCACGTCTTCAATGTCCTTGAAGAATCGAAACCGCGAGGACAGTCCCGTCAGTTCGAAGATTTCGCGACACGTCGGCGTCACGGCCGCGAGCTTCAGGGAGGTGGCGCGATCGTTGAGTGCTTCGGTGGCCTGCAACAACCCTTCGAGCGCCGTGCTGTCCATGTAAGGCACCTCGTGCATGGCCACACCCACGCGCGGATTCGACCCGCCCGACGACAACCGCTGCATGAGCGCCTTGCCAAACGTCTCGGCGTCCTGGTCGACGAGGGCTCCCATGGGCGTGAAGATGTCCACGGTGCCGATCTTGCGTTGTTCGATTCTCACAGCGAAACCTCCAGCACCGGGTCGACCGTGCGGAGGTCGCTGGCGATGGTCAGTCCTTCGGTCCGCGCGCGCTGTGACTCGGTCAGCGCTCGCGAGATCAACGTCCGCGGGTCGGGCTGCTCGGTCCCGCTGCCCGCCAGACCGCATCGAACGTGGACCGCAGTCCGCCAGCGCGCCGAGTCGCCGCAGAGCGTCGTCAGCCTGGTGATGATCTGCCGCACGATCAGCGTCGCGAGTTCGGAATCAACGCGCCGCAGGAGAAGTATGAAGCGCGAACCATCGAACCGCCCAAGCCGATCATCCATGCGCACTTTTCCCCGCAGATACGCGCTCACCTCGCAAACGAGTTCATCCGCCATCTCCCACCGACCGGAGTCGTTCAGGCTCCGCAACCCTTCGAGCGCGATCACCACCGCCGCGACCGGCTCGCCGGAGGCGTACGATTCGCCGATCGTTTGTCGCGCCGCTTCGAGGAACGCCGGACGCGTGTGCAGACCCGAAACCGGATCATATTGATCCGCCGCGCGAGCGTGGACGGCCTCATCGAGCATGCACCAGAACTGTGCGATCAGTCGCTGCGTCGCGCCCAACAACGCCCTGTTCCGCTCCGGATCGATGTCCAACCGCCCCACAATCACGGCACCGAGTCTCTGTGTTCCGCGGCTGATAGCGAAGCACCACGCGATCGATTCGCCCGACCCATCGGCGAGCGCGCCGACCAATTCGCCCTGGGTCCGGTCGCCGGCGCGATACGACCGCCCGGTGGTGACCACGTGTCCCACGATACCGACCCGCGCGGAGATGCGACGTGTCGGCGAGAACGGGTCCGGTTCGCGAAGCGCAACGAGTTCGTCGCCATCGCTCGACAAACGGTAGGGCTTCACATGCGTCGCCCGGCAGCATTCATACAGGGTCGTGCGAATAAACTCGCCGAGTGAAGGCCGGGGGTCGACATCGCCGCGGTGCTCCGCGAGCCAGTTGTCGCACCGGTCGATGGCGGCCGCAAGCTGATCCAGCCCCGCATCCGTGGCGGCGGATTCGCCGTGCATCAGGTTTCCGCGAAGCGCGCCCCCGTCTGACGAAGCTGCGCGGCGGGCCTCGCCCACGACACCATGGCCTTCCCGCAGATCGGCGACGGTGTGGTCGCCGGCCCAGGCGCCCATCGCGGCGATGGTGATCGCACCGAGAATCATCGTCGCCACGGGCCAGGGGTGCTGCCAAACCGTGATACCGGCCGACGCCTGCGTCAGCACGATCCAAAAAAACGCGCACAAGACGCCGAGCGCCAATCCGCGACCGCGACCGAGAAGCCGCCCGCCGACACCCACGCCGAGGAGAATCGGAAACCATGGAAGAAACAGCGTCAGGTTCATGACTGTGCCCACCCTACACCCCACCCCCTACTCCCATCCGAGCCCCGGCGTTCACGCCGGGTGGAGTGATCCGCCCGACATCAATGTCGGGGCTCGGGGGTTCCGCGTAATCGCCTCCCATCACTTGTTCGGCGTCGCCGCCGCCGAATGCCGAAGCAAACCGATTCGCATGCTCCACCATTCGCTCCCACGCCCTGGGATCGGATTCGAGCACCGGGCGCATGTGGCGATCGAAGACCTGCTGAAGGTTGGGATCGACGGTCTTGCCGGCCTCCTCGCGGAGAATGTCCAGCGCCTTTCGCCAGTCGTAGGCCGGGCGGTACGAACGCGACGACGTGAGCGCGTCGAACACATCCGCGATCTGGATGATTCTCGCCTGCAGCGGAATCTCCTCGCCCTTGAGTCCCGCGGGGTAGCCGCTGCCGTCATATCGCTCGTGGTGATGGAGGATGCCGTCAAGGGCAGCCGCGAGTTGCGGCACCTGTTGCACGACGCGGTGACTGCGCACGGGGTGTTCCTGAATGTGCTTGAACTCATCCGGAGTGAGTTTGCCCTGCTTCTTGAGCACGTCGTCGCGGATGCCGATCTTGCCCACGTCGTGGAGCAGCGCCGCCCACTGCAACATCTGCAATTCATCCCCTCGAAGGTTCAGCAGTCGGCCCAACACGGTCGCGTAATATCCCACGCGGAGCGAGTGCCCGCAGGTGTACTCGTCCTTTTGATCCACGGCGCTGACCAGCGAATGCACCACGGCGATCGACATCTCGTGCATTTCGCGCACGAGGCGACGGCTGCGGATCAGGTCGCCGCAGAACGTCGTCAGTGATTCCACAAGCTGCATGTCGCTCGCGCGAAACGGCGGCGCCGTCGGATCCCCCTCGAGCGGAACGCTACGCACGATCACGATGGCGCAGACCAGTTGCTCTCCGGAGAGAACCGGTCCGACGAGGACGTCCTGGCAACCTCCCCCCTTTCCAAGGGGGGACACAGGGGGGTCGTAATCCGCGCCGGGTGCACCGGAATCGACCGGCGGCAGCGACTCCACCACGGTCCGCGCCGGCGTGGACCGGCATGCGCGATGGAGCAACAGCGACAATGCGTCCGCTGACTCGCCGCCGGCATCCCCCCGAGCCCAGACATTTATGTCGGGCGGATCACTCCGCCCGGCGTGAACGCCGGGGCTCGGGGGGTGGGCGACAAACACCTCGCGCCCCGCGAAGCTGCGCCGCAGGCTATCGACAAACAGACCGATGACCTCCGATTCGCTGTTGACCGTCGGCAGCTTCCGCGTGACCTCGAAAATGATTCCCAGTTGTTCGTAGACGGAGATGAGCTCGTCGGCCATCCCGCGATGCTCGACCATGATCTGTTCGAGCGAGGCGGAAACCTTGCGCGCCGGCCCGTCGTCCGCTCCGCCTATCGACAGCGCCCCTACATGACGCAGCACTTCGCGCAGATTCTCGATGCACCGAAGCGCATCGCCGCCGCCGACCGGACCCGTCTCAGACGCCGCGGCGTGCCTGACGCCCGCGCAACCCGAAGAATCAACCGAGATGCCGACCCGCGCGGGAATCATGTCGTACGCCCCTCCGTGGCCGGGTGGGCAAGGCCCACCGTACAGCTTGCCACGAGCAAACGATTGACCTCAGCCACCAGATGCGAAGGCAGGAACGGTTTGGGGTACACGCTTACGCCATACAGACCGAGCGATTGCGCGAGCGCCTGCTGATCGCAGCGCGCCGAAAGTACGAGCATAGGGATTTGCGAACCGAGTTGCTCGCGGACCGCCCTGACAAAACCCAGACCGTCGAGCTGCGGCATGTTTATGTCCGAAATGATCAAATCGACGCGACACGTGATCGCCAGATCGAGGGCGTCCTTGCCGTTGGCGGCGCAAAGGGTCTCGTGTCCGTGGCGGTTCAGCCACATCGACATGACGCGCGAGATGTGCACGTCGTCATCTGCAATCAGAATTCTAGCCACGAGCGTCTCCCTTGGGTGCCCCGGCATTAATGCCTGGGTTCTGAGTCGGAGCATGAATGCCGGGGTTCTGAAGGACGCCGCCGACCGACATCGCGGAGGCGCGGGATTCGTGGTGCGGCAGACGCACCATGAACGTGGATCCCTCGCCCTTTTCGCTGATGAGTTCGATGTCGCCGCCGTGACGCCGGACGATCTCCCGCGCCGTGTACAGACCGATGCCGGTGCCGGTGATGTTCTGCACATCCGGGTCGCTGCCGCGCTGGAACTTTTCGAAGACCCTCGCCTGATCGTACGCGGCGATGCCCATCCCGTTGTCCTTGAAGGTGAGCGTGACGGACTCGGCGGACATCTGGCATCCGACGATAACGTTTCCGCCCGGCAGGGTGTATTTGATGGCGTTGCCCAGCAGGTTGTTGACGACGACTGCGAGCTTGTCGCGGTCGGCTTGGATCGGTTCGAGCTTCGCCAGCAGCACGAGCTGCACGTCGATATTCTTCTCGTCCGCCAGTCCGCGCACGTCGCGCACGCCCTCGCTCAGCAGTGTCTTCAGGTCCACGTTGTCCATGTGCAGCTCGATCGACCCGATCTCAAGCTGCGAGACGCTGAGGATGTCCTCGATGAGCCGCGACAAACGCCGCGTCTCCTTGGTGATGACGTTGTAGCACTCGCTGATGGTCTGCGGATCCTCGAACATTCCGCTGGAAAGCGTCTCGGTGTACGCGCGAATGTTGGTCAGCGGCGTGCGAAACTCGTGCGTGACCTGGGCGATGAATTCCTCGCGGGCCCGCTCCGCGCGGATCTGCTGGCTCACGTCGCGGACGATCGCCACGCACTCGCCGCTGTGGCGGGCGCGCTGCAGCGGAATCAACCACGCGCGATACGTACTCTGGTCCCGCCCCTGCGCGTCGCCCGTCTCGATCAACTCGACCCGTGCGTCAAACCGTCCGTCCGCCTGCAATGCGCTGCGCAGCAGGTCGAGCATCTTCGCCCCTACCCCTTCGGACTTCGCATCGGCCAGAGTGGGCCTGTCGGTGCTCGCCACGTTCCAGCCCAGCATTCGGCAGGCCGCCGAATTCAAGTATTCGAATCGCGTTTCGTCGGCGATGTAGATGATCCCGTCGGGAACGGCGTGGAGCGCCTCACCCAGTGCCCCTCCGCCCGAACGCTGCAGGACCCGCGAAAGCTCCTCGTTGGCCTCCTTCTGACGCACCGCGTCCAGAAGCCCCTGCGTCAGGTCCACCAGCTTGTTCCACGACTCGGTCACCGCGTCGAACCCGTCGTCGATCCGCAACGCGCCGATTTCGCGGGCCAGCCCGCTGGCGGGCTCCAGTCGATCGCGGTGCGTCTCCAGGCGATCGGCGATCCGCGACACGCTGCGAAGCTGCTCACGCAGGCAGCGATAAACGAGGAACAACGCCCCCAACACGACAAGCACGACGCCCAGCGTGGTCGCACGTTTCGCCCATTGGTTTCGGTTCGGCGGTTCCACGGGCAGAACCACCTCGACATAAAACGGTCCGCTACTCGCCTCGGCTGACTCGCCGGCGGCATCCCCCCGAACCCCGACATTTATGTCGGGCGTATCACTCCGCCCGGCGTGAACGCCGGGGCTCGGAAGCGGACGCACGACCATCGGCGCGCGAACCAGCCACTTCGGCTCCTCGCCGACTTCGGACGGAAGCCGCACACTCTCCAACCCGTGGAGTCGGATCCCATCTCCGGGTCCGCCGGGGTCCACCAACGTGATTTGAGATTTGAAATTTGAGATCTCGGACGCGGTCCCTCCGATTTCCGACTGGTTTGTTGAAGCGATCACGCGGCCCGCCCCCGACCCGCCTTCCGCGGAGCCGTCCACCACACGCACCGATTCCGCCGGCACGTTCACCACGAACTCGCGCAGCATCCGGTTGCAGGCGCTCGCCCAGGCCGCATCACCAGCACGGCCGCTGTCGATCGTCGCGAGACGATCCGCCAGTTGCTTGATCGCATATTGACTGTCTTGACGGAATTGTGCGATCGCTTCGCCGCGCGTCTGCGCAATGCCGAACTGTCCGACCGCCATCAGGCCGACCAGATAGATCAACACCAACGACAGTCCAAACCACCGAGGCACTTCTTCGGCGATCAGGAAGCGTCGAAATGCGTCCCAACGCGTCTTCACGGAATCACCCTCGATCTTGCGGTCACGGCGCACGTACAGGGAACCACCTGTCATCTTTATCGAGTGGCAACCGCATGACCTGCACTTGTCGCTCGCGTCATGGAGCGCCCCAATCCACCCGGTCAGTCCGCACGTTTTCGGTCCTCACGCTCAGGAGGGCGAGCCGCAGGCGCGTGTGTGTACCGCGTGCGTCCCTGATGTGCCCGCGCCGATTCGCCGACCGTTCCGGTAATCACGGGGCTCATGGTGCATCCACCCCCGTCTCGCCGGTTCTCGGCCCCGGGCGCGACGAACGAACGCATGACCAATCCACTCATCACCCTTGGAATCGTCGCGCCCCGTCTCGCACTTGTGAGGCCCCGCATGTCCCGTCGGGTTCGTCGAACTGCCCTCGAAACTTTACGATTTGCGGCCCCTTCTCAACGCCTCGATATCGGACGACCGCGGTACCAATCGTTCCCGGCGTCGTCCCCGGCACGTTACCGCCCCGCCATCGAAAGACTCGGGAAGACTCCGAGCAGTCGTGGACGCCCCAGCAGAATAGTCGCCTGGTCAGCCGGGGAGAGGGCGGGGGCCAATCACAGCTTGCCGCCTCTTGTTCGATTGCCAGGCCGGCGTATAATTGAAGACAGGACGTTCCGCCCTAATAGGACGATCCGCTCAGTGGTTGGGGTTCGTTCTCCCCGGTGGCATTCCGGTTTCCGTCGTACTGGAGGTAGTCAACCATTACCACCACGCACCACGACCCGACCGAAGAAAACGAAGCCGTCAGGCGGTCCCGGCCGCCGTCGCCGCATCCGGTTTTCTGGGTGATTGCGACGACCTTGGTCGTGATTGCGGTTACACTGCTGATCCGGACGGAGAGGATTCCGATCGGCAGCGTGGCGTTCGGCCAGGGGGGACCGGGGACCGGGGCCGGCGCCCGCGGGGTGTTCGCCTTCTCCGGGCAGTTGTCCAAGGGAACCTACGGCGTCTATCTGGTGGACACGGACGCCATGACGATGTGGGTCTACGAGTATTTGGCGCAGAAGGGTTGTCTACGGCTGGCGGCTGCGCGTACCTGGCGTTATGATCGCTACCTCGAAAACCACAACATCTGCGACTTGCCGCCGGAGGCCGTGGAGCAGATGATCGAGGAGCAGCGCCAGAACCGAAAACAGGCAAGCGAAACCCAAATGCCGTGACGGAGACCCGCGCGGCTCTTTCATCAACGGGGCAGCACCGATGGCCAAAATGTTCTATTCCGCCAAGGAGGCGGCTGAGAAGCTCGGTAAGACCGAAACCGACCTGAAAGACCTTGTCCGGGCCGGAAAGCTTCGCGAGTTCCGCGACGCCGGCACGATCAACTACAAGGTCGGCGATGTAGACATACTCGCTAAGAACGGCGGCGCCGCGCCCGCCTCCGGAAAGCCCGCCGCGACCAAGTCATCGGCCTCCGGAAAACCCGCAGTCGGAAAGTCCGCGGTCGGAAAATCCGGCGTCGGAAAGTCCCCGGCCGGGAGCAAGGCCGGATCGTCTGCGCTTGGGAGTGCTTCGCATAGCGGCGAGATTTTGCTCGAACCCGCGGACGATTCCGGTATCGAACTGGCCCCATCGGGCAGCGACGTCATGAGCCTCGAAGGCGTCGATGCCGAGGACACGGCCGTCGGCGCCAAGGCTGAGAAGAAGAAAAAAGAAGGCTCCTCCATTCCCTCCGTCGGAATGAACGTCTTTGACGACGACGAACTGGACGAGCACGTCGATCCGCTGGCCCAGACGGCGGTGAGCGACGTAGCCGGATTGGGGTTGGAGGGAGTCGGCAGCGGGTCGGGGATTCTCGATCTAACCCGCGAAAGCGACGACACATCGCTGGGCGCCGAGCTGCTGGAAGAAATTTACACCGGTGAAGAGCAGCCTGAGGGGACCGGCGGCACCGTCGAAATGGGCGAGGACACCCGCGCCGGACTGGATGCGGCCGTCGGCGTGGAGGAGGCCGACGAACCGCAGCCGACCGCCGACGCGTTTGAGCCGGCAGCCGCGGCGACAACCGTAGCGCCGAGCGTCCGCCAGCGGACGACGGTCACCAAGGTGGTCGAATACGGACCTGACGCGGTCTCCACGAGTTTGACGGCGGCTATGGCGGTGGCCGTCGCGGTGATCTGGATCGCCGGAGTCGCTGCCGCCGCGGCGCTGCAGGGCGTGTCGCCGTCGCTGGTAACTTCGATCTATTCGAACATGCTGATCGTTGCCCCCGGCGCGGTGGTGGTCGCCGGGCTGGCGGCCGGTGTAACGTACTTCTTGTCGAAGCGCTCGAGTTAGCGCGTAGGTCGGGTCATCGACCCGACGAGAGTCTGTCAGAGCCGGGAGTCCCGGCGCGCCGGGACGACCGGACTTAGGCGGCGCGGGCCGATATCGATTGCGGTTTACTCACGGGTCTATTGAGCGGCGTGGAACACGAGTTTCAATTCGGATGTCCTGTTGAAGCATAGGAGGCGTATGATGCGGCGCGGAACTTGGTTGGCGGGCGGTGTTGTAGGTGTCTATTGCTTGACGATGGCTGTCGGATGCGTGTCGCTCGATGAGCACAACCGGCTCAAAGCGGCGCACCGGAACGTGACCGCGGAAAAGGAATCGGTCGCCCAGGAACTCTTCGACGAGCGGCACGTCAACGACAATCTGCGTACGCGCGTCGAATCGATCGAACGCGAGTTGCAGACCAAGAACGAACTCCTCGCCAATCTGCGCGGCGAGAACGACCTGCTCGACGAAATGCGCAAAAACGCGGTCGGTCAGCTTGAAAACCTCGCCGGTCGCAAGCTCACCGACATCAATATTCCCAAGCTGCCGGCCCCGCTCGACACCGCGCTCAAGGCCTTCGCCGATCAGCACTCGGCCGAGGTCGCCTACGATGCCTCGCGCGGCACCGTCAAGTGGACCGGCGACCTGCTCTTCCCGCTCGGCAGCGACGTCGTCAAGGATACGTCAATGGGTTCGCTACGCGGTTTTGTGGATATTCTCAAGTCCTCCGCCGCCGCCGATTTCGAGGTCGTCATCATCGGCCACACCGACACCAAGCCGATTCAGCGCCCCGGAACCAGGGAGAAGCATCCGACCAACTGGCACCTCTCGTCGCACCGCGCCATCGCCGTGGGCAGCGCGCTCCAGAAATACGGCTACGCCCCGAATCGCACCGCGGTCGTGGGCTGCGGCGAGTTTCGCCCGATTGCAGACAACTCCAGCGAAAGCGGCGCCGCCCAGAACCGGCGCGTGGACATCTACATTGTTCCGGTGGGAACCATCGCCGCGGGCAGCGCCGAAGCCCATCGTCCGGCGGGACCGGAAACGCCCGCCATGGCGAAACAGACCCCCTAGGAGTCATCGATCCCCGTCATTTCGAAGCTGTCGCCGTCGATTGGCACGCGGCCAGCCCAGCCTTACTCGCAGGCCGGGGTCGATTCCGCACTTGCCGCGTTTTCGTAACAGGATTGCGGACGGAGCAAACCGTCTATAATCCCGCGTACGGGACGGATCGATCGTGCGCTCCCGCGGGCGCATTGACCGCGGCAACCTCCAGTCGAGGCATCCAGGGAGTCGCAGGCTGCACGAAGAACAACGCGGCTCGTACCTTTGAACCGGGACAAAACTGCGATGATTCAAACCGCCGACAAAGAAACAACCCTCAGGGATGGCCGGACGGTCAAGTCGTTCTCCGTCCGCGTGCTCGATTTTCTGAGCAGTGTCTGGCTCGGCCTGTTCTGGGCCGTGCTGCTATTCATCTATTGTTCGATCGGCAGCGGGATTCCGACCGTTCGTCAGCTTCCGTTTCTCGAGCTGACGGAGTTTGAGTGGTTCAACTGGTGGCCGTTCAACACGCTCATCATCCTGCTTTGCACGACGTTGATCCTCGCGACGATCCGGCGAATCCCCTTGCGTCTTGTGAACCTCGGCGTGTGGACGATCCACACCGGTATCATCATCCTGTGCATCGGCAGCTATTACTATTTCGGCACGAAGGTGGAGGGCGACGCGCCGGTCTTCCGTCGCCGCGTAAATATCTCGATGCCGGGGCTGGCCTCTTCCGCTTCGATGCTGGCGGTCCCGGGCAATGCGACGACGGTCACCGTCGGACCGGACAACTGGCGGTTCCAAATCCAGAGCACCGACACGGAGTGGCCGATCCTCTCCGACGAAAACAAGGGAGAGCGGGCGTACGCGGTGAACGTGATGGTTCAACCGCCCACCGGCGAGCCTTTCGTTCGCCAATTGCTGGCGGGCTTCCCGCAGTACACCGAGGACGTGATTCCGGGCAAGGGTCGGGCGATCAAGTCGCTGGGTCGCAGGCTCATCGATGAAAAGCTGCAACTGACGCTCGACTTCGAGCCGACCAAATACTTCCACGTCATGGACACGTGGGCGCTGTTCGTGCGTCCGCTCCCGAGCCCCGGCGTTCACGCCGGGCGGGAATGGGTCGAACGGCCCGTCGAAGGGCTGCCGCGATACAACGACCGGATCAGTTCGCGCGATCAGGTGTTCATGGACCCGCACTACCCGGTTCCGCTTCGCCCGATCGATCTGGCCGTTCCGCCGTCGGGCGACGCGCTGAACGACGCTGAGGTGCACATCACGGGTTTCTTGCGGTATGCCCGAATGGATCGTCGTTGGAACGACGGCGGCAGCCGCCTCAACCCCGTCCTGCAACTGAGCCTCGTCTCCGATCAGGCGCCGCCGCGCGAGTACGAGCTGATCGCGTTCGACAGTCAGCGCAGCCTGACGGCGGACGGCAACGTGCAATTCGTCTGGTTGGGCGACCGCTCGCAGGTGGACGCGCTCCCGACGGACTCGCAGGCCTTGCTGCACATCGCCGTGCCCGACACGAGCGTCTCCTTTGATTTGCCCCTGACGCCCGACAAGATCGGGGGCGCCTTTGTGCCGATCGATGGCACCGACTTTTCCTATCGCGTGCTCGCGGTACACGATCATCTGGCGTTGCCGGGGCAGGATCGGGCCGTTTCCATCGCCGCGATCGAAGTCAAGACGCCGGACGGCGCCTTCCGTCGCTGGGTGGCCGACACGCCGGAGCTGACCAAGGACCTGCTCGGCGAATCGTCCGACCCCCACGCCGTGCAGAGCAGGCCGCCCGATCCGCGGATCGTGATGACGTATCGACCGCAGTCGGCGCCGCTGATCTTCGCCGCCTACCCGCCCGTCCCCCCCCTTGCCAAGGGGGGGAGTCAGGGGGGGTTGCACTTCGTCTTCAACGGCCCGAACGGACGGCTGCTCGCTCGCGACGTCAAGGACGGCGATCTGATCGAGATTCTTCCGGGTCTTTCGCTGCGCATCGACGGGTTCTCCGCCAACGCCGTCGCGGAGATGAAACCCTACATCGTTCCGCCCCCGCAGCGGCAGGACAAGGTGGGACAGACCTTCGCGATGGCCCGGATCGAGGTCCAGACGAAAAACGGCGTCGAAAGCAAATGGGTGCCGTTCAATCAGTACGTATTCCCGGACGACGAGTACGGCTATGCGGGCAAGTTCGCGTATACGCCGGCGGAGTTCAAGGCCGGCGACGGAAGCACGGTCGAAGTCGTCCTCTCGCGAAAACGCCTTCCGCTGCCCAATCCCATCGCCATGGAAGACTTCCAGCTTGATACGCACCTGGGCGGTTTCACCGGCAGCGTTTCGACCATCCGCAACTATGTCAGCCGCCTGCGATTCCTCGATAACGGCCGGTGGACCGAACCAGTGCCCATCGCGGTCAACCAGCCGACGGAATACGGAGGATACTGGTACTTTCAATCGACTTGGGATCGCCCGAATTCCGGCGAATCGCCGGGCGGGGGCATGAACTTCACCGGACTGGGCATCGGCAACCGCCACGGCGTGTATGTGCAGTTGGCCGGGTGTTGCATCGCGGTGGCGGGCATGATCTTCGCATTCTACGTCAAGCCGGTCCTCAAGCGCCGACGGGCGGAGCAGCCGCGGGCGAAGATTTCTCGCTTGGGCGCGTCGCAAACCGATGAAACAACGGATGACGAAGAAGTCGTCGCGGTAGAAGTATAATTCCGCCGCATCGCGTCTTCTTTGGCGTACCAAGACCCTGAATGATAGGATTTGGATATGAGACCACGCTTTCGCATTCGATGGATTGACGCGATGGTGCTTCTCGGCATCGTCGCCTACGCGGGCTACCGCGGGATGAACCGTCCGCCGAAGACGACGGCTCCTGCGTCGGACTTCGCGCGGCAGGTGAACCTTGATCCGCTCTACCACACGGCCGTGCAGGCCGACGGGCGGCTACGCTCGTTCGAGTCGCACGCCAAGACCTACATGGGCTACGTCACCGGGCCGATGTCCATCGCGGGACAGACGAACGGGTTTACGTATCTCGACCTGATGTTTCGGTCGGAGGCGTACGCCGACGCCGATCTGATCTACGTGAAGAACAAGGAGGTGCGGCAACAGATTCTCGACGCGCTTACGGGCCATCCGAAGATGGATGCGGAGCGTCGCGACGAGGTTTTCAAGAGCGGGCTTTTCCCGCGAACTTTCTTTAGCGAACCCGCGGTGGCGGGCCTCATGCAGCGGCTCGGTCAGGACCTGATCCGCACGTCGAAGGTCGTCGATGGGATCAATTCGGCGCTCACCGTCGCCGATCCGCGTTTTCTTTCGGAGAATCTGCGTGTGCTCGCGCCGCCGCGCGGCGAGACGGACAAGCCCTGGCTGTCGCCGGGCGACATCATCGGTTCCTCGGGCGCCCCGCAGGATTCCGCGCATGCAGGCGTCGCGCCGACGCCGCAGGCCATTCCGGGACTCGACCCGCAAGTGCAGAGTCAACTCGTCGGGGCGTGGAACACGCTGCGGACGGCATGGCGGAATCAGGACGCCGTCGGCGTCAACGAGCAGATCGCCAGGCTCGCGTCCCTGCTGCCGACGATCTCGCCGTCGCTGTATCCGTCGACGGGCCGGCTGGCGATGGAAAGCTGGTACTTCCGCTATCAAAGCATGACCTGGGTCTGGCTGCTGTATTTGGTCGGCGTGATGCCGCTCCTGATGTCGGTGATCTACCGGTGGGACTGGGCGCGCAAGGCGGGCATGGTCGTTTTCGCGATTGGGTTCGCGGCGCACTCCGCGTCCGTAGCCATCCGCTGGTACATCTCCGGTCGCTGGCCGAACGCCAACATGTTCGAGGCCGTCACCACCTCGGCCTGGTTCGGCGGGGTGGGGGCGCTCGTTCTTGAATGGTTCTCGCGGCGGACGGCGTTTCGCAACATCTTCGCCCTGGGTTCGGCGATGGTATCCATGGCGGCGTTGATGGCGGCCTACTTCCTGCCCGCGCAGCTCGATTCGGCGATCAACAACAAGATGGCCGCCCTCAACGACGTGTGGCTGTACATCCACACGAACATGATCATCTGGAGCTACGCGGTCATCGGGCTGGCGTGTGTGCCGGCGGCGTTGCTTCTGCGGCATCGCTGGTGCAAGGCGTGGGACGAGGGGGCGATTCCGAAGCTGCGCCTGCTGCTGCTGCCGGTGGCGATCGTGGTGCTGAATTACACGGCGTACAAAATGCTCATGAGCGCGATCGCACCGGCGCATTACGGCCTGACGCATCAGGAGCTTTACGGTTCGGTCGGAGCGTTCTGGGGTTCGCTGGTGATCGTGGTGATGGAGGCGATGGCGGCGAAGGCGCGTTCGATCGGCGGGGCGAAGATCGAACGGCCGGCCTCCGGCGGGGCGTCGGCGCTGATGGGCGGAGCGAGCGGCGGGTCGGCGTTTCTGCGAGCGGAAAAACCGTCCGTCGGTCAAATCTACGACGGTGCGACGATGGTGCTTGTCGAACTCTCGTTCATCATGCTCTGGACGGGCATCATCATGGGTGCGATCTGGGCCGATCATTCGTGGGGCCGGCCCTGGGGCTGGGACCCCAAGGAGGTCTTCGCCCTCAATACGTTTCTGATCTTCCTCGTGCTCATCCATGTGCGTCTCAAGGTCCGCGACAAGGGCTTCTGGACGGCGGTGCTGGCGGTCTTTGGTTTTGAGGTGATGATGTTCAATTGGATCGTGGTGAACTTCGTCATCAGCGGCCTGCACAGTTACGCGTAGGTGTCACATGCTGTCCCCCGCGCGCTGCGTGCGCAGGATGTTGCGGATTGCTCCCAGGACGGGGTCGGTTACACTTCAAAAGGCCCGACACCTGTGGAGTCGCTATGTCATTGCATCCTGATTTCCCGTCCTCACCTTACGCGCCGCTCGTGCCGGACCAACGCTGGTTCCCGGCGGATGAGACGCTACGCACTGCTTACGAGAAGCTCATACCCCCGCTCGTTGCAAAAGTGCGCGTCGAAGTTCACGCGTGGCGAGCCAACGGATACACGGGCGCTTCTCCAACTTCGCGTGCTTTGCTGCAATGGTGGTTTGACACCGAGCACCTTGTCGAAAACGCGGACGGCTCGCTCGCGCCTTTCAGCTATTACTTCGCCCAACGGGAGGCCGTCGAGACTGTCATCTGGCTATATGAGGTCCGGTGCACTCGCGACAAGTTCGACCTTCTCCGCTTCGACGCATCCGGGGCCGTGTCCCTCAACATGTTCGATGAGGACTGGCCCCGCTACGTCCTGAAAATGGCGACCGGCGCGGGGAAGACCAAGGTCATTTCGCTGCTTCTCGCCTGGAGCTATTTCCACAAGCTCTACGAGCCTGACTCCGATCTCGCCCGCAACTTTCTCGTGATCGCCCCCAACATCATCGTCCTGGATCGACTGCGCGCCGACTTCGACGGCTTGAAGGTTTTCTTCACCGATCCTGTGCTCCCCGACAACGGCCAGGGCGGCCAGAACTGGCGCGACGACTTCCAGCTCACCGTCCACCTCCAGGACGATGTCCGAGTTCTCCGCGACACCGGCAACATCTTTCTGACCAACATCCACCGTGTTTATCTCGGCGACGTGGCCGACCCCTCCCTGGAAGACGACGACTTGCGCGACTACTTCCTCGACCCCTTCGGCTCCAAGCCCGTCGGCAAGACGACCGATAGCAAGACCGACCTCGGCGAGATTATCCGCGAAGTAGACGAGCTGGTGGTCTTCAACGACGAGGCCCACCACATCCACAATCCGAAAATGGCGTGGTTCAAGTCCATCCAGGACATCCATCATCGGATGCTGCAGAAAGACCGGCGCCTCGCCTTGCAAGTAGACGTGACCGCGACCCCGCGTCACGACAACGGTGACATCTTCGTTCAAACCGTTTCGGATTACCCGCTCGTCGAAGCGATCCACCAGAACGTCGTCAAGCACCCCATTCTTCCCGATGCCGCCAGCCGGGCGAAGCTGCGCGAACAAATCAGCGCAATCTTCACCGAGAAGTATGACGACTACCTCAAACTCGGCATCGAGGAATGGAAAAAGAGCTATGCCGACCACGCACCGCTCGGCAAGAAGGCGGTGCTCTTTGTGATGGTGGACGACACGCGGAACTGCGATGAAGTCGGTGAATATCTCGAAAAAATCTGCCCCGAACTGCAAGGCGCCGTCCTCGTGATTCACACCAAGAACAACGGCGAAATCTCAGAGGCGGCGTCGGGCAAGAACAAGGAAGAACTCGAAAAACTCCGCGCCGAGGCGAACTCGATCGACACGTTGAAGTCACCTCACAAGGCCATCGTCTCCGTGCTCATGCTCAAGGAAGGCTGGGACGTGCGTAACGTCACAACAATCGTCGGTCTCCGCGCGTACGCCGCCAAGTCCAACATCCTCCCGGAGCAGACCCTCGGACGCGGGCTTCGCCGCATGTACTTCGGCACGCAGACGATGGAGACCGTGTCGGTGATAGGCACGCCCGCCTTCATGGAGTTCGTCGAATCGATCCAAAGCGAAGGCGTTACTTTGGAATACCGACCGATGGGCGGCGGAGTCACGCGCGAGGATTCGCTGATCGTCGAGGTGGACACGCAGAACCCCGACAAGAACCTCGACGCGCTCGACATCAGTCTCCCCAAACTCACCCGCCGCTACCATCGCGAGTACAAGGACCTCGACTCGCTCGACCCTGCCGCCCTGGGAAACCAGAGGGTCGCCCTGAAGCCATTCACGGAGGAGGAGACCCGCGAGATCGTTTTCAAGACCATGCTCGATTCCGAAGTGCATCACACGATCGAACTCGACGGCGCAGGTCCGGCGGACTACCGCTCGGTGATCGCTTTTTTCGCGAGACAGCTCCTGAGAGACCTTCGCCTCGTGGGCGGGTACGATGTGCTGTTCGGCAAGGTGAAGACTTTCGTGCGTGAGTATCTCTTCACGCCCTCGCCCGTGGAACTCGAAGACCCGGTCGTTCTTCGTAACCTCTCCGAACCCGACGCCATCAAGGTCCTCTACGATTCGTTTAAGACGGCCATGAACGCGCTTACCATCCAACAGTCCGGCACCACGCGCATCGAGGATCGAATCCGCTTGCGCGAAACGCGTCCGTTCCGTACCGAACCGCGAAAGTTCCTCCTTCCCAAGAAATCCATCTTCAATCGAATCGTCGGTGAACCGGGTGCGGGCGGGCTGGAGCTGGACTTCGCCGCGTTCCTCGACGCGGTGCCCGACGTGCGCTCCTTCGCCAAGAACTACCTCGCGGTGGGGTTCAAGCTCGACTATGTGAAGGCCGATGGCGACCTCTCCACGTACACGCCCGACTTCATTGTTCGCACCACGGACGGCGGGTTCTGGATCGTAGAAACCAAGGGTCGTGAGGAAATCGACCTGCCTCAAAAGATGGTTCGGCTCCGTCAGTGGTGCGCTGAAGCCACCGCCGCCGAGGAAAACGGTCAGAGTTACGATTTCGTTTTCGTGGACCAAGAGGGGTTTGAGCGCCATCGACCAAAGACCTTCGCCGCGCTGGCCGCGAGCTTCACGGAGTTCAAATAAGGCCTATAGGACCTATTCATGACTGAGATTCCGGGCATCATTGCGGCGCACGGCGGCTACAAGGATCTAAAGTCCTTCCAGCACGCCGAGCTGGTCTACGACGCCGCCGTGAAATTTTGCGATCGCTTCGTGGAGCGGAAATCGCGCACCCATGACCAGATGGTACAAGCGGCGCGGAGCGGACGGCAGAACATCGCGGAGGGCAGTCAGGCATCGGGGACTTCCAAGAAAATGGAACTCAAGCTCGTCGGGGTAGCGCGGGCGAGCCTGGAGGAACTGTTGTTGGACTATCAGGATTTCCTGCGCCAGCGCGGGCTGACGCTGTGGCCCAAGGAACACCTCACAGCGCAGGTAGTGCGCCGCCTGGCCTACGCCCCAGATAGGTCCTATAGGACCTATAAGACCTATATCGAGGATGCTCCGCCGGAAGTAGCCGCCAATACTCTGGTGTGCCTCATTCATCAGACCAACTACCTCCTGGACCAGCAGCTTCGCCGGCTCGAGCAGGCGTTTCTGAAAGAGGGCGGCTTCACGGAGCGGTTGTACAAGGCCCGCTCGGCCGCGCGAGAAAGAAAGGAGCCGGACCCCCAATAGGTCCTATTGGTCCTATGACTTACGACCTCTCCGACGCCGAGAAGCGCGACCTCGTCCAGCTCATCAACGCGGGCAAGCCGCTCCCGGAGAAATACCGCTTCATCCTCTTTGCGGACAAACGCGAGGTCGAACTGGTCTGGAACGGCAAAACCCGCGAGGTGTGCACCACCGTCCTGCCCTTTCAAACCCTGGAACACATCGACGAGCCAAGAGCTATAAGTCCTATAGGACCTATACAGGGGGAGCTGTTCGACACCCGCGGCCGACAGCTCAAGGGCTGGACCAACAAGCTCATCTGGGGCGACAACAAGCTGATCCTCTCCTCGCTCAAGAGCGGCGCCCTTCGCCGCCAGATCGAGGACGCCGGCGGACTGAAGCTCATCTACATCGACCCGCCCTTCGACGTGGGCGCGGACTTCAGCATGGACATCGAGATCGGCGGCGAGACCTTCCACAAGGAGCCCAACCTCCTCGAACAAATCGCCTACCGCGACACCTGGGGAAAAGGGGCCGACTCCTTCATCGCCATGATCTACGAACGGCTCATCCTCATGCGCGACCTTCTACACGAGGAGGGCAGCATCTATGTGCACTGCGATTACCGCCTAAACAGCTATCTTCGGCTCGTAATGGACGAGGTTTTCGGGAATTCGAATTATGTGAATGAGGTCACATGGAAACGGACAAGCGCCCACAGCGATCCAAAGCGGTACGGTATCAATGTAGATTCCGTCTTTTGCTATTCAAGGATGGATAGATGGATTTGGAATCCTCAATACTCGATCCACTCCGACGAATACAAAGCGCGATTTCGAAACGTGGATCCGGACGGCCGCAAATGGACGGATGACAACTTGACTGCAAAAGGATTGTCCGGCGCTGGTTACACTTACGAATACAAAGGAATCACGTCATTATGGCGGTGTCCACCGGAAACAATGAAGCGCCTCGATTCGGAAGGTAGGCTGCATTTTACAAAAAACAGCGGAATTCGTCTTAAACGGTATTTGGACGAGACGCCCGGTGTTCCGCTTCAGACTCTTTGGGACGATATTTTTCCAGTAAATTCCCAGGCCATTGAGCGCCTCGACTACCCGACGCAAAAACCCGAGGCTCTCCTTGAGCGCATCATTCAGGCCAGTAGCAATGAGGGCGATTTGGTGGCGGATTTTTTCTGCGGGTCGGGTACGACAGCGGCGGTGGCGGAAAAGCTGGGGCGCAAGTGGATCGCCACGGACCTGGGCAAGTTTGCGATTCACACCACGCGCAAGCGGCTGATCGGCGTGCAGCGCGAGATGAAGGCCGCGGGCAAGAGCTTCCGAGCCTTCGAGGTGCTCAACCTCGGGCGCTACGAGCGGCAGGCGTACCTCAACGTGGGCACGAACCTCAGCGCCAAGAAGAAAGCGGAGGCCCTCGCCCAGAAGGAGCGCGAGTACCGGGAGCTGATCCTCAAGGCGTACAAGGCGCAGCCGTTGGAAGGGGATTCCTTCTTTCACGGAAAGCTGGCCGGTCGGCTGGTGGTGGTGGGGCCGATCAATCTGCCGGTGGGTCGCCTGTTCGTCGAGGAAGTCATCACCGAATGTCGCAAGCGCGGCGCGTCCCGGGCCGACATCCTCGCCTTCGAGTTCGAGATGGGCCTGTTTCCCGCGGTGCTCGACGAGGCCAAACAAAAGGGCATCGACCTCGCCCCCAAATCCATCCCTCCCGAAGTCTTCGACAAGCGGGCGGTGGAGAAGGGTCAGGTGCGCTTCTACGACGTGAGTTACATCGAAGCCACGCCGAGGTATCAGGGGATAGGGCCTATAGGTCCTATTGGCCCTATGGCTGTTGTTGTGGAACTGACCGACTACTCGGTCTACTACACCCAAGGCCTCGCCGACGCCATCGCCGCCGACTTGAAGGAAGGCAAGAGCGAGGTGGTCTGCGAACAGGGCAAACTCATCAAGTTCAGCAAGGACAAGAACGACGTGCTCACCCGCGAGGTACTCACCAAGCATTGGACGGACTGGGTGGACTACTGGGCGGTGGATTTCAACTACGAAAGCCGCCGCGAGATCATCAAGGTCGAGAAGTTCACGGGCGTGGAGGCCGGGCCGCCCGGCGAACTCGCCCTCGACGCCCCGCCGGTGGGGTACGAAGAGCGCTGGACGGGTTCGTACGTCTTCGAGAACGAGTGGCAGAGCTTCCGCACCCGCAAGGACCGCAATCTGGAACTCACCAGCGCCCCGCACACCTACCCCAAGCCGGGCCGCTACACCGTGGCCGTGAAAGTGATCGACATCTTCGGCAACGACACGATGACCCTCGTGCCGGTGAACGTATCCTGAGTCATGGTTGTCGGACGTCGGCTCTGATGGCCCGGTCGCTGTCGCTCCCGGATCGGTAACAACCTCCCAACATCATGTCCGTCGTTGACGTTCACGGCCAGCGGACTATACTCCCATCGTTCGGATTTTCTGTTTTCATTCCTGAGAGCTTTGACAATTCGGAGGACGGAACCATGGCGGTCAACGAAGCCAAACTCAACGATCTGATGGGCAAGATCGTGTGCGACATGGGGGCGACGCTCAGCGCGGCGCTGGTGGTCATCGGCGATCGCCTGGGACTATACAAGGCGATGGCTTCGCGCGGGCCGATGAATTCGCAGGAGCTAGCCGCCGCGACCAACACGCACGAACGGTACGTCCGCGAGTGGCTGCTGAATCAGGCCGCGGGCGGATACATTTCCTACGACGCGAAAAACGAACGATTCCATTTGACCGAAGAGCAGAAAGCCGCATTCGCCGAGGAGGACAGCTACGTCTACATCCCCGGCGCGTTCCAGCTCATGACCGCGGTGCTCCGCGACGAACCGAAGATTCGCAAGGCCTTTCAGACCGGCGAGGGCGTGGACTGGGGCGATCACGATCCGGGACTCTTCGAGGGGACCAAGCGGTTCTTCTCGCCGGGGTATCGGGCGCATCTCGTCAGCGAGTGGCTGCCGGCGCTGGACGGCGTGGTGGACAAGCTTCACCGCGGGGCGAAAGTGGCCGACGTGGGCTGCGGGCTCGGCGCGTCGACGATGATCATGGCCGAGGCGTTTCCGAAATCGACGTTCGTGGGGTTTGATTTTCACGAGCCGTCGATCGAGGCGGCGAAGAAGGACGCAGCCAAAGCGGGTTTGGGCGATCGAGTGCGGTTTGAGACGGCGCTGGCCGACGAGTTTCCGGGAAAGGACTACGACTTTGTCGCTTTTTTCGATTGCCTGCACGACATGGGCGATCCGCGTTCGGTGGCGATGCACGTACACAGAACGCTGCGCACCGACGGCGCGTGGATGATCGTGGAACCATTCGCCGGTGATAAGGTCGAGGACAATCTGACGCCGGTAGGTCGCGTCTACTCAGCCGCTTCGACGTTGATATGCTGC
>ERZ1292633.851-Hain-H41-02um-R1-851-length-33990-cov-184_pt1 | contig 33990 bp, 33 predicted proteins | sample MGYA00564406_ERZ1292633 | MGnify/ENA primary metagenome ERZ1292633 (study PRJEB36523, sample SAMEA6512639) | groundwater metagenome | collected 2019-01-08 | study: AquaDiva: Metagenomics assemblies of 32 groundwater samples
ATGTTCACGTGCGGCTTCTTCCGCTCGTATTTCGCCTTCGCCATAATGCCACCCCTTTGTCTAGAACACTGAAGGTGTCAACCCGTCGCGCCCTACTACTTCCACCCTAGATCAAACAAGCCCTGCATGGAGCCCACGACGCGGATCGAACGCGTGACCTCGTCCTTACCAAGGACGTGCTCTACCAACTGAGCTACGTGGGCGTCCCTCTCCGTGAAACGTGAATCGCAAAAGGTGAAACGACGGACTGACATACCATCTCTAGCGACGGCCTCGACGTTTCGCGTTTGACGCCACACGTCTGCGCATTGGAGCGGGCGATGGGATTTGAACCCACGACAGCCAGCTTGGAAGGCTGGAACTCTACCACTGAGCTACGCCCGCCTTTTCCGTAATTTTCTCGGCTCACGCATTCATCAATGCCAAACACCTGAAGCTTTTATCCGGCTCACTCCACATAGAGAAGCTCGCCGACCCACACAAGCGCGGTTTGGTGGGCAGGCAAGGATTCGAACCTTGGAAGACATAAGCCAGCAGATTTACAGTCTGCCCCCTTTGGCCACTTGGGTACCTGCCCGCGATACTTCATCGTTCTCGATCAATCAAATCCAGCACACAGAACACGCGCTCACCGACCAACCGCTCAACAAAGACAAGCAGGCCTACCCGTGCACAGCTTTCTTTCTCAATCCTCAAAGATTGATTCACTGAAGTGCTCGGACAGGCTAGGTTAGGAAATGCTGGATTCTATTGATGAACTTTCGTCATGTCAAGAGGGGAATTCGGCTCCGGTACTTTTTTTTAATTTATCTTTCCCTCGGCAGCCTAACAGCCCGATACCGGAAATGCCCCAAGTGACGCTTCCAACTGCTCAACAAAATCATACGGAAAACCGAGGGCTTGTTTCATCAAAACCACGGCTTCCCGTAGTGTGAGCTGTGACGGTTTCGCCAAATATCGCTTCTGGGCAAGACGTCGCTCTTCGGGATCTTCAGGGGCATAGTACCCTCGGAATTCTACTTTCTCAAATGCCATTTTGAGTCGCCGTATCCATCGATGAGCTTGTCCCCGCTCCTGAAACATGGATTTCCCGGTCTTGCGCTGTACCTCAAGCTGATTCCACACGGTCCAGCCAATAAAGACCGCCCATGTTTCATTCAGCGCTTCCCACGACTCGGCCTGCGTCAAGTAGCGCGACTCCATTTCATTCTGTCGCTGAACAATCGGTGCGATTTTCACTTCACTATAGCGACAGACTTGCTGTTCTCGGGCGAAGCCCAGCAGATCGTTTGAACGGCTACCGGCCTCACGAGAGTGCTCCTCTATGAGACTGAGATAATCCATATACGCATGAAACAGTTCATGATAGAGCACCTCCAGTTCCTTGTGCGTCATCTGGGCAAGCGGCTTGAGGGCCCTCCCCGCAGCGTTAAAGGACAACGACCGGTTCAGAACCATCCGATGCTCTCCGGGATGGTACTCGGCGGCGTAGGTCCGAAGATCATCGAACTCAAACTGAATAAAGTCCGGTGAGAGCGCCTTTAGAAACTTCGTAGGCAACCGGAGCCGTTCCGCGTCAGCGAGAAAACGCACCCACGTTTGGCCGGCACTGCCTTGCTGGTTCAGAGATGTGACGGATGCCTCGGCGAGAAAAGCTGGCCCAGACCAGCAGCACCACACTACGAGGAGCAATCGAATTGGGCGGTAGCTCATGCGGATAGAAAACAGGCGTGATACGTCACGATAACAAACTCAAATCAATAATAGGGGTCTCGTGTCATTCCCCAATCCTCGCGTCCGCCTTCCTCTACCAATGCGAGAGTATCAAGCAGGTCCGAGGACACATGGTCCAGAAACCGTGAGGGCTTCGACAGCAACATCCCGCTGGTCTTGTCGTACACATTGATGGGGTATGTCATAAATAAATGCCGTTTGGCTCGCGTAACGGCCACATAAAAAAGCCGCCGCTCTTCCTCCAGTTCATCATCGGCAAGAAAGGAATAGGCGGAAGGAAACCGACCGTCGACCACCCAGATCACAAAGACACACTGCCACTCCAACCCCTTTGCGGAATGAATCGTCGAGAGTACGAGCCGTTCATCATCGCGATCAGGCGCTTCGACATTCACCGCACTCCCGTCCGGCGGTTCCAACGCCAAATCGGCAAGAAATTCGTCTATGCCATGGTACCCTTCGGCAATCGTATGGAGATGGTCGAGATCCCTCGTGCGCTTAGGGTAATCGTCGTACTGGTCCTTGAGGATCGGGAGATAGTACTCGTAGATATGATTGACCTGTTCAGCCGGTTTCCGATCGTCTGATCCAGCGAGACTCGCCAGCGTGTTGGCCAGGTTCTTGAGACCCTGGCTGGAACGGCCACTCACTCCACGCAACACGTCATAGGGCTGCTCAGCTTTCACAATGGCAGCGAGCAAATCCTGGGCCTTCTTCGGCCCCACCCCTTCCACCAATAGCAACACGCGATGCCAGCTCACCGTATCAAGGGGATTTGCGACGACTCGCACATGGGCCAGCAGATCCTTGACATGAGCTGTTTCGACAAACTTCACCCCACCGCGTTTAATGAAAGGAAGCCCCTTGCGAGACAGCTCGATTTCCAAATCAAAAGAATGGAAGCTTGAACGAAAGAGGACCGCCACCTCACTCAGCGGCACCCCTTCTTCACGAAGCTCAAGAATCTTCTGCGCAATGAATCGCGATTGCGCATGTTCCGCAGCCGCTTCGACCAACGCCGGCAATGGGCCATCGATCTTTCTAGTAAACAGGCGCTTCGTATACTTCTCAGCCGCTTCATCGATAATGCAGTTTGCGAGGTTCAAGATCGGCTGGGTGCTGCGATAATTTTCTTCAAGTTTATAAATCGTCGTGCCCGGGAACAGCACTGGAAAATCCATGATATTTTTAAAGGTCGCACCCCGGAACGCATAGATCGACTGCGAATCATCCCCAACCACCATCACATTCTGATGCGTCGTCGCCAGCTGACGGATAACTTCGGCCTGCAACCGGTTCGTATCTTGATACTCATCGACGAGGATATAGCGATACTGGCGGGAAATATGTGTGCGTGCCGTCTCGTCCAGCAACAACAACTGCCGCAGCATGACCAGGAGATCATCGTAATCCAACAGCTGTTTCTGTCGCTTCGCAGCTTGATACGCCTTCTGCAACCGACCGAGATCTTCCGAATGATCCGAGAAGTGGCTGAACTCTTCTAGGATAATCTCGTCGAGGCTGCGCAAGGTGTTTTCACTCTTGCTAATCATTTCCATGATCGTCCCCTTGCGGGGAAAGCGCTTATCCTTCTCGTTGAGACCCAGCTGCGATCGCACCAACGCGATCAAGTCTTCCGCATCGCCGCGATCCAGAATCGTGAACCCAGGTTCTATGCCGATCGACCGGCCATTGCGGCGCAATAACATGTTCGCAACGGAGTGGAATGTCCCGCCGCAGACTCGCTGACTGCTCGTTCCGATCAGATCGCCAACACGTTCCAACATTTCCTGTGAAGACTTGCGCGTGAATGTCAGCAAGAGAATGTTCGACGGATCCACGCCGGAGTCGATCAGATACGCGACGCGATAGACCAGCGTGCGCGTCTTGCCACTCCCAGCTCCCGCAATGACCAACGACGGCCCATCACCCGCCGTCACTGCTGCAAGCTGCTGTGGATTCAGCGCCGCCGCGTAGTCGATCGACAACTTGCGCGGCACGGCGTCCTCAGTAGGTCGCTTCAGTACATAGGTTTTGACGTCTCGTTCCATGAAGGTATTCGAAGAGAGTAGCCGCTAATTTCGTTATTCAGAAAGGGTCGTTGTATACCACACTCAACTTCCCTTGCCTATCCACCTGAGACCATCATCCACAGCTGGTAGACCAACCATATGATGAAGGCGATCATAAGTAGCAAGAGGGCCACCGTGCCCCCGATGATACAGGCCACATAAAACCAATCAGCATGGGTTTCGCGATCCGGCTTCATGGCTGCGTGGCGAAGCAGGGCAGCGTTTCTCGAATGACTCCGAAACCAGACCGAAAACAGATCTCCGACAATTGGAACGGCTCCAACCGTCCCATTGATGAGTAGATTGAGACTCATGCGGGCCAGCACAATTCTGGGAAGCTGTAGGCGTGTCGCTAATCCAAGAATGATCGTGCCGATGAGATTGGCCAGAACATCACCGATGCCGGGAATCAGTCCGAGCAACGGGTCTAACCCGATATGCCACGACGTACCGGGAATCCTGATCGTGGTATCCATCACCTTCGCAAGCATGTCCGCAATGGTGATCAGATGCTCGCGCGCCTCATCACGCGGCAAGACCTGAACGCGAGGCTCCGACTCCGTATTTCGCACTGAGCTGAATTCCATTTGCCAGCTCCTCGACTCCGGAGAGCTCACTCTATCGGATGGGGTGAGCAAGGGCAACACAGATGGATGTGTGCCAGCTAAAAAGGCAAGATACGATCTTACAGGAGCTTCACAGCCTGTACCGTTCACACCTTGGCAGCTCATCCATTTCTTCCTCGCTTTAAATACCGCTCTCGTCTCCGCTATAATCCCCGCTGCTCTTGAGCAAACTTATGGCCACCGCTAATACTGCATACCAAGAACGACTCCGCCAGCTGGCCGAACTGATGCTCGCCGTGTCGGGCGAGTCGGTCACAATGATGAAGCGCACTGCGCCTGAGCAGGCACTGAAGCTCAAGCGGCAGCAGGAGTGGGGCATCTACCTCGAATTCCTCAAGATTATGTTCAATCTCACAGACCGGCTGGTGGCCTTGCACATCCCGCTGAAAGACCAGTTGGAGTTCATGAACGGGCTGGAAGATGCCGTCACCCAACAGCTGAAGCGTGCGCTGGAACCGGCGTTCGGGAACAATGCGGATCAGATGGAAATCGTCATGACCATCGGCACAACCGTATCGGAGAGTCGGCAGGCGTACGAGCAATACAAGTTCCTGATCACCGAAGACTCCAAGACGAAGAACGAGATGTTCCACGACTTCGGCGACAAAGTCGCCGAAGCCCTCGGCGCAGTCGGCAACGCGCGGCTCCGTTCTGCGGCGACGCTCTGCGCCAGCGCGGTCGTGCCGGCACTCAGCGCAGTCCTGCAAGGACAAGCTCCTCCCTCTCAGGAACCGTCGCAGATTGTGCTTCCAGCCGTCGAGACATCGACGGAACAGAACAAGTCGACCGGCCAGGAGATCAAGCTTGTCAGCTTGATGTCGAGCGTATCGGGCGAAGAAGTGGAGACCCGTTGGGGACTCCACCCCCGGTTCCGTGAGGACCTCACCACGTCCGAACTGCAGCAACTCTCCAAACTCCTGAACCGGGTTGCAAAAATCCTTGGCGAACGTTATGCCGCCGTGGCATTCTCCAAAGACTGGGCCTCGTGGCATAAGGCCGGGCACGCCTGATCGCAACCGGTGATCGCCCGTCATTGCCGATACTGATTGCGTGATCTTGACCAAAGGAGTGTTTGTGGATTCTCCTACCGTAGTGCACCGCTCTCTCCCGCAGAACTTCAATCGTCTACCCGAACTGGCGCAAAATCTCTGGTGGAGCTGGACGTTGGAGGCTCGCCAGCTGTTCGAACTGATTGATCCAACTCTGTGGTCTCTCACACACCACAATCCCGTCAAACTCTTGTCCGATGTCACACCGGACCGGCTCACGCGCTTGGCCGAAGACCCGTCGTTTCTCCGCCAATACTCGGCGGTGTTCCGCCTGTTCGACGAATATCTGGCCAACAAGAAAAGTTGGGTCGGGACGCACCATGCGGATCTGGCGAAATCGGCGATTGCGTACTTCTCAGCTGAGTTTGGGTTGCATGCCTCCGTGCCCATTTATAGCGGTGGTCTCGGAATCTTGGCCGGAGACCATTGTAAGGAGGCGAGCGACATTGGCTTGCCGCTCGTCGGCATCGGATTCATGTACCCACAGGGATATTTCCGCCAGCGAATCACGCCAGAAGGGTGGCAAGAAGCAGCCTACGCCCCGTTCAACCGCGACGAATCTCCAGTTCATCTGGCCCTGACTCCATCGGGAGATCCCTGCCGGTTTGCCGTCGAGATGGGCAGCCGCCGGGTGACCGCGACTGTCTGGAAAGTGCTGGTGGGACGGATCTCGCTCTTTCTCATCGATACGGATGTGCCGGAAAACAGCCCGGAGGACCGGGCCCTCTCCGCCCGTCTCTACGGCGGGGACCAAGAAATGCGCCTCTGCCAGGAAATCTTGCTGGGCATCGGCGGCGTGCGCATGTTGCGCTCGCTCAATATCTCGCCATCGATCTGGCATGCCAACGAAGGTCACTCGGCCTTCCTCACCTTGGAACGGGTACGCGAGTTTGTTCAAAAGGGGTCGTCCCATGCGGAGGCCTGCGAGCTGGTCCGTCAGAGCACCGTCTTCACGACACATACCCCAGTGCCGGCCGGGCACGATGTCTTCCCGCACCATCTGATGGATCGATACTTTGCCGGCTATTGGGAACAACTGGGCCTCTCGCGTGACGAGTTCCTCCGCCTCGGAGAAACTCCCGAGTCGCACGGACACGGCTTCAATATGACGGCGCTGGTCATGCGCCTGTCGGCCCATGTCAACGGCGTCAGCCGCGAACATGGCCGCGTCTCACGAGAAATGTGGCAACACTTCTGGCCGGGGTTGCCGACCGACCAGATCCCCATCCGCAGCGTGACCAACGGCATTCATGCGCCAACATGGATCTCGCCGGAGCTGCACCATCTGTACAGCAAGTCGCTCAGCCCAACCTGGACCCACACCTGCGATGATCCGGCTATGTGGCAGCGGGTGATGGACGTGCCCGACCACGAGCTATGGGCGGTCCGACAAACGATGAAGCGGAAACTGATGGGATTCATCCGAGAACGAGCCAGGGTCGGCTGGATGCATGGGCATCTTCAGCCGTCTCAAGTGCTCACACGCGGCACGCTCCTGGATCCCGAGGCTTTGACCATTGGCTTTGCCCGGCGGTTCGCGACGTACAAACGGGCGACCTTGCTCTTCCGAGACCTGGAACGGTTGAAGGCGCTCCTCCAAGACCGCTGGCGGCCGGTCCAACTCGTCTTCGCCGGCAAGGCCCACCCGGCCGATGAACCGGGGCGATACTTCATTCACGAGGTGCTGAACTTCTGCCATGACCACAAGTTGGGTGGTCGCATCGCCTTCCTTGAAGATTACGAGATGCATATGGCGAAGTACCTCGTCCAAGGTGTCGATATTTGGTTGAACACCCCTCGCTTTCCTCTGGAAGCCAGCGGCACCAGCGGCATGAAGGCTGCCCTGAACGGCGTGTTGAATCTGAGTGTCCTCGATGGCTGGTGGGTGGAAGGATATAATGGAGCCAACGGGTGGGGCATCCAACCACTCAGCGAACAAGCCGATACACAAGCGCAGGATCATCATGATGCGGAACAGCTCTATCGCATATTAGAGCAAGAGGTCGTGCCACTGTTCTATCAGCGCGATCGTGACGGAATCCCCAGGGGCTGGCTCCAAATGGTCAAAGAATGTATCCGCACCATCGCGCCCCAATTCTGTACCACGCGCATGCTGAAGGACTATGTTGGTCTGATGTACCGCGCCGCCACGGTGCGGCCACCGACGACATGGTAACTCGGTTCGACGCAGCGGATCGCTCGCTGATACGCAACCAGGCCTTCACCCCGACTGCCATGATGCGTGTCATTGGCGCGCTCATGCTGATTCTCAGCACAGCGCCTCTCCTTCCTGCATCGGCAGGAGCCCCTTCCACGGTCGAATCGAAAGCTGCGGCCCTCTTCAAGGCCGGCGACTACCCCGAAGTGACCGCTCTCTACCGAGGTCTTCCACCGGACGTGACACCCTCGACCGCATTCCTCCGGCTCTCCTTGCTGAGCTATGTCCGACTTGGACGAACAGACGAAGCCCTGGCCATCTATGCGAAATTGAGCCAGACGGGCCAGCCCGCTGATGCTTCGCTGCTTCGCCCATTGGCACTCGGAGTGATTACCGGCCACGTTCGAGACCGAAAAGAGCACGTCCGCATTGCGGCCTACTCGGCCCTTGCCGAATTGGGCTTGCCTGAGACCTCGGCAATTTTGGAGGACGGCTTACTGGACACTTCGGTAGTCGTACGCGCGCGCGCCGCCGAGGCGATCGGAAAAGCCGGACTCGCGACGAAATCCGGCGCCGTGCGCCGCGCGTTGCGGGATGACATGCCGACCGTCCGTATCGCTGCAATGACGGCGCTTGGGGAAGCACAGGCCACCGACGTTCAGCAGCGGTTTCTGGATATCGCTCGGACTGAAGATGGGCCTGAGGCCATCTTCGCCTACGCCGCTCTGTTCAAACTGGGGCATACCGAAAAGCTGGACGATATCACCAGCGCCGCGACCCTGCCGGACCCAGAGACGAGAATGGCCGCGCTGGGGGTATTGGGGCGCCTCAAACGTCCGGCCAGCCTGGCGATCCTCTCCCAAGCTGTGTATGATCCTGATCCATCGGTGCGCGCGTTCGCTGCCGGAGCACTGGGAGAATTTGGCTCCGCTAGCGGCGCAGCTCCGCTCACCCATGCAATCGGGGACGAGGTGGCGATGGTTCGTGGTGTCGCTGCGGCAAGTCTTGGAAAGCTTGGCATCAAGGAGAACCGGCCCTTGCTGCTCGCACTCACGAGAGACCCGAATAGTCATGTCCGTGCCAACGCCACAGAGGGATTGATTCGCCTGGGCGATCCCTCCGCCCTCACGCTGGCTACAGAGTTGGCTCGGCATTCCGACCCTTCAATCCGCGGTGCAGCAGCACAGGCCTTGAGTGCCTCCGCCGAGAAAGACGCTTTGGCGATTCTCCAGACGCTCTTACAGGATCAGCAGCCACTTCCTCGCCTAATGGCTGCCAAGGGATTGCGGAAAAGCAGCGAGAGTGCCATCCCGCTGTTGGTAAAGAGGTTACAAGACTCGGATGAGGCCGTGCGTATTGCGAGTGCCAACAGCCTGCTCCAACAGTTGACCCGGTTAAGTTCATCCAAACGACGCCACTAACCGAGGACCGCTATGGTTAAATTTTTCGCTGTTGTCTTGCTGCTCGTTGGAGCATTCGGAGCGGGCTACTATCTCGGACAACGACCCGTCGGGACGCTTCAGCGAACAGTCGCAGAGCTTCAACAGTCGTTGAAAGATGTATCCAGAAATGTGCTGGACACGACACTCGGGATCGAACGTGATCTCCGCAAGCGTCAAGGACTCGTGGACGCGAAGTCTCGATTAGTCCAGGCGAAGGCGCACCTCGTCGATCACAATTTCGGCGACGCAGCGAAAGAATTGGCCGAAGCCGTCGCTGCCGTGGAAGCCGCCGCGAAGGGAGTCAAATCCGATACCGCAACCAATACCCTCCGGGACATGGCCGGATCGCTGCGGGAGGTGAAGTCTGAAATTGTGGCAGGGAAACAAGTGTCGATGAAAAAGCTGGATGAACTCCAGCAGAGAATGGATCAAATCTTGAACAACTAACTCAGGCGTTGGCCGATTGAGAGATCGGTTGCTTCTTCCACTTTGCCAGAATTCGCTCCACCCGCATCTTAACCACCATATCGGAATCCTTGAGCAAGGGCTTCATCGCCTCGCGGCCCCGCTCATCACCGATCGACTCCAGCGCGGCGGCAGCCGTCAACCGCGTAAACCAGTCTTTATCACCGAGCATCCCGATCAGGGGATCAATGGCCTCACCGCTCTTGATCCGCCCCAACGCAAGGACGGCGCACTTACGGACATTTTCGTCCTTATCACGAAGGGCACCGATCAGCCTCTCGACGGACGGTTCACCCAGTACGACCAAGGCATCAATGGCATCGTCTTTAAACTCATCGTTCCGAAGCTGAAGCATCAAGGGATCAAGGACCCGTTCGTCACGGATTTTCCCGAGCGCAGCAATCGCGTATTTCCGTACCTCCCAGTCGCGGAGCAATTTGAGAAGAGTCTCGACGGCGGGAGAGCCTACCTGCCCCATCGCCTCAATGGCGACCTCTCGAACCTGCCAATCACCGTCGCGTAGCGCGCGGGCCAGCGGCTCGACACACCGCTCATCACCCATCTCGCCCAAAGTAATCACCGCTTCGCGGCGGACCACCCAGTCAGGATCACTCAGCAGATCGACCTGAATATCGATCTCATCCTTGACCTGCTCTTCATCAAGGGCGACCGTGTCTTGACTACCCGCTCTCTCGTCGACAGCGGAAGACACAGCCAGCATCTGATCGGCTACACCACCGGCGAGCGGTTCGTCACCAGCTTGCTGGGTGAGAGGGTTGATGCCCTGGGGGGGATATTTCTGTTCTTCTTCCATGGAATCAGAGCCTGGCACGACTGTCACCGCAAAAAGACTAGGCTGATGCAGAGGTGGCAGCCGCGCCTTTGCTTCCGGCCGCTCGTTTCTTCCGCTGCACAAGTGCCCGCCGTTTACGCTGTTCTCTCTTCAATCGTTTCTTCAGTGACCGGAGAGCGGTGCCCCCCTCCGGGTTGCCTTGATCGGTCAGCTTTGCGCCGATCTTCTTCTTCAACTTCACTTCATCTGGTTCCGCTGCGCGCTTCTTGGCCATCGCTCCATGCCTCCCCTTCGATAAACTCACGTATTGTCAGCTACTGACGGGAACGATGCAGTCTAGTGGAGAGCTTTGCACACTGTCAACCTGGATGAGACCAGTATGGTCATCATCGCGCGTATACAATAGCAGTAGTGAGAGGCCGACAAACCAGCGGGCCGGGAGGTCCGCTGGTGGTAATCATCCAGATAGACTTTAGTTAAGGACCAACGAGGCGACCGGAGTGCCGGCGGGATGAGTGACCGCGAGCATGGCAACAGCCCAGCGATTCCGCCTTGCAATCCAGAGATCGCCAAGGAAATTTCTAGCCGGAGAAGCCATCCCAGGCGACGCCCGATGTGTCCACGGCTGCGCACCAACAAGAAGCGAGGCAGCTCGGTCTGAGAATTGTTCTGACAACAGCATCAGCTCCGGGCGGCGTTCGCCGACAATCTCAACCTGCACATAGGCCACCCCTTTGTGCTCCACACCCAACTGGACAGCCGCACCATGGGAAAGGTCGAGAATCCGCCCTTTCTCATAAGGACCCCGGTCTGTGATCCGGACATAGAGATGCTTGCCATTCGTCAAATTCACCACACGCACCACGCTGCCGAGAGGCATGGTCCGATGGGCAGCCGTCAGCGCTTCCATATCGAACAACTCGCCGTTCGCCGCTTGTCTGCCATGAAACTGTTCACCGTACCACGAAGCGACTCCTCGATCTTTGATCCCAATATCCAATTGCATATCCCCTTTGGGAACCCACGAGCAGGCCCCCAAGGATAAGCATAGGATTATCGCAAAGGATGTGGACAACGACGAAAGCCGACTGTGATGAAGCTCAGTCTGCATGCTGGGTATCGCCTCCCTCCTGATGGTAACCCTGATGGTAACAACGAGACCACTGGTCGATTCAGGGTATAAAAGGTATGGGACTTCGACAATACCGACTGGAGTATCGGCTCCCCCACTTTCGTATGGAGCCGCCCTCTGTGAACGAGAGGGGTGGCTGTGGGGAAAATTCAACGGATAGGCTTCTACGACAACTATATAAACGAGCCAGGATTTAAATTCAACACCCAATCGATCACACGGATCCAGAAACGACAGGGAAATATCGTTGAGCGATCACGCTCCCGACATTGCGTAGATGACCCATCAGGCTTGATACTCATCCTACTACCCCTATATTGACTGCCTTGAACGGAGTGAGTAAGATCCTCCGTCAAGGAATATGGTGTAGTTTCGAGAGCAGCACCACTCCATCTCTCCGCAATTATTCACAACCGATACCACATTCGTGATCGACGTTCACAACATCACCAAGCGCTACGGGCATCATACCGCCATTGATCGCGTCACCTTCTCAGTGGCCAAAGGCGAGGTGCTGGCGTTCCTTGGTCCCAACGGTGCGGGCAAAACAACCACTATGCGGATCTTAACGTGCTTCATGCCGGCGACCGAAGGCACAGCACGAGTGGCGGGGTTTGATTGCGCCGACCAGCCATTGGAGGTGAAACGGCAAATCGGCTACCTGCCGGAAACACCGCCGGTCTATCAAGAACTCACGGTGGCAGAATATCTGACTTTTGTCGGCCGACTCCGTGGAATCACGGGACCAAAACTCTCGTCAGCGCTCGACCAATCGATTGGACGCCTCGAGCTGGGCTCCGTCCGCCATCGGCTGATCGGCAACCTGTCCCGCGGCTATCGTCAGCGCGTGGGGCTGGCGCAAGCGCTCTTACACGATCCTCCGGTGTTGATCCTTGACGAACCGACGGTCGGCCTTGACCCTAAGCAGATCATTGAAATCCGAGAGCTCATCAAGAGCCTGGCCGGCTCGCATTCCGTGATTCTCAGCACCCATATCCTTCCGGAAGCGACCGCAGTCTGCCAACGGGTTGTCATCATCAATAAAGGCCGTATCGTTGCGGAAGATACCCCAGAACAGTTATCGGCCCGATTGCGTCAATCGGAGAAAGTTTCGATTACCCTCAAGGCCTGCCCGGTTGACTGCGAGATGAAACTTCGCGCGATTCCCGGCGTGCTCAATGTTTTTCCCGGACAGGCAGGAGGGAGCTTTCTTCTCGAATGCGAGCTGGGCCGTGATCTGCGAGACGAGATCGCACGTGTAGCCGTGTTGAGCCAGTGGGGATTGCTTGAGCTCCGCACCGTGTCGATGACGTTGGAAGACGTCTTCCTCCAGCTCACGCGCCACGAAGACCACCTCTCCGAACCGCCTGAGGCCGCCGTCAGCATGGTCTCAGCCGAAAAGACAGAGGCGTAGCCTATTATGACACCGGTGCAGGCCATCATCGCCAAAGAACTGCGCGGTTACTTCGTCTCCCCCATTGTCTATGTGGTCGGCGCGGTCTTTCTGTTCATCTTCGGGCTGCTCTCCTACCTCTACGTTGGTTTCGCCGGGGCGCAAGCCATCCAATTGATGCAGATGCAGCAGGGGGGAATGGCCCAAATCAACTTGAACGATCTGGTCTTCCGAAATCTGTTCGCGAGCATGCGGATCGTCCTCGTGATTATTCTGCCCATCCTGACCATGCGGTTGTTCGCGGAAGAGCGCAAGCTGCGGACCTTTGAATTCTTGATGACCTCGCCGATCAGGATCCATGAAATCGTCGTCGGCAAATTCGTCAGCGTGTTCCTGATCTATCTTGGCCTCGTCGGGCTCACCGTATTGGTCCCCACGGTGCTGATGCTGTTCAGCGACTTCGACTGGAATCCCATCTGGACCGGCTATGTGGGTATGGTGCTGCTGGGAGCCCTGTTTCTTTCCGTGGGCCTGTTTGCCTCGGCGCTGACGGAAAATCAAATCGTCGCCGCCTTTGTGAGCTTCGGCATGCTCCTGACCATCTGGTTAATCGCTGGATTGGGGAGTCTCTTCGGTGATACCACTGCAGGCCGCGTCATCTCGTATGTGTCATACATGGAACATTATGAGCGTCTGGTGCGGGGATTGATCGACACGAGCGATCTCCTGTACTTCGGAAGCGGATTGGTACTCATGCTGTTCCTCACACATCGCGTCGTGGAGTCGACACGCTGGAAATGAGCCTCAAGTCCTTTCCTCTCGGCATTCTCGGAGTCGTGCTCGGCCTCGGCGGCATGATCACGTACAGCCTTCGCCCTGACTGGCTGTGGGCCGTTACGATCACGGAAGGGCTGGCGCTGATCTGCCTCATCCTGTTCTTCGTTTTCCATTTTGAGGCAGTCAAGGCGTTCTCCGGCCGACGCTCGACCAGGATGGGGCTGAACAGCTTTCTGATGATCGTATTGTTCACCAGCATCTTAATCATTGTGAACTTTCTGGCCTCTCGACACTCGATACGTTGGGACCTATCGGAAAGTCAGAATTTTACGCTCGCCCCACAAACTCACCGCGTGCTTCGCGGCCTGCCCCACGACGTTAAAATTACCGTCTTCACGAGAGAAAAAGATCCCGGCTATCAAGTATTCAAAGAACGACTGGAGAGTTATCGGCAAGCGTCTCCCAAGCTCAGCGTAGAATTCATCGACCCGGAGAAACAGCCGAAGATCGCCCAGAACTATGGAATCTTCCGAACCGATACCGCCATTTTCGAGAGCAATGGCCAGACAATCCGCGTCACCTCTCCCTCAGAAGTTGAGCTGACCGGTGCGCTGATCCGCATTTCCAAGGATGCCAAGAAACGCATCGTCTTCGTCGAAGGCCACAGCGAATTGAATGTCGAAGACAAGGACCGCAATGGGCTCTCCGCTGCCAAAGAAGCGCTCATCCGACAGGGCTATGAGGTCGGCACGCTCTCGCTCCTTAAGGAATCAGCCGTGCCGGATCATACCGCTGTACTGGTAGTGGCAGGCCCCCGCCGCGCCGTGACGAAAGACGAGCAGGACCGTATTCAGACCTACGTCGAGAAGGGCGGCCACCTCCTGGTGTTGGCCGATCCCGACACACAGACTGGACTAGAATCATTACTCGCCCATTGGGGACTGGGTCTAGGGTCGGGGGTGTTGGTTGATCTGCAAGATCGATTGGCCCAGGGAGATCTCACCGCGCTGTTGGTCAGAACGTTTACCGAGCATGAGATCACGCAAGACCTCAACTCCGCCGTGCTGTTACCGCTATCCCGGCACGTGACGTTCGACGAGCAGGTCGGAAAAGACTGGGACTTTGTGCCGCTGGCCCGTACCTCGCCGAACAGCTGGGCTGAAATGAACATGCAAGGCCGGGTCGTGAGCCTGAATGAAAAGGAAGACGTGAAAGGACCCCTGCCTATGGCGGCCGCGCTGGCACCGAAGAAAGCCCCGGAGGAGGGCACACCCCGACCCGCCATCGTGGTCATCGGAAACTCTACCTTCGTCTCCAACGCCTTTTTTAATTTCCCTGGCAACAGTGACTTTTTCCTCCACACAACCGGTTGGCTGGCCGAGGAACGGGACTTGATTTCCATCGCACCACGAGAACCGGCATTGCACCCGTTCACACCCAACCCCACCCAAGAACGGGCGCTGATTTACATCCAGGTTGTGTTCCTTCCATTCGTGACGCTGCTTACCGGCATCATCGTGTGGAGAAAACGACGGCGTCTCTAGCCTATGACTCGCTACTGGCCGACTCTCCTCATGTTTCTTGTACTGGCTGGCCTAGGAGGCTATCTCTATCTCATGGAGCTTCCCGCCCAGCAGCGAGAAGAAAAACAGGAGCGCGCACAGAAACAAGTCCTGCCCTTCCCCGAAACCGCTATCACCGGACTCAGGGTCACCACCGCGCAGGGGCCTATGGAATTAAAGCTGGCAGAACCTGGTAAATGGTCGATCGTGGCTCCGCTTCAAACGGATGCCGATCATCGCGAAGTGCAGGCGCTGATTCGAGCGCTCGTGACAGGAACCGTCACCAGAACTGTCGAGGAGCAGGCGACACAGCTGGCGGCCTTCGGGCTTGAACAGCCGGTGACCACCCTGACTGTCACGGCCGGGGTACAACACGAGACAATTTCAATCGGCGACAGTGGTCCGCTATCCAATACTCTCTATGTGCTTCGGGAATCGGACCGGAGCGTGTTACTGACCAACCTGGCGCCGAAGGACTTCATCAACAAGTCGTTGATGGCATTCCGCCGAAAAGAGCTCTTGCGATTTGTCCAGAATGATATCGAACGGGTCCGCCTGACTTATGCCACCACCGAAGTCGTGCTCTACAACATGGCCAAGGATAAGCCGAAACCGTCGTGGAAGATCCGTTATCCCATCGAAGCCGAAGCCGACCAGAACGAAGTCCGCTCGTTGATGTTTCGGTTGGAAGATCTGAAAGCACTCGGCATCATCGATCCCGGTCCTGAACGAGACAGCGTGGCCAAGACTCTGACGACCCCCAAGCTAAAAATCACGCTGCATACGGCAACCGGTGACCAGTCCGTCCGGCTGTATCAACCGGACCCCCAGAGCGGAGAAGCCATTGCGGAGACCACCGCCGACGGCCCGCTCTATCGCATCAACCCCATACTGATCAGAGATCTCACGAAAGAACTCTTCACGCTCCAGGACAAACGGCTGCTCGGCCTCGACTACACCGATATCGCCATGTTGTCGGTAAAGACAAGAGAGCATCAGTATGTCTTGATCAACCAGACCGGTGAATGGCTGCTCGAAGATCAGCCTACCGTGAAGATTAGCCAAGAAGCGGCAGATCTGTTTGTCAGTCGGGTCGCGAATCTTCCAGCAGAAGAACGTGTCATGAAACAATCCGCACCACTAGCCCCCTATGGGCTACTTGCGCCCGCCGCAGAATTTGTGGCGACGGGCAAGGACGGCCAGACCACAGGAAAACTGACTCTCGGCAACAAGGCAGGCAATCTCCTCTATGCCACCGGCCAACGTCTGCAAGGAGTCTTTCAGGTACGCCCGGATCTCCTCACCCAGGTCCCTTCCAAGGCCGAGCTTCTCGCCAAATCACAGGGCGCTTCACAGACCGGGCACTGACCGCTCAATGCGAAGCATATCCTACACGCGCGCGACGACCGACAATGGCGATACTACCGCCATGCAATCATAGGTTCAGCAGCTGACCTCTTCTCCCCACAATGACGGCAAACCCTTACCTATGTAGGGCTCGACCGAATGCAACCCCTCTCGTAGGATCAGCACCTACAGTTCGTGTTCATAAGCATGATCCGGTCCATCACTCCTCTATTTAGAAGAAAGTGATCGGGGATATATGAAACGGAACCTCATCTTCACAAGACAGTGGCTCGTCACCGCCCTATTCCTTGTCATCAGCTTAAGTTCCTATGGCTGCGCGGACACTGCGTCGGTTTCGGAAGACGTCGCAGCACCCTTGGCTAGCCTCACGGTCACCCCCGGGGCTCTCCAGCCGGCGTTTTTTGCCAATACCACGAACTACGCGGTCAACGCGCCGACCTCTGCAACCAGCGTAACAGTCACAGCTGTCCTCAAGGCCAACACGGACACGATGACCATCAATGGGGTGACAACTACTTCGGGGCAAGGACGCTCTATCCCACTAGGGGCCCCAGGATCGATCACGGCCATCGTGATTGTCGTGTTCTCACAAGCTGTGGCCTGGAAACCACATACACCATTAATGTCACCAGACTCTTGTCGAGCGACAACAACCTGTCGGCCTTGACTGTGAAAGTCGGGTCAGCAAACCAGTTGTTGGCTCCTCCGTTTTCCCTAGATACAGTGGATTACACGGTAGACGTTCAAACGAGCGTCCTCTCCGTGACTGTCACTGCCACCAAGTCAGACCCGAATGCCGCCATGCTGATCGGATCGGCAACAGTCCCGCCGGGAACAAATCCAGGACAGGCACCCATCACACTCGGCGCCCCCGGAGAGATCACACCTGTGACAATCGAAGTGACTGCTCCAAATGGCAACAAAAAGACCTATACCCTTTCCATAAAACGACTTTCAGGAGACAGCACCCTGTCAGCATTGATCGTGACCGCCAAGGCCGTGGCTCATCCCGTTGATCTCAACACTCCACCGCCCTACACGGTCAATGTGGCCACGGACGTCACCAAGGTGGATGTCTCGGCCACCAAATCCGATCCGAATGCCGTGATGGCGATTGGTAGCGAAACGTTCCCGGCAGGAACACCCTCAGGTTCTGTGCTCGACATTCCAATCGGGGCGCCAGGGTCAGACACACTGATATCAATCCTTGTGACCGCTCAAAATGGGGTCGACAGCACAACCTATACTGTCACGGTGCATCGCGGGGCATCAGACGACAACAACTTGTCGGCATTGAGCGTGACTGCAAACTCGGTATCTCATCCCGTCGATCTCAACTCCCCCCCACCCTACACGGTCAATGTGGCCACGGACGTCACCAAGGTGGATGTCTCGGCCACCAAATCCGATCCGAATGCCGTGATGGCGATTGGTAGCGAAACGTTCCCGGCAGGAACACCCTCAGGTTCTGTGCTCGACATTCCAATCGGGGCGCCAGGGTCAGACACACTGATATCAATCATTGTGACGGCTCAAAATGGGGTCGACAGCACAACCTATACCGTCACGGTGCATCGTGCGGCATCAGACGACAGCACCCTGTCGGCTTTGAGCGTGGCACCGGGCTCCTTGGACCCCAGTCCCTTTGATCCGAACCAGGTTAATTACACGGTGAATGTCGACAATAGCACGACTAGTGTGATTATCTCGGCAACGAAGTCCGATTCACAGGCCACGATGTCCGCCTTGGGCTCAGTGATCGCGCCGGGTACGCCAAGCGGTCAGGTAATCGTTCCATTGTCAGGGACAATCACGGAGGTCGTCATCACGGTGATTGCCCAGGATATGACGAGTCAAACGTCCTACACCATCACCGTGATCCTGGCGCCATAGCTTCATGCAAATCGTTCTGCTCTTCTCTGGCCCGTTATGCTTAATAGTCCAAGCGACAACATCCTGACTTCTCTCATGAAATCCGGTCCTCGAATACATTCCCCCCTCTCGCATCCCCGTCTGACCCGTCTCGAACTGAAACCTTGACCTCACCATAGGAGGGTCCATAAGTACCTGTCCCATTTCCCCTATACCAAAGTAGGGGTAGACCAACCTTTAGCAGTTTCGTATTATCCACCCCTTTATATTGAGGTTCAGACTAATGAACCTGCCACATCACGCCTCTGGAGAAAGAGACTACATCGCCATGCGTACCTTGACCGTCGTGAGACAGTATCTCGCTGCCGCGTTTCTCCTTGTGATCGGCCTGGTCGCCTACGGCTGTGGCGACTCAGCGACGGTGAACCCAGTGGTAGAACTTGCCAGCCTGACGGTCGACCCCGGAACGCTCCAACCGGCTTTTAGTGGTGGAACCACCCAATACACGGTCGATCTTTCTAATAGCATCAGAACCGTGACGATAACCGCTCAACCTGCCGTGGCCGGCGATACGGTCACGATCAATGGCCAAGCCACGACGAGCAGCGTGATTTCGCTGGGTGCGGCGGGAACAACAACCTCTGTGAACATTGTCGTGTCAGAGACAGGCACCAATTCGAGAACCTACACGGTTCTTCTCGTGAGGGCCGGCTTAACTGGAAACAATTCGTTACAGAACCTGACCGTGTCGCCAGGAACCCTGGCTCCTGCATTCGATCAGGACTTACAAGCCTATACAGTCACTGTTGCCAACAACATTGGAAATGTCACGGTGACCCCCACACTTTCGGACCCGGTCGCGACGATGACGGTGAACGGACAACCCGCTATTTCTGGTCAGGACCGTACAATACCCCTTAATGGTCCCGGCCAAAGCACTCCCATCACAATCGTTGTGATAGCCCAGAGCGGGGCACCGAAATCCTACTTGGTTACTGTGAGTCGTGGGATATCAAACAATAACAACTTGCAGGGCCTGACCATTTCACCTGGCACGTTGTCACCCGCCTTCCGCGCAGGCATCGTCGCCTACACAGTCAATGTGGCAAGCACAGTGGACAGAGTCACCATCACACCAAGAGTGCAAGATTCTACTGCAACCATGACCGTGACTCCTCTGCCAATCACCATCTCTGGGCAAGCCCGAACCATTCAATTAAACGGAGCGGGGTCGAATACCTTGATCAATATCCAGGTGACGGCGGAGAATGGCAGCCAGAAAACCTACACAGTAAACGTCATTCGGGCTGCCCCAGGCGCAAACAACAATCTGTCGGCGTTGAGTGTGACTCCAGGCCCCCTAGTACCAACATTTTCGCAAACTAACCTCACCTATACGGTAGACGTGGCAAGCACCGTCACCAGCGTCAATGTCGCTGCCACCAAGGCCGACCCAAATGCCGTGATGTCTGGTTCGGTGACGGCCGGAGCGGGAACAGCGTCAGGTCAAGCCACTATTCTACTCGGCGGGCCCGGGACCACCAGGGTGGTATCGATCACCGTGACCGCCCCGAGTGGTAGTTCCAAAACCTACTCTATCACCGTTGAGCGTGCAGCACAGGCGAGCAACAACAACCTGTCGGCGTTGAGTGTGACTCCAGGCCCCCTAGTACCAACATTTTCGCCAACCACCCTCACCTATACGGTAGACGTGGCAAGCGCCGTCACCAGCGTCAATGTCGCTGCCACCAAGGCCGACCCAAATGCCGTGATGTCTGGTTCGGTGACGGCCGGAGCGGGAACAGCGTCAGGTCAAACCACTATTCAACTCGGCGGGCCCGGGACAACCAGGGTGGTATTGATCACCGTCACTGCTCTGAGTGGTAGTTCTAAAACCTATTCCATCACCGTTGAGCGTGCGGCACAGGCGAGCAACAACAACCTGTCGGCGTTGAGTGTGACTCCGGGCCCCCTAGTACCAACATTTTCGCCAACCACCCTCACCTATACAGTGGACGTGGCAAGCACCGTCACCGGTGTCAATGTTGCTGCCACCAAGGCCGACCCAAATGCCGTTATGTCCGGGTCCTTAACGGCCGGGGCGGGAACAGCGTCAGGTCAGACCACTATTCAACTCGGCGGGCCCGGGACAACCAGGGTGGTATTGATCACCATGACCGCCCCGAGTGGTAGTTCCAAAACCTACTCTATCACCGTTGAGCGTGCAGCACAGGCGAGTAACAACAACCTGTCGGCGTTGAGTGTCTCACCCGGCGCTTTAGTCCCTGTATTTGATGCCAACACGACGAGCTATACCGTGAACGTGGCTAACGACGTAACTAGCGTGAATGTCTCCGCAACGAAAGCTGACCCAAATGCCGTGATGTCCGGTTCGGTGACGGCCGGGACAGGTGTCGCAACAGGCCAAGCAACCATTCCGCTGAATGGAGCAGGGACAAGCACACCCGTGTCAATTGCCGTAACCGCTCCCAATGGCAGTTCAAAGACCTACACCATCACTGTGAATCGATCGGCAACAACGGAACCACCACCCCCGGCGATCGCACCAGATCTGATTCGTGAAGACGACTCCTGTGCCACCGGTGTTCCCCCTGATGAGTGCGCTCCGGGCACGAGTAGGGAGGACAACATCACCAACGTCACAAGACCAAGATTCAGCATACCTCAGCCGGGCGCGGGGGAGACTGCCACCCTTTATATAAATGGGAACAAGGACGCGGCGTCCTCTACTACTGGGAACATCCTCACGCCGAGTACGTCGTTAAGTGATGGCACTTACGATATTACCTACACCTTAAGTAATTCCGGTGGTGAGTCTGATGAGAGTCCAATTATGATGACGCCACCGCCACAATTACAAAGATTGAGGATCGACACCACTGGCCCCTAGTACCGCTGTCGGACCGGTAGAGCGATCGTTTAGGCCTCCGCGTCGGCTATGGTAGATGCCATGAATGGAGAGGATACGCTTACACCGTCAGTATGAACCACGCGCGAACGGGTGCCTCCATAGTCCCTAGATTTATATTGATTATTCCACTTGAGTGAAGGCCTTCTGCCAGCAGGTTGCACCCACGAAACCCTGACGCTCATTGCCCCCTCATCGCACATATCTTGTTCCACACCATCGATTCTCCACGTCTCGAATTGACAATTGACTCCTTGACCTCACCCATCGGATTAGCTATATCTGTCACTCCTGCTTCGCCTCAGTAAACACTCGAACCCTCTCGTCGTTTCCACATGAGCGTTTGGGTTCGCCAGAGCACACAGGCTCATCACGTCACGCATCAAGGGAAAGTGACCGCCTCATGATGGGACGCCCGTTCACCATTGCCATGCAATACCTTGCCTCTTCCCTCACCCTCATGATCGGGTTGAGTCTGTACGGCTGCTCGGACTCGGCATCGGTCAATCCCGTGGTCGATCTGGCCAGTCTCACTATCACATCCGGAACCACTCCCGTGACACTGCAACCGTCGTTTAACCCAGCCACGACGAACTATACCGTTGACCTCTCCACCAACCTCACGAGCGTCACCGTCACCGCGCAACCGGCAGTCGCTGGCGACAGCGTAACGATCAATGGCGAGGCGACGACAAGCCGCGCCATCCCGCTCGGCGGGGCCGGAACGACGACCCCCGTGAATATCGTCGTGTCAGAATCGGGCACCAATTCGAGGACCTATACGGTCCTGCTGACCAAAGCGGAGCTCATGGGAAACAATTTATTACGGAGCTTGTCGATTTCGCCGGGCTCTCTCAACCCAAGATTTAATAGCATTACCCCGAGCTATGAAGTCGCGGTCGCGAGCACCGTCAACAGCATGAGGGTAACGCCCACATTAGATGATCCTGCTGCAACCATGACCGTGAATGGCCAACCCGCGACCTCGGGACAAGATCAAACCATTACGCTGAATGGGGCCGGTTCAAACACCTTTATCAATATAGTTGTCACCGCGCAGAACAGTACTCCGAAAACCTACACAGTGGTCGTCGCCCGTGCTGCGCTTGGCGGGAATAACAATCTCCAAAGCTTGACGGTGTCACCGAGCCGTCTGGACCCAACATTTATCACGAGCCGAACAAGTTATGCGGTCAGCGTCGATGGTCGGGTTGACAGCATCGCGGTAACTGCCGCCCCACAAGATGCGAATGCGCGCATGACGATCAATGGGCAAGAAACGAGATCGCGTTCAATCCCCCTGCCGGTAGGTCCATCCAGCACGGAAATCCAGGTGATCGTCATCGCACCGAATGGAATTCCCAAGACCTATTTCATTACCGTGAACCGCGCGGAGCTTTCGGCTGATAACAACTTGGAAACCCTCAGCGTGTCACCAGGGACCTTGGACCCTCCCTTTTCTTCCGGCACCACGCAGTACACCGTCGAGGTGGCAACCGGTATCACCAGCGTAGGTGTGACCGCCACCAAGTCCGACCCAAATGCCATGATCTCTGGGGATATACCCAATGGAGGGCAAGCGAATATTCCGCTCAACGGACCTGGGACGAGTAAGACTGTGTCAGTTATCGTGACCGCACCGAATGGAACCTCAAAAACGTACAGCATCACTGTGCATCGATTGGCACCTTCGACTGACAGCAATCTCTCCAACTTGACGGTGAGCGCAGGCACCTTGAATCCAGGATTTGCTGCCGGCACAATCAACTATACGGTCACTGTCCCGGCCAGCGTCGACAGCATGACGCTGACGGCGACCAAGTCTGATCTGAATGCCGTGATGTCCGCGTCAGGCTCCGTGATCGCGCCGGCAGGCGTCTTAACCGGGAGCGTGAGCAGTCCTCTCGGTTTGGGAACCACGACCCTGTTCACGATTACCGTGATCGCTCAGGATGGAGTGAGCACAAGACCGTACACGATCACTGTCTTCAGAGATGCGCGCTAGGTATCATGCAGGTTAGCCTCACTATCTGTTGACCTCCTCTACCAGTTAGACGCAACCATGCACCGACCCTGCTTATCCCTACGCACGTAGGGATAGATCCCTTCAGGAATCCTTTCGTAATATCTGCCTCTACCCTTATGGTTCACACGGGTGGCTGGGCCCAGCAGGTTATCCAGCAAGAAAATGTGTTGGGTCCCCCATGCGACGCTTCTGCATCATCCCAATACGACATGTGGCCATCACTCTTTTCGCCGGAGCCATCGGCATGAGTCTGTATGGCTGTCAAGACACAGGATCGATTGATCCAGGTCCTCAACTCGCCGGCCTCTCAGTCTCTAGCGCATCGCTCCAACCACCATTCGCCAGCGAAACGACCGGTTATATCGTTGACCTGCCCAGTGCCACATCTGACCTCATCGTCTCGGCAACGAAGGCTGATCCGAATGACGTGTTGTCCGGTGCGATCACTGCCCCAGCAGGGCAAGCCACCGGACAAACAACGATTTCACCCCCTGGCCCTGGGTCGACCAAAGATATCTCACTGACCGTCACGTCCCCAGATGGAAGAGCCAAGATCTACACAATGACCCTGAGAGCGATCACCCTTGGCGGGGATAACACTCTTAGGAGTTTGACCCTCTCGCCAGGGACCTTATCTCCTGCCTTTTCCGCAGGAACTCAGGACTACCGTGTGAACGTTGCCACGACTGTCACCGAGGTGGCTGTCTCGGCAACCAAGTCTGATCTAAACGCCGTGATATCGGGTGATGTGCCGAACGAAGGACGAGCGACGATCATACTCAATGGCCCAGGAACAACGAAGGTTGTGTCGATCGTCGTCACGGCGCCGAATGGAACCTCAAGGACCTATACCATCACCGTTGTACGAGCGGCCCCTTCGAGCGACGATGCTCTATCCGGCTTGACCGTGAGTCCAGGTTCCCTGGATCCGGATTTTGCTTCGGGAGTCTTGGACTACCGAGTTGATGTGGCTAATAACGTGGACAGTGTGATCATCTCGGCAACGAAGTCCGATCCCAATGCCGTGATGTTCGCGTTTGATTCAGTGATCGCCGCGGCAGGAACGCCGACCGGGCAGATCTCCGTCCCATTGACGGGCAGACGCACCGAAGCCGACATCACCGTCACCGCACAAGACGGCGTGAGTACCAAGACTTACACTGTTACTGTCATTCGATCTCGCCGGTAGACAATGTCCGCGCTTCAGACCGGAGCAGACGCAACTCTTTTTCTCGTACACACCCATCGAAACAAATTGTCCCTGCTATAAGTGAGAGGCCTGCGAGACCTGGCTGACCATCAGCGCCCTCGCTCGCACCATTCACAATCTTTCTATCTCTCGATCTGATCTGTTGACCCGACTGGTTGGATCGGTTATAGAATGAACGACTGCTCGGCCTCATGAACAAATTCTGACAGGCCGCTTTGGAACCCTCTCGTAGTCTCGACACCTACCGTTTGGGTTCACCCAATACATAGAGCTTGTTGCTCTTACTTAGAAAGTAACCGATATCATATGCACCGTACCCTCACCGCCGTAGGACAATGTTTGGCCAGTATTCTTTCCCTGACCATCGCCCTCAGTGCCTCCGGCTGCAAAGATACGGGGTCGATCTCGGAAGGACCACAGGTCAGGCTCTCTAGCTTGTCGGTCTCTGAGCCAGGACTCCAACCGGCTTTTTCAAGCGCGATCACCACCTATACGCTCCATGTACCGCCAACCGTCGCAAGCGTGACGGTAACAGCCACGCCAGAAAACAGCAGCACCAACATCACGATCGATGGGACCCCGACCCGAAATCGTTCTGTGGACCTCAATCCTCAGGGACAGAACACGGCCATCATTATCACCCTCACTGAGCAGAGCGGAAGTCAAAGCTCCTACGTCATCACGGTACACCGGGACAACAATATCTTGTCGAACCTGACGGTGTCCTCAGGTAGTTTAACCCCAGGGTTTTCACCGGGCACGCTGAACTATACCGTAGACGTGGCAACCGGTGTCTCCAGTCTCACCGTCACCGCGACGGTTCAGGATTCAAATGCCAGCTTGATGATCAATGGACAAGGAATCAGCTCCGGCCAACCACGCGAGATTTCACCGCTGGCGCCCCCAGGGTCAGACACGCTCATTACCATCCTCGTGCGAACACCCAGTGGCGCTGAAAAGACCTACACGGTCACGGTGAGACGGCCGCTGCCTTCAAGCAATGCCACGCTCTCGGATTTGACCGTGAGTACAGGCACCTTGAATCCAGGATTTGCCGCCGGCACACCGAACTATACGGTCACTGTCCCGGCCAGCGTCGACAGCCTGACGGTGATGGCGACCAAGTCTGATCCGAATGCGGTGATGTCCGCAGCTGGGTCCGTGATCGCGCCGGCAGGAGTCTTAACCGGAAGCGTGAGCAGTTCTCTCGGTTTGGGAACCACAACCCTGTTCACCATTACCGTGATCGCTCAGGATGGAGTGAGTACAAGACCGTACACGATCACTGTCTTCAGAGATGCGCGCTGAGCATGCCGCCACACGCGCTCATGTTACTATTCGAGTGAGTAGCCCCTCGGAAGACTCGCAGTTCACAGCCCTCACCTGCCAGGGCTTCAATCCTACCGCTTCGGATCCAGCTCGATCAGTCCCTTGCGGATGGCGGTGATGGCGGCTTGCGTGCGATCATAGACTTGTAGTTTATGGAAGATGTTCCGGACGTGATTCTTCACCGTCTTTTCGCTCAGATCAAGGGTATTGGCAATCTCCTTGTTGGTTTTCCCGTCGGCCACCAATCGTAACACCGTAATCTCTCGCTCCGTCAGATCATGCTCAGCCCAGGATGGTTTTTTCCCCTTCTTTTGGGCCATCAATGAAAACTCCGCCAAGATTTTACTGGCGACAGACGGATGGATCAGCGATTCGCCTCGAGAGATCGCTCGAATGGCCGCCACGATTTGTGACGATTCAGAGTCTTTCAAGAGATAGCCTGTCGCACCCGCACGGACAAGATCGAAGATGTACTGTTGTTCTTCGTACATGGTCAACGCCACGATGCCGATGTGCGGGAACTCACGTTTGACTTGTCTGGTGGCCTCGACGCCTCCCATCCGTGGCATGCTGACATCCATCAGGATCACATCCGGAAGCAAGGCGCGGGCTTTTTCGACGGCCTCCGCACCGTCTTGTGCTTCGCCGATGACGTGAATGTCCTCTTTGGTCTTCAGAATGGCTGCCAAGCCTTCCCGAACCACTCGGTGATCGTCGGCAATCAGCACCTTGATTTTCTCCATTACTCCTCCCTCTCCTCTCGATGCCCCAGCGGCACCTTGACGATGATTTTCGTGCCCTTCCCCGGCTTCGATTGGACGAGCCCCTCTCCTCCCACCAGTCGAGCTCGTTCTAAGATGCCCTTGATTCCGAAATGATCCCACTTTTCAGGGTCGCGCAGCACGGCCTCCAGATCGAATCCGATTCCATTGTCGGCAATGGTGACGCGCAACAGCTCCATCTCGATGTCCAGCTTGATCGAGACTCGATCGGCCCGTGCATGTTTTTGCACGTTGCTCAAAGCCTCCTGGATAATGCGAAAGAGAAAGATCTTCGTCCGTGGGAAGAGAATCTGCTCATCTCCGCTCACAGAAAACTTCGTGGTGATGTGGGTCTGGAGCTGATACGACTTGAAATAATTCGTCAGAGCCGGAATCAATTCCATCTTGTCGTAGTGCAGGGGACGCAGGTTGAAAATCACTTGGCGGGCTTCCTGGATGGCCAACTTCAGCTGAGCCTTGCTCTCCTTGATGGTGGCCAAACTGGCCCGTGATTTCTTCCGGATGAGTTCCTGGCACAAATCTAGCTTGAAATTCACACCTGCCAAACTCTGCACGAAGCCGTCGTGGATCTCGCAAGCGATTCTGGTCCGCTCCTCCGTCACTGCCGCCCCAGTCTCTTTCACATACAACCGATACAAGGATTGATATTTGTTCAGCGTCTTCTCGATCTCCGCCGTCGCGCGAATACGAGCGCCGATCAGCTCCCACATGAATTTTGCACTGGCGCCGCCGATGATAGTGACACCCATTCGATGAAAATCCTCAAGAAACCTCCTGACCTCTGCATCACCCGACACATCGATGATCAGATCAACACGCTCCATCGCGAGGAGCTGCCGATAGTCCTGCGTGATCGGGATTCCGAACTGTTGCGCCAGTTCTAGCCCTGGGGCTTTTGGATCGAGCTCCGCCACACCGACAATCCGCACGAGGGGATCGTTTGCAAAGATCTCCATCAGCGCGGCCCCTCCACGACCGGCGCCGATAATGGCGACGTTCGTCGCCCCTGAGGTTGGCGGGTTTCGCCGAGCACGCTGAGAGAGGGGCTTCTTCATCAAGAGGCACTTCCTGCACTGGGCTTGTCGGAATGCACGACGAACACCGATCGAATCGGAGAACCTGAACAAGGCTGGGAGACAGGGGTTGAGGGATCCAGACGTTACGTCTTAACTCTCACGCCGGTGCTGAGCAAGCGTTTGTAACTCGTCCATAAATTGGTCGATGCCCTTGAACTCTCGATACACGGACGCAAAGCGGACATAGGCGACCTGATCCAGCTGATGTAACTCCTTCATGACTTCCTCGCCGACAACCCGACTTTGAATCTCCGTCTCGCCCATCTCCTGAATTCGTTTTTCTATCCGGTCGGTGACGGCCTCAATGGTGCCAATACTGATCGGCCGCTTTTCACAAGCCTTTTTCAGCCCGGCGAGAATCTTATTGCGGTCAAACGACTCGCGGCGGCCGTCCTTCTTCACCACGACCGGGAGTATCTCTTCAACTCGCTCGTAGGTGGTATAGCGGCGTTTGCAACCAAGGCACTCGCGGCGGCGGCGGATGACCTCGCCTTCCTTGGCCATGCGAGAATCAACGACCTTGTCTTCGAGTTCATCGCAGAACGGACATTTCACCGGTGGCGACCCGTCCTCTTACTAGCGGCTGGTTAGTATTGATGGATGAAGGGAAACCGACTGTTCAACGCCTTCGCCTCAACCCGTACTTCCTCCAGCACGGCTGGCTCTTGCCGATGTTGCAGCACGCGGTCGACTAACCCCACGATCTGCTTCATCTCGGGCTCGCGCATGCCGCGCGTGGACACGATCGGCGCTCCAAGGCGAATTCCACTGGCCACGGCGGGTGGTTTTTCATCGTACGGCACAGCGTTCTTGTTGACGATAATCCCGGCGGCATCGAGCGCCGCATCGGCATCTTTCCCCGTAATCCCTTTATTCGACAAGTTGAGGAGCATCAGATGGGTATCAGTCCCCCCGGAGACGATCTTATACCCACGCTCGACCAACCCCTGCGCCAAGGCCTTCGCATTGGCCAACACTTGCTGTTGATAGCGCTTGAACCCTGGAGAAAGGGCCTCTTGAAACGCAACAGCTTTTGCCGCGATCACGTGCATGAGTGGTCCGCCTTGTAATCCAGGAAACACCAGCTTATCGACCCCCTTGGCGTACTCGGCTTTGCACATCGTCACACCCCCACGCGGGCCACGCAGAGTTTTATGGGTCGTCGTGGTCACGAAGTCCGCATAGGGAACAGGGTTCGGGTGAAGACCCGCTGCGATGAGCCCGGCAATATGCGCGATATCAACCAAGAGATACGCGCCGACTGACTTGGCGATCTGCTGGAATCGAGGAAAATCAAGTATGCGGGCATACGCGCTAGCCCCGACCACGATCATCCGTGGACGGCATTCCTCTGCCACCTTCTGCACGGCATCGTAGTCAATCCGTTCCGTCTGGCGATCAACGCCATAGGAAAACACGCGGAAGAGGATGCCGGAGAAATTGACCTTGCTACCATGCGTCAAATGGCCGCCCTGAGCCAGATCCATCCCGAGAATCGTATCGCCCGGTTTTAAGACCGACAGATAGGCCGCCATATTGGCCTGTGATCCGGAATGCGGCTGCACATTGACGTGTTCGGCACCAAAAATCTGCTTGCACCGCTGAACAGCCAAGTCTTCGACGGCATCAGCATACTGACAGCCACCGTAATAGCGCTTCCCCGAGTAGCCTTCGGCGTATTTATTGGTGAGCAGCGAGCCCTGGGCGGCAAGCACCGCTGGGCTGGCGAAATTCTCCGAGGCAATCAAGAGCAACTTCTCACGTTGCCGAACCTCTTCAGACTCAATCGCGGCATAGACAGCGGGGTCTACCGCCTTCAGTGCATCCAATGAGCCGATCGCGTCCTGCATCATGCTGTCATCACCCCTTCATCATGAAGCGGAAGGTTCTTCTGCCTCTTGCTTCTTCACCACGTGGACCTTCACCGTCGCCACCACATCTCTGGGCATCTTGATGGGCACGGCCACAGTCCCAAGTTCCTTGATCGGTTGCGCCAATTGAATCTTTCGCCGATCCACCGTGACACCTTGTGCCGCCAATCCTTCCGCGATGTCTTTGGTCGTGACAGAACCGAACATCTTGTCGTCTTTGCCGACCTGCGCTTCGATCGTCAGCTCAACAGCCGAAACCTTCTTGGCGTAGGATTCAATTTCCAGCGTTTCCTTCTTGGCCTTATCGGCTGCCACTCGCTTGGCATGCTCGAAAGCCTTGATGCTCCGACCATCGGCCTCAACAGCCTTCCGGCGCGGTAACAGATAGTTTCTCGCAAACCCATCGGCGACGTTAATGAGATCGCCGAGATGCCCCACCCCTTCCAGGGTCTCTTGAAGAATGACTTTCATACCCATACTCCTTCACTAGATAAAGTAGCCGAGGATACTGACCTGATTGTGAAATGTCAATTCTGAGGAGTCCAGAGGAGTGGAATGAAGGCTGGTTACGGGATCACGCCGAGCGCACGACCCACCTTCGCAAATGCCGCTACGGCTTGTTGCAACTGCATCCTTGTATGGGCCGCCGACATTTGAGTCCGGATCCTCGCCTGTCCTGGTGGCACCACCGGATAACTGAATCCGACGACATAGACCCCTTCTTTCAGTAAGGCCTCCGCCATGGAGGTCGCAAGGGCGGCATCCCCCAACAGCACGGGAATGATGGGATGCTCGCCCGGCACGAGCCGGAACCCGAGCGTGGTCAGCTCGCTTCTGAAGTAAACGGCGTGAGCCTGAAGCGCCTCTCTGAGATGGTCGCCCTGTTTCACGAGATCGAGCGCGCACAATGCACCGGCTGCGATGGGCGGAGGAAGCGAGTTCGAGAACAGATAGGGTCGTGATCGTTGACGCAGCAGCTCGATCACCTCGGCCTTGCCGGATGTAAACCCGCCGGTTGCGCCACCGAGCGTTTTCCCCAAGGTGCTCGTCACCATCTCGATGCGGTCGGCAACCCCAAAATGAGCCGGCGTCCCCCTGCCCTTCGGACCAAGAACCCCTGTGGCATGGCTATCATCAACCACCACTGCCGCGTCATACCGTTCCGCCAGCTCCACGATCCGGTCCAGTCTGGCCAGATCGCCATCCATCGAGAACACCCCATCGGTGACGATCAGCCGCAAGCGGCACTCACCCGCTTCCTGAAGTCGCGCTTCGAGGTCTGCCATGTCGGAATGGGCGTAGCGAAATCGTTTGGCCTTGCACAGTCTGATGCCGTCAATCAGGCTGGCATGGTTCAAGGCGTCGCTGATGACGGCATCGTTCTCATCCACCAATACCTCGAATAGTCCCCCGTTCGCGTCGAAGCAGGAACTGTAGAGGATGGTGTCATCGGTGCCGAGAAAGACGCTGACGCTCTGCTCCAGCTGCTTGTGCAAATCCTGCGTACCGCAAATAAACCGCACGGAAGCCATACCATAGCCATGGGTTTTCAGCCCATTTTGAGCCGCCTGCACGATGGCCGGATGATTCGCAAGCCCGAGATAATTATTTGCGCAGAGGTTCAGAACGGTACCTTGTGACACCAGGAGGTCCGAGCCTTGCGGCCCCAGAATACGCCGTTCTGTTTTATAGAGACCTTTGGAGCGGATGTCGGCGAGTTGGGCACTGAGAACCTGTTTGAGTGAGTCGTAGGCCATGGTTTAGAACGGGACTGAGAAATGAGGACTGAGGGCCGAAGGCTGTTCTCTCAGTCCTCCTACGGAAACAAGACCACTTTGCCGCACTGACCCGACTGAATCAACTCAAACCCGGTCGCAAACTCTTTCAGCGGAAACGAGTGGGTCACGATTGGCCGAATATTGAGACCGGCTTTAAAGAGACCTGCCAGCCGGTACCACGTGCTGAACAGGCGCCGTCCGGTGATCCCATAGACGCGGATCCCCTTAAAAATCATTTCGTTCGGCAGATCGAAGCTCACCGGACCGGTCGGGATACCGAACAAGGTCACTCGGCCACCGTTCTTCACCGCGCGAAAGGCTTGATGTAACGCCGTAGGATCTCCCGACATCTCCAGCGAGGCATCAACTCCTTCACCGGCAGTCATCTCGAGGATGGCCGCTGCCACGCGCTCCGGCGACTCGGTCCTCGCGTTGAGAACATGATCCGCCCCAACCTGCTTCGCCAAACCCAGCCGGTAGTCACTGACATCAGATGCGATAATGGTTGCAGCACCGGCGGTTCGCGCGACAGCCGCAGCAAATAAACCGGTCGGGCCACACCCCGTGATCAACACCGTATGGCCGGTGAGATCTTCAGCGAGCGCGGCATCGACTGCATTCCCAAGCGGCTCCTGCACACAGGCTAACTCCGGAGGAATGTCCAAAGCCGTGTGCCACAAGACCCCCTCAGGCAATGCAACATACTGGGCGTACGACCCGTCCCGATCGATCCCAAGAATCTTGTAATTCTTGCACACATGCGCCTGTCCGGTGCGGCACTGGAAACAGGCTCCACAGGTCAGATGCGACTCGGCCGCAACGTAATCGCCTACCTTTACAAGAGTCACATCCCGTCCCACTTCCACGACGTGCCCGCACAATTCATGGCCAATGATCCGTGGCGGATGAACCCGCTGTTGTGCCCATTCGTCCCAACGGTAGATATGTGCATCGGTTCCACATAAGGACGTCGCTGCCACCTTCACCACCGCGTCATGTGGTCCCGGAGTTGGGTCCGCCCATTCGGTGAGCGTTAAGCCTGGTCCAGTCGCGGTTTTGACGAGCGCTTGCATGGATCCATTATACCAGCCCAATCAGAGACACCCATGGTTTCGGTGAAAGAAACGGGTTGCAGGAGCTTCTTCGCGATAGGTAGGATGCCAACTCAACTCGTGCTATCGCCCCAGCGGCAACGGATCTGTTCACACTGGCCAATAGGGAGCAGCCGAAAGGTGAAGATATGAAAACCAGGACAAACTGGATGCAGAGAATCGTCATGGTGAGTCTATTGGGACTGCTCCCCCTCTCTGCCGAGGCGGAAACGGCTCGCTGGACCATTGATCCAGATCACTCGGTGATCGAGTTCCGCGTGACCCATATGGTGGTGTCCAAAACATCGGGACGTTTTCTCGACTATCAGGGTGTTGTCGAGATGGACGCAGACGCGAAGACCTTCAAGACCATTGAGGCCACGATCAAGGCTGAATCGATCAACACGAATCAAGACAAGCGCGACATGCATCTGCGCAATACCGACTTCTTGGATGTCAAACAGTTCCCGACGATCACCTACAAAATGAAAAACTATCAGAAACAGGGAGACAGCTATACTGTGGTGGGTGAACTCACCCTGCGTGGTCTCACCAAAGCCGTTACGCTGAACGTCATCTTCAACGGCGTGGCGAAAGATCCCTGGGGAAACACCAGAGCCGGCTTCAGCGCCGATGGGAAACTAAACCGCAAGGATTTTGGGATGGTGTGGAATAAGACCCTCGACACCGGAGGACTCGTCGTCGGAGACGAGGTACAGATCCATCTCGATATCGAGTGCATCAAAGCTCAGAAAACCTCATAAGCGGTACGGTCCGATGAGAGCCATGGTGCTCAATCATACGGGCGATATCTCCCACAGTCCCTTACATCTCCAAGATCGGTCGGTTCCTGTTCCACAGGCAGGCCAGGTTCTCGTCAAAATTCACGTCTGCGGGGTCTGTCGCACCGATCTCCATGTTGTGGAGGGAGAACTTCCCAACACGAGCTTCCCATTAATTCCAGGACATCAAGCAGTCGGCACGGTGACGCAAGCCGGTGGCGGAGTCACGGACATCCATGAAGGAGACCGGGTTGGGATCGCCTGGCTTCAAGGAACTTGCGGACAATGTGAATTCTGCACAAGCGGGCGAGAGAACCTCTGCTTAGAAGCGACGTTCACCGGCTATCAGGTCGATGGAGGCTATGCTGAATATGCAGTCGTCCCTGCACGGTTTGCCTACCCAATCCCATCAATCTTTTCTGACGATCAAGCAGCTCCCCTACTTTGTGCCGGTATTATCGGCTATCGGGCGTTACGTCTCAGCGGCATCAAGCCTGGCCAGCGCCTTGGGCTCTATGGATTCGGCGCCTCAGCCCACATCGCAATCCAAATCGCACGCCATTGGGGCTGTCAGGTCTATGTGATCTCGCTCAAATCCGAGCACCAGAAATTAGCCAAACAGCTAGCCGAGATTATTCATGACTGATGGTCAGCGGGGCAGCGGCCGCCATTC
>ERZ1292633.793-Hain-H41-02um-R1-793-length-35509-cov-6_pt2 | contig 33955 bp, 30 predicted proteins | sample MGYA00564406_ERZ1292633 | MGnify/ENA primary metagenome ERZ1292633 (study PRJEB36523, sample SAMEA6512639) | groundwater metagenome | collected 2019-01-08 | study: AquaDiva: Metagenomics assemblies of 32 groundwater samples
GTGCGAGATTCCCTATGGCGACATTCCGGGCTTTCCGCTGTCCACGGTGGAATCGCACGCGGGGCGGCTGCTGGTGGGCGTGCTTGGCGGCCGGCGCGTGATGGCGATGCAGGGGCGCTTTCACCGGTACGAAGGGTACTCGCTGCAGCAGGTCACCTTTCCGGTGCGCGTGCTGCGTGCGCTGGGCGCATCGACGCTGGTGGTGTCGAACGCCTGTGGCGGCATGAACCCGTCGTGGGCGCCCGGCGACCTGATGCTCATTGCCGACCACATCAACCTGCTGGGCGACAACCCGCTGATCGGGCCGCATCACGCAATGCTCGGCGACCGGTTTCCCGACATGAGCGCGCCGTACGATCCGGCGCTCCTGGCCATCGCGCGGCAGGTCGCCGCCGACCTCGGCCAGACGCTGCGAGAGGGCGTATATGTGGCGGTGCAGGGTCCGAACCTCGAGACGCGCGCCGAATACCGCATGCTGCGGTCGCTCGGCGCCGACGTCGTGGGGATGAGCACCGTGCCCGAGGTCATCGTGGCCGTGCAGGCCGGGATGCGGGTGCTGGGGCTGTCGATCATCACCGATCAGTGCCTCCCCGACACGCTGCAGCCCGCGCATCTCGAGACGATCATCGCGACGGCCAACCAGGCCGAACCGAACCTGACCGCGCTGGTGCGCGGCGTGCTGGAGCGGATGTGACGCAGCCGGCAACCACCACGCCGCTGTTTGCGCTGCTGCCGCCGGATCGCCCGGCGGACGCGGTCGAGCGCGAGCTGCTCTCACGCTGGACCGAGGAGAACCTGTTCGCGCAATCACTGGCCGCGCGCTCCGGCGCGCCGCGCTGGGTGTTCTTCGAGGGACCGCCAACCGCCAACGGGCAGCCGGGCATTCATCACCTGTTCTCCCGCACCGTCAAGGACCTGTTCTGCCGCCATCGCGCGATGAAGGGCTTTCGGGTGGATCGCAAGGCGGGCTGGGATACGCACGGCCTGCCGGTCGAGATCGAGGTGGAGAAAGCACTCGGCATCAGCGGCAAGCAGGACATCGAGCGCGTGGGCGTGGCCGAGTTCAACCGGCTGTGCCGCGAGAGCGTCTGGAAATACCGCGACGACTGGGAGAAGCTGTCCAGCCGCATCGGTTTCTGGCTCGACTACGAACACGCCTACGTCACGTACCACAACAACTACGTGGAAAGTGTGTGGTGGGCGCTGTCGATGCTGCACGCCAAGGGGCTGCTGTACCAGGGGCACAAGATCCTGCCGTACTGCCCGCGTTGCGGCACCGCGCTGTCGAGCCACGAGGTGGCGCAGGGCTACGAAGACGTCGAGGATCCGTCGATCTACCTTCAGCTCAAGCTGACGCAGCCCGGCAAGGGCGGTGAGCGCCGGATCCTGGTGTGGACGACGACGCCCTGGACGCTGGTTTCGAACGCGGCGCTCGCGGTGCACGCCGATCTCACCTATGTGGAGCTGCGCAAGAAGACCGGCGCGGAGTGGACGGTGATTCTCGCCGAGGCGCGGGTGAGCGCGGTGATGGGCGGTGACTGGACCGATCGATGGGACGTGGTGGACACGTTTGCCGGCCGGTCGCTGGCCGGCGCGCACTACCAGCGCCCGCTCGACTGGGTGGCGTACGCCGACGGCGCGCGCGAGATCGTGGTGACCGCCGACTTTGTATCGGCCGACGACGGCTCGGGCGTGGTGCACCTGGCGCCGGCGTTCGGCGCCGATGACTACGCGGCGGGACGCCAGTACGACCTGGCATTCCTGCAGCCGGTGAACGCGCGCGGCGAGTTTCCGGAAGGGATGCCCGTGGTGGGCGGCCTGTTCGTGAAGGCGGCCGACCCGTTGATCATCGACGAACTGAAACGGCGCGGCGTGCTGTGGAAGGACGGCCGCTTCACGCACAGCTATCCCCACTGCTGGCGCTGCAAGACGCCGCTGCTGTACCTCGCGCGGTCGTCGTGGTTCGTGCGCACCACCGCGTTCAAGGACGCGATGATCGAGCGCAACGCGCGCGTGAACTGGAGCCCGTCCGAAATGGGAACCGGGCGGTTCGGCTCGTGGCTGGAGAACAACATCGACTGGGCGGTCTCGCGCGACCGGTACTGGGGGACGCCGCTCCCGGTGTGGATCTGCGACGCCGAGGCCGCGCATCTCGAGGTGATCGGCAGCTTTGCCTCGCTCGCCGTGCGGACGGGGCACGTGCTCGGCGCGGAGTTCGATCCCCACAAGCCGCACATCGACGGCTACACCTGGCCGTGCGCCGAGTGCGACGGCACCATGCGCCGCGTGCCCGAAGTCATCGACACCTGGTTCGACTCGGGGTCGATGCCGTTTGCGCAGTGGCACTACCCGTTCGAGAACCGCGAGGAGTTCGCCCGGCAGTATCCCGGCGACTTCATCGCCGAGGGGATCGACCAGACGCGCGGCTGGTTCTACTCGCTGCTGGCCATCGCCACCGGCCTGGGGGATGCCCTGCATGCCGAGGACGAGTGGAAGAAGCCGACCGCCGACAAACGAAAGGCCACGGAGCCCGAGCATCAGGGCGGCGGCCATTTCCTTCCGGAGGGAAGGAGCGAGCCGTACCGCGCGGTCGTGGTGAACGACCTCGTGCTCGACGCGCACGGCCAGAAGATGTCGAAGTCGCGCGGCAACACGGTCGATCCGTGGCAGCTGATCGAGCGTCACGGGGTCGACGCCATCCGGTTGTTCCTGGTGTCGTCGAGCCAGGTCTGGGTGCCGCGCCGATTCGACGAGCAGGTGATTCGCGAGACCGCCGGCCGGTTCCTGCTGACGCTCAAGAACGTGTACAACGGGATCTTCGCGCAGTACGCCAACTTCGGCTGGTCACCGTCGGCAACCGATCCGGCCGCGAAGGATCGTCCGCTGCTCGACCGGTGGATCCTGTCGCGGCTGACGGCGACCGAAGCACTGGTGGACGCCGAACTCCAGCGCTTCGACGCCACGGCGGCGTCGCGCGCGCTCATGGAATTCGTCACCGAAGACCTGGCCAATTGGTACGTCCGGCTCTCTCGTGCGCGCTTCTACGAGGTGGACGGCGCCGACAATCGCGCGGCGTTTGCCACGCTGCACGAGGTGCTGGCGGTGGTCATGCGCCTGCTGGCGCCGTTCGCGCCCTTCGTGAGCGACTGGATTCATCGCGCGCTGACGGGAGGATCGGTGCACCTTGCCGACTTCACGCGCGCCGGCGCCGTGCCTCGCGATGCGGCGCTCGAGGCGGCGATGGCCGAGGTTCGCGCGCTCACCACGCTCGGGCGGGCGGCGCGCGAGGGGGCCGGCATCAAGGTGCGCCAGCCGTTGTCGCGGCTCGTCTGCGTGGCCGGCGAGGCCGATCGGGTGCTGCTCGACGCCCTCGTGCCGCTGCTGGCGACCGAGCTCAACGTGAAGGCCGTGGATTTCCTGGGTTCGGCGGACTCCCTGGTGTCGCTCGAGGCCAAGGCGAACTTTCGCGCCCTCGGCAAGAAGTGGGGCAAGGAGACGCCGCAGGCCGCGCAGGCGGTTTCGGCGCTTCATTCGGCCACGCTGCTGGCCTTCGAGCGTGGCGAGACGGTGCACGTGACGGTCGGCGGCGTGTCGCGGGCGCTCGACGCGGAGGACCTGATGGTCGTCCGCAAGTCGAGTGGCGCGCTGGTGGTGTCGCAGGACGGCGCGCGCTTCGCGGCCATCGACCCGACGCTCACCGACGCCCTCCGGCGCGAGGGGATTGCCCGGGAGCTGGTGAGCCGCGTGCAGCGCTTCCGCAAGGAATCCGGCCTGCAGGTGAGCGACCGTATCACGCTGTGGGTGGCCGGGCCCGAGGCATTGCACGAAGCGGTGGACGCCCACCGCGCATGGATCTGTGACGAGACCCTGACGCTGGCGTTGCATGTGAGCGCGACGCTTGCCCCCGATGTTCCCCCCGGCACCACCGCCGATCTCGACGGCGTGCCAGTTTCCCTCGTTCTCCAGAAGGTATCCTGACGATGGCGCCCCAGACCGACGGCGACAAGAAGTTCAAGTCGCTCACCAAGAAGCAGCTGCAACTGCTCGAGAAGCTCCTGCTCGACGACCGAAAGCGGGTGCTGAAGGAACTCGGACAGTGGGACGAGACGCTGAACAACACGAGTCAGGGCGCCGTCGGCGACATGTCGAGCTACTCGTTCCACATGGCGGACCAGGGTACCGACGCGTCGGAGCGCGAGAAGGCGTTCCTGTTCGCGTCCAAGGAAGGGCGCTACCTGTGGCACGTCAACCAGGCGTTGCGCCGGCTGTACAAGACCCCCGAGAAGTTCGGGCAGTGCGAGCACTGCGGTGGCGAGATCGCCATCGAGCGCCTGGAGGCGCTGCCGCACGCCCGCTACTGCATCAACTGCAAGCAGCGCGAGGAAGATGCGAAGAAGTAAGCCCGGCATCTTCTGGGGCGTCACGGGCACCGTGCTCCTCGTGGACGCCTTCACCAAGATCGTCGCCGTCGACCGCCTGATCCCGGCGTACCTTCCGCGCCCGGTCTGGGGCGAAGGCCTGCGGTTGACCCTCGTGTACAACCCGGGGGCGGCCTTCGGGATGCACTTCGGTGCGCTGTCGCGCTGGATCTTCATTGCCCTCACGTTCCTGGCGCTGATGATCCTCGGACGGCTCTATCTCGAGACGCCGCTGCTGCACCGCACGCGCACACTGGCGCTCGCGCTGGTCACCGGCGGCGCGCTCGGCAACCTGCTCGACCGGCTGAAGTCGTCGCGCGGCGTGGTGGACTTCATCGACGTGGGCGTGGGCGCCTGGCGCTGGCCGACGTTCAACGTGGCCGACATTGCCGTGACCACCGGCGCGATCCTGCTGGCCTGGGTGTTGTGGAATGCCGATGAGGCGCTCGCGCCCACTCCGGCGCGGTCGGCCGCGCTGCCCGGCGTTGAACAATCGTCTGCCGTCGAGTCGGGATAACCGCGCCGTGTCGGCCGACGCCGGGGCTGGTACGCACCACGACTTCACCGTCGAGCAAGACGATGCGCCACGACTCGACGTGCTGGTGGCAAACGCACTCGGGCTCTCGCGTTCCCAGTCCGCAACACTGGTGGCCGAGGGGCGGGTGCTGGTGAACGAGCGGCGCGAGCGCGCGAGCTTCCGCGCCGAACGTGGCATGCGGATCGCGGTCGACGTGCCGCCGCCGCCCGGGCGCGAGGTGCTGCCCGAGCAGATCCCCCTGTCGGTGCTGTTCGAGGACGAGTCCCTGTTGGTCATCGACAAGGCCGCCGGCATGGTGGTGCATCCGGCGCCGGGCAACTGGACGGGGACGCTGGTGAACGCGCTGAAGGGGCGCGGCCAGCCGCTCGCCGACGGGGCAGGTGACGAGCGAGCCGGGCTGGTTCACCGTCTCGACAAGGACACCTCGGGGTTGATGGTGGTGGCCAAGACGGACCGCGCGCTTCGGGTGCTCAGCAAGGCCATCGCCGAGCGGCGGGTCATGCGCCGGTACGCCGCGCTGTGCTGGGGGCACCTCCCCGACGATGCCGTTTCCGTTGACAAGCCCCTCGGGCGCGATCCCAACGACCGTCTGCGGATGGCCGTGGTGGAAACCGGGCGCAAGGCGCGCACCGACTTCGCGCGGCTGGCGCGCTTCATGTCCACCGACCTGCTCCGCTGCCACCTGCACAGTGGGCGGACGCACCAGATTCGCGTGCACCTGGCGTCCATCGGGCACCCGGTGGTCGGTGACGACACCTATGGAGGAGGCGGGGCGCGCCGGGTGGTCGGATTGCCGCCCCATCGGCATTTCCTTCATGCCGCCTGGCTCGTCTTTACTCATCCGGTATCGGGGGAGAAGCTGGAGTTTCGCTCGCCCCTGCCGGAGGAACTGCGCCAGTCGCTGCTGACCGTTGCCGAGCTGCCCGATCTGATTGCCTCCCAGAACCCCCTGGACTACTTTGACTTCTATAGAGCCGATCGCTGAGATCACGACCCGGCGGTACCTGGTGTTCATTGCCGGTGGGCGTCGGTGCGTGTGCGCGCTGGACGCCGTCCGGGAGATCGTGCCCATGCGCGCGGCGACGCGATTGCCGGGCGCGCCCGACTGGATCCGTGGATTGGTGAACCTGCGCGGCGCCCTGATCGCGGTGGCGGACCTGTCAGTCCGGTTTGGGGCGCCGCGTTCCGGGGATGAGGGCGCGGTGCTGGTTGCCGAGGCACACGGCAAGACGTTCGGGATCCTGGTCGACGGAGTGAAGGACGTCCTGTCGCTCGATGCTGGGCGGCTGGAGGCGGTGGAAGTCGAACACTCGGTAGGCGGCGTGGTGTCGCACGTCGCATATGCCGGCGATGACCAGGTGCTGGTGTGCGATGTCAGCGCGCTGGCGGCACAGATGCTGGTCATTTAACCGAACGAAGCGGGGGTCTCAGTGCCGACGGTGCTCATTTGCGATGACGCGATCTTCATGCGGACGATGGTCGGGGACATCCTCCAGCAGGCGGGCTTTGAGGTCATCGGCGAAGCCGAGACCGGCTCCCAGGCCGTGGAGAAGTACAAGCAGCTGCGCCCGGATCTCGTCACGATGGACATCGTGATGCCCGACATGGGGGGCATTGACGCGGTGCGCGAGATCACGAAGTTCGATCCGAACGCGAAGGTGCTGATGTGCTCGGCCATGGGCCAGCAGGCGCTGGTGGTCGAAGCCATCCAGGCCGGCGCGAAGGACTTCGTGGTGAAGCCCTTCCAGCCGAGTCGCGTGCTTGAGGCCGTGCAGCGCGTGCTCGGCTGAGCACCAGGTCGACGACCTGAGCCGCGGCGTGGACCCGCAGCGATACGCTGAACTCTTTCGTTCCGAGAGCCGTGAACAGCTCTCGGAGATCAATCGTGCCCTGCTCGATCTCGAGGGAGCGCCTGATGCGAAGGAGTCGGTGCACGTGCTCTTTCGGGCCGTGCATACCCTCAAGGGGATGAGCGCCACCATGGGATACGCGGGGGTCGCCGCGTTCGCCCATGAACTGGAGAGCCTGCTCGACCGCATGCGCACGGGCGACCAGGGCATCAGCGCCGAGTTGCTGGATGTGCTGTTCGCCGCCACCGACGTGCTGGAGGGCGGCATCGAGCGCGCCGTCGACGGCGGCGGCGATCCGCCCGGCCTGGCCGAGGCGCTCGAGCAGATGCGGCACGTCGCCGGCAGCGCATCCACCGCGGAGTCCCGCGCCGTCATCGGCGAGCTCGGCACGCTGGCGGGTGACTCTTCCGCTGGATCACGGACAGCGCCGCCCTCGGGCGCGCCGCCCAGCCTTGACGACGGTCCCGGTGTGCTGGTGCGGGTGAGGCAGCGTCCCGACACGATGCTGCCCGGTGTGCGCGCGTTCCTGGTGATCCAGAAGGCGCGCGAACTCGGCGAGGTGGTGGCCGTGTCGCCGCCACTGCCGGAGCTGCAGGCCGCCGAGGTGGCCCGGGCATTCGCGTTTCGCCTGGTGACGACGATGTCGGCGGGCGACATCGAGTCGGCGATCATCGCCACCGGCGACGTGGAGCACGTGGAAGTATCGGCGGGCCGGGGGCGCCAGCGTCCGGCGGTGCCGATGTCGACGACCGAGGAAGCCGCGAGCGCGCCGAAGGGAGCGCGCCATGTGCGCATCGAACTCGCCCGGCTCGACACGCTGATGAACCTCATCGGCGAGCTGGTGATCACGCGCGGCCGGCTGCTGCAGTTGACCGCGGGGATCGGCGACGCGGCGCTCGACGAGGCCATGACCCAGGCGGCGCGGCTCGTGGGCACGCTGCAGAGCGAGATCATGGCGAGCCGCATGGTGCCGGTGTGGCAGGTGTTCGACCGGTTTCCCCGCCTGGTGCGGGACGCGGCGCGGCAGCTGCACAAGGAGATCGAGTTCCACGTGGAGGGCAAGGAGATCGAACTCGACCGCTCGCTGCTCGACGAGATCGGCGAGCCGGTGGTGCACCTGTTGCGCAACGCGGTCGACCACGGCATCGAGTCGCCCGACGTGCGGGAGGCCCAGGGCAAGCCGCGGCTCGGGCACCTGACGCTGAGCGCCTCGCGCGAGCGATCGGCCGTGCTGGTGCGCGTGCGCGACGACGGGTGCGGGATCGATCGCGCTCGCGTGCTCGCGCGGGCGCAGGAAATGGGCATGGTGGGCGGCGACGTCACCCGCCTGGACGACGTGATGCTGTTTCGCGTGATCGCCAGCCCGGGCTTCTCCACCGCGGCGGTGGTGAGCGACCTCTCGGGACGCGGGGTCGGCATCGACGCGGTGCTCTCGCGGGTCCGACAGCTCGGCGGACTGGTGGAACTGGAGACCGAGGCCGGCCGGGGGACGACGATCACGCTGCGGCTGCCGCAGACACTGGCGATCGTCCGCGCGGTGCTGGCCGAGGTGGGCGGCGAGCGTTACGCGCTTCCGCTGACGCACGTGCGCGAGACGCTGCCCTGGTCGGACGACGCGGTGCAGCGCGTGCAGGGACAGGAGGTGCTGGTGCTTCGCGACGAGGTGATGCCGCTGATGTACCTGCGGCAGGTGCTGCGCTCGCCCGGCGAAACGCATCAGGCGTCGGCCGATATCGTCGTGCTCGAGCGCGGCGGCCGCCGCGCCGGACTGGTCGTGGACGAGTTGAAAGGTCAGCAGGACATCGTGGTGAAACAGTTCGACGCCGTGCGCGATGGACTGGCGCTGTTCAGCGGGGCGACCATCCTTGCGGATGGCCGTCCAGCGCTGATCATGGACGTGGGAAGCCTGCTTTGAGGACGGGAACGCCTAATGGATGAACTCCGGAATCTCTCGGCCCGCCAGCTCGATGCGCTGCGCGAGGTTGCCAACATCGGCGCGGGTCACGCGGCGACGGCGCTGTCGCAAATGACCGGCCAGACGATCATGATCAGCGTCCCTCGCCTGGTGATTTCGGCCGTGCACGAGATCCCGAACCACGTCGCGGCGAAAGAGGAGCCGGTGGCCGCGGTGCTGCTGCGGATACTGGGTGACCTCACCGGACTGGCGCTGCTCGTGCTGCCGCGCGCGACGGCGCTGCGCGTGGCCGAGATGATGGCGCGCAAGCCGGAGGGAACGTTCACCGAGATGGGCGAATACGAGCAGTCGGCGATCCGGGAGGCGGGGAACATCCTGAGCTCCGCGTACCTCAACGCGCTGGCCGAGTTCATGGGCATGGTCCTGCTTCCCTCGCCCCCGGTGCTGGCGGTCGACCTGTCCGACGCGATCCTGACGTCCACGTATCTCGCATCGAGCGGGGACACGGACCTGGTCTTCGTGGTCGAGAGCGAGTTCTACCTCACCGAGATCAACGAGCAACTGCGCGGCTTCTTCTTCCTGTTGCCGGACAACGCGTCGCTCGAGCAGATCCTGAAGGCGGTGCGGCTGGGGTGACGACGCCGGCACTGACCTCTGGCCGGGACCGCGAGGTCCTGCGCGCCCTGACGCGCCGCATCGATCCCTCGGATGCCGGCGCGCACAACAATCTTGGCGTGCTCTTCTTCAACAAGGGGCTCTACGAAGAGGCGGTTGCCGCGTTCACGAAGGCGCTGGAACTCGACCCCAAGATGCAGGTCGCCCAGCGGAACATCGAGGTCGCGTACTACAACACCGGCTACTACGACCGGCGGGTCGCCGAGCTCAAGGAGCGGCTGCGCGTGCGCGCCGATGACCGCGAGGCGCGCTGGGAGCTGGGGCGCGCCTACGCGCTGCTCGGGCAGAGCGAGGAGGCGATCGGCGAGTTCACCGAACTGCTGCGCTACAACGAGAACGACATCGGCGCGGTCGTGCAGCTGGGCCTCGCCGAGAAGGCGATCGGACACCTGGACGAGGCGCAGGGCTGGTTCGTGCGCGCACTCGAACTCGAGCCCTCGAGTTCGGTGGTCGCGTTCTACCTCGGGGAAACGCTCTACAACCAGGGGCGCGCCGACGAGGCGCTGGTCTCGCTGCAGCGCGCCATCCAGCTGAACCCCGAGAATCCCGACGCGCACTACCTGCTGGGGTTCATCTACGGCGACATGGGCCGGCACGACGAGGCGCGCGCCGCCAGCAAGCGCGCCATCCAGCTGAACCCGACGCTGTCGCACGCGCACACGAACCTGGTGATCGACAAGTACGACGCGCAGAAGTACGAGTCGCAGCTCACCCAGCGCGGCGGTCGCAAGTCGGTGCATCGCATGGCGGTGGTCGAGGGCGAGGGCCTGGCCCACTACAACCTCGGTCTCGCCTTCCGGCAGAAGGGATACCTCACCGAGGCGCTGCGGGAATACCGTCTCGGGCTCGAGCGCGGCGAGGATCGCGCGCTGATGCTGCAGGCGATGGCCGAGCTGCACCTGTTGCGCAAGGATCCGGCGGCGGCGCTCGAATTGTACGACCGCCTGTTGGCCGAGCGCAGCGACAGTCCCAAGCTGTGGAACGAGCGCGGCGTGGCGCAGCACCAGCAGGGCAAGTACGCCGAGGCCGCCGAGGACTACCGCCGTGCGCTCGCCGTCGACGCGCGGTACGCGCTGGCGTCCAACAACCTGGGCGTGGCGCTCTACCACAGTGGCGACCGCGATGGCGCGGTCGAGGCGTTCCGCGTGGCGCTCGCCACGAACCCGGGCTTCGTCAAGGCGCGCGTCAACCTGGCGCTGCTGCTGGTCAAGGGGCAGCGGCTGCAGCTCGCGCTGGAGGCGTACCGCCAGGTGCTCGTGACCGACAGCGAGCAACCGGCGGCGTGGAACGGCATCGGCCTGGTGCTGGCTGACCTGCGCAAGTTCGAGGATGCGCGCAACGCATTTGCGCGCGCCATCCAGGCGCGCCCGGACTTTGCCGAAGCGCACTACAACATGAGCTTCGCGCTGTCGAACCTCGGCGACTTCGACGGCGCCCTGCGCGAGACCAAGCGCGCGCTCGAACTCGATCCGTACTACGTACCGCAGAAGTTCGCGCTGGCCATCGACCTCGAGTACGAGGATCCGGACCTGTCGGTGGTCCCCGACCTCGGCGGTGAGCAGCGAATGAGCGGCGAGGTCGGGCAGTTCTCGTTCGATCCGACGCTTCTCGACTCGTTGTTTTCGCAGCTGGCGCCACCGCCTGCGCCCGAAGCCACGGTGGTGGTGGAGGCCGATCCGTACGCGATGGCCGCCGACTACCTCACCAAGGGGCTCTACGACCGTGCCACGGCCGAGACGAGCCGCGCCATTGCGCGCGGCGCCGATCCCGCCGAGGGCTACGGCCTGCTGGGCGACGTGCTGTACCGGCAGGGGGCGTACGGCGATGCGCTCGAACGGTTCCGCGCCGCGCGAGCGGCGCGCCCCGAGCATGCGCGCGCGATGCGCGGCGAGGCCCAGGCACTGACCATGCTGGGCCGCGCCGCGGAAGCGCGCGTGGTGGCCGAGCAGATCCTGCGTCTGGCCCCCGAGGACGTGGAGGCGCTGATGCTGGTGGCGTCGGTGCGTTTCGAGGCCGGCGACCCCGCGGCCGCGCTCGAGGCGCTCGACACGGCGCGGCGCCTCGCGCCGCAGCGCGCCGAGGTGCTGCGCTGGATCGGCAACATCACGCGTTCCGTGGGCGACCTCGAAGGGGCGATCGCCGCCTACCGGCACGCGCTGAACCTCGACAAGGACTTTGCCGCCGTGCGCTTCGAGCTCGCCCGCCTGCTGGTGCGGAAGTCGGCGTGGGAGGAGGCCGAGCGCGAACTGCTGGCCGCCCTCGACACGGTGCCCACCTATGCCGAGGCCTCGCTCGAGCTGGCCAGCCTCAAGCGCGTGACGGGGCGCCCACGCGAGGCGGTCGCGCTGCTGGTCGACCTGCTGCACGGCGATCCATACAACTTCGAGGCGCTGATCGCGCTGGGTGAGACGCTCCTGACCATGGGACGCACCGCCGACGCGAGCACCGCGTTCACGCGCGTGCGTCGTTTCGACCCGACGCACGTGGGCGCCATCTTCTACGACGGCGTGCTGGCGGCGGGGGAGAAACGGTATCGCGATGCCGTGGCCAGCTGGCAGCGCGTGATCGACCTCGAGCCCGCCGGTGAGTTTGCGCGGCGCGCCCGGCGCGAGATGCGCACGGCGCAGGACCTGCTGCTGGTGTTTGGCCGGCGCGCCGAAGGAGGGGCCTGATGGCGATCGAGGGCCCACTGCGCGAGCTCGGCATCCACGACGTGTTCCAGCTGCTCGACCTGAGCCGCAAGACGGGCGTGCTGCGCGTCGTCTCGGAACTGCGTGACAACGAAGGCGTGGTGGCGTTTCACGCTGGACGCATTGCCTATGCGTCGATCCGCAGCAATCCGCACCCCATCGGCGAGATGCTGATGAAGGCGGGCAAGATCTCCGAAAGCGACCTCGCCTCGGCGCGATCGCGGCAGACCGAGCACGGCGACCGGCGGCGCATCGGCGAGATCCTCATCGAGATGGCGGCGCTGACGAAGACCGACGTCGAGCAGTACGTGCGACGGCAGGCCGAGGCCGTGGTCTTCGAGTTGATGAGCTGGAGCGAGGGACACTTCCGGTTCGAGGAGTCGAACCCCGAGGAGTTCCCCGAGAATCCGTCGGTGGCCGTCTCCACCGAATCGGTGCTGATGGAAGCGGCGCGCCGCATCGACGAGTGGTCGCGCATCGCCGACCGCGTGCCGAGCCTGTCGGCCATTGCGGAGTTCGCCGACGTCGCCGAGTCCCACGCCGGCCAGCTCGACCTCTTGCCGAGCGAGTGGGAAGTGCTGACGAAGATCGATGGCCGGTGCGACTTGCGCCGACTGGCTCTCGAATTGGGTCGCAGCGATTTCGACGTGGCCAAGATCATCTATGGCCTGGTGAGCACCGGAGTGGTCACGCTGCACCTGCCGGACCGCATGACGCGGTCCGTTGCCGGCTCCAACGACGAGGATGACGAGCGGCGGGCGGTCGCCCGGGCGCTGGTGCTGCAGGGACTGACCGCGGCCAGGGGGGGACGCCTGGACGACGCCGTGCGCGTCTGGAAGCAGTACCTCGACGCGCACGCTGACGACTCCGATGCGCCGGCGGTTCGCGACGGCATCGCGGCGGCTGAACGGCTGGTGCGAGCGCTGGAGGGCCTGCATGGCGAATGACGACATTCGCGCCCTGAGCGAGGCACTGGCCGCCGATCCCTCGAGCCTGGTCTTCCTGCCGTTGGGCGAGGCGCTGCGGAGGCGCGGCGACCTGGACGTCGCGCTGCGCGTGGCGCTCCGCGGCGTCGAACGGCACCCCCGGCTCCCCGATGCGCACGACCTCGCGGCCCGCATCTCGGCCGACCGCGGCGACCTCGATCGCGCCGTCGCGGAATGGGAGACGGTGCTCCAGTACGCGCCGGCCCACAGCGGCGCGCGCAAGGGACTCGGCTTCGTCTGCTTCCAGCTGGGGCGGCTGGCCGACGCCGCCGCGCATCTGGGCGCAGCGTTGGCGGGGGACCCGGCGGACGCGTCGCTCGCCGCGGCCATTCAGACGGTGCAGGCTGCGCTCGATCAGCGCACCGACGCGGCGGAGCGTGCGACCATCCCGGTGAAGCGTTCCACGCTGCCGCCGGAGACGACGCAACGGGTGATCGTGCGAGGGGCGCCGACGGAGGATCAGGCAAGTGCGGACCAACCCGTCGGCGAGCGCGCGACGACGGCCCTGCCGCGCGGCCTCCAGCGCGCCGACGTCGACGCCGGCGCGTTGTTCGACGACCTGCTGGAGGGACAGCGCAGTGCCGCCATGCTGCTCGATGCCGACGGCCTGGTGCTCGCCGGGCGCTACGTGGCGGCCGACGGACGGGACCTCGCGGCCGACATCGGCGCGCAGCTGTCGGGGGTGAGTGACGAGGCGAATCGCGCCATGCGTCACCTCGGGTTGGGTGGCTGGCGCCAGATCGTCTTCGAGACCGAGGCCGCGTCGGTGGCCATGGCGCCCAGCCAGGACGGCGTCCTGCTGGTGGCGGCGGCGCGTCCCATTCCGCTCGGGTTCGTGCGCCGGGTGCTGGAGCGCGCGCTCGAGCGCGCCCAGAGCTGGCTGGGGAGCAACTGATGAGCGCGCCGTTCACGCATCTCACGGAGTCGCTGATCCGGCATCGCGGCGTGCTGGGCGCCATGGTCGTCGGTCTCGACGACGGACTGATCGTGGACTCGACGCTGCAGATCGGCGTGAATGGCAACGCCTTTGCCGCGCTCACCGCGTCCCTCTATCGCAAGGCGCGGCGCTCGGCGAGCGCCGCGGGCTTCGGTGCGACGGGCTTCCTGGAACTGTCGGCGGAGCAGGGGCGGGTCTGCGCCGCGGGCGGCGAGGAACTCGTGCTCGTGGTGGTCTGCGAATCACGGGTCAACGTGGGGATGCTGCGGGTCGAACTGCTGCGCGCGGTGGCGCACCTGCCATGAGGCTCTCCGTCGTCGCCTCGTGGGTGGAGTTCCCGCTCAAGCAGTTCGTGGACGATGCCCGCGTGGAGATCGCCGTGCTGCTGCATCCGGCTGGTCAGGTGCTGGGCCAGTACGGCTTCGCCCGGTCCATTGATGTCATGACGGCGTGCGCACTGGCGGCGGCCATCCATGCATCGTCGTCGGAACTGGGCCGCCAGCTCGAGGGCACGCCGTTCACCGCCTTGCACTATACGGGGCGCGACCGGCAAATCTTCCTTGGGGCGATTCCGGCACAGGGAAGCTTGCTGCTGCTGCTGGCCGTCTTCGATCGCGAAAGCTCGCTGGGGCTCGTGCAGCTGTTCCTCGAAGAGTTCAAGGCGCGGGTGGCGGCGGCGGCGCCGCCGATTCCCATCGACCAACCGCCGGCGCTCGCCGAGAATTTCGAACGCGACCTCAACCAGAACCTCGCCCAGCTGTTCGGGCGGGCATAGCCATGCAGCCCCATTCTCCTCCCGCTGAGTCCGTCCTGTGAGCCTGGTCAACTACGCCACGCGCGAAATCACCTGCAAGATCGTCTACTACGGGCCAGGCCGGTCCGGAAAGACGACGAACTTGCACTATATTTACGGACAGGTTCCGGCGGACCGGAAAGGCCAAATGGTGTCGCTTGCCACGCAGACCGACCGCACGCTGTTCTTCGACTTCCTGCCGCTCGATCTCGGGATGATCTCGGGCTTCACGACGCGGTTCCAGCTCTATACGGTGCCGGGCCAGGTGTACTACCAGACGACGCGCAGGCTGGTGTTGCAGGGCGCCGACGGCGTCGTGTTCGTGGCGGACAGCCAGTCGCGGCAACTCGACGAGAACATCGAGAGCATGCAGGACCTGCACGCCAACCTCGCCGAACACGGCGTCGATGCGCGCGCCATTCCGCTGGTCATCCAGTACAACAAGCGCGACCTGCCGGGCGACCTGATCCTGCCGGTGTCGACGCTCGACGACGCGCTGAACTTCCGCGGGGTGCCGGCCTTCGACGCCGACGCGCTGCACGGCGCCGGGGTCTTCGAGACCCTGCGCGGCATTTCGGAACTCGTGCTGCGCCGCCTGAGCATGACCGCGGGAGCGTCCTAGGTGAACGAGCAAGGCCCATCGTTCGAGCGCTTCGTCGTCGGGGCGAACAATCGCCTCGCGGCGGCGGCCGCGCGCGTGGTGGCCGAGTCGCCCGGTTCGACGTACAACCCGCTCTTCATCTACGGGGGGCACGGGCTGGGCAAGTCGCACCTGCTGGCCGCCGTGGCGGAGCTGACCGCCGTGCTCTGGCCGGACATCGAGGTGCGGCGCGAGGACGGCGCGCACTTCGCCGCCGCGTACGCGGCGTCGCTGTCCTCGGGCGAAACCGAGACGCTGCTGGCCGCGTACGCCCGCGCCGGCATGCTGCTGCTCGATGACGTGCACGAACTGGCGGGGCACGCGGCCGCACAGGTGGGACTCTCCGGCGTCGTCGATGCGCTCGTGGAAAATGGACGGCAGGTGGTGATGTCCGCCGACCGGCTGCCGGCGGACATCGATTCCGTGGATGAAGCGCTGCTGCGCACGCTCTCGCTCGGACTGCTCGTCGATGTCTCGGCGCCCGACTACGAGACGCGCGCCGCCATCCTGCGCCGCATGGCCTCGGAACAGGAACTCGAGCTTTCCGCCGACGTGGTGGAAGACCTGGCGCGCCGCGAGTACCGCGACGTCGCCGAGATCTGCATCGCCCTGGAACAGATCGCCGAGCAGCAGCAAAGGCCGGCGCCGCGCCTGAGGTCGGGTGAGTTCGAGAGCTTCCTGAGCGACGTGCAGGTGGTGGTGCAGCAGCACGTGGAGTCGTGGCGTGGGCGCCTGCGCGAGGCCATCGCCCACTGGCAGGCCGAGGGGTACCGCACGGGCGTGCTGGAGCGCGCGATCGACCTGCCGCGCGCCCCCGACATCGCCGGCCTCACCGCCACCTTCAGCGCGGCGGTGGAGCACCTGCGCAACCTCGAGCGGCAGGCGCGTCAGGTGGATCCGTCGCTCGCCGGACACGCCGTCTTCCGCGACCCGGAGCGAATGAAGGAGGCCGAGGACCTGGTGGAACGCGCGTTGTCCGGCGAGACGCCGTCCAGCGGGCCGAGTCCGGCATTCCTGCGCGCCGCCTTCGAAGTGGGGGCGTCAAACCAGCTGGCGGTCCACGCCGCGGACGCCGTGGTGGCCGAGCCGGCCCTGCGCTACAACCCGTTGGTGCTCTACGGGCCGAGTGGCGTGGGAAAGACGCACCTGGTCAACGCCATCGGCAACGCGCTGTTGCAGCACGCCGGGTCCACGGCGGTCGTGGCCGTCATCAACTCGCGGCAGTTGGTGGACGAACTCATCGTGGCGGTGCAGGAAGGGACGGTGGATCGCTGGCGGACGCGATATCGCTCGGCGTCGGCGCTCATCGTCGACGACATCCAGTTCCTCGGGGGGAAGGAGCGAACCCAGGAAGAGTTCTTCGGCATCTTCAACGCGCTCATCGAGGCGCGAAAGCAGGTGATCCTCACCAGCGATCGCGTGCCGGCCGACATCACGGACCTCGAGGCGCGCCTCCGGTCGCGCTTCGAGGGCGGGCTGGTGGTTCCCATCCAGTCACCCGACCGTGCGTTGCGCGAGCGCCTGTTCGCCCGCTTCCTGGCCGACGCCGGTCAGCCGGCCGGCGAGGACCTGCTGCACGCGCTGGGCGAGCATCCCGTGCAGAGCGTGCGCGAGATCATCGGTGTGGTGAATCGGCTGGAGGCTGCCGTCGGCGCGCTCGGGCGGCCGCTGACGGTGGAGCTGGTGCGCGAGGAACTCGGCGTGGCGGTGGCTGCGGGCATGCCCACGCCGCGCATGAGCAGGGCCGTCAGGGCCGGGCAGCCCTTCCTCGATTCCGAGAAGGTGGTGTGGGACTGGCCCGATGCCGGCGCGCGGCTCATCGAGGAGGCGCGCTAGATGGCCATTCGTGGCAGCCTCAAGGAAGCGAGCCTTCCCGACGTGCTCCAGTTGCTGGCCATGGGCAAGAAGACCGGCTGCCTGTCGGTCACCCACCGCAACAACTTCGGCTCGATCTACTTCGACAAGGGCAAGATCTCGTACGCCGCCATCGTGAATCGCCGTGACCGCCTGGGCGACATCCTCGTGAAGAGCGGGGTGCTGTCGCAGGCGCAGCTGGACGAGGGCATCGCGGCACAGGCCCAGGAGCGCGAGAAGCGCCTGGGCGAGATCCTCGTCGATCGCGGGCTCATCTCGCGTGATGAATTGCACCGGCAGATCCGGCTGCAGATCGAGGAAGCGGTCTACTTCCTGTTCACCTGGACGCAGGGAACGTTCAACTTCGAGGCGGACATCCGTCCGGAGGAGCAGGACTTCGTGGTGTCGATCAACCCGGAGTCGCTCCTGCTCGAGGGCGCCCGCCGGGTGGACGAGTGGAGCCTGATCGAGAAGAAGATCCCCAGCTTCGACATCGTGTTCGAACTGGACCGGCGGCGCCTGCAGGAGAGCGACGTGGCGCTGACGGCCGAGCAGGAAGTGGTGGTGCCGCTCATCGACGGCCGCCGCGACGTGGCGGCGCTGGTGGATGAGACGGGCATGGTGGAGTTCGAGGTGGGCAAGGCGTTGTACGGGCTGGTGACGGTCGGCTTCCTGCACCGCGTGGGAAAGACCACCAAGGCGCCGGAGACGGACGCGCCGGACGCGCGGGTCGAGGAGCACCGCAACCTCGGCGTCGCCTTCTACAAGGCGGGGATGCTCGACGAGGGCGTGCGCGAGTTCCGTCGCGTCCTCGACCTGCGCCCCTCCGACTTGTCCGCGCGCTTCTACCTGGGCATGGTGCACATTCGCCAGGGCAAGTTCCTCGAGGCCGTGGCCGACTACGAGTCGGCGGCGGCTTCGCGGGTGGCCAAGCCGGCCGTCTTTCACAACCTGGCCCTCGCGCTCGAACATCTCGGCCGCACGACCGAGGCGCGCGCGGCGCTGGACGAGGCAGTCCGGCGTGGGGGCGGCATGGAGCCGCGCATCCTGCTGGCGCTTGGCGTGCTGAACCTGCGCGAGGGGAACGCGCAGGAAGCGGATGCCATACTGATGACCGCCCGCCCGCTGTACGGGCAGCGGCCGCCGGGCGCCGTCTGGTTCCACTACGCGGCGCTGGCCGCGGCGCTGGGGGGTCACCTCGACAAGGCGATCTCGTTGCTCACCGAAGGCACGCAGACCTACCCGCACGCGGCCACGCTGTACAACAACCTTTCGGCCGCACTCGAAGCCAAGGGGCGGTTTGACGAGGCGCAGGCCGCGGCGGAGCGGGGCATGCACGAGGAAGCGGGGCTCTCGCAGCTGCACAAGAACTTCGGCGACCTCTTGTATCGCAAGGGGCAGATGGACGACGCGCTCGAGGCATACCAGCGCGCGGTGAAGTTCAGCGAACTGCCCGGCGCCGACGTCTGGCGCAAGATGGGCAACATCCGGCTCCAGCGGAACGAGCGCGAGGATGCGCTGCTGTGCTGGGAGGCCGCGCTGGCCCTCGAGCCGGACGACACGAGGCTGCGGGCGAACATCAGCGCCGTGAGAGCTTCGCCGTGAACGCGGCCACGACCGCGGACGCTGCGTTCGATGCGCTCGCCGGCAAGATCGCGCGGGAGCGGGGTTTCGGGGCCGCCAACTACCGCGACGGCTGCCTGCGGAGGCGCATTGCGGTGCGGATGCGCGCGCGCGGCATCGCCGACTATGGCGCCTACAGCCGGCTGCTCGACAGCGACCCCGCGGAGTGGGAGCCGCTGCTCGATGCGCTGACGATCAATGTCACCAAGCTCTTTCGCGACCGCGAGGCCTGGGACGCCGTCGCGCGCGCCGTCGTGCCGGAAGTGTGGGCGATGCCGGCACCGACGCTGCGCGCCTGGAGCGCCGGCTGTTCGTCGGGCGAAGAGCCGTACTCGCTGGCGGTGCTCTTTCATCGTCACGCGACGGCCATGCAGCAGGTGGACCGGCTGTCGCGACTGCAGATTCTGGCGACCGACATCGACGCCGGGTCGCTCGAGCGGGCGATGCGCGCGACGTATCCCGCGTCGGCCTTCGGCGACACGCCCGAGGTGCTGCGCCAGCGCTACTTCTCGGCCGGAGCGCCGGCGACCGTGGTGCCCGAGGCGCGAGCGCTCGTGACCTTCGAGCGGCGCGACCTGCTGAGCGAACCGGCGCCGTCCGGGCCGCTGCAACTGATCACGTGCCGCAACGTGGTGATCTACTTCGATGCCGCCGCGCAGCAGGCGCTCTTCCAGCGGTTCTTCGACGCGCTCCAGCCCGGCGGTTTCCTCGTGCTCGGCCAGGTGGAGACGCTGCTCGGCGCGGCGAGAAAACTGTTCGAGGCCGTGGATCACCGGCACCGGATCTTCCGCCGCCCGTGACGGAGCACAGGGTGAAGATCGCCGAGTGGGTGGTGGCTGGCGCGCCGGCAACGATCGTGACGATCGGGCTGGGGAGCTGCGTGGCCATCGTGTTGCACGACGCCACGGCGCGCGTCGGTGGCCTGGCCCACGTGTTGCTGCCGTCGCCCGCCCGGGCGGCGGACAGCGAGCGTCCGGGCAAGTGCCCGTCGTCCGCGGTGCCCCGGCTGCTGGAGGAGATGCGCGCACTGGGCGCCCGCGGCGCCATCACCGCGCGGCTCGTGGGGGGCGCCAGCCTGTTCGGCCCGCTGCTCGCGGGGACGGGGCTGGGCTCGATGGGCGAGCGAAACGTCGCGGCGTCCCGTGAGGCGCTGGCGTTAGCCAGGGTGCGGGTGGTCGGTGAGCTGGTCGGCGGTGACGTGGGACGCTCGGTCTACTTCGACGTGGCGTCGGGACGCGTGCAGGTGCGTTCGGTGCGGGACGGTGACCGTGTCCTCTAGGCGCTGGTCGGTGCTGGTGGTGGACGACAGCGCGTTCATGCGCACGATCATCAGCGACCTCGTGTCGTCGTTCCCGGAGTTCACGGTGATCGGCACGGCGCGCGACGGGCACGACGCGCTGGAGAAGATCCACGCGCTCGACCCCGACCTCGTGACGCTCGACATCGAGATGCCGGTGCTCGATGGCATCGCCGCGCTGGGCTACATCATGAGCGAGGTGCCGCGGCCCGTGGTGATGCTCAGCGCGATCGACTCACGCGGCGACGTCGACCTGACCATTCGCGCCCTCGAGCTCGGCGCCGTGGACTTCGTGCGCAAGCCGCACGACTCGCGCGTGGACCTCGCCCGGGTGAAGGAGCGGCTGCGCGACGCATTGCGCGCGGCGGCGGCGGTGAACCTGGGGGCCGCGCCGGTGCTCGCCCGTCCGCGCCGTGCGTCGCGTCGCGCCGGTCCGGCGACCGAGGGGGCGCGGGCCGTCGTGGCCGTTGCCGCCAGTACCGGTGGCCCGCGCGCGCTGGCCGAGGTGCTCCCGGCGCTTCCGGCCGACCTCGATGCAGCCGTGATCGTCGTGCAGCACATGCCGACCGGCTTCACCGAAGGGCTTGCCCGCCGCCTCGATGACCTGTGTGCGCTGCCCGTCAGCGAGGCGACGGACGGTGAACCGCTGCGCGCAAACCACATCTACCTGGCACCCGGAGGCAGGCACGTGCGCGTCGTGGCGGCGGCCGCCGCCGCGGTGTTCGCGCTGGACGATGGGGCCGTCGTGCACGGTGTGCGCCCGGCTGCCGATCCGCTGTTCCTGAGCGTCGCCGAGGTCTTTGGCGCGCGCGCGATCGGTGTCGTGCTGACCGGCATGGGGCGCGACGGCGCGGCCGGGCTTGCCGCCATCCGCGCCGCGGGCGGGCGCGCCGTCGTGCAGGATGAAGGCAGCTCCACCATCTACGGCATGCCCCGCGAGGCCAAGGTCGCGTGTGGCGAAGTCGAGGCCGAGGTGGCGCTGGCCGACGTGGCGGCGGCGGTGCAGGCGCAACTGGCGCTCCGGGGGGTGTCGACGTGAGCGCGCACCTGCTGGCGCGGGTCGGCGACGAGCGCTTTGCCTTCGCGCTGGCGTGCGTCCTCGAGGCCGTGGACGCTCCGACGGTGCACGACATGCCGCACCGACCAAGCGGGATGCTCGGCACGCTGCGGCATCGGGGGCAGACCGTGCCGCTGTGGGACGCCGGCAGCGCGTTCGGCGTCCGGCGCCTCCAGGCCGAGGGGACGGCGTTGGTTTTTCGAGACGCGGGCCGCGGCGTGGCGCTGCTCGTGGATGACGCAGTGGACATCGTGCAGATTCCCGAGGACGCGTTGCGCGCAGCGCCCGCGGGGAGCGATGGTGAGGGACTGTTGTCGGGGGTCGTGCGCGACGAGGATGGCCTGTTGAGCGTGGTGCGCGTGGACGTGCTGGTGACACGGCTGGTGCTGCATGGCACACGGAGAGGGGAATGAGCACAGGGAAACTTCAGCTGGTGACCTTCCGCATCGGCGACGACCAGTTCGCGGCGGACATCTTCTCGGTCGAGCGGGTGCTGCGGCACGCCACTCCGCGGCCGGTGCCCGACCTCCCGGCGTGGATAGAGGGCGTCATCGACTACCGGGAGCGCGTGATCCCGGTGATCGACCTGCGCGCCCGTTTCGGCGTGACTGGCGAGCGCCCTGATGGAGCGCGGCTGGTCGTCTGCGTCGTGGGCGACGGCTGGATTGCCATCACGGTCGACTCGGTGCAGGAGGTGGCCACGATCGACGTGGCGCAGCTCGAGCCGCCGCCCGCGATCTTTCGGGGCCTCGCGCGCGAGTACCTCAAGGGGCTGGTCCGCCGCCCTGACGGTGTGCTCGTGGCACTCGACGTCGCCCACCTGCTCACGTCGCAGGAACGCCTGCAGTTCGACAGCGCCGTCGGCGCCGGGGCGGCCCCGTGACCGCGCCCGACGTGGGGGGATTTCGCGACCGCTTCCAGGCGATCGAGCACAAGCTCGATGCGGGCGCGGGGACGCGTGCGGAGGAGAGGGAAGAAGTCAAGAAGGAGATCATCGGTCTCTTCCGCACGCTCGAGCAGACCATCGCCGATCTGTCGGCGACGGTCGCCGACCTGACGTCGCTGAAGGAGGGCGTGAAGCGGTTGGTGGACAAGTTCAAGGCCATGCAGGCCGAGGCCGCCTCCAACGTGCCCGAGTTCAGCGCCGAGCGGCCCGTGGTGCACGCCGACCATATCGGCGCGTCCACCTTTATCGAGAAGGGGTGGAGCCGCCTGTCGCTGGGTGACTACGAGGGCGCGGAGGCGTCGCTGAACCGCGCGCTCGAGCTGTCGCCCAACGACCCGCAGAGCGAGGCGCTGCTCGGATGGGCGCAGATGCTCCAGGAGAAGTACGATGAAGCGCTGATGAACTTCCAGAAGGTGCTCATGCGCCAGCCGGCGAACGCGCTGGCGCGCATCAACGTGGGATACATCTGCCTCAAGAAGCGGATCTTCGGCGAGGCGATCGAGCACCTGGCCAAGGCCATTCGCATCGACAACGACAAGAAGGCGACGCTCTACGCGCATTTCTATCTCGGTCTCGTGTATCTCGAGCGCGAGATGTACGAGGATGCGCAGACGTTCTTCCAGAAGACGCTGGTGCTGGGGCCGAACCTCATCGAGGCGTACTACGAACTCGGGCGGGCCCACTGGTTCAATGGCGAGTTCGACGAAGCCAAGCGCGTGTGGAGCACCGGGCACGCGGCCAACAAATTCAATCCGTGGGGCAAGCGGTGCGCCGAAGTGCTGCAAACGGTGGAGGCGGGAGGGGAGCCGCCACGCCCCGCCTGAGTCGATTGCGCCGGACGGTGTGGCGCGGCTCGATCGGCCGCCTCGGGCTTGTCGTTACCCTGTGGGCAATGCCGGCGTGGGGCCGGCAGGTGCAGGGAGCCACCGAGGGCCTGCAACGCGTCGAGCGGGGGCGGTTTACCATGCTCTTCGCCTCCACCGACGCCCGCCTGGCCGCCTCGCTGGCCGAATCGGCGGTTGCGCGCGACTCGTTTCCCGGGCTGCCCCGTCCGCAGGTCCGGGTGCAGGTGTGGGTGGCGCCGAACGATGCGTCCTTTCGCCGCTGGGCGGGAAACGGCGCCCCCGAGTGGGGAGCGGCGTTCGCGTTCCCGGTGGAGCGACGCATCGTGCTGCACGGGCACCGGGGCGGTGGTCGCGCGGGAGATCCGCTCGTGGTGCTTCGGCATGAACTGGCGCACCTCGCGCTTCATGAGGCGATGGGCGACCTTCCTCCCCGCTGGTTCGACGAGGGCTACGCGTCGTACGCGGCCGGAGAATGGGGGCGGGACGATGTGCTGGCGACGAACTTCGCGCTGGCCATCGCCTTCGGCCGCCTCCCGACGCTGTCCGGGCTCGACTCCGCCTTTTCCGGCGGCACCACCGCGGCCCAGGCCGCCTACGCCTTTTCGTACCGGGCGGTGGCCGAGATGGCCGCGCTCGACCGCGCGCGCGGGCTGAGCCTGCTCTTCACCTACTGGCGGCAGGAGGGTTCGCTGGAGCGGGCCGTCCGGCAGGCGTATGGCGTGACGCTGGCCGGGTTCGAACTGCGCTGGCAGCAGGCAACCCGTCAACGGTACGGCGGGCTGGCCCTGGTGACCGACGTGAGCGCGGCGGCGATCCTGCTGGGTGTGATGGTGGGACCGCTCTGGCTGGTGCGGCGGCGACGGATCCGTCGGAGGTTGGACGCCATGCGCCTGGCTGACGCGGCGCAGGCGGAGCGGGAGCGCGTCAGTGCGCTCTCCGCGCTCCTCGGCGAGGGTGGAACCGGGGACGAGCATTAGGATTCGATGAAAGGTGGGTGCACAGCCCACCTTTTTGCCTTGACACGACCCTCCAACTGTTCTAGTCTCAAGCGCTTATGACTACTGTTCGAGGGAAGCGCATTTCGGGGCCGGTGCTGTGGTGGGGTGCGGCGCTGCTGACACTGGCACTTGGCTACGCCGATCTGGTGCGCGGCGGAGAGACGGTTGCTCCCATTTTGCTCATGCTGGGGTATTGCATACTGGTGCCGCGGGCGATCCTGGCGCGGTAACGGTTCCGTTGTTGGTGGGTGTTCCGGGCGAATAGCTCAGTTGGTTAGAGCACCTGCCTTACACGCAGGGTGTCGGGGGTTCGAGTCCCTCTTCGCCCATTCATCGGTAAAGCACGCGTTGCTTCGAGTGCAGTGTGGATCGCATTGGGTCCGTTCCGGGTAGCAGGGATAAACGTTCGAAGGAGATGACTGTGAAGGCACGGCTTGGGTTCGTCCGCTCAATTGTCGCGGTGACCGTTCTGCTCATTAGTGCCACTCCGGTGGCCTCTCGCGCGCAGGCCCCCCGCACGCCAAACCCAAACGCCCCGCGGTTGGTCGTCGGCACGTTCCGGAGCAGCGACAAGAAACTGTCGGCTCAGGCGTCGGAGGAGATGCGCAGTCGGCTCAATGCGGACATCCCGTTTCGGCAACTCACGGTGATCTCATCCGCCGACTACAAGACCGTCGTCGAACAGTCCGGCTATCCGTACGACGAAGCCCTCACGTCGGGCGACCTGAACAGCCTGGCGAAGCTCCTCCGCACGGATGAGTACCTGGAAGGGACGGTCGAGAAGACCCCCGCCGGGTTCAAGTTCACCGCCAGCCTCCTGCTGACGCGTGATCCGGCGCTGAGGCAGCCGCTGCCGTCCGTCGAGGGTGACAAGATCGCCCGCGCGGCTGCGCTGATGTCCAAGAGCGTCCAGGATGCGCGCAAGCAGATCGAGTTCGAGAAGAAGTGCAACTCGCTGGGTCGCGACGGCAAGGTGGCGGAGGCCATCGTGGCCGCGCGTGCTGGCGCGGCTGCCTATCCGGAGGCCACGCTGGTTCGCCTCTGCGAACTGCAGGTGCGCGTCGGCTTCAAGCAGCCCCCCGACTCGGTGCTGGCGGCTGCGCTCGAGGTGCTGAAGTACGATCCCAAGAGCAAGATGGCGTTGACCAACGCGGCGCAGGCCTACAAGGACAAGGGCGACGAGGACAAGTCCACCGAGCTCCTCGTCCAGCTGCTCGCGACCGACCCGTCGAACACGCGTCTCGTCGACGATGTTGTCAACGCCCTGGCAGCGAGCGGCAAGTCGGCGATGGCCAAGCCGATCATTGCGCAGGCCATCAAGGAAAACCCGGGCGACGTGCGCCTGATGAGGCTCGGCTTCCTCATCTACCTGGCGTCCGGTGACGTCAAGAGCGGCACGGAGCTGGGCGAGGAGATGGTGAAGATCGACTCGTCACTGGCGGACACGACGTTCTTCGTGAAGATGGCGGCGGCGTACGAGAGCGACAGCGCCTTCGCGAAGGCAGCTGAGGCAGCCGCGCGCGGTGTTGCGAAGTTCCCGTCGAACACCACGCTGCTCGGCATCCTGGGCCAGGAACAGATGAACGTCGGACAACAACAGCAGGCCATCGCGACCTTCCGGAAGATCCTGGCGATCAACCCGAAGGAGCCGAAGATCCGCATGAAGCTCGTTAAGGCGTATGACGAGATGAAGCAGCCCGACAGCACGCTCATCGCGTTGCGTGACGCCAAGACAGCGGGCGAAGACCCACAGGCTGTGGGGACCAACGCGCTCATCATCGGCAACCGACTGTTCAGGGTTGGGCAGGAAACGCTGAACAAGGCGCAGCAGAGCAAGACCACCGAGGACTACCTGGCGGCGATCGCGGCCAACCAGAAGGTCCTACCGTGGGTGATCTTTGCCGACTCGACCCTGACGTCGGGCGAGAGCAAGAGCCAGGCGAAGTTCCTTCTTGCCGTCGCCAGCTTCCAGATCTCGGTGGCCGCTGTGACCGAGGCGCCGAAGACCAAGTCGTGCGAGATGGCGAAGATGGCGCAGGAGCACATCATGACGGCGCAGCTCAACATCAACGCCGGTGGCAAGTTTGCGCCGACGATTGTCGCCCAGTTGATGCCGATCATTCCGCAGATCATGACGGGCGCGGACCAGATGGGGAAGCAGTATTGCAAGTAGATAGTTGATGGATGATGGTTGATAGAGCGGGCGGCCGACTGGCCGCCCGTTCTTGCGTATCGGGGTATGGCAAGTGCCGTGACGTAGGGCAGCTGTCAGCCGTACGCTCTACGCCGTAAGCCGAACGCCTTCGGACGGCGTATCGCGTACAGCGTAGAGCGTACGGCTTCGTTTCGTCGCCGGCGCCTGCTTCGTCTACAATCTGCCCTCCGCAACACATCCCCCGTGACCACGCGCTTCGATTCCGCCTACCATGTGCCGGTGCTGGTTGACGAGATCCTCTATCTCTTCGCCGGCGCGACGCGCGCGCTCGATTGCACGCTGGGCGGGGGCGGGCACAGTGCGGCCATGCTCGACGCCGGCGTCACCACCGTCACCGGCGTCGACCGCGATCCGGAGGCGATCGCCGAGGCGGCCGCGCGTCTGCGCCCGGCCATTGACGCGGGACGATTCAACGCCGTGCTCGGGAACTTCGCCGACGTCGCCGAACGGCTTCCCCCGGGCGTCACCTACGATGCCATCCTTCTCGATCTCGGCGTCTCGTCGCACCAGTTCGACGATGAGAGTCGCGGGTTCTCCTTCCGGGAGGGGGCCCCGCTGGGGATGGCGATGGAGGGAACGGCGGTTGGCGGTGGGCATCAGACGGTTGGCGGTGGGCGTTTGGCGGTTGGCGGTGGGCAGATGGCTGTAGGCCGTGAGCGGACGGCGGACGGCGTACAGCGGACGGCGTACGGCTTCGTTTACCACTCCGCAGCAGAGTTCCTCAACGAAGCCTCAGTCAGCGAATTGACCCGCGTGTTCCGGGAGCATGGCGACGAACCGAAGGCTGGCCGCCTGGCGCGCGAGGTTGACCGTCGCCGCGGTCACCGGCCGTTCGTGGTGAGCGACGACCTGGTGGGCGCCATTCGCGGCGTGCTCGGGGCGCGCAGTGGTCCGGGCGACTTTGCGCGGATCTTCCAGGCGGTCCGCATCGCCGTCAACGACGAGTTGGGCGCACTGGCGCGCGCGCTGCCGCTGCTGCGTGACCGACTGGCGCCGCGAGGCGTCCTCGCAGTGATCGCCTACCACTCCGGAGAAGACCGGCTCGTCAAGCTGGCCTTTCGGGAGTGGGCATCGTCGTGCATCTGTCCGCCGAAACTACCCGTGTGCATTTGCCGTGGGCGTCCATTGGGCGTCCTGATCACCCGCAAGCCGCTCACCGCCTCGGAGACCGAGGTGGCGCACAACGTGCGTGCCCGCAGCGCGCACCTGCGGGCGTTCCGTCGCGAGGACGAAGGGTGAGGGGGCGTACCGTCGTCTTCGCGTCGCTCGCCGGCTTCGTGGTCCTGACCACGGGCGTCATCTGGCGCCGCAGCCTGGGCGTGACGCGTGCGCGCGCCATCGAGACGCTGGCCACCCGCCGCTCGGCGCTCGCGGCGCAGCGCGCCAGGCTCGACGGCGACATCCGCGCGGCGATCAGCATGGAACGTCTGGGGCGCGTGGCCGAGGAGCGGCTCCAGATGCGCGTCCCGAGCGACAGCATCGTCGTCACCCTCCAGCGCGCACCCCGTGTCAATGTTCGCTGACCGCCCGCGCATCATCCACGGCGTGCTCGCGCTCTTCGCGCTCGCGGTCGTCGGGCGCGCCGCCAAGGTGCAGCTGTTCGATGGTGCGCGATGGGCGGCGCGGGCACGCGACCAGCAGGTGGCGGCGTCGCCACTGCCCGCTCCGCGCGGCGTCATTCGCGATGCGAGTGGCGAGGTGCTGGTGGAGAGCCGCGAGATGGTGCGCCTGCGCATCGCCCCCCGCGAGGTGAGGAACCGCGCACAGCTGGGCAAGCTGATGACGCGCGCCGGCATCGGTGCCGACTGGGTGTCGCGCGCGACGGACTCCACGAACAAGTGGGTCGAGATTCCCGGTCTCTTTCTCCCCACCGACGTGGCGATGGTCACCGCCACGCGCGGTGTGCATCCCGTGCCGGTGCTCAACCGCGTGGCACCGCCTTCCGAAGGGCTGCGCCGCATCATCGGTCGCACCGCCGACGGCGGCGTGGCGGTGGACGGCGTGGAACTGGCGCTCGACTCGCTGCTGCAGGGTGTGGCGGGAAGCGCGACGCTCCTGAAGGACAGCCGGGGCCGTCGATTCGCCTCGCCGTCCGAGGACGGCACGGCCGCGCGGCCCGGGCACAGCGTGACGCTGACCATCAACGCGGGGCTGCAGGATATCGCCGAGCGCGCGCTCGGCGATGCCGTGACGAAGATGGGCGCCCAAGGGGGCGACATCGTGATCCTCGACCCGCAGTCGGGCGCGATTCGCGCGCTCTCGAGCCGACGCGCCGACCCGCGGGCGACCGCCGCCACGGCGCTGACCGAGCCGTACGAGCCGGGGTCGACGCTCAAGCCGTTCATCGCCGCGGCGCTGCTCGAGCGTGGCCGTGCGCGCGTGGATGAGGAGATGAACACGTACGGCGGTAAATGGACCTACAACGGCCGCACCTTCGAGGATGACCACAAGGCGTCGTCGTTCACGCTGGCCGACGTCATTCGCTTCTCCAGCAACATCGGCATTGTCCAGTTCGCCCAGCGGCTGACGCCGCGCGAACAGTACGAGGTGCTGCGCGACGCGGGATTCGGCGCGCCCACCGGCGCCACGTACCCGTCGGAATCGCCGGGGCGGCTGGCGCCGCCGAAGTCCTGGACGCAGCAATCGAGCGCCTCGCTGGCCATGGGGTACGAGATCATGGTGACGCCCCTGCAGCTGGCAGCGGCCTACGCCGCGATCGCCAACGGTGGCGAACTGCTGCAGCCCGCGCTCATCAAGGAGATACACTCGGCCGATGGCGCATTGCAGTTCCGCCAGGAGCGTCGCGTGGTGCGCCGCCTCATGTCGAGCGCCGTGGCGCGCACGATGCGCGGCATGCTGAAGAGCGTCGTCGACGGTGGCACCGCCGAAGGGTCGTCGCTGGCGACCTTCGACGTGGCCGGCAAGACCGGCACGGCGAAGGTGGCCCGCAACGGGCATTACGTGAAGGGCGCGTACACGGCCAGCTTCGTGGGCATGTTCCCGGCCGACGCGCCGCAAATCGTCATCCTCGTCAAGCTCGACAATCCCACGAAGTCCATCTACGGCGGCAAGGCCGCCGCGCCAGTGACCAAGACCATACTCGAGGCGGCCATCGCGGCGCGCGACGCCGCGCTCGACCGGCGCGGCCTGGCCAGCGCTCCACGGCGCCTAGCGGCAGCGCCGCTGGCCGACGATCCCGCTCCCGAGACTGTTGCGTCGACGGTGATGACCGAGAGCGCGGGAAGCGTGCCGTTCGAGATCTTCCTCGAACAACCGGGCCGTCCGGCGCGGGTGATCGCCGGAGCGCGTGCCGTCCCCTCGGTGCAGGGGCTGCCGTTGCGAGCGGCGGCGCGCGTGCTGCATCGCGCCGGTTTTCGCGTGATCGTCGCGCGCGGCGCGCTCGAACAGTGGCCGGCGGCCGGGACGATGGCCGCCGCCGGCAGCCACGTGACCGTCCCGGCGGCGCCGTGAGCCGCACGGCCGCCGTGTCGAACCTCGCGCTCGCGCTCGAACGCGCCGGCCTGCTGGTTGAGCAGCGCGGGGCGCTGCCGGCGCGCGTCGCCGGCATCACCGACGACTCGCGCCAGGTGGTAAAGGGTGGCGCGTTCGTCGCGGTGCGCGGCACCCAGCGTGACGGTCACGACTTCCTCGCCGCGGCCGCCTCGGCCGGTGCGGCAATGGTGATCGTCGAGGTGGCGAGCGCCACGACACTGCCGGCGTTGGTCGTTCGCCACGGACGCCGCGCGGCGGCGCTGGCCGCAGCCGCGTTCTACGGCGAGCCCGCCGCGCGAGTGCGACTTGTCGGCGTCACCGGGACGAACGGCAAGACCACCACCGTCGGGATGCTGCGCCACCTGTTGGACGAGCCGAAGTTGCGCGCGGCCAGCATCGGCACGCTGGGCGTGCTCGTCGGGAGCGCGGGAGAGACGCTGCCGGGAGGAGGCGGGCTCACGACGCCCGGTCCAATCGAGCTGCAGCGAATCCTGCGCGCGCTCGTGGACGCCGGCGTGCGCGTGGTCGCCATGGAGACCTCGTCGCACGCGCTCGACCAGGGGAGGGCGGACGGCCTGTCATTCGCCGCCGGCGTCTTCACCAACTTCACGCGCGACCACCTCGACTACCACGGCACCATGCAGGCGTACTTCGACATCAAGGCCCGCCTGGTCGAGGCGCTGGCGAGCGATGGCGTCGCCGTCTGGAATGCCGATGATCCTGCCTGGCGCGCGCTGCCCGTCGCGCCGCGGTCGCTGAGCTTTGGCGTGTCGTCGCTCGACGCGGAGGTGCGGGCGGAGTCCGTGACGTTCCACCCGCGCGGCAGCCGGTGGACGCTCGTGCACGCGGGCGCACGATCCCCGGTGGAGCTGCCGCTCATCGGCGACTTCAACGTGGCCAACGCGCTGGGCGCGGCCGCGGCGGCGATCGGCATCGGAATGGACGTCGCCACGGTGGCGGCGCGGCTGAGCGCGCTGCCGCAGGTGCCGGGGCGCCTGGAGATCCTGAGCGAGCATCCCACGGTGCTGCGCGACTACGCGCACACGCCCGATGCGCTGGAGCGCGCATTGCGCGCCCTGCGCCCGTTCACTCCGGGGCGCCTCATCGCCCTGTTCGGCTGTGGCGGTGATCGCGACAAGGGGAAGCGTCCGATGATGGGCGAGGTTGCCCACCGGTTGGCGGACGCCGTCGTGGTGACCAGCGACAATCCGCGCACCGAGGATCCCGAACGCATCCTCGACGACATCTGCGTGGCGCTTCCCGCCGGGAGCTACGAGCGCATCGAGGACCGCCGCACCGCGATCACCGCGGCGATCGCCATGGCCGATCCGGTGCGCGACGTGGTGCTGCTGGCGGGCAAGGGGCACGAGACGTACCAGGTGCGGGGAACGACTTCATATCCGTTCGACGAAGCGGCCATCGTGCGCGAACTGCTGGGGGCGGAGTAGCCCGTGAGCCAGCCCTTCTGGACCTTGGCGCGAGCGGCGAAGGCCCTCGGACTGCCGCGTTACGGCGCGACCGACCGCGCGGTGCGCGCCGTCACCACCGACAGCCGCTCCCTCCAGCCGGGTGATCTCTTCGTCGCGCTGAAGGGCGAGCGATTCGACGCGCACGACTTCCTGCACGATGCCGTGGCCAAGGGCGCGGCCGCGCTGGTGGTGCACGACGCATTGCGCACGGCGGGGCTTGGCGTGCCGGTGCTCGTCGTGGACGACACGCTGCACGCATTGGGCGCGTTGGCGCACTTCTTCCGCGCCGCCTGGGCGCTCCCGGTGGTCGCGGTGGGCGGTTCCAACGGCAAGACGTCCACCAAGGAACTGCTGAAGGCCGCGCTCGGCGCGCGGTACCGGGTGCACGCCACGAGCGGCAACCTCAACAACCAGGTCGGCGCTCCGCAGACCCTGCTGTCGCTGCCGATCGGCGCCGACTGCGCGGTGGTCGAAGTCGGAACGAACATCCCGGGGGAGATTGCCCTGCTGCGCGCGATCGTCTCGCCCGACGTGGCGGTGGTCACCTGCGTGCAGGAGGAGCACCTGGAGGGCTTCGGCGACCTCTCGGGCGTGCTGGCGGAGGAGTCGGCCTTGCTCGACGAGGTGGAGCTTGCGGTGGTGCCGGCCGGCGAGCGCGCGCTCATCGACGAAGCGCGACGGCGCGCGCGGCGGGTCGTGACGGCCGGTCTCGGCGCCGGCGACGTTGCCGCCAGCGCCCACGGATTGCTCGCCGACGGCAGCGGCTGGCTGGAGTGCGACGGCGTGCGCGTGGAGGTGCCGCTTCGCGGCGCGCACAACCTGCGCAACGCGATGCTCGCCGTGGCCACGGCGCGCGAACTGGGCGTGGCGCTGGCCGACGTGGCGACCGGGATAGCCCAAATGCCGCAGCCACCCATGCGCTCGGCGGTCGAGCCACTGGGCGAGGCGCTGCTGCTCAATGACGCGTACAACTCCAACCCCGGATCGGCGCGCGCGGCGCTCGAGCTGCTGATCGCGGTCGGCGCCAAGCGACAGCGGGTGGCCGTGCTCGGCACGATGCGCGAGCTGGGGCCGACGTCGGCGCAGCTGCACCGCGAGGTCGCGCGAGCCGCGCTGGCCAGCGGCGCCGACCTCGTTGCCGGCATCGGCGAGTTTCGCGAGGCGCTTCAAGTGGTGGGGGCGGGTGACCCGCGAGTGGTAATTGGGAGTGACGTCGACGACCTGTGGCCAGTCCTCCAACCGCGGCTCCACGCGAACGCGGCGATCCTGCTCAAGGCATCGCGCGGCGTGCGGCTCGAGCGCCTGCTGCCCTACCTCACTGCCTGGGCCAAGCCCACCACCTGATGCTGTACGAGTTCCTCTACCCGCTGCGCGACCTGTTCAGCCAGCTGAACGTCGTCCGCTACATCTCGTTCCGGGCGACCGGGGCGGCAGTGACGGCGCTCCTGGTGTCGTTCGTGTTCGGGCCAATGATCATCGACCGGCTGCGGCACATGGCGCTGCACCAGGTGGTGCGCGAAGGGACGCCCGACAGCCACGCGGGCAAGGGGACCACCCCGACGATGGGCGGCCTGATCATCCTGGTGGCGACGCTGTTGCCGACGCTGCTCTGGATGCGGCTCAACAACCGCTACGTGTGGATCGCCCTGCTGGTCATGCTGTGGATGGGCGGCATCGGGTTCCTCGACGACTTCCTGAAGCTCAAGCAGAAGCGTGAGGGCAAGGAGAACACGGGGCTCGTGGAGCGCTACAAGCTGGTCGGGCAGGTGACGATCGGTTTCGCCCTCGGCTGGTTCCTGTGGAAGTTCCCGATCAGCACGCTCCCCGGGGCGTCGACCACCGTGCCGTTCTACAAGTACCTGCTGATCATCCCGACCATCGGGTGGCTCTACGTCGGCTTCGTCACGTTCGTGATGACCGGGACGAGCAATGCGGTGAACCTGACGGACGGACTCGACGGCCTGGCCACCGGCCTCATGGCCATCGCCATGGCGACGTTCGCCATCTTCGCGTACGTCATGGGCCGCTACGACACCAGCCAGGCGCTGCTGGTGTTCTACCTGCGCGGCGCGGGCGAACTGACCGTCTTCTGTTCCGCGGTGTTCGGTGCCTGCGTGGGGTTCCTCTGGTACAACTCGCACCCGGCGGAGGTCTTCATGGGAGACACCGGGTCGCTGGCGCTCGGTGGCGCGCTCAGCGCCGTGGCAATCTTGCTGAAGAGCGAGTTCCTGGTGCTCATCATCGGCGGAGTGTTCGTCGCCGAGACGATGTCGGTGATCGTGCAGCGTACGGTCTTCAAGTGGCGCAAGCGCCGGTACGGGATCGAGTACGCCAGGCTGAACCGGGTCTTCAAGCGGGCGCCGGTGCACCACCACTTCGAGCTTTCCGGGTGGCCCGAGACCCAGGTGGTGGTGCGATTCTGGATCCTGGGCATCCTGTGCGCCTTCCTGGCGCTGAGCACGCTGAAGCTGCGGTGATCGACCTCGCGCTCGTCCGCGGCGAGATCGCCGTCATCGGGCTGGGCCGCAGCGGCATCGCTGCCGCCCGGCTCCTCGCGCGTGAAGGGGGACGAGTCTACGCCTCCGACGCCGGCAGCAGTGCCCCGGTGGCGCGGGCCGCGGCCGAGCTGCGCGCGGCGGGCATCGCCACCGACTGCGGTTCGCACGACCTCGCGCGCATTGCCGCCGCGTCGCTGGTGGTGGCCAGTCCTGGCGTGC